>Ga0187823_10000121_pt1 | contig 17218 bp, 12 predicted proteins | sample NC_wetland_sal_i_12_FD_132968 | JGI IMG/M metagenome (GOLD analysis project Ga0187823, IMG submission 132968) | Wetland sediment microbial communities from Neuse River Estuary, North Carolina, USA - SourceSoil_3 | ecosystem: Environmental > Aquatic > Freshwater > Wetlands > Sediment | place...
GCCTCCCACGCAGCGCTCGAACATGCCTGCGTGGCGCAAATTGTCGCGCAGCATTTCAAACAGTTCGCGGGCCCGAGGCTCGAGGATTTCGCCGACCATGCGCTGCGAAATCAGGCGCGAAGCGCGATCGCCAACCGAGGGCACCTCAACTTCATTACCTTCCGGGATCAGCGTCACAATGGCGTTGCCGTAAAGGCGCTTTATTTTTTCCGCCTCGGCGACCGGGGTGCAGAGTCCCACCGAGAGATCGCTGGTGAAGTGGTCTCCGCCAATCGGAATCACTGCGGTGTGGGCCACCGCGCCTTCCTGGAAGACGATGATGCTGGTTGATCCGGCGCCCAGGTCGGCCAGGCATACGCCCAGTTCGCGCTCGTCGGCGCGGAGCACGGCATCGGCGCAGGCCAGGGGCTCGAACACCGTGTCATCCACGTGGACGCCGGCGCGATTCACCGCCGTAACCACGTTCTGCAAGGCGCTCGAGGCAACCGTGACCATGTGCACTCTCACTTCGAGCCTGGCCGCCATCATGCCCAGCGGATCGTTGACGCCGGTCTGGTCGTCGAGAATGAACTCCTGCGGCAGCAGGTGAAGAATTTCACGATCGTCGGGCAAGGGGATGGCGCGGGCCTTGTCTACCGCCGCGCGCAGCTCCTCGCGGCCAATTTCACGCGCCCGGGCGCCGAAGCTCAGGCCGCCGTGGCTGTTGATGCCGCGGGCCTGGGCGCCGGCCATGCCCAGCAGGGCATGCTCGATGGGCGCACCGGCCACATCCTCGGCCTGCTCCACCGCCTTCTGAATCGAGCCGACGGCTTTGTCCAGATCGACAATGACGCCCTTGCGCGAGCCGCGCGATTCCGCCACGCCGTGCCCGCGATAGCGCAAACCATTGTCGGTAATTTCCGCAACCAGCGCGCAGGTCTTGGCGCTGCCTACGTCGATTGCGGTCAGAAGGTGCTCGTGCTGGTTCGCCATTCCTATTGTGGTTCTCCCTTGGCAATTGCCGGGCTTGGTTTCGCCGTCGGCTTTACGGCCGCCACCGAAGGCGCGGGTTTCGTCTTGGCTGCCACAGTTTTTGCTTTCGCTTTGGCTTTGGCTGCGGACCGGGCCTGCCGGGCTCGCGGCTTGTGATGCACGGCCCTGGCGGTTTTCGCATTTGCCGCCGGCCCGGCCGCCGTGGGCTTGGCAGGGGCCGGCCCAACTGTTCTCACTGCCAAGGCCGGAGATGGCCTGGGTACCGACGGAATTCGAGTAATCAGCGCGGCCGGCTTTACCCCGGCCGCCATGGCCTTCCTGGCGGCTTCGGTCGAAAGCGGCGGCTGCTTCATCGGCCCCTGCAGATCCGGATTCACGATAATCTGGCGGTCGTAGCGCAGGTCCACGGATTCCAGCTTGTCGAACTGTTGCTGCCACTCCTGCAGGTGAGTGACGTAAATCTTGTAGCGTTCCAGGTAGTTGGAAGATCCCAGGTGGACCAGCACTTCGCCGGCGTGATTGTTGGCCATGACTTTGACGTCGTCGGGATCCGAGAGATCGATCTCGCTGAGTTCCTGCGAGTAGCGCGCGCCCCCCGCATCAAGCTGGCTGACCACATTGTTGTAAATCTTCATGCGGGCGGCGCGAGTGGATGGCGGCTCGCCGCTATTCATGCCGACGACTACGGGAAAGGAATATTTTTTCTTGCTGGGCAGTTCCATCAGGGTTCCGACGGCGTCGGTAAGCATGATCCTCGAGCCCACGCGCGCAAAAGCTACCGGCGTGCGTTCATGGATTTCCACTTTCAGCCGGTTGGGGACAAAGCGCATGACGCTGGCGGATTCGACCCACGGAATCTGCTCCAGCTGGGTTTTCCGCTGGACCAGCGGCACGAAGAAAATGTTGCGGCCGATGTCGCCGCCCATGACCTCCATCACCTGGGCGCGGGTAACGTTCTGCAGTCCGCTGATGTCGATGTCGTCGCTCGATTCGACTCTAAAACGCCAGGAGCGCTCGCCGTAGTGATAGAGGGCGGCAACCGTCAATCCGCAGACGAAGACCATGGCCAGGGCGACTGCGGCCCAGGTCAGGCGGGTCACAGTCTTTTTCGGAAGTGAACCGCGACGGACGGAGACGCGCTTCTGTACACGCAGGAAGGGAGGTTCCTGTTCCACGTCCAAGTCGAGCAGGCGCGCATCTTGCGCTTCTTCGCGCCCTGGCTCGTCGGCCAGTGGGTACAACTCCTCCTGCGAGATGGTGGGTCCGGATTTCCGCGCCATCAAACCAGGTCAGTTGTCGTAGGGAACCGCTGAGCAAAATTACTATAAATGCTTTTGCGCAAGAGAGATAGAAAAATTTGGCGAGTTTTGCACAGGGTGCGTAAGGATAGGCGTCCTCACCAGTCCGGTCGGGCACGGCTCGAAAGTTTACGGGCCGCGAGAGAATGCTGTGCGCTAGAAAGTAACCCCGGGTGTCTCCGGGGGCTGGGGAATTTCTACGACTATGTTCCTGGCTGGCCAGACAATGGTGCGGGGAGCGCGCTGCAACGCCTGCACCCGCACTCTCATGGCCTGCAACCGGACCAATTCCGCCTGGCGGCGAACCAGGATACGCTGTGCGCAAGCCAGCCGGGCCTGCACATCGTTCGGAATGCCGTTGTTGACATCGATTACGGCGAGCGCCGGGTTGGCGAAGTCATCTTCTTGTCGTCCCAGTACAGAATCTGCCAGTCCAGCATAGTTCGCAGCCACCTCGGAAGCCTGTGCCATCATCGAAATCGTCCGCTGGGCGAGCCGGTCCTCCCAGCCCCGGTGCCCGGTCGCGACTCCGGTAATGGTGGCCATCGCAAGAACTCCCAGGGTCAGCCAGTACATGATTTTTTCGGATTCCATGGCATTTTCCTTTGTCCCGTTAGACGGGCCAGGGAAACAGTCGTTATCAGACTTGCAATGTTTTGTGAGCGGTTAAGACGAAGAGTTCAAGGCGTTGAGACTGCCGCCCGGGGCGGGGGCGAAACCGCGTCATTTTCCTGCAGCTTTGCCAAAATCATCGGACCCAACTGCGAAACGCTGCCCGCGCCCAGGGTCAAAATCATGTCTCCCGGCTGGGCGGAGGCGACTACCTGCGCTGCTCCGTCGGCAAACGAGCCGGCGTATGACGCCCGCTTCCCTTTTTCGCTGATCCGGCCGGCCAGCGCCTGGCCCGTAATGCCTTCGATCGGTGGTTCGCTGGCGGCGTAAATGTCGAGGACGACCAGCGAGTCGGCATCCTGAAAGGCGGTGGCGAATTCGTCCATCAGATCACGGGTGCGGGTGTAGCGGTGAGGCTGAAAAATGACGTGAAGTTTGCCAAAGCCGCACTGCCGGGCCGCGGCCAGGGTGGCACGAATCTCGGTGGGATGGTGGCCGTAGTCATCGATCACGCTGACCCCGGCAGCCTTGCCTCGCAACTGGAACCTGCGGTCCACGCCGCGGAAGTTTTCGAGGGCGGTGCGGATTACGTCGGCTTTGATGTCGAGACCTATTCCGACCGCGATGGCCGCAGTGGCGTTCAGGACGTTATGCGCTCCGGGAACATGCAAGCGAAATTCGCCGAGGTCCCCCTCCCCGTAGGTCACGCGAAAATGGCTGATGGGCTGCCGTTCAGCCGACTCGAAAGTCGATTTCCCCAGCTTGATCTGAAAATCCGATCCTCGCCGCGTTCCGTAGGTCACAATGCGCCGCCGAATTTGCGGGAATAGTTTGCGCAAGGGCGCATCGTCATTGCAGACCACGACCACGCCATAGAAGGGCACACGATCCATGAAGTCGAGAAAGGCCTGCTTGACGTCGCGCATGTTGCGGTAGCAATCCATGTGCTCGCGATCGATGTTGGTGACGACGGAAAGCACGGGAGAAAGTTTCAGGAACGAGCGGTCGCTTTCGTCAGCCTCCGCCACCAGGTACTCCGACTTGCCGATGCGCGCGTTGGAACCCAGGGCATCCACGCGCCCGCCCACTACGACGGTCGGATCCAGTCCGCCGGCCGCCAGTACGGCGGCGACCATGGATGTGGTCGTCGTCTTGCCGTGCATGCCGGCGACCGCAATGCCGTACTTCAGGCGCATCAACTCCGCCAGCATCTCGGCGCGCGGGATCACCGGAATGTGGATTTTGTGGGCCTCGGCCACTTCGGGGTTCTCCTGCGCGACCGCGGAACTAATGACCACCACTTCCGCCCCCGCGATATTTCCCCCCGCATGGCCCTCGAAGATCGTGGCTCCCAGGCTGGCCAGGCGTTGGGTCACAGGGGAAGTCTTCAGGTCAGAACCGGAAATCCTGTAGCCAAGGTTCAGCAGCACCTCGGCAATCCCACTCATGCCGATCCCGCCGATACCCACGAAATGAATGCGCTGAATTTTGGCAAACATTCAGTCTCTCTTTGTCATCCTGAGCGCAGCCTGCCGATTCGCGAGCGAATCGGCAGGCGGAGTTGAAGGACCCGTACCCCAATAGCAGCTGCTGTCATCTCGCCCGGCACGGCCAGCTTCAACCGCAGTTTGCGCTGACAAGAACATCCCAACTTCTCCGGCACCGGTTTTCCTATAGGGGTCCTTCGACTGCGTGGCTGCTTCGCTTTGCGAAGCGGCCGCTCCGCTCAGGATGACACCTCTTCGATTCCCGCCAGCCGCGCCGCCATTTCTGCGATGTCGCGGGCCGCGTCGGGGTGGGCCAGGCTTCTGGCGGCGGCGCTCATGCGTTGCAGCCGTCCGGGATCAGCCAGCAGGGCGGCAATGGTATCGGCCAGCCACACCCGCTCCAGCTTTGTTTCTTCGGCCACAACGGCGGCGCCGGCGCGCTCCAGCGCCTGGGCGTTGACCCGCTGATGGTCGTCCGCCGCAAGCGGGAAGGGCACAAACACCGCCGGCTTGCCTGCGGCCGTGATTTCCGCAACCGTGCTCGCGCCCGAACGGCACAGCAACAAGTCGGCGCGGGCAAAGACCGCGGGCATGTCGGTGATGAAGGGAGCGACTTCAGCGGCCAAGCCGGCTTCCTGGTACGCCGCCTGCGCGTCATTATAGCCGCGCTCTCCCGTCTGATGGATGATGTGGATGTGCGGTATCTGCTTCACCAGTTCCGGCAAACACTGAATCATAGCCTGATTGATGGCGTTCGCGCCCTGGCTTCCGCCGAACACCAGCAACGTAGGGTTGGGGTCCGCCGTGGCCCGGCCGGCGATGCGGAAAAACGCCTCCCTCACGGGCACCCCGGTGACTTCGGCGTTACGGAAGTATCGTGCCGTCTCCTCGAAATGGACGGCAGCGCCTGAAACCCACCGGGCCACCATGCGGTTGGCAAAACCGGGCACCACGTTGGGCTCGAATGCCAGGGTCGGAATTCCCTTCAGAATCGCCGCCAGCATGGCGGGGCCGGAAGCGTATCCGCCCACCCCGATCACGATGTCGGGACGAAATTCCGCGAGGATTCGGCGGGCATCCCATACCGCGCGGGGAAGGTCGACCAGGGTTTTCAGCCGGGTCTTGAGACTGACCTTGTTGAGGGCGCCCACCTGGACCAGCCGCAATGGAAATCCGGCGGCGGGAACCAGACGATTCTCGATACCTCGGGCTGTACCAATGAACAAGACTTCGGCGCTGTATTGCTTCTGGAGTTCGTGGGCAATGGCGAGCGCGGGGATCACGTGTCCGCCGGTGCCGCCCCCTGCCAGAATTGCCCGCATGATCTGACTATAAACCGGAAGTCGCAGCGGAGGAGAACCGCCGGTTGACGTTTAAGGCGCGTCGGAATCAATGGAGGACGGGCGTCCCGCCCGTCATGCACCGACCGCTGCTCGAAGGGCCAGCCGGGGCGGGTGTCCCCGCTGGTTTAGTCAGTCTGCTTGGTGATATTCAGCAGAACACCCACGCAAGCCAGGGTCACGAACAGCGAAGAGCCCCCGTAGGATATGAAGGGCAGCGGGATTCCCTTGGTCGGCATGATTCCCAGCACTACGCTCATGTTAATGAAAGCCTGTACCACCACCATGCTGGTAATGCCTACGGCGAGCAGGCGGCCGAAGACGTCCTGCGTGCGGAGGGCGGTGCGAAGCCCACGCCACAGGAAAATTCCGAAAAGCAACAGCACCACCAGCGATCCCACCAGGCCCAGTTCCTCCGCGGTCACGGCAAAGATGAAATCGGTATGAGGTTCGGGAAGATAAAACAGCTTCTGCTTCCCTTCCATGAATCCCAGTCCCGTGATGCCCCCGGTGCTCACCGCAATGAGAGATTGAATAATGTGAAAGCCTTTTCCTTGCGGGTCAGAGTAGGGATTGAGGAAGGCCAGAATGCGGTCGCGGCGGTAGGCCACGTGGAAAATAAGGAAATACAGAGGTAACAAAGAGGCCGCGAAAGCGTATCCCAGCCAGCGCACATCGAGGCCAGCGACAAACAGCATGCAGGCGGTGATCGCGGCGCACGCGATGGCAGTGCCCAAATCCGGTTGAAACACGATCAGGCCCAGGAACATTATGGTCGGCAGAACCGCGGGCAGCAGCGTGTTTCGCCAGTCATTCATGGAGTGGATGCGGCTTTCCAAAAAGAAAGCCAGGAACAGGATGACCGCAACCTTGGCCACTTCGGACGGCTGGAAGGAAATTCCACCGAAGTGGATCCAGCGGTGCGTGTTGTGAGCGCGGTCAAGAAAGAATACCGAGATCAACATCAGCGTGGTGATGCCGAGCACAGAGAACACGACTCCGGGATGCTTGTAGCGGCGATAGTCGACTTTCATCGCCGCCACCATGGCGGCAATCCCGCCCGCCGCCCATCCCACCTGGCGGAACAGGAAGTGGTAGCCGGACCCGTAGCGCTCCTTGGCCATGACCGCAGACGCGCTGAAAACCATCACCAACCCCAGAAATACCAGGATCAGGGTGACGGTGAAAAGCCAGCTATCGACGCTTACGCGTTTGGCCATGGGAAATTCATTTCAACACGGGGCTACAAAGACACCGAGAAGAATGTCTGTGAATTTCCTCGATGGTCTGTAACTATCTTGATTCCTCCAGGAAAACCCAATGTGGGCGCGAGCGCCCCGCTCGCGCGGGAAGGTGGCACAAGCCACGTGGGGACAGTCGCTCCCGGCTGTCCGGTCGAGCGCAGCTCGACAGTATTATTTTCGGATCGCGACATGCGGAGCTTCGCTCCGCCGGACAGCCGGGGGCGGCTGTCCCCACGCAGCCTGAGGCGATTCCAGAAGGAGCACGAGCGCGGGCGCTCGCGCCTACATTGGCTGGGAACGCGCCTCGGCGGCCATCGCGTGGACTACTTCCTTAAATACTCTTCCCCGGTGTTCGTAGTTCTGGAACTGATCGAAGCTGGCGCAAGCTGGGGCCAGGAGCACAATGTCTCCGGCGGCGGCGGTCGCGGATGCGCGTCTCAGCGCGGTTTCCAGGGTCTCCGAGTGGTCAACTTCCACGCCCTGAATCTGTGACTCGATCTTTTCCGCCGCCGCGCCAATCGTGTAAACGCGCTTGACCCTCTGCCGCAACAGGTCATTGAGCAGCGTGTAGTCGCTGTCTTTGTCCTTGCCTCCGAGAATCAGGTGGACATTTTCTGGGAACGATTCCAGGGCCTTGATGGTGGCATCCACGTTGGTGGCCTTGGAGTCGTTGTAGTACTCGACGCCGCGGATGGTGGCTACGAATTCCAGCCGGTGCTCGACCGCCTTGAAGTCGCGAACAGCTTTTCCCATGCGGGCGGGCTCGCAACCCATGAGAGCGCCCACGCACACGGCGGCCAGAACGTTTTCCAGGTTGTGGCCTCCTTTGAGCGGGATTTCCGACGTCAGCATAATTTCGCGCTGACCCTTGGCATCTCGAAAAAGAATTCGCCCGTCGCGCACATACGCGCCCTGCTTTACTTCGTTCTTGCGACTAAACCAGAAGACCTGGGCCTTGGTACGGCCGGCCAGTCCCACGCAGGTGGGATCGTCGGCATTGAGGACCGCGAAGTCATCTGCCTGCTGATTCTCAAAGATGCGAGCCTTGGCGTTGGTGTAGGCCTCGAAGGTGCGGTGGCGGTCGAGGTGGTCAGGCGTAACGTTGAGCACCACGGCAACTTTTGGACGAAACGTCTGGATCGTCTCCAGCTGGAAGCTCGACACCTCGAGGACCACGACGGTGTCAGGCTTCGCGGGCCCGACCAGAGAGATGGCCGGCGTGCCGATATTGCCGCCGACGGCGGTAGAAAAGCCTCCTGCCGTGATGATTTCACCAGCCAGAGTTGTGGTCGTCGTCTTCCCGTTGGAACCAGTTATGGCGACGATGTTCCTGGGCAGAAACTGGGACGCCAGCTCAATCTCGCCGATCACGAGCTCACCCGAAGCCCGGGCCTGCACCAGCGGAGGGGAATCCACGGGGACGCCGGGACTGACTACGATGAGATCCTGTCCGCGGAAGGTGCGTTCGCCGTGTCCGCCGGTTTCGACCACGATGCCGTGGTCGAGCAGGACCGGGATTTCTTCTCCCAACTGGTCTTGTGGCTTGGCGTCAGAAACCGTGACCTTCGCCCCTCGCGCCTGCAGGAACAGGGCGGAGGCCACGCCGGACTTGCCCAGGCCGACAACCAGAACGCGTTTGTTGGCGAGATCCACAGGCTAATTCTTTAACCCTTCACCACGGAGACACGGAGCCACAGAGTAAAAACAGAATAAAGGAAATTTTGGTCGAGCACACAGTTCAGAATCGCAGCCCGATAAGAATGAAGCTTTTTGCTCTTTGTCTCCGCGCCTCCGTGGTGAGCTTTATCTCAACTTCAACGTGGTCAGGGCGAACAGGGCAAACACCAGGGATGCGATCCAGAAGCGCACGATAATTTTTGACTCCGACCAGCCCAGCAGCTCGAAGTGATGATGGAGTGGCGCCATCTTGAAGATGCGTTTCTTTCTCAATTTGAAGGACGCCACCTGGAGAATCACGGAGAGCGCTTCAATCACAAAAATGCCGCCGATGAAAGGCAGCAGCAGTTCCTGCTTGATCATGACCGCCACCGTACCGATGGCGCCGCCCAGAGCCAGGGAACCGACGTCTCCCATGAAAACCTCGGCCGGGTGGGCGTTGTACCACAGGAATCCGATGGACGCTCCCACCATGGCTCCGCAAAAAATGGTCAGTTCGCCGGCCAGCGGCATGCGTTGCAATTCGAGATACGACGCGAAGGTGGCGTGACCGCTCACGTAGGTCAGCACGGCCAGCGCGCCGGCGGCGATGACGGTGCAGCCGATGGCGAGTCCGTCCAGGCCATCGGTAAGATTCACCGCATTGCTCGACCCTACGATCACCACCACCACAAAGGCCACGAAAGGAAGAAACGCCAGCGGCCAGATGGCAGGGTGATTCACCAGCTTTTCGATCACCAGGTCGGGATGAAATTGCTTGATGAACGGCACGTTCAGCTTGGTCGAGTATGCGCCCCGGGTCTGCATGGCGATCAGCGCCACGGCGATCAGGATGCTCGCGGCAATCTGCAAGCCCAGCTTGGCTCTTGACGTAAGGCCCAGGTTCCTCCGGTTCACCACCTTGATGTAGTCATCGGCAAATCCAATCGCGGCGAAGGCGCAGGTGGCGAAGACCGCGATCCAGACGAAGAGGTTGCTCAGGTCGGCCCACAAAAGCGTCGGGACCACGATGGAGATCGCAATCAGCAAACCGCCCATGGTGGGCGTGCCGGCCTTTTTCTGATGGGCCTTGGGACCTTCTTCCCGGATGAACTGTCCGATTTGAAATTCGCGCAAACGGTTGATGACGATGGGGCCGACGATGAGCGCGGTGAAAAGTGCGGTAAGGCTGGCGAATGCTGTTCGAAACGTCAAATAGCGGAAAATACGGAACGGCGGGAAATAGTGGAACAGCTTCAGGTACAGCAGCCAGTAGAGCAATCAGCCTCCGCTCAGTCGTCAGTGGTCGGTCGGTCGTCAGTCTTCAGTCGTCAGAGAACGGTCTGGTCAGGAACGGTCGTCAGCGGCCTTGGATTTGCCGACGACTGAAGACTGACGACCGACGACTGCTTCCAAAGCTCGTTCCAACTTCACTCCGCGCGACGCTTTCAGCAGTACCACGTCACCTTCGCGAGTCTCGCGGAGCAGCCACTCGCCCGCCGCTTCCGGCGTGGCCACGAATTCTGCTCTGATCCCGCCGAGGCCGGCGGCCTCGACCATCCGCTGGGCCAGGCCGCGCACCCCGACCAGAATGTCGATTCCCTTTTCCGCCATGTGCCGGCCCGACTGGCGGTGCAGTTCCTCGCCCGACGGCCCCAGTTCCAGCATCTCGCCGGCGACCACGATGCGACGCTTCGCAGGCATCGTAGCCAGCGTGTCCACCATCGCGTCCAGGGCTGTTGGATTGGAATTGTAGCAATCGTTGATGACTGTGATGTTGCCCACTTGGACGACCGCCCCCCTTTTGTCGGCGGGAGCAAGAGTCGCCAAAGCGCCGCTGGCTTCCGCAAGGCTCAAGCCTCGTTCGATTCCCGTGGCAACGGCGGCCAGCGCGTTATAGACATTGTGCGTGCCCACCAGGGGCAGGGTCGCGGGTTGGCGCGAGCCGTTGGCCACGACGTCAAAGACCGAGCCAGCCGGGCCGCGTGATTCGATGTTTTCCGCGCGAATATCAGCCGACGGATACAGGCCGTAGCGCACGACTTTGCCGTGGAAGTCGCGGCCGAACTGGGAAACGAATTCGTCGTCGGCGTTGAGGATGGCGGTGCCGCCGGCGGGCAAGGCCTCAATCAGTTCGTACTTTGCCCGCGCGATTTCAGCCACCGACTTGAAAAACTCCAGGTGGACCGGGGCGACATTGGTCACCACGCCAATTTCCGGCTGGGCGATTTTTGCCAGAGCGGCAATTTCTCCCCGATGCGACATGCCCATCTCGATGACTGCGGCCTCGTGCTCGGGTTCGATTTTCAGCAGCATCAGCGGCAGGCCAAAATGATTGTTGAAGTTGCCTTCCGACTTCAGCACCCGAAAGCGGGAAGAGAGTACGTGGGCGATGGCTTCTTTGGTGGTTGTTTTGCCGGTCGACCCGGTTACCCCGATCAGCGGCTTCCCCCATAAACGCCGGACTGCAGCCCCCAGGGTCTGCAGCGCGACCAATGTATCCGCCACCGCCAGCAGTCCGGTCTTTACCGCGTAGCGGGCCAGTTCGTCCTTGCGGACGACCGCGGCAACCGCGCCCCTCTCGAGCGCCTGCTGGACGAAATCGTGGCCATCCATGCGCTCGCCTTTGACTGCGAAGAACAGTTCGCCCGGCTGAATGGTTCGCGAGTCAATCGAATAGCCCTGGGCAATTTCCTTGTGATCGAATTCGCCAGTGGCGGAAATGAATTCGGCGATTCTCGCGAGCGGAAGCTTCATGCACGTTTTCCGGCGGCGGCGTTGGATGACTTGCAGTCGTATCCCGCGTCGCGCAAGGCTCTCTGCGCGACTTCCACATCGTCAAATGGGATCGACCCCTCCCGCGTGATTTGCACTTTTTCGTGACCCTTCCCGGCGATGAGCAGAATGTCTCCCGGATTCGCTTCGCTCACAGCCAGAGCGATGGCTGCTTTACGGTCGGGTTCGGTCTTGTATTTCGTGCCCGAGCGTTGCAGCCCCACCATGGCGTCGTTGATGATGGCAAGTGGATCTTCGCTGCGTGGATTGTCCGAGGTCAAGATTACGAAATCGCTTCCCCGCCCGGCAGCTTCGCCCATCAGGGGACGCTTGGCCCGGTCGCGGTCGCCGCCGCAGCCGAAAACCGTGATCACTTTGCCCTTCTGTCCCGCTTGCTGAACGAATTCCCGCGCCAGCACGGTCAGGTTTCGCAGAGCGTCGTCGGTGTGGGCATAGTCGACCACGACGGTGAAGGGTTGCTGGCAGTCCACTCGCTCGAAACGGCCCGGCACCCGGGCCAGCGCCGCGACGCCTTGCGCAATCTCTTCGGGCTTGCAGTCGCGCGCATATGCCGCGCCCGCCGCCGCAAGAATGTTGTACACATTCACCTTCCCGATGAGGGGAGAGAATAAGGGAATGGACCCGCTCGGGGTAATCATTTCGAACCTGGTTCCACGCGGCGTGATCTCGACCTTCTCCCCGTGGAAATCGCCTTTGGACAGCCCGTAGGCCAGCACTTCCGAACTGCGCTTTTTGCTGATCTTGAGCAGCTTCAGCCCATACTCGTCGTCGCCGTTGATCACGGCGGCGCGAGGCGCTTCCGTGCCGCAGCCTTCGAACAATACCTGCTTGGACGAAAAATACTCATCCATGGTGCGATGATAATCGAGATGATCGCGAGTGAGGTTGGTGAACACGGCGACGTCGAACGGAATTCCATAAACGCGCTGCTGCTCCAGCGCGTGCGAGGAAACCTCCATGACCGTCTCGGTTGCGCCCAGGCCCACGGCCTGGTTCAGGATGCGATTGACCTCGAGCGCTTCGGGAGTGGTATGCGGGGCAGGCAGGGTTTTTCCCGCCACATGATATTCGATGGTGCCGATCAGCGCGCTCTTCCGCCCAGCCGCGTTCAGGATGGATTCGAGCAGGAATGCCGTCGTACTTTTCCCGTTTGTGCCGGTGATGCCGGTGATGGCCAGCCGTTCGGCGGGTTTCTTGTAAAAATTGGCGCTGAGCCGGGCCAGGGCCCGGCGTCCGTGGGACACCTGCGCCCAGGCCACGTTCGGCCGCGGCTTCTCGGCCGCTGAATCGCTGACGATTGCAACCGCGCCGCCAGCGATCGCCTGGTCGATAAACTTGTTTCCATCACTGGATTCGCCCTTCATGGCGACGAAGGCATCGCCCGGCTTGATGCGGCGCGAGTCGTGTTCCAGTCCGCCGATCCCAGGATTTCCGCTTTGGGAGAGAACTTCCGCACCGTACAGGAGTTCGAGGAAAGTCATTGCTTTGGATTCTAGTGCACTGAGGTGCTTAAGCAAGTGTCATAGCGAGAGCAGATGCATGACCGAGAGCGACGTGTCACAGCGAGAGCAAGTGTCATTACGAGAGCAAAGTGCTGTAGCAAGAGCAGAGTGTCATCCTGAGCGGAGCTGAACGTTTCGCTTGCGAAACGTTCGGTGGAGTCGAAGGACCCCTATCCGCATACCCATCGCCGGCCCCAGGGATCCCTCGACTCCGTGTGAAGCCCGCAAAGCAGGCTTCACACTGCGCTCAGGATGACAGTTGCGCTGCTGCAGTGCCGCGTTTACCGCCCGAATTTAACCGTCACCTGCGATCCTGACGCCACGTGCGACCCCGGCGGCGGCGACTGCTGCCGAGCCAGGCCGCTGCCGACCGCATCCAGGTCCAGGCCGCTCTCCTCGGCTATCTCGATCGCTGTTCTCACGCTTTTTCCGAGGAATGATGGAACTACAATTCCGCCTTGTTCCACATCCAGCACAATCGTCCCGCTGGACGGAAGATGAGTGGGAATTGGCGTCGCCCCGGGAGCTTGGGCTTCCGTCGTTGCAGCTGGCCCTGGCTCTGCAACCGGAGGCGCTACGGGTTCGGCCTGGCGAATCGCCGCCGGCACCACCACGCTGGCGGCCACGTCCGGCGCAGGCTTGGCGGCAGCGCGGGCGGGCTGTGAACTTGAGTCTGCCGGCATCGAATCGACTGCTTCGAGGCTGTCGCCCAGGCGGTCGGGCGATCCTTCTTCGACATCCTGATCTTTCACCCGCCGCTCCGCCACGAGCAGCTGGCGGCTGGCCGGCAGCTCGACGTCATGGGGAGTATGCAGATATTCGAGCACCTGCTGCGTGACTCGCTGGAACACCGGGGCGGCCACCTGTCCGCCCTGATGCAGGCCAACCGCGGAATCGAGAATGACTGCCACCGTAATTGCCGGGTCATTGACTGGAGCAAATCCCGCGAACGACCCCACGTACTTGGTATGTGAATAGGCATGCGTGGCGGGATCGACTTTTTGCGCCGTGCCGGTCTTCCCCGCAGAGCTGTAGCCTTCAAGAATCGCTTTTTTCCCGGTGCCATGCAGGACCACGCCCTCCATCATCTGTTTCATCTGGGCCGCGGTCATGGGAGAGATAACCCGGCGCTGCACTCCGGGATGAAAAGCGACCATCTGGGGAGCGCCCTGCGGCTCCGTGGTTCCCGCGATGATGCGCGGGGCCGTCCAGACACCATCATTCGCGATGGTGGAAACCATGGAGACCAATTGCAGCGGAGTCACTCCAATCTCCTGCCCCATGGAAATCGCCCCGATGGAGACTTTCGACCAGCGATTCAGCGGCTTGGTCAGGCCGCGGGTCTCGCCCGGCAATTCAATTCCGGTCTGCTGTCCGAAACCAAAGGCGCGAATGTACTTGTAGAACCGTTCCTCCCCCAGCCGCAGGGCGATCTTGATGGCGCCCACGTCGCTCGATTCGGCCAGAACGCCGGCCACCGTCAGCAAGCCGTGAGGTTTGCTGTCGCGAATCCTCATGCCATTGATCACGATGGATCCCATCTGGCAGTCAAACACCTCGTCGGGGCGGGTCAATTTCTCTTCCAGCGCGGCCGCGATTGTGACCACCTTGAAGGTCGATCCCGGTTCATACACGTCGCTGACGGCATGGTCTTTCAATTTCTGCGGCGTGATTCCGCGGGCCAGGTTGGGATTGAATGTCGGCCGATTCGCCAACGCCAGAATTTCTCCGGTCTTCGGGTTTTGCACCACCACCGTTCCCGACTCGGCATGGGTCTGCTGCATCGCCGTTTCCAGCTCGCGTTCCGCGATGTACTGGATTTTTTCGTCGATGGTGAGAACCACGTTCTCACCCGGATCGGGTTGCTTCTCGACGCTGCCAAACCACTTGCGGCGGGCGTCCACCGAAATCAGCAGGCGGCCGGGCTTGCCCCGCAGTTCGTCATCGTCGGCGCGTTCAATTCCGCTCAGGCCTTCGTCATCCATGCCCACGTAGCCCAGCACCTGCGCCGCCAGTTCACGCTTCGGATAAAAGCGTTTGGATTCCTTCTGAAAATAGATGCCGCGGAGATTCATGGCCCGGATGCGATCCGCGGTTTCGGCGTCCGCCTTGCGCGCCAACCAGCAGAAAGTGCGGGCCGCCTGGCATTTGGCCAGCAGTTCCCGGGGATCAGCTCTGGTGATGCGGGCCACCAGCGCTATGGTTCCGGCCAGGTCAGGAATGTCGGCAGGCACCGCGAATACGGAGTCGACGGAAACCGACATGGCCAGCTCGCGGCCGGCACGGTCATAGATAATGCCGCGCCGGGCTGCGACTTCCGTGGTGCGTTGCTGCTGGCGCTGCGCTCTCTGTTCGAAGTCGCCGTAACGGAAGATTTGCAGATAGACCAGGCGCAGGCAGATGCCGCCGGCCCAGAGCACCAGGATTCCGGCCAGCAGGTAGAGTCTTTTGTTTGCGCGGTTACGGGGTGCGTTTGCTGCCAAGGCCCAAGCCCCTTAGACAAATATGGCGGCTCACGATGCCGGGAGCCGCCAGTGAACTTTGTAGCGCGGGCGCTACCCTAGCGGGCCGGCCGCAGGCCGGCGCTACTCAGGTTCGCGCTAGCCAGCTCCGGCGTTGCGGCGTCCGGTAAAACCGTGTCCATATGCATCACCTGGCCGGCCTGCGGAGATTGCAGTCCCAGCTTGCGCGCCAGGGTGTCGATGCGCTCGGGGTCGCGCAGCGAGGCTTCTTCCAGGCGCAGCGCCCGGTTCATCTCAACCAGTCCGTCGCGCTGCACTCGCAGGGTCTCGATCTTGTAGCCGTATTCGATTGCCTTGAAATGCTGCCAGGCGAAAGTCATCACCAGCAGGAACAGGCAGCTCAGAGCCACTCCAAATTGTTTCATTTCCCGGCTGCGCTTCGGATTCTCCACTTTGACCAGCCGCGAATTGTCGATGGGCTTGGCAAAGTAGACTTCCGGAGTTCCGGTCCAGGTACGTTTACGCCGCAGGTTTGGAGTTGCGCACTGCGCCGCCGCCATTTATGCCACCCCAGCCAGACTGGATTCGAATTGGGCAACTTCCTGTTGCGCAACCGCATACCAGTAGGCAAGTTTTTCTTCCTGGGAGCGGGTATTCAGCAAGCCTTTGTCGGATCGGGTTTCGGTCCGGGCTTCGGTTCGCTCCACCGTGGCAATCAACTGGTCAATCAGTGTTCCCGTGTACATATGGTCTCCGTTTTCCACCTTCTCGTCTCTCCGGGACGGCACCGAGAGAAGGTAGAGAGTTGTGTTTCGCCCTTGTTTTAGAGAGGACGATGCCGTCCCGGAACTTTTATCCCGGCCCATCCGTCAACGGCTGTGGCCGGGTCCCTGGCTGGTTTTCCAGGGGTAAACTCTTAATGCCAAACTTTTTGAACTTCGTAGCGCCGGCGTCTCGCCGGCTGTCTGGCGGGCGTCCCGCCCGCCTATCGGGCCGGCCAGAGGCCGGCGCTACCTAAATTCTTTCCGCCGCCCGCATCTTTGCGCTGCGAGCCCGCGGATTCCGCTCAATCTCTTCCTGGCCGGCGGTCACTGGCTTTTTCGTCAGCAACCTGTAGTGACCCTGCTTCACGCCTTCGCGGAAGGCATCTTTCACGATGCGGTCCTCCAGCGAGTGGAAACTGATGATCACGATCCTTCCGCCCGGTTTCAGCACCCGCGGGGCCGCTTTCAGCAGCTCCCGCAGGTCGTCCAGTTCATGGTTTACGAAGATTCGGAGAGCCTGAAAGGTTCGCGTCGCGGGATGAATTCTTCTTTCCGCCGAATTCATTGGCCGGGCCGCGGCCGATACCACAGCTGCAAGTTCTGCAGTTGTACGTATTGGCCGCGACCGGACAATGGCTCTGGCGATTCTCCGCGACCTCCTTTCCTCACCGAATTCGTAAATCAGATTGGCGAGTGTGACCTCGTCCGTCTGATTTACCACTTGTTCGGCGGTGGGCCCGGCCTGCGTATTCATTCGCATGTCGAGCGCGCCCTCCGCCTGAAAGCTGAAGCCCCGCGCTGGTGTGTCCAGCTGCAGGCTGCTTACGCCGAGATCCGCCAGCAGTCCGTCGGCTGACGCCGCTGCGAACCGCTCTCCGATCTCCGCGAAGGAACTATGCAGCAGACTCACTTCAGGCCATCCCTCCCCCCCGGAAGGAATGAGCCTGATGCGGGCCTCATCCAGCGCCGCAGGATCTTTATCGAGCCCAATCAAATGTCCCGGTGCGCCGAGGCGTTTTGCGATTTCTAAACTGTGCCCGCCCAGGCCCACCGTGGCGTCGATATAAGTCCCGCCACGCTTGATA
>Ga0187823_10000122_pt1 | contig 17184 bp, 27 predicted proteins | sample NC_wetland_sal_i_12_FD_132968 | JGI IMG/M metagenome (GOLD analysis project Ga0187823, IMG submission 132968) | Wetland sediment microbial communities from Neuse River Estuary, North Carolina, USA - SourceSoil_3 | ecosystem: Environmental > Aquatic > Freshwater > Wetlands > Sediment | place...
GATCAGGGGCTGCACCACGTCGGGGAAGCGGCTCGCCGAAAAGAAGACCCCGGAGAAGATCCACATCGGCAGCATCACGAGGTTGGAAAGGCCCGACACGCCCTCCACCGTCTGCACCCGCGATGCGATCAGGAGGCCGAGCGAGGTGAAGGCCAGCGCCGAGAGGACGCAGATCAGCCCCAGCGTCCAGACCGAGCCCCGGAACGGCACCCCGAACACCAGCACCGCGAATCCCAGCAGGGTGCCGACTTCGACGACGAGCAGGCTCAGCCGGGACAGCACGAACGAGGCGAGGTATTCGGCGCGCGACATCGGCGTCGCGATCAGGCGCTTGAGCAGCCGCTTGCGCCGCGCGTCCACGACGGCGAACCCGACGCTCCAGATTCCGCTGCCCATCAGGTTCATCCCCAGGAGACCCGGCACGACGAAGTCGATGTAGCGGGCTCCCGCCTCGGCGACCCGCTGGTCGGCGGCGCTGACCGGGTCGGCGCGGCCGGCGGCGCGCTGGAGCGCGTCGTCCACCAGAAGCCGGGCCGTCCGGCTCTCCGGCCGCGTTTCGTCGTAGCGGTACTCCACCTGGTGCTCGGGCCAGCGCTCGGGCAACACCACCAGCGCGACACCGCCCATCCGCAGGGAATCGGCGGCGGCCGCCGCCGGCAGCCGCAGGACGTCGAGGTCCGGGCTTCGGCCCAGCGCTTCGGCCACCGCCTGAGCAGACGAATCGGCCCCGGCCACCGCCACGGCAGTCCGGTCGGCCGGCCGGCTCCGAAACGCTACGCCCAGGCCTGCGGCGAGCAGGATGGGGAAGAGGAACACCCAGAAGACGGCTTCCGGCTCCCGCATGAACTCGCGGTACCGGACGAGCGTGAGCTGGACGAGCGAGCGCTCGGTCCATTTGGGTCGGGCGCCGTCACTCATCGCGCAGGTACCGCCCGGTGAGCGAGACGAACACGTCCTCGAGTGTCGGGGAGTGGGTCCGGAGCTCGGTGAGGTGGGCGCCCCGGTCCCGGAGCGCGTGGAGGAGGGCGGGCATCGCGCGGTGCAGCTCGGTGACCTGGAGCCGGTAGACGCCGTCCCGGCGGTCCGCGCCACGCACACCCTCGAGCGTCCCGAACATCCCGTCGTCCACCGTCCCCTCCCCCACCGCGAACTCGAGCACGTGCTCCGCGCCCAGCGAGGCGATCAGGGCGCGGGGCGTGCCCTCCGCGATCACCCGGCCGTGGTCCACGATCGCGACGCGGTCGCAGAGCCGCTCCGCTTCGTCCATGTAGTGGGTCGTGAGCAGAATCGAGCGCCCCTCCGAGCGGAGCCGTTCGATCAGCTCCCACAGCTGCCGCCGCGCCTGCGGGTCGAGGCCCGTGGTCGGCTCGTCCAGAAAGAGCAGCTCGGGATCGCCCACGAGGGCGCAGGCGAGGGCGAGCCGCTGCTTCTGGCCACCCGAGAGCCGCCCCACCCGGGCGCCGGCCTTTTCCCCGAGCTGCACCATATCGATCACGGCGTCGGGCCCGGGCCCGCGGCGGTAGAAGCTCCGGAACAGGCTCACCGTCTCCCCCACCGTGAGCTTGTCGGAGAACTGGGTTTCCTGCAGCGAGATGCCGAGCCGCTCGCGCAGCTCGCGATCCTGCTCCCCCCAGCGGCGCCCGAGGACGACCACGTCGCCCGCGTCCGGGAGGGAGAGGCCTTCGCAGATCTCGATGGTGCTGGTCTTGCCCGCGCCGTTCGGCCCGAGCAGCCCGAAGCACTCGCCGGCCCCGACCTGGAGGTCGAGGCCGTCCACCGCGAGCACGTCGCCGTAGGTCTTCCGGAGCCCGCGCACCAGCAGCGGAGGGGAGGGCATGGCTGGAATGGTAACGGGTGCTTCGGGCACGGGGTACATTTCGGCCATGAACGTCATCGGCCACGGCATCGACCTCGTCGAGATCGACCGCATCCGGTCCGCGCTCGAGCGGCACGGCGACCGGTTCGCCAACCGGCTCTTTACCGCGGGCGAGCAAACCCAGGCGGGCACGGGGCCACTCCGGGTCCAGTTCTTCGCGGGGCGGTTCGCCGCCAAGGAGGCGGTCATGAAGGCCCTGGGGACCGGATGGGCCCGGGGGGTCTCCTGGACCGACATCGAGGTGCGGCGGCTCCCGTCCGGGAAGCCGGAGGTTCTCCTCAAGGGCAAGTGCAAGGAGATCGCCGACGGGCTCGGTGTGGGGCAGTGGGAGATCAGCATCACCCATACGGCTGGACACGCCGCGGCCAGCGTCGTTGCGGTGGCCGCCTTGACCTAAGGTCAGTCCCCCGCTAAACTTGCCGGTCTGCCCCAAACCGGGGGCTTGGGTTTCAGGCCATTTTCCGCAGGGTTATGCCAACCATCAGCCAGCTCATCCGGCAAGGCCGGAGCGACGTCGAAGCGAAGGACAAGGCGCCCGCGCTCAAGGGGAATCCCCAGAAGCGCGGCGTGTGTACCCGCGTCTACACCACCACGCCCAAGAAGCCCAACTCGGCGCTCCGCAAGGTGGCGCGCGTGCGGCTCACCAACGGGTTCGAGGTGACCGCCTATATCCCCGGTGAGGGCCACAACCTCCAGGAGCACTCGATCGTGCTCATTCGCGGCGGCCGGGTGAAGGACCTGCCGGGCGTGCGCTATCACATCGTGCGGGGCACCCTGGACGCGGCCGGCGTGAACGACCGGCGCCAGGGCCGGTCCAAGTACGGCGCCAAGCGGCCCAAGGCGGCGGGCGCCAAGGGAGGCGCCAAGTGAGCCGGCGGTCCAAGTCCGTCAAGCGGCCCGTCCCGCCCGATCCGCGCTACGACAGCCAGACGGTCTCGAAGTTCGTGAACAACCTCATGTACCAGGGCAAGAAGAGCCAGTCCGAGGGCATCTTCTACAAGGCCATGGACCTGATCGAGGAGCGGACGGGGCAGCCGGGCGTGGCCGTGTTCAAGCAGGCGGTCAACAACGCCAAGCCGGCGCTCGAGGTGAAGAGCCGGCGGGTTGGCGGGGCCTCGCTCCAGGTTCCGGTGGAGGTCCGGCCGGACCGGCGGACCGCACTTGCCATGCGCTGGCTGATCCAGTTCTCCCGGGCCCGCACCGAGAAGACCATGGCCGAGCGGCTCGCCGCGGAGCTGATCCTGGCTTCGAAGGGCGAGGGGAACACGATCAAGAAGAAGGAAGACACCCACCGGATGGCCGAGGCCAACCGGGCGTTCGCGCACTACCGCTGGTAGCAGGGCGGGTGCGCCCGGGCCCGCCCTTAAACGCAACGCCGCTCGTGGGTTGACATCGGAGCCCCGCCTCTTAGATTTGCGGGGCTTCGGCTTTTTCGGGGCGAACATCGGGTCACGTGACGCCGCTCAAGCAGCGCCACCTCTGGTCCTCCAAGACACAACGCGTGGGGTCCTTCGGGGGCCCTCATCCAGGGCCGGCTGCCCGGATGCGCGCGGAGCGATACCACCGGAAGCGCCGGAACTTGGGCGCGGGCCGGGTCGGTCGCCCCGCTTTTTCGCTGGATTTTAGAGACGACTCCATGGCTCGTGAGACATCGCTCGACCGGTACCGCAACATCGGCATCATGGCCCACATCGATGCCGGGAAGACGACTACCACCGAGCGCATCCTCTACTACACCGGGAAGAACTACAAGATCGGCGAGGTCCATGAGGGCGCCGCCACCATGGATTGGATGGAGCAGGAGCAGGAGCGCGGGATCACCATCACCTCGGCCGCGACGACCTGCTTCTGGAACCGGCACGACGTCCTGTACCGGATCAACATCATCGACACGCCGGGCCACGTGGATTTCACCGTGGAAGTGGAGCGCTCGCTCCGCGTGCTGGACGGCGCGGTGACGCTGCTCGACTCGGTCGCCGGCGTGGAGCCGCAGACCGAGACCGTCTGGCGCCAGGCCGACCGCTACGGCGTGCCGCGGATGATCTTCGCCAACAAGATGGACCGGGTGGGCGCGGACTTCGACCGCTGCCTCGCGATGATCCGCGACCGGCTCACCAAGAAGGCGCACCCGCTCCAGCTGCCGGTGGGCTCGGGCGAGCTCTTCACCGGCCACATCGATCTGCTCCGGCGGGTCGAGATCGTGTTCGACGAGGAAACGCTGGGCAAGACCTTCACCGAGATGCCGGTCCCGGAGTCGATGCGGGAGAAGGTGGAGAAGGCCCGCCACGAGCTGGTCGAGGCGGCCGTGGAGCACGAGGATGACCTGCTGGAGAAGTACCTCGGCGGGGCCGAGCTGACGGTCGAGGAGATCACCCGGGCCATCCGCAACGCCACGATCAAGCACGGATTCGTCCCGGTGTTCTGCGGGGCGTCGTTCAAGAACAAGGGCGTGCAGGCGCTGCTGGACGGCGTGATCGACTACCTCCCGAGTCCGGTGGACATCCCCCCGGTCCAGGGCCACCTGCCGCTCCACGACGAAACGCACGTCGAGCGCTGCGCCTCGGACGCGGAGCCGTTCTCCGCGCTCGCGTTCAAGATCATGACCGACCCCTACGTGGGCCGGCTCACGTACTTCCGGGTGTACTCGGGCTCGCTCAAAGCCGGGAGCTACGTCTACAACAGCACCAAGGACAAGCGGGAGCGGATTGGCCGGCTGCTCCAGATGCACGCCAACAAGCGGGAGGAGATCGAGGAAGTGCTCGCCGGCGACATCGCGGCGGCCATCGGGCTCAAGGAGACGCGCACGGGCGACACGCTCTCCGACGAGTCGAAGCCGGTCATCCTCGAGGCGATGAAGTTCCCGAACCCGGTGATCGACGTCGCGATCGAGCCCAAGACCAAGGCGGACCAGGACAAGCTGGCTATCGCGATGCAGAAGCTGGCGGAGGAGGATCCGACCTTCCGGATTCGCTCCGACCAGGAGACCGGCCAGACGATCATCGCCGGCATGGGCGAGCTGCACCTCGAGATCATCGTCGAGCGGATGAAGCGGGAGTTCAAGGTCGAGGCCAACGTCGGCCGGCCGCAGGTGGCGTACCGCGAGACGATCCGAAAGAAGGTCAAGGACGTCGAGGGCAAGTTCATCCGGCAGTCGGGCGGGAAGGGCCAGTACGGCCATGTCGTGATCGATCTGGAGCCGGCGCCCCAGGGCTCCGGATTCCTGTTCGAGGACAAGATCGTGGGCGGCGTCATCCCCCGTGAGTTCATCAAGCCGGTGGAGGCGGGGATCCGCGAGGCGCTTGAAGGCGGCGTTCTGGCCGGGCATCCGCTGGTCGACGTCAAGGCGTCACTGGTCTTCGGCAGCTACCACGACGTAGACAGCTCGGAGATGGCCTTCAAGATCGCGGGCTCGATGGCGGTGAAGGAGGCGGCGCGGCTGGCGCATCCGGTGCTGCTCGAGCCCATCATGGAAGTAGAGGTCGTGACGCCGGCGGACTTTCTCGGCGACGTGATCGGCGACCTCTCCAGCCGCCGGGGCAAGATCGGCGGCATGACCCAACGGGGGGACGCGCAGGTCGTGGCCGCGGACGTTCCGCTGGGCGAGATGTTCGGGTACTCCACCCAGCTCCGCAGCATGACGCAGGGCCGGGCCGTGTACTCGATGCAGTTCGATCACTACGAGGAAGTGCCGAAGAACATCGCGGACGCGATCATTTCGAAACAGAAGAGCTGAGACCCAAGGGAGCATCGGACCATGGCCAAGGCCAAATTCGAGCGCACGAAGCCCCACGTGAACGTGGGCACGATCGGACACGTGGACCACGGCAAGACGACGTTGACCGCGGCCCTCACGAAGGTGTCGGCCGACAAGGGCTGGGGCACCAAGTACGTGTCGTACGACGAGGTGGCCAAGGCCTCCGAGGCCCAGGGCCGGCGCGATGCCAGCAAGATCCTGACGATCGCCACGAGCCACGTCGAGTACGAGACGGCCAAGCGGCACTACGCGCACGTGGATTGCCCGGGCCACGCCGACTACGTGAAGAACATGATCACGGGCGCGGCGCAGATGGACGGGGCCATCCTGGTGGTGAGCGCGATGGACGGCCCGATGCCGCAGACCCGCGAGCACATCCTCCTGGCGCGCCAGGTGAACGTGCCGTCGATCGTGGTCTTCCTCAACAAGTGCGACCTGGTCGACGACCCCGAGCTGCTGGACCTGGTCGAGCTCGAGGTCCGCGAGCTCCTGAGCCAGTACGAGTTCCCCGGCGACGACACGCCGGTGATCCGGGGCTCCGCGATCAAGGCGATCGAGGGCGACCCGGCGTGGGTGGAGAAGATCATCGAGCTCTACAACGCGCTCGACACCTACATCCCGGAGCCGGTCCGCGAGACCGACAAGCCCTTCCTGATGCCGGTCGAGGACGTGTTCTCGATCACCGGCCGCGGCACCGTGGCCACCGGCCGCGTGGAGCGGGGCAAGGTCAAGAGCGGCGACGAAGTGCAGCTCGTCGGGTTCGGCGCCGAGAAGAAGACCGTCGTCACCAGCGTGGAGACGTTCCGCAAGGTGCTCGAGGACGGCCAGGCGGGCGACAACGTCGGCCTCCTGCTCCGCGGCGTGGAGAAGACCGACATCGAGCGCGGCATGGTGCTCGCCAAGCCCGGCAGCATCACCCCGCACACGAAGTTCGAGGCCGAGGTCTACGTGCTGACCAAGGAAGAGGGCGGGCGGCACACGCCGTTCTTCAAGGGGTACCGGCCGCAGTTCTACTTCCGGACGACCGACGTGACCGGCTCGGTGGAGCTGCCGGCCGGCGTCGAGATGGTGATGCCGGGCGACAACATCCAGATGACGATGGAGCTGATCACGCCCATCGCCATGGACGAAGGCCTGCGGTTCGCGATCCGCGAGGGCGGCCGGACGGTCGGCGCCGGCGTCGTGACGAAGATCCTGAAGTAGGAGCCATCATGGGCCAGCGCATTCGCATCCGTCTCAAAGCTTTCGACCACGTCGTCCTGGACCAGGCGGCCGCGGACATCGTCCGCACCGCCGAGAAGACCGGGGCGCAGGTCGCGGGCCCGATCCCGCTGCCGGTGAAGACCGAGCGGTGGACCGTGCTCCGCAGCCCGCACATCGACAAGAAGAGCCGGGAGCAGTTCGAGCTGCGCACCCACAAGCGGCTGCTGGACATCAACGACTCGCGGCCCCAGACGATGGACGCGCTCACCAAGCTGGATCTGCCGGCGGGCGTGGACGTGGAGATCAAGGTCGAGTAGCGATGACCAACGGACTGATCGGCCGCAAGCTCGGCATGACCCGTGTGTTCGCGGAGGACGGCACCGCGGTGCCCGTCACCGTGATCGAGGCGGGCCCCTGCCACGTCGTGCAGGTGCGCGACGGCGGGGTGCAGCTCGGCTTCGGCGCCCGGCGCCCGAAGACGACGACGAAGGCCGAGATCGGCCACGCGAAGAAGGCCGGCCTCGACGGGGCGCCCCGCGTGCTCCGGGTCTTCACCGTCAACGGCGAGGCGCCGGCGCCGGGGTCGGAAGTGAAGGTGGACATCTTCAGCGCGGGCGAGCTGGTGAAGGTCACCGGCACGACCAAGGGCCGGGGATTCCAGGGCGTGGTGCACCGCTACCACTTCGGCGGCGGCCCGGCCACCCACGGCAACACCCGGCACCGGAAGCCCGGCTCGATCAGCCCGGGCACCGACCCGTCGCGCGTGATCAAGGGCAAGCGGATGCCGGGCCACATGGGCGCGGCGCGCCACACCGAGCTCGGGCTCACGGTGGTGAAAGTGGACGCCGAGCGGAACCTGCTCTTCGTCCGCGGCGCGATCCCGGGCTCCCGGAACGGGATCGTCACCGTGGCGAAGCAGGGAGGACGGAGCCGCCATGCTTGAGGCCCCGCACTACACCGCGGCCGGCGCGCGCCGCCCGAACGGGTTCGCGCTGCCCGCCGATTACTTCGACGGCACGGTGAACGAGCCGGTGCTGCACCAGGCCGTGCGCGCGTTCCTGAACAACCAGCGGCAGGGCACGGCGCAGACCAAGACCCGCAGCTTCGTCTCCGGCGGCAACCAGAAGCCGTGGAAGCAGAAGGGGACCGGCCGCGCGCGCCAGGGCTCGACCCGGGCGCCCCACTGGCGGGGCGGCGGCATCGTCTTCGGGCCGCAGCCGCGTGACTATACCACCGGCATCCCCCGGAAGGTCCGCCAGCTCGCCCGGCGGTCGGCGCTCAACGCCCGCGCCCGCGAGACCGGCCTTCATGTGGTGGAGCGGCTCGCGTTCCCCGCGCCCAAGACCCGGCAGCTCGCCGAGCTGCTCGGCAAGCTGGGGGTCGATGACCGCAAGGTGCTGGTCCTCACCGCCGCGCACAACCCGAACGCGTACCTGAGCGGGCGCAACCTGCCCGACGTCCAGGTGATGCGCTGGGCCGACGCGTCGGCCTACGACGTGCTCTGGGCCGACGCGCTGGTGGTGGAAGAGGGCGCGATCACCGGGGTGATCCCGGAGGTCGAGCCGACCGAGGCGGAGGCCGCGCCGGCGGCACCGCGGAAGCGTGCGGGGAAGAAGGCCGCCGCGGCCCCGGCCAAGCGGGCGGCGCCCAAGGCCAAGGCCAAGGCTCCGGCCAAGGCCAAGGCGGCCAAGAAGGCGTCGGCCCGGGGTGCGGCGAAGAAGCCGGCCCCCAAGAAGAAGAAGGGGGAGTAGGATGCCGTCCCTGCACCAGACGATCGTCCGGCCGGTGGTGACCGAGAAGAGCTCGGCGGCGTACCAGACGGGGAAGGTGTACACCTTCGAGGTGCACCCCGAGGCCAACAAGACCGAGATCCGCGCGGCGCTCCAGCAGCTCTTCGGCGTCACCGTGACCGCCGTCCGCACGATGCAGGTGCGCCGGCGCGAGGTGGTCCGGGGCCGGACCCGCGGGGCGACCGCCCGATGGAAGAAGGCGATCGTGACCCTCAAGGAAGGCGACTCGATCGCCGTGTTCGAGGGCTGAGATGAGCATCCGACAGTTCCGGCCGATGACGGCCGCCACGCGCTTCCGGTCGGTCTCCGGGTTCGACGAGATCACCCGGATGACACCCGAGAAGTCGCTGCTCGAGCCCCGGAAGCGGACGGGCGGGCGCAACAACATCGGCCACGTCACCGCCCGCTACAAGGGCGGCGCGCACAAGAAGATGTACCGCCGGATCGACTTCAAGCGCGACAAGTTCGGGATCCCGGGCACGGTCGCGGAGATCGAGTACGATCCGAACCGGAGCGCGCGCATCGCGCTCGTGGTGTACGCCGACGGCGAGAAGCGCTACATCCTCCACCCCAAGGGCCTGAACGTGGGCGACCACGTGGTCTCGGGCCCCGGCGCGGACGTGCGGACCGGGAACGCGGTGCCGCTGGGCGAGATCCCGCTCGGCACCCAGGTGCACAACATCGAGCTCAAGATCGGGAAGGGCGGCCAGCTCTCCCGCACGGCGGGCTCGAGCGCGCAGGTCGTGGCCAAAGAGGGAGACTACGTCACCCTCCGGCTCCGCTCCACCGAGATGCGGCTGGTGCACGCACGCTGCCTCGCCACGATCGGCGAGGTGGGTAACGCCGAGCACGAGCTTCTGTCGGTCGGCAAGGCGGGCAAGAGCCGCTGGCTGGGCAAGCGCCCGCGGGTGCGCGGCGTCGCCAAGAACCCGGTGGACCACCCGTTGGGCGGGGGCGAGGGCAAGAGCTCGGGCGGCCGCCCGCCGACGTCGCCCTGGGGCAAGCCGGAGGGCCGCAAGACCCGGCACCACAAGAAGAAGTCGAACAAGTACATCGTGCGCGGCCGCAAGCGCGGGAAGGCGACGCAATAATGGCACGCAGCATCAAGAAAGGCCCGTTCGTCCAGGACGCGCTGATGACCAAGGTCCAGGTCCTCAACAGCCGCAACGAGAAGCGGGTGGTGAAGACGTGGAGCCGGTCGAGCACCATTTTGCCCGAGTTCGTCGGGCACACGTTCGCCGTGCACAACGGGAACAAGTTCGTCCCGGTCTACGTGACCGAGAACATGGTCGGCCACAAGCTCGGCGAGTTCGCGCCCACGCGGCTGTTCCGCGGCCACAGCGGCCGCCTGGTGGCCGACAAGAAGGCGAAGCCGGAGTAGCCATGAGCGGACGCGCGATCCAGCGGGGCGTGCGGCAGTCCCCCCGCAAGATGCGGCTCGTGATCGACCTCATTCGCGGCAAGGACGTGAACGAGGCGTACGCGATCCTCAAGTACAACAAGAAGCTCGCCGCCAAGCAGATCGCCAAGACGCTGCGCTCGGCGGTGGCCAACGCGGAGCAGGCGGCGCTCAAGGGCAACGAGCGGTTCGATCCCGATCAGCTCGTCGTGAGCCACGCGATCGTGAACGGGGGCCAGCCGCTCAAGCGGTTCGGGGCCGCCGCGCAGGGGCGGGCCACGCCGATCCGCAAGCGCACGAGCCACGTGGAGATCCACGTCGTCGCGAAGGAGAGCGAGTAATGGGTCAGAAGACGCATCCGGTGGGCCTCCGCCTCGGCATCGTCAAGCCGTGGAAGTCCCGGTGGTTCGCGACCAAGGACATGCCGGCGCTGCTCAAGGAAGACGAGCTCATCCGCAAGTATCTGAAGACCCGGCTCGGCCACGCGGCGATCTCGGAGATCCACATCGACCGCCGGCCGGGCAAGGTCACCGTGACGGTGCACACCGGGCGTCCGGGGGTGGTGATCGGGAAGCGCGGCGCCGAGGTGGACAAGCTCCGGGACGAGCTGGCACAGCTCACCGGCAAGGAAGCCGCGATCAATGTCGAGGAGATCAAGCGGCCGGAGCTCGCGTCCCAGCTGGTGGGCGACAACATCGCGCACCAGCTGGAGCAGCGGATCTCGTTCCGCCGGGCGATGAAGCGGGCGGTCCAGAGCACCATGCGGATGGGCGCGCAGGGCATCAAGATCCGGGTGTCGGGCCGCCTGGGCGGCGCCGAGATCGCCCGGACCGAGGGGTACCGCGAGGGCCGCGTGCCCCTCCACACGCTCCGCGCCGATGTGGACTACGCCACCAGCACGGCCAAGACCACCTACGGGACGATCGGCATCAAGGTCTGGATCTTCAAGGGCGAGGTCATCGAGGACGTGGCCGGCCGGACCTACAGCACGGGGGCCTGACCGATGCTCGCGCCGAAGCGGATCAAGTTCCGCAAGATGTTCAAGGGCCGCACCAAGGGGATCGCGCAGCGGGGCAGCCGCGTCTCCTTCGGCGAGTTCGGCCTGATGAGCCTCGAGCCGGGCTGGGTCACCAACCGGCAGATCGAGGCCAGCCGGGTGGCCATGACGCGCGAGATGAAGCGCGGCGGCAAGGTGTGGATCCGGATCTTCCCGGACAAGCCGATCACCAAGAAGCCGGCCGAGACCCGCATGGGGAAGGGCAAGGGCAATCCGGAGGGTTGGGTCTGCGTGGTGAAGCCGGGGCGGGTGCTGTTCGAGCTCGAGGGCATCCCGGAGGATCTGGCCCGGAAGGCGCTCGGCCTGGCGCAGGCCAAGTTGCCGGTCCGCACCCGCTTCGTGAAGCGGGAGGAGGGCTGACGTGGACAAGCAGACGCGCGGCGAGCGGCTCAAGGAGTGGCGGGACAAGGCCACCGACGAGCTGGAGACGCTGGTCCGGGAGCTCACTGAAGAGAGGTTCCGCCTCGGGTTCCGCTCCGCGACGGAATCGATCGAGAATCCGATGCGATTCCGGGCGATCCGCCGGGACATCGCCCGGATCCAGACGGTCCTGCGCGAGCGCGCGGGCCAGGGACGAGGGTGAGGGGCATGGCTCAGACGGAAATCCGCGGGCGCCGCAAGGTCCGCCAGGGCGTCGTGACGAGCGACAAGATGACGAAGACGGTCGTGGTGGCGCTGGTGCGCCGGTACGCCCATCCGGTGTACGGCAAGCAGGTGACCCGGACCAAGACCGTCAAGGCGCACGACGAGCAGGGCGCGAAGGTCGGCGACACCGTGCGGATCATGGAGACCCGGCCGATCGCCCGGACAGTGCGGTGGCGCGTCGTCGAGATCGTTCAGAAGGCGAAATAGGCGCTAAAGGCTAACGGCTATGGTCCAACAAGAATCGATCCTCCGCATCGCCGACAACTCCGGCGCGCGCAAGGCGCTCGTGATCCGCGTCCTGGGCGGGAGCAAGCGCCGGTACGCGAGCCTGGGCGACCAGGTCGTCGTCGCGATCAAGGACGCGATCCCGACCGGCCAGGTGAAGAAGGGCGACGTCGCGAAGGCGGTCATCGTGCGCACCGCGAAGGAGGTCCGGCGCAAGGACGGGTCCTACATCCGGTTCGACGAGAACGCGGCGGTGCTGATCACCGATACGGGCGAGCCCCGCGCCACCCGCATCTTCGGGCCGGTGGCGCGCGAGCTCCGCGAGAAGCGCTACATGAAGATCGTCTCGCTGGCGCCGGAGGTGCTGTAGCATGAAGCCACTGGTCTATAAGAAGGCAAAGCGCCTCCGGCACGCCGCGCCGGTCCGGATGACGCTGCACCTCACCAAGGGCGACACGGTGCAGGTGATCTCGGGCGACGACAAGGGGAAGCGGGGCAAGGTGCTGCGGGTCCTCCCGAAGACCGGGCGCATCGTCATCGACGGCGTGAACGTGGTGAAGCGCCACCGCCGCGCCACCGCGACGAGCGAGGCCGGCATCGTGACCTTCGCGGCGCCGATCCATCACTCGAAGGCGATGCTGATCGACCCGAAGAGCGGGGAGCCGACGCGGATCCGCCGGCGCAAGGACAAGGACGGAACCCTGGAGCGGATCGCGGTCAAGTCGGACCAGCCGATCCCGAGGACCCGGTAAGCCATGGCCGACGAGACGCCGAAGGAAAAGGCGCCCAAGAAGGACGCGCCCAAGAAGGACGCGCCCAAGAAGAGCGCCCCCGCCCAGGGCGGCGGCAAGGGCAAGGACCGCGGCCCGGTCGCCGCCACCGATCCGGCGCCCAAGGCGAGCGAGGGGAAGCCGCGCCTCCAGACGTACTACGAGCAGACCGTCCGGCCCCGGCTCCAGCAGGAGTTCGGGCTGACCAACCCGCACGAGGTGCCGCGGGTGCTCAAGGTCGTGCTCAACGTGGGGATGGGCGACGCGAGCAAGAACCCGAAGCAGCTCGAGGCGGCGGCGGAGGAGCTCGGGATCGTGACCGGGCAGAAGGCGGTCATCACCCGCGCCAAGAAGGCGATCGCGAACTTCGGCATCCGGGAGGGCGTGCCCGTCGGCGTCACCGTGACGCTCCGGCGCGCGCGGATGTACGAGTTCCTCGACCGGTTCATCACGCTGGCGATTCCCCGCATCCGGGATTTCCGCGGGCTCTCGAACCGGAGCTTCGACGGCCGGGGGAACTACACCTTCGGCATCAAGGAGCAGATGATCTTCCCCGAGGTCGACTTCGACAAGGTCGAGAAGATCCACGGGATGGACATCACGATCGTGACCTCGGCGCCGCGCGACGACCTGGCGCTGGCCCTGCTCCGGGAGCTGGGGTGGCCGTTCCGGGGCGAGACGCCGGCGCGCGTGGCATAAAGGCGGTAAGAGGTAAGAAGTAAGAGGTAAGAGGGGAAGCAGGGGGCGGTCGCCCTCTCACCTCTCACCTCTCACCTTCTCACGCAGTTGAGGACTGGATGGCGAAGACCTGCTGGATCGAACGAGCGAAGCGCACACCGAAGTTCAAGGTCCGGACCGTGCGGCGGTGCCAGCGGTGCGGGCGCAGCCGGGCGGTGCTCCGCAAGTTCGGGCTCTGCCGCATCTGTTTCCGTGAGCTCGCGTTGCGGGGAGACATCCCGGGCGTGCGCAAGGCCAGCTGGTAGGGGGACATCGGATGAGTCTGACAGATCCCGTCGCGGACATGCTGACCCGGATCCGGAACGCCTGCTCGGCGGGCCACCGGCGGGTCGACATGCCGGTCTCCAAGCTCAAGAGCGAGCTGGCCCGGCTGCTGCGCGACAACCACTACATCGCGGATTTCAAGGTACTGGACGACGGCATGCACGGCGTGCTGCGGCTGTACCTCAAGTACCACAACGACGAGCCGGTGATCCGGGAGCTCCGCCGCGTCTCCACGCCCGGCCTGCGCCGGTACGTGAAGTGCCGCGAGATTCCCCGGGTGAAGAACGGCCTCGGCATGGCGATCGTCTCCACGCCCAAGGGCCTCATGACCGACCGCGAAGCGCGGACCGCCAATCTCGGCGGCGAGCTGCTCGCGGTGGTGTGGTAGGAGGGCGGCGTGTCTCGTATCGGTAAGAAGCCGGTCGCCATTCCCAAGGGCGTCACCGTCGCGCTCGCCGGGCACACCCTGTCGGTGAAGGGCCCGAAGGGCGAGCTGAGCCGCACCTTCCACCCGGACATGTTGCTGAGCGTGGAAGGCGAGACGGTGGCGGTGGCTCGGCCGAGCGACGAGAACCGGCACAAGGCGCTCCACGGGTTGAGCCGCACCCTGGTCCAGAACATGGTGGACGGCGTCGCCCGGGGCTTCGCGAAGACGCTCGAGATCCAGGGCGTGGGGTACAAGGCGGAGACCAAGCCCTACGGGGTCAATCTCGTGGTCGGCTACTCGCATCCCGTCAAGTACGAGGCCCCTAAGGGGATCAAGATCTCCGTGGAGAACAACGTCCTCGTGAAGATCGAGGGACCGGACAAGGAGCTCGTCGGCCAGGTGGCCGCGGAGCTGCGCCAGGTCCGCCCGCCGGAGCCCTACAAGGGCAAGGGCGTCCGGTACCAGGGCGAGCACGTGCGCCGCAAGGCCGGCAAGACCGGAGCGAAATAGTCATGAGAGCGATTCATGCCCCGAAGACGCGGGCCGCCCGGCGGTACCGGCGCCACCTGCGGGTCCGGAAGACCATGCACGGGACGGCCGAGCGGCCGCGGCTCGTGGTCTTCCGCTCCCTCAAGCACATCACGGCCCAGCTGGTGGACGACGACCGCGGCGTCACGCTCCTCGGCGTGAACGACCGGAGCGAGGGCATCCAGGTCGAGGGCGCCGGCAAGGTCGCGAAGGGCAAGGCGACCGGGAAGCTGCTGGCGGAGCGGGCGAAGGCGGCGGGGATCACGAGGGTCGTGTTCGACCGCGCCGGGTATCGGTATCACGGTCGCGTGCAGGCCGTCGCAGACGGCGCGCGCGAAGGCGGATTGGAGCTCTAGCATGGCTGACGAGCAGCAGGCGACCACCGAAGGCACCGAGACGGCCGCACCCGAGCGTCCCGCGGCGGAAGCGCCGCGGGGACGGGGGCGCGGCGGCGAGCGGGGGCGGGGGCGGGGAGACCGCGGCCCCCGCCGGGACCGCGACCGCGAGCACGGCAGCGACATGGTCGAGAACGTCATCTCGATCAACCGCGTCGCCAAGGTCGTGAAGGGCGGCCGCCGGTTCTCGTTCAACGCGCTGGTCGCGGTGGGCGACGGGCGGGGCCGCGTGGGCATCGCCACGGGGAAGGCGAACGAGGTGTCCGAGGCCGTTCGCAAGGCGGTGGATGCAGCCAAGCGGGGCATGGTGGAGCTGCCGCGCACCGGCTCGACGATCCCCCACGAGATCGTGGGCGAGCACGGCGCGGGCCGGGTCCTCCTCAAGCCCGCCGCCAGCGGCACCGGCGTCATCGCGGGCGGGCCGGTGCGCGCGGTGCTCGAGTGCGCCGGGATCACCGACATCCTCACCAAGAGCCTCGGGTCCACCAACCCGCACAACATGGTCCGGGCGACGATGAACGGCCTCTCCCGCCTCGTGTCCGCCCGCCAGGTGGCGCGGGAGCGGGGCATCGAAGTGGATCAGATCGCCTACAAGCCGCGGCAGGAGGTCTGAGCCATGGGACGTAATCCGGTGGTCGGGCGGCAGGGGCCGAGCCACCATGCGGCGACCATTCCGTCCGAGGGCGATGCGGCCGTGCTGGCCGTGAAGCAGATCCGCTCCGGCATCGGGCACGCGGCCACCATGCGCCGCACGCTCGAGGCGCTCGGCCTCCGGCATCACCAGCACACCGTCCGGCTCAGGAACACGGCGGCGATCCGGGGCATGCTGTACAAGGTGCGCCACCTCGTCGAGGTAGCGCCGGCCAAGGAGCAGTGATGGCAGACCAGACCAAGGTGACCCTGTCCACGCTCCGCCCGGCGCCGGGCTCGTCCCCGGTGCGCAAGCGGTTGGGGCGGGGGCCCGGCTCGGGGCTGGGCAAGACCTCCGGCAAGGGCCACAAGGGCCACAAGGCCCGCACCGGCGGCGCGACCAACCCCGGCTTCGAGGGCGGCCAGACGCCGCTCTACCGGCGCCTGCCGAAGCGCGGATTCACCAACCCGTTCAAGGTGACGGCCCAGGCGGTCAACCTCCGGCAGCTCCGGAAGGTGACCGGACAGGTCGTCAATCCCGAAACGCTCTTCGCCGCCGGCCTGATCGGCAAGCGCCACGTCCCGGTGAAACTGCTGGGCACCGGCGACGCCGATCGCGCGTACACCGTGCAGGGAGTCTCGCTCTCCGCCTCGGCGCGCGCCAAGCTCGAGGCCGCGGGCGGCAGCATCGAGGCGTAAGTGACCGAGCCGCGCGTTTCCGCGTTCGCCATCGACGACGAGCTGAAGCGGAAGCTCCTGTTCACGCTGCTGGCGTTGGTGATCTACCGGGTCGGCGCGCACGTCGCCGCCCCGGGCGTCAACGTCACGGCGCTCGCCGATTTCATCCGGAACTCCGGCGCCGCCGGGTTCTTCGGCCTCTACGACACGCTGGGCGGCGGCCTCTCCCGGGCCACGGTGTTCGCGCTCGGGATCATGCCGTACATCTCCGCCTCGATCATCTTCCAGCTCGCCGGCGGCATCGTGCCGTCGGTCGGCAAGATGCAGAAGGACGAGGAAGGCCGGAAGAAGATCACGCAGTGGACCCGGTACATGACGGTGGGCATCTCGCTGGCCCAGGCCTACACGTTCGCCCTTTTCACCGAGTCCATCCCCGGCGCCATCCCCAACCCCGGCTTCGCCTCCCGCCTGATCATGGTCGTGACGCTCACCGCGGGCGCCATCTTCGTGATGTGGCTGGGCGAGCAGATCACCGAGCGGGGCATCGGGAACGGGATGAGCCTCCTCATCACCTTCTCGATCCTGGAGCGCCTGTGGCCCTCCACGGTCGAGCTGGCGAACTTCATCAAGGGCGGGATCGTCTCGCCGCTGGGCGCGGCGTTCTATATCGCGGTGGTGATCGCGGTGATCGGGGTGGTGGTGGCCATGACCATCGCGGCCCGGCGGATCCCCATCCAGATTCCGCGGAAGGTCATGGGGCGGGGGCGGATCCGCGAGGGCCAGAAGACCTTCATCCCCATCCGGC
>Ga0187823_10000123_pt1 | contig 17089 bp, 15 predicted proteins | sample NC_wetland_sal_i_12_FD_132968 | JGI IMG/M metagenome (GOLD analysis project Ga0187823, IMG submission 132968) | Wetland sediment microbial communities from Neuse River Estuary, North Carolina, USA - SourceSoil_3 | ecosystem: Environmental > Aquatic > Freshwater > Wetlands > Sediment | place...
CAGTTTAAAGCGCTGGGCGTATTCGGTCTGATCGAAATGCTGATTTTCCTGCTGATCCTGGTGGTGGGGTATGTCTGGATCTGGAAAAAAGGCGCCCTGGAGTGGGTATGACCACGCAGGGAGGATGTTCTCATCCCACCCGAAGCTCCGCGAGGTTTGCTGGTAGCGTGTTGTAACACAACTCCGCAATGCCGAACCTGCCCAGCTCCGAAACCTTCACCGCCAGCCGCTGGACTAAAGGCAATTTGTTCTTCCCGGTACGCATCATCGTCACTCCGCAACACGTCAGCCGGGTAAAATCGCGTCTCTTTGGCAGCAGCGAAGAGAGCATCGCCCTGGGCAAGGTCGCCTCGGTGCAGATTTCCACCGGAGTGATCTGGTCGAACATTCGCATTGATTCCTCGGGCGGCAGCGATCCCATCACCAGCCACGGGCACCGCAAGGCGGACGCGCTGCGGATACGCGAATTGATTGAGGGCTACCAGGCGCAGCCGAGAGGGTGAGCTTTGCGGCTCTGCCGAAGGGATAAGCCACGAAGGACACAAGGAGCTATGAAGGGTTTCCTTCGGGTGTCTTCGTGTCCTTCGTGGTTAAGGATTTTCGGGGCGTCCTCGGTCGTCTCCGCGATTGACACTTACTTTGCAAGCTGTTAAAAGTTAACGTTCTTCCAAACGCCCACGGCACCGGAGGTTTGTACCTTCCGTAGCTATGCCTGAGGACACGAAATCCCCCGCACCTCCGCCGAGTGGTGAGCCGAAACCCGCGGCGGGCGAACCCGTTGCCGGCAGCGTTCAGTCATCCCCGGAAAAACCTGCACCAGCGAAAGCAGCGGAGCACGCCGCACCTCCCAAGCCGACCGGCCCCGCGCCCTTGCCCTGGGATTCGCCTATGATTTCTCGGCTCAAGGGGCAGCACGGTTCAGGCATTCGCGAGGCCAACACTTATCTAGGCCAGAAATACATCATCGCCGATTCATCGCTCATTCCCGAGTTGCTGCAGGTCCTGCGCGATCAGGAGCACTTCGATTATTGCGTGGACATTACCGCCGTGCACTATCCCGACCGGGAAAAGCAGTTCGAAGTGGTCTGGATTCTTTATTCCTTCCCGGAGAACGAGCGCATTCGGGTGAAAGCCTCGTATGCCGAAACTGAATCGGTGCCCAGCGCTGTTCCGATCTGGCCCGCGGCCAACTGGCTGGAGCGCGAAGTGTTCGACATGTTCGGCATCCGCTTCGAAGGCCATCCCGACCTGAAGCGCATCCTGCTGCCGGATGGCTGGAAGGGCCACCCGCTGCGCAAGGACTACGGCATCATCCAACAGGACCAAGAGTGGGTACAGATCAACCTGGGGATCGAGAGCGGGCAATGACCGACCGAATGGCGATCGACCGGACATCCCACCTGGAACTGGAACAGCACGAGAAAACCTTTCTCGATTCCAACGAGCTCATCATCAACATGGGCCCGCAGCATCCCGCCACGCACGGCGTGTTGAGGGTCATCCTGAAGCTCGACGGTGAAAAAGTCCTGGGCACCGAATGCGTGATCGGCTATCTGCATCGCGGGGTGGAGAAGATTGCCGAGCACCGCACGTACACCATGTTCAATCCCTACGTGGATCGCATGGACTATGTCGCGGCGGTGTCGAATGGGTTGGGCTATTGCGAAGCGGTGGAAAAGCTGCTGAACGTGGAAGCTCCGCGGCGCGCCCAGTACATTCGCGTGATCCTCACCGAACTGAATCGCCTGGCTAGTCACATGCTCTGGCTGGGCACGCACGCGCTTGATATCGGCGCCATCACGCCGCTGTTCTACACTTTCCGTGACCGGGAAGAAATTCTCAAGATTTTCGAGAAATACTGTGGCGCTCGCCTGACCACGCACGCGTTTCGTATCGGCGGATGTTCTTACGAAACCTACGACGGCTTTGAGCGCGAGGTAAAGAAGTTTCTCGATTTTGTCACTCCCAAGATTGATGAGTACGAAGAACTGCTCACGACCAACCGTATATGGGTGGAGCGCACTAAGGATGTGGGCAAGATTTCCGCCCGGGAATGCATCGCCCTGGGCGTGACCGGCCCGGTACTGCGCGCCAGCGGCGTGAAGTGGGACCTGCGCAAGGCGCAGCCCTACGCGGCTTATTCTGATTTCGATTTCGAAATTCCAGTGGGACAGAATGGCGACACCTACGACCGGTATATCGTCCGCATGCAGGAAATGCGGCAGTCGCTGCGCATCATCGACCAGGCGATCGGCAAGATCCCTGACGGTCCGATCATGGCCAAGGTTGCCAAGGTGATGAAGCCGCCGGTGGGCGAGATCTATCACTCGATCGAAGCCCCGAAGGGCGAGTTGGGATACTTCATCGTGAGCGACGGCTCGACCCAGCCTTACCGGGTGCGGGTGCGGCCGCCTTCGTTCGTCAACCTGCAGGCGCTCGACATGATGGTGCGCGGCGCGCTGGTGGCCGATGTCATCGCGGTCATCGGAACCCTGGACATCGTGCTGGGTGAGGTGGATCGCTGATGCTCGACTACATCACTTCCTACCTCAAAAGCGATACCACGCCGGGTTCAGCGGGCAATATGTTCTGGGCGTTTGTCTATATCGTCCTGATCTTTCTCGGCCTGTCGGTGGCGGTGATCGCGATGAACTGGCTGGAGAGGAAGATCCTGGCCCACATGCAGGTCCGGCTGGGACCGATGAGAGTGGGCCCACACGGCCTGCTGCAGCCCATCGCCGACGCGCTGAAGCTTTTGATTAAGGAAGACATCATGCCGGCTGAGGCCGACCCGTTTGTCTTCTGGGTCGCGCCCCTGATCGTGGTGATCACGGCGTTCACCGTGTTTATCGTCGTGCCCTTTGGCCCCACCCACGCGGTCACCGACATGAACATCGGCGTGCTCTTCATGTTGGGAGTTTCGTCTCTGAGCGTGCTGGGCGTGGTCATGGCGGGGTGGGCATCGAATTCTCATTACCCGCTGATGGGCGCGCTGCGCTCCAGCGCGCAGATGGTTTCCTACGAAATTGCCATGGGCCTGGCGGTCATCTCTGCGGTGTTGATGACCAGCCTTAATAAAGAGGGCACTGGCACCCTGAGCATGATCGGCATTGTGCAGGCGCAGCAGGCGCAGCACGTATGGTTCGTGTTCAAGTTCTTTCCCCTGGGGCTGATCGCGTTCTTCATCTTTGCGGTTGCAATGGTGGCGGAAACCAATCGAGCGCCGTTCGACCTGCCGGAAGCCGAGTCCGAGTTGACTGCAGGCTTTCACACCGAATACAGCGGGTTCCGCTGGTCGCTGTTTTTCCTGGCGGAATATTCGGCCATGATCGCGGTTTCGTCGATCGCAGTAACGTTGTGGCTCGGTGGTTGGATGCGCCCGTTTCCCAACGCTCTCGATGGCGAGACCTGGGACCTGGTTTTCTCGCTGGTCCCCGGGCTGACTTTCATGTTTCTCGCCGGCATCACGTTTTACAGCACGGCGCGCATGCCGAAGCATCCCTACTTCAAAGTGCAGACCATCGGCTTGGGCGGATTCGGGGCGGTGCTGGCGCTGATCGGGGTGGCGCTGTTCGTTCCGCCGGTGCGTGACCGGGTGCAGGACATTTTCTGGTTCAGCGCCAAAGTGGCGTTCTCCATGTACATGTACATCTGGTATCGCGGCACATTCCCGCGCTACCGTTTCGATCAACTGATGAAAGTAGGATGGAAAGTCCTGTTGCCGCTGGGAATCGGCGTGCTGGTCCTGACGGCGATCGCAGGAATTGTGTTCTAAGGCACCACGAACCACGTAGGGGCAGAGCCTATCCTGAGCGAAGTCGAAGGATGGCTCACCTGCCCGGCCGAGCGAAGCTCGGCAAAAGTTTTAAAGCAGGACAAAATATGGCGCCGGTAGCTACCACATTCTTCTTCTATTTTCTGTCGGCACTGACCCTTCTGAGCGGCGTGCTGGTGATCACCCGCAAGAATGCGGTGCACTCCGCGCTGGCCCTGATCGTGTCCCTGCTCGGACAAGCCGCCCTCTACCTGATGCTGTACGCGCCCTTCGTGGCCGGCGTGCAGATCATTCTTTACGCGGGCGGCATCATGGTGCTGTTTCTGTTCGTGATCATGCTGGTCAACATCGAAAAGTCGCAGAAAGAAGAGCAGTTCAACCAGCAATGGGTAGCCGGACTGGCAACGGCAATCGCCCTGGGCACGCTGTTCGTGCTGGTCTATGTGAAGGGCAGGGCGTTGTTTCCAGACCGGGCCATTCTGATGCCGGAGCAGTCCAACACCCAGCAGGTGGCAGTCCTGCTGTACGGGAATTACATGTTCACCTTCGAAATCGCCTCGTTGCTCTTGCTGGTGGCGATTATCGGAGCGGTCGTGATGGCGAAGAAAAGGATCTAGAAAAACAGCTGTTAGCTGTTAGCCAAGTCCGCTTGAGTGCGGATGGCTGAAGGAAACAAGCTAAGGGCTAACGGCTAAGAGCTAAGAGCTGATTATGTCTCCAATCTCCACAATTCACTACCTGGTGGTCGCGGCCGCGCTCTTTATTCTGGGCGTGATCGGGGTGCTGACGCGGCGCAATGTGGTCATAGTTCTGATGTCGATCGAACTGATCCTGAATGCGGTGAACCTGAACCTGGTGGCGTTCTCGCGGATATGGGGACTGCACGGGCAGATTTTCGCAATCTTTGTAATCACCGACGCGGCGGCGGAAGCTGCGGTCGGCCTGGGGATCCTGATCGCGTTCTTTAGAAATAAAGAGACAGTGAACATCGACGAAGTGGACTTGATGAAATGGTGAAAAACGCTACTAGCTTCTGGCGCCGAGCTAGAAGCAGAAGCTAGAAGCTGACGACCGACGACTGACGACTGAAAATGTTCTTTCTCGACCACATCTGGCTCGTTCCGCTGCTCCCCGCCATGGGCGCGGCCATCATGTTCTTTTTTGGCCGCAAGCTGCAAAAGGCGACGGTCAGCGCGGTCTGCGTGGGTGCAGTGGCGCTGGCGTTTGTCTTCGCCTGCCTGGCGGTTTGGCAATACACAGGATACGCGCACGACAATCCGGGCAAACCCTTCGAGAAGATTGTCTACACCTGGCTGGGCACCGACACCGGCCACATGAATTACGTCAAGCGTGACGGCACTCCGGCCGCATTCCACGCCGATGCCGGCTTCCTGCTGGATCCGCTTTCCGCCATCTGGCTGCTGTTTGTCACCGGCGTGGGCACGCTCATCCATATTTATTCCACCGGTTACATGGCGCACGAGGGCGGGTACTACCGCTTCTTCGGATATCTGAACCTGTTCATGTTCTCCATGCTCACGCTGATTCTGGGGAACAACTACGTCTTGATGTTTGTGGGGTGGGAAGGCGTGGGGCTGTGCTCGTATCTGCTGATCGGTTTCTATTTCCATCGCCATTCGGCCAGCACTGCCGCCAATAAGGCATTCATCGTCAACCGCATTGGCGACGCCGGATTCCTGCTGGGCATGTTTACCATCGCGTGGTACTTCGGCTCGGTGCGTCTGACCGAGATCACGACCATGGCGCGCAGCGGACACTTCGCCATTGGCGATCCCATCATCACCGCGGCCACGCTGCTGCTGTTCGTGGGCGCGTGCGGCAAGTCGGCGCAGCTTCCGCTCTACGTCTGGCTGCCTGACGCGATGGAGGGTCCCACACCGGTTTCCGCCCTGATCCATGCCGCGACCATGGTCACCGCGGGCGTCTATATGGTGGCGCGCTCGAATGCGTTATTTGTGCTCGCGCCCGGCTCGATGAAGACGATGGCGATCATCGGCGCATTCACCGCGTTGTTTGCCGCCACCATTGCCCTGGTGCAGAACGATATCAAACGCGTGCTGGCGTACTCGACAGTGTCCCAGTTGGGATACATGTTCCTCGCCCTCGGAGTCGGTGCATTCGCTGCGGGCGCGTTCCACGTCTTCACCCACGCCTTCTTCAAAGCTTTGTTGTTCCTTGGCGCAGGATCGGTCATTCACGCCATGAGCGGGGAGCAGGACATGCGCAACATGGGCGACCTGCACCGGCGCATCCCGATTACCCACTGGACCATGTTTATCGCGACCTTTGCCATCGCGGGCATCCCGCCGTTTGCCGGATTTTTCTCGAAGGACGAGATTCTGTGGCAGGCCTGGTCGTCCGAAGGCGGCGCGTATCGCCTGTTATGGCTGGTGGGTTACGCCACGGCGCTGATGACCGCGTTCTACATGTTCCGACTGATGTTCCTCACTTTCCACGGCCAGCCGCGCATGAGCCACGAGGTGGAACACCATATCCACGAGTCTCCGAAATCGATGACCGTGCCGCTGATCGTTCTTGCCATTTGCGCGGTGAGCGCGGGATGGCTGGGCTGGCCGCACAGCCTGGGCGGATCGAATCGTTTCGAGAAGTTCCTCGAGCCGGTGTTTGCCCGCGAAGCGCCAGTGTTCCAGGAGGAGGGCAAGGCGGCCCAACTGGCCGCTGGACGCAAGGAGGAAGAGCACACCAGTCCAGTGGAATATTTCCTCATGGTTTTCTCCGTGGCGGCCGCAGTTGTCGGGTTCGGCATGGCGTGGAAGGCTTATCGCGATGCCGGCAAGGGCTATGAGGAGCCCATCGCGGAAGCTTCACCGCAGCTCTACACCGTGCTGCTCAACAAGTATTACGTGGATGAAGCCTACGACGTCGCGTTCACCGGGCGCCGCAAAGTGGGAGACGTGCGCCTGGGCGTGCTGGGATTGGGAGAAGCCTCGTCCTGGTTCGATTCGCACGTGATTGATGGCGTCGTCAACGACGTAGGCTGGGTGACGCGGCTGAGCGGAACCATTTCCAGCTGGTGGGACAAGTGGATCATTGACGGGCTCCTGGTGAACGGACCGGCGATCTTTTCGCGGATGTTGTCGTATCCCGTACGCCTGCTGGAGTGGGGACTGGTGCAATGGTACGCCCTGGTGATGGTGATCGGACTGGTAGGATTCGTTTTCTATTACGCAGTGCGGTAGCAAGGGGTTTTGCCGACGACTGAAGACTGACGACCGACGACTGCTTTATGCATAATCACATTCTCTCGATCATCCTGTTCACGCCGCTGGCGGGCGCGCTGCTGCTCATCTTTGTCCCTAAAGAGAACAAAGATGCCATCCGCTGGATCGGAAACATTTTTGCCCTGGCCGGGCTGCTGGTTTCGATCCCGCTGGTGCCGTGGTTCTGGGCGCTGCGTTTCGAACCCGGCTTCAAGTTCATGGAGGGCACGCCCAACAACTGGATCCCGTCGATCGGCGCGGGTTACGTCCTCGGCATCGATGGCATTTCTTTCCTGCTGATCATGCTGACCACGCTGCTGGGCTGGATTTCGATCCTCTCTTCGTGGACCGCAATCGAAAATCGGGTGAAGGAATACTACATCTGGTTCCTCGTCCTGCAGACCGGCATGCTGGGCGTGTTCATGGCCCTCGATTTCTTCCTGTTCTTTGTTTTCTGGGAAGCCATGCTGGTTCCCATGTATCTGCTGATCGGCATCTGGGGCGGCCCGCGGAAGCTTTATGCCGCCATCAAGTTCTTTCTGTACACCTTGTTCGGTTCAGTGCTGATGCTGCTTTCGGTGCTGTTCCTGTATTTCTATAATTTCCATCAGACCGGGCAATACACCTTCAGTATTCAGGCTTTGTACAAGACGGCGCCGCTGATCTTCCACGATCCGGCATACGGTTCAACATTTGCGATTCTCTTATTCCTGGCATTCTTTCTGGCGTTCGCTATCAAGGTGCCGATGTTCCCGTTTCACACCTGGCTGCCGGATGCCCACGTGGAGGCGCCCACGGCAGGATCTGTCATCCTGGCGGGCGTTTTGCTGAAAATGGGGACGTATGGTTTCGTCCGCTTTGCGCTGCCGTTCTTCCCCGATGTGGTCATGCACCCCAAGGTGCGAGGGTGGATGATTTTCCTTTCCATCGTCGGGATCATCTACGGCGCGCTGGTTTCACTGATGCAGAAGGACATGAAGAAACTGGTGGCGTACTCCTCGGTCAGCCACCTGGGTTTCTGCACCCTGGGGATTTTTGCCTTGAACCAGGCGGGATTGAGTGGATCGGTGCTGCAACAGATCAATCACGGCATCTCGACCGGGGCGCTCTTCCTGATCGTCGGCATTCTTTATGAGCGGCGTCACACGCGAGAAATCGCCGAGTATGGCGGGATCTCAAACGTCATGCCGGTTTACGCCACCATCACCATGATCATGTTCCTCTCGTCCATGGGACTGCCGCTGCTGAACGGGTTTGTTGGCGAGTTCACCATCCTGCAGGGCACGTTCATGGAAAGCTGGAAGTGGGCGGCATGGGCCGTGCCGGGCGTGATTCTGGCGGCTGCCTACCTGTTGTGGCTGTATCAGCGGGTGTTCTTCGGGACGGTCACGAATCCCAAGAATGAAAAGCTGCACGACCTTACGCCGCGCGAGTTGCTGACTTTCGCGCCACTGGTCATCATTGCTTTCTGGATTGGCCTTTATCCCAAGCCCTTCTTCCAGATTCTGGAGCAGCCGGTAAACCAGATTGTTTACACCGTGCGGGGGAAGGACTATCCCGGGGTGCAGAACGTGAATGCCGCGATCCGGCCGGCCGACGAAGCGGCGGATGCCGCGGCGGTGCAGACGGCGCTGAATCAAGCGAAGGGAACCAAGTAAGTGTCGGGCAACATGGCGCAAAATTTCGGCCGGGTCGATTACCTGATGGCGCTCCCCGTCATTCTGCTGACCCTGTTCGCGCTGGGCATATTGCTGCTCGACCTGATGGTGCCGGCGCAATGGAAGAAGATCAATGCGGTGACCGCGCTGGTCGGCATTCTGTTTTCCGCCGCCGGCGTGGTGAAGATCCAGATTGCCTTGAACGCCGCCGGAGTCCCGGGAGAATCCGCGTTCCTGAACTCGATGGTGGTGGACCGCTTCACCATTTACTTCTGGTACCTGTTCCTGGCGGGCGCGGCGATTTCCATCCTGATGTCGGTGCGTTATCTCGAAATTGAACACGAAAACCACGGCGAGTTCTACGCGCTGCTCTTATTTTCGGTCGTGGGCATGATGTGCATGGCCGCCGGTTTCGACGTGGTGCTGATCTTTATCGGCCTGGAATTGATGGCGATCTCCACCTATGTGCTGGTGGGATTCCTGCGCACCGACCGCCGGTCGAATGAAGCCGCGCTGAAATATCTGCTGCTGGGAGCATTTTCTTCGGGCATCTTTGCCTACGGCCTGTCGCTGTTTTACGGGCTGACGGGCAGCACCAGCCTGCTGGGAATCAGGAGCGGCCTGGTGCGGCTGGCGGCCGCCCATCCCGACCACATCGACCCGATCGCGATCATCGCGCTGCTGACCACTTCGGTCGGGTTGTTTTTCAAAATCGCGGCCATCCCCTTTCACCAGTGGCTGCCGGACGCCTATGAAGGCGCGCCCACCAGCGTCACGGGATTCATGTCAGTCGCGGTCAAGGCAGCGGCCTGGGCCATGCTGCTGCGCATTTTCCTCTGGGGCCTGTATCCGCTCCGCACCGTCTACGTGCCGCTGCTCATTTTCGTTTCGGTCCTTACCATGACCGGAGCGAATCTAGCGGCGCTGACCCAGAGCAACCTGAAGCGCCTGCTGGCGTACTCCTCGATTGCCCACGTGGGATACATGCTGCTGGGCCTGGTCGCGCTGGCCTCGGTCACCTATCCGGCTCCGGCCTTTTTCGACGGGCTCAAGGGCATCCTGCTCTATTTGCTGGTTTACACCTTCATGAACCTGGGGGCGTTCGGCGTGATCGCGTCGCTGCGCCAGCGTAATGTCATAGGCGATGAAATGGACGACATCGCGGGCCTCTATTTCCGCGCTCCCACCGAAGCCGTCCTGATGCTGATCTTCCTGCTGTCGCTGGCCGGAATTCCGCCACTGGCCGGTTTCTACGGAAAATATTTCATTTTCCTCAGCCTGATCGAAAGCGGCCACTACTGGCTGGCTTCGCTGGCCGTGCTGTACGCCGTCTTCGGACTCTATTACTACATGCGCATCGCCAACCAGATGTTCATGCGCGAGGCGCTGGACAAGACCCTTCTGCCGATCAGCCTGGGAATGCGCTTCGCGCTGGGCGTGGCCGCGTTTGCCACCGTCTACATCGGAATCTTTCCGGAGCAGTTCATCCGCATCGTGAACTGGTCTCTGGGGATTGCCCAGACCAGTTCTGTGGCCAGTCTGATACGCTAAGACCGCTATCGAAGCGGTGCGGGGACGCGAAGCGTTCTCCCCTGTTGCCATGCCTGGTCGGGACGACAATTCGAAAAAAGAGAGAAGCACGTGGATCCAGATGGCCAAGTACAGCCAGCTGGCCTTCGTGTTCCCGGCAGCCACGGTCGCGGGCTGGTTGATAGGCGTGGCGCTCGATCACTGGCTGCATACGACGTGGCTTTACATCGCCGGACTGATCGTGGGCATTATTGCCGGCTTTGTCGAGTTGATCCGGGCCGCCCTGTCGTCAGAGTCCAAGTGACGTCGCGTGATGGTCCGCCCAGGACGGTCGTAAAATGACAACCGCCGAACCCTCGTCTTCAGATCCAGCGATCACGGACCCAAACAGCGAAGCCTTCTACTCCGGCGCTCTGACCCGTATATCCCGCCTCATGCTGATTCTGGCAATCGCCCTGAGCGCCGCCACGTGGCTGCGGTACGGTTGGCGTGTCGCGTTGGGCTTCGCTTGCGGAAGCGCGCTGGCGTACCTGAATTTCCACTGGCTGAAGCGCGTGGTGAGCGCGCTGGCCGACCGCGCCACCCAGTCCGGCCAGACGCCATCGAGCCAGGGCGTGGTGTTGCGCTTCCTGCTGCGCTACGTTTTGATGGGCCTCGGAGCCTATGTTATATTCACTGTTTCCCGCGCGAGCCTCTATGGGTTACTGGCGGGCATGTTCCTGCCCGTAGCGGCCATCGCGTGTGAAGCCGCCTATGAGCTTTGGATGGCCCTGACGAAATCGGCTTCTGGCTACTAGCTTCTGGCTGTAGCTGGAATCCCACGCGCAAAGTGGAATTTGTTTTGCGACTTAAGCCAGGAGCCAGTAGCTAGAAGCCTGTTTCATGCCTGAACAACTCTGGTTTACCGACATTCTGAATCATCTCTTCGCCGGCCCGGTCGCGGGGCTGCTGCGAATGCTCCATATCGAGCCGCGATATCCGCAGGCGCCCATACCGAATGCGGTGGCGATGCAGCTCCTGGTATTTCTATTTCTGGTGGCGGTGTTTTTGCTGGTGCGCTCGAGCCTGTCGGTCGACAAGCCCGGCGCCTTGCAGCACATTTTTGAAGGGGCCCACGGCTTCATCGAGGACCAGAGCCACGAAATTATCGGCCATGGCGGTTCCGCTTTCACGCCTTTCCTGATGGCCCTGGCCCTTTTTATCCTGATCTGCAACCTGATCGGCCTGATCCCGGGCTTCGAGTCACCGACCGCGGTTCCCGTAGTTCCGCTGGGCTGCGCGATTTGTGCTTTTGTCTATTACCACGCGCAGGGAATCCGTAAGAAGGGCGTGGGGCATTACGCCGCGCATTTTCTGGGGCCCTCGGATTCCAGCATGTCTCTGTTCATCCGCGTGCCGCTATCCATTCTGATGTTGCCGATTGAGATCGTGAGCCACCTGGCCCGGGTGCTCTCGTTGACCATCCGTCTCTGGGCCAACATGTTTGCCGGCGACCTGGTCACCATGGCCTTTTTTTCCATGATTTCAGTGGGCGTGCCGGTTATCTTTCTGGGGCTCCACATCGGTGTTTCGTTCCTGCAGACGTATATTTTCATCCTGCTGACCATGGTGTACCTGGCCGGCGCGGTGGCGGAAGAGCACTAGAACAGTTTCGAGTTTCCGGTTTCCGGTCTCCAGTAAATTCTGGAAACCTGGAACCTGAAACCGGAAACTGTAGTCGTTCAGCGTGAGGGCGTCTGCATTATTCAGAGACGTCAACCACCTACTGGCGGCAATTCATAGCACGAGGAGAAACAAGATGCGGAAACTGAGTTATCTGTTCATGACACTCTCATTGCTTTGCTTCGCCGTGCCGGCGTTCGCTCAGGGCGCGGAAGCGGCGGGCACCAACTGGGTGGCAATCACCGCAGGTTTTTCGATGGCGATTGCTTCCGGCCTGTGCGCGTTGGGCCAGGCGAAAGCCACGGCCTCGGCGGCGGAGGCTTTGGGACGCAATCCGGCGGCCCGTCCTGGAATCCAGCTGGCGCTGATTCTTGGCCTGGCGCTGATCGAGTCGCTGGCGCTTTACACGCTGGCCATTATTATCGTGAAAGTAAAGTAGAGAAGACTTAACCAGATTGAAAAGCCCCGAGTGGACCCACCCTTTTGCCAAGTGCGCGAAGAGGGTGGGGCACCCGGGCTTTTTTTTGAGGTAAGGACGATCAGATCTGCTGCGGTCTGCGCTTGCCGTCCCAGTCGCTTTCCTTGGTTCCGGAGGCGTTCTCCAGGGAGTCGACCAGGATGCGGCGCAGGCGGTAGCGGCTTTCGAGATCGGTATTCACGATTTCAAAACCGACTTCGTTGACCCGCGCGCGGCGCAGCAGCACTTGCCCGCGAATGTGGCGTGCGCCGACGGAAATGTCGATGTTGGCTTCCGAGCCCACGCGGAGATTATCCTCTTTGGTACCCATGCCGCCACCCAAGCTCAATTCGCGAATCAGAATGCTGGATTTGCCCCAAGAGCTGCTGATGGTGGCGTGCATGGTCTTGCGCAGCACGATGCGCTCGTAGCGCCGTTGCCTGACCCAGGGACAGGCGGGCGCTGAATCCAGAGGCGCGATGGCCAGCTCTCCGGGTTCGAGTCCGCTTTCCGCCATGACCTGGCTGCCGTAGCGAGGGTCGATCTTGACCAGGGCCTGGGCCGCGGCGATACGCAGTTCGCGGTGATGGGTCCAGCGCCACATTTTCTTGGCTTCGAGCAGTCCGCGCAGCACCGGGACCGCGTCGTTCTCGCGCAGCCGGCCGAGGGACTCTACTGCTTTCAGCTGAATAAGCGCAGAGCGTCCCTGGGCTTCTCCGGCTTCCGCCATGACCACCAGCGAGGGGACCGCGGTGCGATCGCCGCTCATGCCAATTTCATCAATGGCCTGGGGCAGGACGAGGGAATCAAGAATCTCCAGGAGTTCCAGCAAAGAACGCCCACGATCATGGGCCGCGCCGTAGGCAATCTGACGCACCACCACGTCATGATAAAAGCGGTTCCACTCGGGCAGACGCAGAGGCAGGAGTTCGAGCAGGGTGGGCACGTCGAGACGGCTGAGCAGGCCCACGACCGCGGCCGCCTGGCGAGGCTGGCCGGTGCGCACCATCTCGCGCAACTGTTGCAGGGCGGGCGATCCCAGCTCCTTGACGATGTCCATGATGCGGTCGCACTCTTCCCGCCGCATGCAGCGGAAGAACCTCTCGGAAAGATGTTCGACGGCGGCCTGCGACGTCCGGCGCAGGACCTGCAGCAGGTCGGCCGGGAGTTGCGGCAGGTACATGGCTTCTTCGATGAACTCGGGCAAGCGGTTTTCCACGCCGATTCGAGGCCGCAGTTCGGTGGCCAGAACGGGCCGTTGCCGGGCCAGATTTTCCATGGCAATACAGACTTCGCTCAAAGCCGCAAACTGCTTGTTGGTGCTGGCTTCCGTGCTGAGGCGCACAAAGGCGGCGCTCAGCATGCTTTGCAGGTCAGGGTCGGGCTCCTGTGCCATGAGCTCGCCGATCTTGCGGATGGACAGGGCCATCAGTTCACCGCCGGCCGAGGCAAACAGGTCGGCCAACTGGCTGACGCCGGTGGCGATGCGGCGACGCGGTTCGGGGTCTTTCGCATCCAGACAGTTCAAATAGTTTTGCAGAATGGCAACCGCGGTTTCCTTGTCGCCACGATCGAGCAATATCTCGACAAACTGGCGCACGTTGCGGGGCGGCACGCAGGGCGCTTCATGCGACAGCAGCACGCTCTTTTTGCCCGCCTCCGGCACTTCCGCCCAGAACATCCGGTCCAGGATGTCGGCATGCGACTCCACCAGGATGCCGGCCTTGCTCATCTTGTCTTCCTGAAGCTTGAGGATCTGGCGCAGGGTGTCCATCTGCCGGCTCATGTGCTCCATCATCTGGTGCACGGCGTTGACCTTTACTTCGCCCTTCTGGAAGCGTTCAAGGGCGAAACGAATGGCCATGTGCTCGGCCGCTTTCATGAGCAGGGGCGTATTGTCCGATTGCTCCGCATTGACATTGACCTGGGAAGCCAGGTTGCCCAGCAATTGCTGCAGGTTGACTTTGGTATTGGCGTCAACCGTGGTCAGTTCTTTTTGTAACGCCGAGGTATCGGCGCTGGGATCGCCGCCCACTTCGCCGAAGCGAGTGAGCAGGCGGATGGTCTGGATGACCTCTTCTTCCTGCAAGGGCACAACCCCGCCGGTCCAGGAGCCGCCGCCCGTGACCGGGACCGTACCTTCGACGGCCGGGCCGGGATTGGGCACGCTGCCTACGGGAGCGCCGCCGGGAACTCCGCCGCTTTTCGCGCCTTCGGCAGCCGCGATCAACTGCAGAAGTTTTTGCGGATCGTTAAGCCACTGCTTGAATTCGGGGCCCAGCGTCTGGGCCGCGATCTGGGCCGCGATGCTGATATCGCCGGTCGACGGATCGGCAGCGACAAACCGTACTTCGTTGATGCGGATCGAGGCCGTCTTGCTGTCGCCGAAGGTGCTCTTGATCTCTTTGACCACGTCCTGGGCGCGAGCTCCGCCTAGGGCGAAGGCGCGCACCAGCTGGACGAATTCTTCTTTTGTGACCTGGTTCGAAAAATGGATGCTGGCCAGGCCGGCGGTGGTCAGCAGCTGCGCGAAGCTGCGTTCCGCCTGCCCAGTCTCGAGTGGAGTTCCGTCGAGCAGCAGCTTGTTCTCAGAAACGCCCAGCAGGAACGAGCCTTCCGCACCCTGGGGCAGGCCATCCTGCAATTCTTTCCAGGTGACAGCGAACTGGCCTTCGGTGCGTTTATGGTCGAGCCCGTACAGGCGAACGTACTTCACAAGGATGTTCAGACTGTGGACAAACGCCCGGGCGGACGCGATCCTGCTGTTCTTACTTGTGTCTGCCGTTTGGATACGCGGCTCCTCTTACTGTCTGTGGTTACCGGCTAAGGGTAATGCGAAACCGTGAGAAGATACACATTACGGAGGTAATAGCGTCCATTGGCCTTCGGTCAGGGCCGGATAAAAGAGAACGCGCCTGGACCAGCCCGAGACTCCCGGATCGCCTTGTAAACTGGAATCCCCTTTGCCCACGCTCACCATGCCGACAGCGCCCGCCAAAAAGAAAACAGGCCTGGCTTTCTGGATGCACCGCGTCCTCGCGGAGTGCGACCGCGCCAGCCTGGCCTTCGCGCCCGACCCGGTGCACGATCTTCGCGTAGCCCTTCGCCGTTGTTGTTCCATGGCGGATGGCATCGCCGCCCTCGATCCCGATCCAGCATGGAAGGAGATGAAGCGGGCAGGGAAGCGCCTCTTCCGCCGACTGGGGGAACTGCGCGACCTGCACGTGATGCAAGAGTGGGTGCAGCGGCTGGACAGCCCCGGCGATCCCGTGACCGCGCCCTGGCTGCAATCGGTCGGGGCCCGGGAGCTTCCGCTTCAGCAGGACGCCATGCAGGCGCTGGCGGAATTCGATCGCAAGCAATGGCTGCGCTGGAGCCGGTCGCTGCCCCGGCGGATGGCACGATTCCGCCCGGGCAGCCTGGTGTTTCGCCATCTGGCGCTGGAACGCTGGACAGAAGCCCACAAGCTGCACCGCCGGGCGCTGCGCAGCGGCTCGGCGACGGCGTGTCACCGGCTTCGCATCGGCATCAAGAGGCTGCGCTACATCGTGGAAAACTTTCTGCCCGACCTGCACGCCGCCTGGAGCGACGATCTCAAACACCTGCAGGACATTTTGGGCGAGGTCCACGATCTCGATGTGCTTTGGCCGGCGGCGCTGACCGCAAACGTTTTTCCCGATATCAACGCCCGCGTCCGCTGGCAGAAGAAGATCAGCGAAGAGCGCTCCCGGCTCATCGAGGCCTATCTGCAAAAAACCACGGCCCGAGACGCGGATGGAAACATCGATAGAGCTGCAAATAACAGAGACTCGCTCTGGCAGGCGTGGCGCAGCCAGCTTCCCGACCGGAAGCAGACCGAATCCGCGGCTCTGCTCCGGCTGCGGCTGTGGGCATCCTTGCTCGATCCCGACTTCAAACATTCCCGGCACGTCGCCCGCCTCAGCCTTGAACTCTACGACGGATTGGCAGCCGCCGGTCATGGCGCCGGATCCAGCGCTCAGGAACGGGTCATTCTGCAGGCAGCCGCGCTGCTGCACGACGTAGGCCGGTCGAAATCTGAAAAAGGTCACCACAAGACCACATACCGGATGATTCGCCGGCTCCCGCCGCCGTTGGGCTGGCGCGCTCAGGATCTGCTGACCGCCGGGGTAGTGGCCCGGTATCATCGCGGTGCATTGCCTCGCGCCGGGCAAACGCCCTTGCGCGGCCTTTCCCTCAAACAAAGGCAGGACGTGACCAGGCTGGCGGCCGTCCTTCGCCTGGCGAACGCCTTTGACCAGGCGCGCGAGCAACGGGTCCGGCATTTGCGGGTGATGGCCGGGCAAGAGGGTGACAAAATGCTTCTGATCGCCGCCCAAGGATATTCTCCGCGCGACAACCAGGCGGAAGCGATCGCGGCCGCCCGCCATCTGCTCGAAACCGTCTATCGCCGTCCGGTCATGATCAGGCCGATGAAGGTAGCGAAGCCCAGGACAAAACCGTGGATCAGGAAAACAGAAGCTGGAAACCAGAAGCCGGCTGCCAGCCGCCACAAGCCGGCCGCCTGAAGCGACCCTAATCAGTCACTTCCATCTTCCGCATCCACCGGCTACAGATACTGCATGACCCACCCGCAACTGGTAGAGAAGGCAGTGCGATGGCTCCGCGCTTATCGTTGCGGCGTGGTACTTTCCGAGCAGGCGTGTGTGAGCGGAGAGATGCCCGACGCCATCGGGTGGAAGCGCGCTTCGCACTCCGTCCTGGTCGAGTGCAAGCTATCCCGCGC
>Ga0187823_10000124_pt1 | contig 17056 bp, 20 predicted proteins | sample NC_wetland_sal_i_12_FD_132968 | JGI IMG/M metagenome (GOLD analysis project Ga0187823, IMG submission 132968) | Wetland sediment microbial communities from Neuse River Estuary, North Carolina, USA - SourceSoil_3 | ecosystem: Environmental > Aquatic > Freshwater > Wetlands > Sediment | place...
CCGCCTGCTGCACAACGAGACCGCCCTGGCCATCCAGAAGCGGCTCCAGTGGGCGGGCAAGACGGTGGTGACGCTCCCGGTCCGGGTGCGGGAGCCCTAGTCGCCTCCGGCCCTCACGCCCTTCGCGCCCCTCTTCTCCTGCCCTCGCCGCCCTGCTAAGTTTGGTGGCTGACTTCACTTAGGCCGCCAGGGACCCGATGCCGACGTACGAGTACGAGTGCCCCTCGGGGCACGTTTTCGAGAAGTTCCAGAAGATGACGGACAAGCCGCGGGCCAAGTGCCCGGTCTGCGGCAAGCCTGCCGTGCGCAAGATCTCCGGCGGCGCGGGCCTGGTGTTCAAGGGGAGCGGCTTCTACATCACCGACTACGGCAAGGACGGGAAGGGGCCCAAGAAGGCGCCCGAGGGCGAGAGTTCGGCGCCCAGGACGGAGGCGAAGGGCGAGGCCAAGCCGGACACGAAGCCGAAGGCGGACAAGCCGGCCGCCAAGAAGGCGCCCGAGTGAGCGAGGCGATCAGAGCCGAGCTCGCCCGCGTCGCCGATAGGCTGGGGCACCCCGGTATCGCCTTCGTGCTCGAGCGTCCCCGTGACGCCGGGCATGGGGACCTGGCCACCAACCTCGCGATGGTGCTGGCCAGGCTGGAGAAGGCCAAGCCGCGCCAGACGGCGGAGCAGGTGATCGCCGAGCTCGCCCTGCCGGCATCGGTTGTCGCGCGGACCGAGATCGCCGGCCCCGGGTTCATCAACTTCTGGCTGGCCGAAGACCAGCTCGCGCTCGTCGTCCGGCAGATCCTGGAGCGCGGCGTGGCGTACGGGCGGAGCGAGTTCGGAGTCGGGCTCAAGGTCAACGTCGAGTTCGTCTCCGCCAACCCCACCGGCCCGCTGCATGTCGGGCACGGCCGCGGGGCCGCCTATGGCGATGCGCTGGCCTCGCTGCTGCAATGGACCGGCCATTCGGTCACCCGCGAGTTCTACATCAACGACGCGGGCACCCAGATCGACAAGCTGGCCTTGTCGCTCTGGGCCCGGGTGCAGCATGCCCTCGGGCGGGAGGCGGACATCCCCGACGGGGGCTACCACGGCCAGTACCTCGCCGAGGCGGCCGAGGAGGTGTTGCGGGAGCGGGGGCCGGATTTCGCGGACCTCCCGGCGGAGGAGGGCGTCCGCCAGTGCCGGGCGCTCGCGCTGCGCATGCAGCGGGCGGAGCAGGACCGGGACCTGGCCGACTTCGGCGTCCATTTCGAAGTGTTCACGTCGGAGCAGTCGCTCTACGACCGCGGGCTGGTGGACGAGGCGCTCGTCCTTCTCGCCGAGAAGGGGCTCACCTACGAGGAGGGCGGGGCGCTGTGGCTCCGCACCACCCAGTTCGGCGACGACAAGGACCGCGTGCTCCGCAAGAGCGACGCCTCGCTCACCTACCTCGTCCCCGACATCGCCTATCACGTGGACAAGCGGAGCCGGGGCTTCGACCGGGCCATCGACGTCTGGGGCGCGGACCACCACGGCTACGTGCCCCGGATGCGCTCGGTGCTCGCGGCGCTGGGCATGCCGCCCGATTTCTTCGACGTCGCCCTGCTCCAGCTGGTGAAGGTCGTCCGGGGCGGGGAAGAGGTGAAGATGTCGAAGCGGTCGGGCGAGTTCGTTACGCTGCGCGACCTGGTCGAGGAAGTGGGGGTGGACGCCGCCCGCTTCTTCTTCCTCATGCGTCCCGGCGATTCGCAGCTGATCTTCGACATCGAGCTGGCCAAGCGGCAGACAGACGAGAACCCGGTCTTCTACGTGCAGATGGCCCACGCGCGGCTGAGCGGGATCTTTCGCACCGCCGGCCACGCGCCCGAGGCCGTGTCGGGAACGCTCGACCTCGCCGCCCTGCCGGCGCCCGAGGACCAGGAGCTGCTCAAGAAGCTCGGGCTCTTTCCGGAGGTGGTGGACCGCGGCGCCCGCGAGCGGGAGCCCCATCGCGTCACCAACTATCTCCAGCAGCTCGCGACCGCGGTCCACGGTTGGTACCACCACACCCGGGCGGTGGGTGCTCCGGAAGGGGCCGCGACCGAGCAGGCCCGGCTCCTGCTCGCCCGGGCCGCGCGCACCGTCCTCGCGAACGGGCTCGCGCTCCTGGGCATCACCGCTCCCGAACGGATGTGACCTGATGAGCCTTCTCGTCGTCGGCAGCGTCGCGCTGGACTCGGTGTTCACTCCCTTCGGCGAGACCGCCGACGCCCTCGGCGGCTCCGCCGTCTACTTCAGCGTTGCGGGGTCGCTGCTGCACCCGGTGAAGGTCGTGGGGGTCGTGGGAAGCGACTACCCGGTGCTCGAGCTCGAGAAGCTCGCCCCGCGGGGCATCGACTGGTCCGGTGTCGAGCGGGCGGAGGGTGAAAGCTTCCGCTGGAAGGGCAAGTACTCCTACGATCTCCAGAGCCGCGAGACGCTCGAGACCCGGCTCGGCGTCTTCGCGGACTTCCGTCCGAAGCTGCCGGACGGGTTCCGGTCGGTGGAGTACCTGTTTCTCGGGAACATCGATCCCGAGCTCCAGCTCGGCGTCCTCGATCAGATCCCGCGGGCCCGGTTCGTCGTCTGCGACACCATGAACTACTGGATCCAGGGGAAGAAGGACGCGCTGATGGCGCTGCTCGAGCGCGTGGATCTGCTGATGGTGAACGACAGCGAGGCCCGCGAGCTTTCGGGGGACTGGAACATCCACCGGGCCGGCCGCTGGATCCTGGCGCACGGCCCGAAGCGGGTAGTGGTCAAGCAGGGCGAGTACGGCGCGCTCATGATGGAGCCGGGCCGCACCTTCTACGCCCCCGCGTTCCCGCTCGAGGAGGTGTTCGATCCCACCGGCGCCGGCGACGCGTTCGCGGGCGGCTTCATGGGCTATCTGGCCCGCACCGGCAGCCTGACCGAGGACGGCCTCCGCTCCGCCATGATCTACGGCGCGGCCATGGGCTCCTACGCCGTTTCCCACTTCGGCATCCGCGGATTCGAGGGCGTGACGCTGATCGACGTGCAGCGGCGGGTGCGCACGTTCCGCGATCTGACCCACGTGCCGCTGGCCGAGCTGGTGCCGTGAGCGACCACAGCGGCGGCGGACAGTATGCGGCGGCGGGGGTGGACCTCGCCGGCGCGGAGAGCGCCAAGGAGCGTATCGGCCGCCTCGTCGCGGGGACCCGGACCGCGCTTTCGGTGGGGGAGATCGGCGCGTTCGGCGGGATGGTGCGCGTGCCGCCCGGCATGCGCGACCCGGTGCTGGTGTTGAGCACCGACGGGGTCGGTACCAAGGTCCTGGTCGCGCTGGCGGCCGGGCGGCTCGACACGGTAGGCGAGGATCTCGTGAACCACAGCGTGAACGACATCCTCGTCCATGCGGCACGGCCCATCGCTTTCATGGACTACGTCGCCGGGGCGGGGCTCGGGGTCGAGCAGATCGCGGTGATCGTCGAGGGGATCGCCCGCGGTTGCCGGGCACACGGGATGGCGCTCGCCGGAGGCGAGACGGCCCAGATGCCGGGGCTCTACCGCGAGGGCACGTTCGATCTGGCCGGCACGATCATCGGCATCGTCGAGAAAGACGAGGCGCTGCACGGCGACCGGATCGTCCCGGGCGACGTCCTCCTCGGCTATGCCTCGACCGGGCTCCACACCAACGGCTATTCGCTCGCCCGCCGCATCGTGTTCGACCGGATGGGGCTCGGGCCGGGCGACCGCCTGGCCGACACCGGACAGACGGTCGCCGAGGCACTTCTTGCGATTCACCGGAGCTACCTGCGGAGCGTGGCGCCGGTCCTCTCTCAAGTGCATGGCCTGGCGCACATTACGGGCGGCGGCATCGGCGGCAACCTGGTCCGGATATTGCCCCCTGGCTGCGAGGCGACGGTGGATTCCTCTTCCTGGGTCCTGCCGCCGCTTTTTCGTGTCCTGCAGCAGGTGGGCGGGGTCAGCGTCGACGAGATGCGGGATGTCTTCAACCTCGGCGTCGGCCTCATCGCCGTGCTGCCCCCGGATGCGGTGGCGGCGGCGCGGGCCGCGGCCGGCGCGGACGGGGTCGCCACCTGGATCATGGGCGACGTCCGCCGGGGTCAGCGTGCGGTGCGCTTCGCCCAGTAGCCACGGAGCTCCGCATGCGCGTCGCCAGTCCGGCCCTCGTTCTCCTGCTGCTGGGGGCCGCCGGCCCGCTGGCGGCCCAGAACTCCCAGTGCCAGCCCTACGCGGGACAAGCCCGCGCCTTCAACACCTGCAATGCCGTCGTCGACGGCGCCCAGGCGTTTCATCCGGTGCTCGGCCTGCTCACGAGCGGCGGCTCTCCCGTGCTCGGCACCATGAGCGGGCTCGGCGGATTCGGGCACTTCTACGTCTCCGCCCGGGTGAACGCGACCCACGTGGTTCTTCCGGACCTCAACTACGACGGCAGCACGACGACGGTCGGGGCGGGCGACAAGCTCTTCTTCCCCTCGCCGGTGCTCGAGGCCGCGATGGGCGTGTACGGAGGGTTGCGCGGGGGACTGCTCTCCCTCGACCTGCTCGGCTCCGCCCAGCTCCTGCCCACGACCCAGATCGCCAACTTCAGCGTGGCGCCCGGCGCGCGGCACATCGGCAGCATCGCGCTCGGCCTGGGGTTCGGTGCGCGGGTCGGCATCGTGCGGGAGACGGCCCTCACGCCGGGTGTAGCCGTGAGCGTGATGCATCGTAACATTCCCCAGCTGCGCTACGGTGACCTTGGCACCGGAGGGAACCTGTCGTTCGCGACGGACCTCAACGCCACCAACGTCCGGCTCACGGCCGGGAAGCGGTTCTCGGTGCTGAATCTCGGGGCCGGCCTCGGCTGGGACCACTACACCGGCGACGCCACGGCCCAGTTTCGGGACCCCACCACGGGCATCCCGGAGGCGGCCCTCGCCGTCGCGCTCAGCCATTCGCGCACGATGGGCTTTGCCGACGTCGGGCTCGATTTCCAGCATTTCAAGCTCACGACGGAGGCGGGCTACCAGCTCGGCCGGGACCCGCACCTCGTCACCACGTTCACCGACTTCGATCCTGCATCGGGTCGGTTCTTCGCGGCGGCGGGGATCACCTTGGGGCTCTAGCGGCGTGGACGAGCGGGTCGCCATGCGGCTGGCCCTCGACCTCGCCTGGCGAGGCTGGGGCCGGGTCCATCCCAACCCGCTCGTCGGCGCGGTCGTGCTGGCCAATGGCGATGTTGCCGGCCAGGCCTTTCACGCCGAGTTCGGGGGCCCGCACGCCGAGCCGCTGGCGCTGGCGGCGGCGGGGCCCCGAGCCCGCGGCGCCACCCTCGTGACGACGCTGGAGCCGTGCAATCACCAGGGGAAGCAGCCGCCCTGCACCGACGCGATTGTCGCGGCCGGCATCCGGCGGGTCGTGCTCGCCCTGCCCGACCCGAACCCGACCGCTTCGGGGGGGATCGGCCGGCTCAGGGCGGCCGGCGTGGTCGTGGAGACCGGGGTGCTGCAGGAGGAGGCGGAGCGGCAGAACGGCGCCTTCCTCCATCTGGTTCGGGATCCTGCCCGCCCGTGGGTGGTTCTCAAGCTGGCGACCAGCCTCGATTTCCGGATCGCGGACGCCGCCGGCCGCTCGCGCTGGATCTCCGGCCCGGAGGCGCGCGAGTACGTGCATTGGCTCCGCGCGGGGTTCGACGGCATCGGCATCGGAGTGGGTACGGCCCTGGCGGACGACCCGCGTCTGAGCGTGCGCGGCGCCGTGGCCGTGCGGGTGCCGCCCGCCCGGGTGGTGTTCGACCGCCGCCTCGAGCTGCCCCACGAGCTGGGCCTCGTGCGCACGGCCGGCGAAGCGCGCACGATCGTGGTCGCCGAGCCCGGCGCTCCCGAGGGGCGGGCGCGGGCGCTCGAAGCGCTGGGAGTGACGGTGGTGCGCGCGGCGGCGCCGGCGGAGGCGCTCGCGGCTCTGCGTCAGGGAGGGGTGACCGCGCTTCTAGTGGAAGGCGGGGGCGGGCTCGCCGGCGCCCTGCTGGACGCCGGGCTGGTGGACCGCTTCCACTGGATCCAGGCGCCGCTCTGGCTGGGCGACCGGGGCGTGCCGGCTGTCCGCGGGCTGGCCTCGCCCCCGATCGCCGACGCGGCGCGCTGGCATGTAATCGAGCGGCGGGCGCTCGGCAACGATACGCTCTTGGTGCTGGAGCGGACCTGATGTTCACCGGCATAGTGACCGCGGTGGGAAGGGTGCGCGAGGCCCGGCCGGACGGCGGCGGGCTCGAGCTGGCGATCGAGGCGCCGTACCGGGACCTCGAGGCGGGCGAGAGCGTGGCGGTGGACGGGGCCTGCCTCACGGTCAAGGAGACGGGGCCGGGCTGGTTCGGCGTGCACGTCGTCGGGACCTCCCTCGACCGCACGCGCATCGGCCGGTACGCGGCGGGGCGCCGGGTGAACCTCGAGCGCGCGCTCCGGGTGGGCGACCGCCTCGGCGGGCACCTGGTCCAGGGGCACGTGGACGGCACCGGTGTCGTGGAGCAGGTCGCCGACCGCGCGGATGCCCGGCTGCTCGACATCCGGGTGCCCCCGGAGGTCGCGGGCGTGTCGATCCCCCTGGGCTCCATCACCGTGGACGGCGTGAGCCTCACCGTGAACGCCGTGCCGGGGCCGAACCTGATCCAGGTCTCGCTGATTCCGTTTACCTTACAGCAGACGACCCTCGGAGAGCGCGTGCCGGGCGACGAGGTGCACCTCGAGGGAGACACGATCGGGAAGTACGTGCGGGCCCTTCTACAGGACCGGGCATGACGTTCGGCACCATCGAGCAGGCCATCGAAGACCTGAAGAACGGCAAGATCGTCATCGTCGCGGACGACGAAGACCGCGAGAACGAGGGCGATCTCGTGTGCGCCGCGGAGCTGGTCACGCCCGAGACCATCAACTTCATGACGCTGCACGGTCGCGGCCTCATCTGCCTCGCGCTGACCGGCGATCGCTGCGACCAGCTCGGCCTGCCCCAGATGACCGAGCGCAACACGGAGGACCAGTCCACCGCGTTCACCGTGAGCATCGATGCCGAGCGCCGGTTCGGCGTGAGCACCGGCATCTCGGCCAGCGATCGCGCCACCACGATCCACGTCGCCATCAACCCCGCCACGGTGCCCACCGATCTCCGGCGGCCCGGCCACATCTTTCCCCTCCGTGCCCGCCCCGGCGGCGTGCTCCAGCGCGTCGGCCAGACCGAGGCCAGCGTGGACCTCGCCCGGCTCGCCGGTTTGGTGCCGGCGGGCGTCATCTGCGAGATCCTCAGCGCCGACGGCTCGATGGCCCGCCGTCCCGAGCTGGAGGCGATCGCGAAGGAGCACGGGCTCACGTTCGTCACCGTCGCCCAGCTGGTCGCCCACCGGCTCCAGACCGAGCGGCTGGTCCACCGCGTGGCGGAGGCCCGGCTTCCCACCGAGTTCGGCGAGTTCACCGTTATCGCGTACCGGAACGACGTGGACAAGGCCGAGCACGTGGCGCTGGTGAAGGGCGAGGTGGCGGGGCAGCCCAACGTGCTGGTCCGGATGCACTCCAAGTGCCTCACGGGCGACGTGTTCGGCTCCCGGCGCTGCGATTGCGGCCCGCAGCTCCACGCGGCGATGGAGCTGGTCGCGCAGGAGGGGCGCGGGGCGATCGTCTATCTGGACCAGGAGGGCCGGGGGATCGGCCTCCTGAACAAGATCCGGGCGTACGCGCTGCAGGACTCCGGAGCCGACACCGTGCAGGCCAACCAGCGGCTCGGCTTCGCGCCCGACCTCCGGAATTACGGCATCGGCGCGCAGATCCTGAGGGACCTCGGGCTCTCGTCCATCCGGGTCATGACCAACAACCCGCGCAAGCTGGTCGGCCTGGAGGGCTACGGCCTGGAGATCGTGGAGCGGGTCCCGCTGGTGGCCGACCCCACCCGGGACAACCTGGACTACCTCCGCACCAAGCGCGACAAGCTCGGCCACCTGCTGGCGCACTAGATTCTCCCCCCATGTCCGAGCTCTCCGGCCGCCTCCGACCCGTCGGCAGCGTGGCCATCCTCGTCAGCCGGTACAACGAGGCCGTGACCGCCCGCCTCCTGGAAGGCGCCCTCGCCTGCTGTGACACCGCCGGCATCCCCCGGGACCGGGTGGACGTCGTGTGGGTGGCCGGCGCGTTCGAGCTTCCCGTGGCGGCTTCCGCCGCCGCCCGCACGGGGCGCTACGCCTGTCTGGTGGCGCTCGGCGCGGTGATCCGGGGCGAGACGCCCCATTTCGAGTACGTGGCCGGCGAAGCCGCCCGCGGGCTTGGAACCGTGGCCGTGGAGGCGGGCCTGCCCGTCGGCTTCGGGCTGCTCACGGTGGATACGCTGGCGCAGGCCATGGAGCGGGCCGGCGGCGGCGCGGGAAACAAGGGCCACGAGGCCGCGGCCGCGGCCATCGAAGCGGCGGACGTCATCGCCCGGCTCCGCACGATGCATGCTGCGGGTTGAGACGAAGGCCCGCGCCCGCGCGCTCCAGCTCCTCTATGCCTGGGAGCTGCAGGGCGGCCCGCCGATTCCGGGGGTCGCCACCGGGTTGGCGCGGCTCACCGGCCCCCGGAACACCGGCCTGGTCGAGCGGGCGGAGGCGCTCGCCTCCGCGGTCGTGGCGCGGATCGGCACGCTCGATCGCCATGCGGCGGCGGCGGCCGAGAACTGGCGGCCGAGCCGCATCGCCACGGTGGAGCGCAACATCCTCCGGCTCGGCATCCATGAGCTCGAGCAGGGCGCGGTGCCGCCAAGGGTCGCGATCGACGAAGCGGTGCGGCTCGCGCACTGGTTCGCCGGGCCGCGCGCCGCGGCGTTCGTGAACGGCGTCCTGGACCACATTGCCCGTTCCTTCGGCCGGCTGTGAACGTCCTCCTCGTCAATTGGCAGGACCCCCAGAATCCGCACGCCGGCGGGGCCGAGCTGCATCTGTTCGAGATCTTCAAGCGCCTGGCCGCGCGGGGGCACCGCGTCCGGCTGGTCTGCTCCGCCTGGCCGGGCGCGGCGCGCGACACGGTGATCGACGACATCGCGGTGCACCGTGTCGGTTCCCGGAATGGCTTCGCCCTCGCGGGGCGGGGGGCGGTGCGGGGGGCGCTGGCGGCGGAGCGCCCCGATATCGTGGTCGAGGACATCAACAAGCTTCCGCTCTTTCTGGCCGGTCTCACGGACCTCCCGTTCTGCGCCATGGTGCCGCACCTGTTCGGCGAGACCGCCTTCCAGGAGGCCTCGTGGCCGGCGGCAACCGTCGTGTGGCTGGCCGAGCAGCCGCTGGCGCGGGCGTACCGCAGGGCCGGCTTCCACGCGATCAGCGAGAGCACCCGGGACGACCTGGTGGAGCGCGGGGTGCCGCCCGATCGTATCCGGGTGATTCACCCGGGTGTGGACAGCGTCGGCCTGAGCCCGGATGCGCGGGCGCGGGCAACGTCTCCGGGGTTCGTGTATGTTGGTAGATTGAAGCGGTATAAGGGGGTAGACACCGCGCTCCGGGCGCTCGCCATCGCGCGCCGGACCCGGCCCGACCTCCGATTGGACATCGCGGGCAACGGCGATCACCGGGCCGCGCTGGAGGCGCTCGCCCGCCGGCTCGACCTCGGCTCCGCGGCCGTCTTCCACGGCTTCGTGCCCGAGGCGGAAAAGATGCGCCTCTTTCGCGCGGCTTGGGCCAACGTCTTTCCATCGCCCAAGGAAGGCTGGGGGATAACCGTGGTGGAAGCCGGGGCGTGCGGCACGCCCTCGCTGGCATCCGACAGCCCGGGCTTGCGCGACTCGGTGCGGAACGGTGAGACCGGGTTCCTGGTACCCCACGGCGACCCCGAGGCACTGGCGGCGCGGATGTTGGAGTTGGCGGCCGCCCCTGCCCTGGTGGAGAGGTTGGGCGCGGCGGCCCGCGGGTTCGCGGAGGCCCACACGTGGGAGCGGTGCGCCGAGGCGACCGAGCGCCACCTTCAGGACATCATCGAGGGCTCGGCCTGAGCCGAGCGGAAAAGGGGAGAGAGTAATGCAGACGACGATCACGGTCCGCCATTGCGAGGTCCCGGAGGCGCTGCGCGAGCGCGCCCTCGCGGTGAGCGAGCGGCTGGCGCAGTTCGCGCCCCGGCCGCTCGAGGCGGCCGTCGTCTTCGATGCCGACGGCCTCCGGCAGGTCGTCGAGATCCGGCTGCACGTGGCGCGCGGCGAGACCGTCATCGCCAAGGGCGAAGGCGCGGACCATCGCACCGCGCTCGACCGGGCGGAGGACAAGCTGCGCCGCCAGCTCGAGAAGGCCAACGGCCGGCCGCGGCGGGCCCGCGCCGCCGGGTCCGGACCGACGACCGAACCGGCGTGATGCTGCGGCTCCGCGACTTCCTCACTCGTCGCGGCGACCCGCTCCAGCTCGAGGCGCTCACCGGCGAGCTGGGGCTGGAGCGCCAGCTTCCGGACGCCGAGGTCGCGAGCCCGGGCCTCGCGCTGGCCGGCTACACCATCCGCTTCGCGGCCAACCGGCTCCACGTCCTGGGCGAGACCGAGATCACCTACCTCCGATCGCTCTCGGCCGACGAGCGCCGCGGGCGGCTCCAGCACTTCTTCACGTTCGACCTTCCCTGCATCTTCGTCACCAAGGGCCAGGAAGTCCCCCAGGAGCTTCTCGATCTGGCCAAGGAGCACAGCGTCCCCGTCCTCCGGAGCCGGCTCAAGACGGCCGAGTTCTATCGGCGGATCAAGCCGGTGCTGGAAGACGCCTTCGCCCCGCGCACGACGCTCCACGGCTCGCTGGCCGACGTGTACGGCGTCGGGCTTCTGTTCGTGGGCCGCTCGGGGATCGGCAAGAGCGAGTGCGTGCTCGACCTGGTGGAGCGCGGCCACCGGCTCGTGGCCGACGACGTCGTCCAGGTCACCCGCCGCGGCCACGACGTGCTGCTGGGCCGGGGGCACGAGCTCGCCGCGCACCACATGGAGATCCGCGGCATCGGCCTGATCGACATCCCGGCGCTGTTCGGGGTCCGGGCGGTCCGGCAGCAGAAGCGGATCGAGGTGGTGGTGCAGCTGGAGGACTGGGAAACGGCCAAGGATGCCGACCGGACCGGCCTCGCCCGGCAGGAGACCGTGATTCTGGACGTCCCGGTGCCGAAGGTCGTGGTGCCCCTCAACCCGGGCAAGAACATCACGGTGATCTCCGAGGTCGTCGCGATGATGCATCTCCTCCGCTATTCCGGCGTCGACGTCGCCGCCGCGTTCAACGAGCGGCTGATCCGGCGCATGAAGGAGCGGAGCGGGGTGCGGGAGTACCTGCAGGACGACTATGAGTGAGCTCCAGGGCGTCGTCGTCTGCCACGGGTCGCTCGCGGGCGCGTTGGTGGAAGCGGCCGAGCAGATCAGCGGCGTGCGCGGGGTGCTCAAGCCGGTCTCAAACACCGGGTGCGATCGCGGCGCCCTCGAGGAGCGGATTCTCGCCGCGGTCGGCGACCGCGCCACGGTGGTGTTCGTGGACATGGCTGCGGGATCCTGCCTGATCGCGGCGCTCGCGCGGCTCCGCGAGCGGCCCAGCGTGAAGGTCGTTACCGGCGTGAACCTCGCCATGCTGGTGGACTTCGTGTTTCACTTGGCGCAGGCGCCCGACGCGGCGGCGAGCCGGGCGGCGGCCGCGGGAGAGCGGGCGATCAAGGTCCCCTGATGCCCATCCTGCTCAACCGCGTGGACGACCGGCTGATTCACGGCCAGGTCGTCGTGGGCTGGGGCCGTCCGCTCGGCATCGGCCTGATCATCCTGGTGGACGACCAAGTGGCGGCGAGCGCGTGGGAGCAGGAGCTCTACCGCATGGCGGTGCCCCCGGAAATCGAGCTGCGGTTCGCCACCACGGCCGAGGCGACGGGCTCGCTGTCGGCCTGGCAGGCGGCGCCGCGCCGGACCCTCCTCCTCACCGGCGACATCGCGACCATGGCCGCCCTCCACGCCACCGACGGGTCGGTGATCGGCGCGATCAATCTGGGCGGGCTCCACCATCGACCGGGCAGGAGGCAGCGGCTGCCGTACCTCTATCTGACCGACGACGAGCTGGCGGCCCTGCGCGCGCTGGAAGCCGCCGGCGCCCGCATCACGGCGCAGGACGTCCCCAGCGCGGCCGCCGTGCCGCTCCGGAATCTCGGGTGACGGCGCCCCTGGTGCTCGCCGCGCTGCTCGCGTGGGGGACCCTCGTCGGGCTTGACCTGGTAAGCGTGGCGCAAGCCATGATCGCCCGCCCGTTCGTGGCGGGCAGCGTCGCCGGGCTCCTGCTCGGCGACCCGGCCGCCGGGCTCCGGGTGGGCGTGCTGCTCGAGCTCTTCGCCCTCGACGTGCTCCCGGTCGGCGCCGCGCGCTACCCCGACTACGGCCCCGCGACGGTCGCCGCGACCGCCGTGGCCGTCGGCTCGCCGTGGGAGCTGAGCCTCGGGCTCGCGGGGACCGTCGGGCTGCTGGTCTCGGTGCTCGGCGGCTGGAGCCTGCAGCGGCTCCGGCGTCTGAATGCGGCGGCGGTGCAGCGCCACGCGGCCGCTCTCGCCGCGGGCGAGAGCGCCGCCATCCGCCGGCTGCAGTACGGCGGCATCGTGCGCGACGCACTGCGCAGCGCGCTCCTGACCGCCTTGGGGCTGGCGGCCGCCTGGGTGGCCGACCGGTGGCTGCTGCTCGACCGGCGCACCGCCGTCGCCCTGACCCTCGTGGTCGTCGGCGCGGCGTTGGCGGCGGCGTTGGGAGGGGCGCTCCGGAGCGCCGGCCGCAGCCGCCGGCGGCGATGGCTCGCGGCGGGGCTGGTTCTGGGCATCGCGCTGGCGGTGGCGGTGCTGCGATGAACGGCAAGGCCCACGCGCTCCTCCGGCTTTTCGCCGTCCAGGGCGCCTGGAATTACGAGCGGATGCTCGGGGTCGGCATCGGCTACGCCGCCGAGCCGTTGCTCGAGGATCTCAAGGCCGCCGACCCGGTGCGCCACTCCGAGGCGGTCGTCCGCTCGGCCGAGTTCTTCAACTGCAACCCGAACCTGGCCGGGCTCGCCCTCGGCGCCACGGTCCGGGCCGAATACGACGCCGCGCCCGGGCCGCAGGTGGCGCGGCTCCGCGCCGCCCTGTGCAGCCCGCTGGGCGCGCTCGGGGATCAGCTCTTCTGGGCCGGCCTGCTGCCGGCGCTCGTCGGCGCCGCGCTGGCCGCCGTCGTGCTGGGCCCGGCCGTCTGGGCCATCGTCGGCTTCCTGGCGGTCTACAACCTGATCCGGGTGTGGACCGCGGCCTGGGCGCTCCGCACCGGGCTCGCCGCGGGGATGGGCGTCGGCGCGGCCATCGGCGGCTCCTGGATTCCGCGCGCCGTTCCCCGAGTGGGCCTGGCGGCCGGGCTGATGGTGGGGCTCGCCCTCCCGCTGGTGGCGACGTGGTATCTGCAGCCGTTCGGGCTGGTCAGCGCTGCGGGCGTCGGCCTCATCGCGGGGGCGGGGGTGGTGGCGGGGCGCCTCCTCGGGGCCCGCATGACCGGCAGCCGGTTCGCGCTGCTCGCGATCGCGGTGACGCTGCTGTTCCGGCTGGTGGCGCGATGACCGCGCCGACGACGGTCGAGCGGCAGGCGACGATCGTCAATCCGCTCGGCCTCCATGCGCGGCCGGCGGCGCAGCTGGTGCGCCTGGCGAGCGCGTTCGCCTCGGAGATCGTCATTGCCAAGGACGGCATGGAGGTGAACGGCAAGAGCATCATGGGCGTCATGATGCTCGCCGCGGAGTGCGGCAGCAGCATCACCATCCGCGCCAACGGCGCCGACGCCGAGCAGGCGGTCCAGGCGCTGATGGATCTGGTCGCGGGCGGCTTCGGGGAGATGTGACATGGCGGCTCCACATATGCTCCGCGGCGTCGGCGTCTCGCCGGGCGTGGCCTTCGGGCCCGCGCTGGTGATGCGGCTCGATTTTCCCGAAGTGCCCGACCGCGCCGTGCCCGCCTCCCAGGTCGAGAGCGAGGTGCGGCGGCTCCGGGAGGCGGTGGACCGGGTCGTGGCGTCGCTCCGGGAGCTGGGCCAGCGCGTGTATGAGCGTGCCGGCCCGGAGGAGTCCCGCATCTTCGACGCCCAGATCGAGATGGCGAAGGACGAGTACTTCATCCAGTCGGTCGAGCAGCTCATCCGCAACAACGCAATGAGCGCGGAAACGGCGTACGAGTTCAAGGCGCTGGAGGTCCGGAACCTCTGGTCCAACTCGCCCAGCGCCCGGCTCCGGGAGCGCCTCGCAGACCTCCACGCCATCCAGATGCGCATGCTGTACCGGCTGCTCGGCCGCACGGTGGACGAGGTCTGGAGCGTCGCCCCGGACGAGCAGGTCATCGTCGTGGCTAAGGAGCTGTCGCCGGGGCTCACCGTCCAGCTCGACCGTGAGCACGTAGTCGGCCTGGTGAGCGAGGAGGGGACACGGACGTCCCATGCCGCCATCCTCGCCCACTCCCTCGGCATCCCGGCCGTCATGGGCGCGGTCGGCGCGATGACCTGGATTCCCGACGGCCGGACGCTGCTGCTCGACGGGCAGGCCGGCACGGTGGTCATCGAGCCGACGTTCGCGGAGCTGGAGGACGCCAAGGTCCAGGTGAGCCGGCGCCGGCGGCTCGAGCTGGAGCTGGAGACCGTGGCGGGGGAGCCGGCGGAGACGCCCGAGGGCACCCCCATCCTGCTCATGGGCAACGTGGACCTGCCGGAGGAGATCGAGGCGGCAGTCCGGTTCGGCGCCGAAGGCGTGGGCTTGCTCCGGACCGAGTTCCTCCTTACCGGCCGCACCAGCCTCCCCACCGAGGACGAGCAGACCGACTACTTCCGCCGGGTAGCCTCGGCGTTTCCCGAGCAGACCATCATCCTCCGCTCGTTCGATCTCGGCGGCGACAAGTTCCCCGCGTCGTTCCAGGCGCCGCCGGAGGCGAACCCGTTCCTCGGGTGGCGCTCGATCCGCGTCTGTCTCGACCAGCCCGAGGTCTTCCGGGTCCAGCTGCGCGCCGTGCTCCGCGCGGCGGTCGATCGCGACATCCAGCTCATGCTTCCCCTGGTGACCCGGGTGGAGGAAGTGCTCCAGGCCAAGGAGCTGATGGCGGAGGAGGCGGATGCGCTCCGCCGGGAGGGAATCCGCGCGGCTGCGTCGGTGCCGGTGGGGGTGATGATCGAGACGCCGGCGGCCGTCATCATCGCCGACCAGCTGGCCGAGGTCAGCGCGTTCTTCAGCGTCGGCACCAACGACCTGACCCAGTACACGCTGGCGGTGGATCGAGGGAACGCGCGGCTGGCCGAGCGATTCACCCCGCATCACCCGGCGGTGGTCCGCCAGCTCAAGCAGATCATGGATGTCGGCGCGTCCAGCGGCGTGCCCGTCAGCGTCTGCGGCGAGATGGCGTCGGAGGGGCTCTCGGTCGTGCTCCTGGTCGGGCTCGGCTACCGGCGCCTGAGCGTGGCGCCGCCCGCGCTGCCGCTGGTGAAGTGGGCGATCCGCACGGTGCCCGAGGCTGCGGCCCGGCACGCCGCCCAGGAGGCCCTGCGCGCCCCCACCGCCGACGGCGTGCTCGACGCGCTCCGCACGGTCGTCGGGAAGTACGTGGACCTGCGTCTGCTCGACCCTCAGGCGGCGTTGCCGGGCCGGGCCCGGGTGGCTAGCTTGCCTCCCGACTCCGGGATGGTCTAACTCGCGCTCCCTTCAACCCTTCCGACTGGCGCCATGGCAATCTCCAAACGGCACGTCTTCACGTCCGAATCGGTCACCGAGGGCCACCCGGACAAGGTCGCCGACCAGATCTCCGACGCGGTGCTCGACGCGATTCTCGCCAACGATCCGGCGGGGCGGGTGGCCTGCGAGACGCTGGTCACGACGGGCATGGCGGTCGTGGCGGGGGAGATCAGCACCAAGACCTACGTGCACATTCCCGACATCGTTCGCCGGACGGTCGAACAGATCGGCTACACCGACGCGTCCTTCGGGTTCGACTGCCGTACCTGCGCCGTGCTCGCCTCCATCGACCGCCAGTCGCCCGACATCGCGCAGGGCGTGGACGAGGGCTACCACCGGCAGCAGGGCGCCGGCGACCAGGGCATGATGTTCGGCTACGCCACCGCCGAGACCCGCGAGCGGATGCCGATGCCGATCCTCCTGGCCCACCGGATCACCGAGCGGCTGGCCAAGGTCCGCAAGGGGATCGACGGCCTGTCCAAGATCGACTGGCTCCGGCCGGACGGAAAATCCCAGGTGTCGGTCGCGTACGAGGGCGATCGCCCGGTGGCGGTGCAGACCGTGGTCGTCTCCACCCAGCACGCCGAGCGGCACGGCCGGCGGGTCCTGAGCAACGGCACGATCCGGCAGACCGTGATCGACGAGGTCATCCGGCCGGTGCTCGCCAGCGCGGGCCTCGACCACGGCCGAGTGAAGTTCCTCATCAACCCCACGGGACGCTTCGTCATCGGCGGGCCGCATGGCGATGCCGGCCTCACCGGGCGGAAGATCATCGTGGACACGTACGGCGGGATGGCGCGTCACGGAGGCGGGGCCTTCAGCGGCAAGGACCCGTCGAAGGTGGACCGCTCGGCGGCCTACGCCACCCGCTGGGTGGCGAAGAACATCGTCGAGGCCAAGCTGGCCCGGCGCTGCGAGGTACAGGTCGCCTACGCCATCGGCGTGGCGGAACCGGTCTCCGTGATGGTGGACACGTTCGGGACCGGCGTCCTTCCCGACCGCCGGCTGGAGCAGATCGTCCGCGAAGTGTTCGATCTCACGCCGCGCGCCATCATTGACACCCTCAAGCTGAAGCGCCCAATTTTCGGGGCGACCGCCAGCTACGGCCACTTCGGCCGGCGGTCCCGCGCCGCGAAATACGACGGCCGGACGGTGCAGCTGTTCACGTGGGAACAGACCGACCGGGTGAAGGCCCTCCTCTCCGCCGCCCGCTGAGGCTTCCGCGACTCGAGCATGATTGAAGTCACCGTGGCGCACCTGGGGCTGGATCGGTCGACGAACACCCCGGTGGTCATTCTCCGCGAGAAGGACGGCTCCCGGGTTCTTCCCATCTGGATCGGGCCGGCGGAAGCGAGCGCCATCGCCATGGAGTTGCAGGGCATGAAAGCCCAGCGCCC
>Ga0187823_10000125_pt1 | contig 17011 bp, 15 predicted proteins | sample NC_wetland_sal_i_12_FD_132968 | JGI IMG/M metagenome (GOLD analysis project Ga0187823, IMG submission 132968) | Wetland sediment microbial communities from Neuse River Estuary, North Carolina, USA - SourceSoil_3 | ecosystem: Environmental > Aquatic > Freshwater > Wetlands > Sediment | place...
GGCCTTGGTGTTCTTTTCGGTAGCCGCGTGCTGGGGATGGGCCGCGTATGCCTGCTTGGCATACTGTTCGCGGTTGTAGAGCTTCGGTTCCCCTGGACGCTCGAACTGCTGTGAGAACAGCCGCGCCGCTTCCTGCGGCGATTTGGAGTGACGTAGCTCATTCAGCAGGCCCTTGTATTCGGGCTTGCTGAGTTCCCGCCATGCGGCTTCCATCTGATTGAACGCGCCACCCTTCGCGTTACCAGCGCGCGGCCCGATGAACTGGAACAGGCCACCGCCGGGCTCGTTGGGATTGAGCCCGGACTCCTGCATGGCGTTACCAACGATGCCGGCAGCAGCGGCGGACGACAGTCCCTTCTGCATAAAGAAGGCCATCATCGAGCCCGATTTCTTAGCCATGTCGGCTTCGGAGAACACGTTGGAAGACGTGCCTTCCGCTTCGTTGTGTTTTTCTTCGAGCGTCTCTAGCTTTTCGGGCACCTTGATGTGGCCAGTGATTTCCCCGATCGATTCATTGAACTCTTGCGCCATCGCTCGGACCGTTTCGATCACTTCGTTTGCGGCTCCGATCGAGAGTTCCTGGACGTCTTCCCAGATTTCCTTCCAGTGGTCCTTGAACTCCACCGCAGCAAGACCGAGCGCCACGAGAGCCGCACCGATCCCGGTCCCGATGAGGGCCGCGTCGATCGTGCCCGCCGCGGCAACGCTGGACTCCTCCATGGCACCCTCGGCGCCCTCGACCTCAGCGGCCGTGGTGACCGACTGTGCCCCGAGCCCTTTCAGGGCACCGACCATCGTTTTAGTGCCGTTGACGAACGAGGCGATCTTCTGCGCGACGAACGCACCGACCGCGGCACCCAGGACGGTGGTGGTGATGCCGGCCAGGGCAATCTCCGCGGCTTCGTTATGCGCCAGCCATTCGACGCCTTCCTCCAGCCCACCTGTCACCGCAGTGACCTCTGGGAGTAGCTTGGTCCCGAGGGTTGCCCCGAGGTTTTCGGCGGACGCCTCCAGTTTGTGGAGGTCGCCCTCGAAGGTGTGTGACTGCTTGTCCGCGGCCTGTTGGGCCGCGCCGTGGCGTTCCACGGACTTGGTGGACTTCTCGAATGCGGACGGTCCGTCGAGAATCACCGACAGCATCTGCTTGTTGGCGGTCGCGCCGAACAGGGCCTTGGTCGCCTGCAGCTGCGACTGTTCGGTCAGTCCGAGCATCTTCGGGCGCAGCTGTCCGATCACGGATGTGAGTCCCACGAACTTGCCCTGGCTGTCGAAGACGTGAACGCCTAGCTCCTTGAGCATCGCGTCGGTCGCCTTCGATCCGCCGAGCAGGGTGTTGAAGGACCCGTTGAGCGCAGTCATCACCAGGCGGCCGGTCACACCGTGCGAGGCGAGGGCGTCGATTAGCCCTGCCGATTCGGCCAGTGATGGGGCCAGCGCCCCGAGTCGGCCCTTGGTGCGGTCGACGGTGGCGCCCAACTGCTCCAGCGGGACGTCCGTGTTCTTGGAGGCTGCGTAGAGGATGTCGCTGGCCTGTGCGGCGCCGCTGGCGCCGATGTGGTAGGCGAGCATCGTTTTGCCAAGGACCGAGGTGGTCGCGTTGAGTTCGCCACCCGTGGCGATGGCCAGGGCCTGTGCGGCAGCCATCACCTTGTCGGCCTCGGCCGCGCTGAGGGCTCGGCCTTCCACCTGCCGAAGCTCGCCCTCGATGCCGGCGTAGGCCGCGCCGATCTTGGCTGCCGAGAACTCGGCACCACCGACCTCGAACGACGCCGTGATCTTCCTGGCGGCCTTTTCGCTGATCAGCCCGGCGTTCTCCACGGCTACGGTGGACTTTTCGAGCTTGGCGCCCATGTCCACCGCACCGGCCGCGAGCCCGATGATGCCGATGGTCGCGTTGCGCCCCGCGGTGGCCACCTTGTTGCCGGCTGCCTGGTGACGGATCGCTGCAGCCTCGGCCGCGTCAGCGGCCTTCTTGGCCGCGGCGGCCTGCGCCTCGGCGGATGCACCTGCTGCAGCAGCCTGCTTCTTAGCCGCCTGAGCGGCGGCCTCGGCCTGGATCTTGGCAGAGGCTCCGAACTTGGCGGCCTCCTCCGCCGCAACCTGACCGGCTGCGCGCCATGCCGTACCCATCCGCTCCGAGGACTTCACCGCCGCGTCGGCGGTGGATGTCACCGCTGCCTTGGTCTGCTCCGAGGCGCGGATGATGGAAGCTGCGTCACCTACGTAGATGACCTCAGCGGTGCGTGGAATGACAATCACCTCCCAGGGGCCGCGGCACGCTCACGCTTACCTGAATTGAATGGTCGTTAGAGCCCCACAATCGCCGTCTAAGGCGATGCTTGGGGGTTGCCCGGGGAATGGGCGCAGATAGGTGCCCGGCCCGCGAAAGGAGACGCCCCCGCCGCGGCTAAAACGGGTGATCGGGCTGCCGGTGTTGCCCGCCATGCTCACGTCAACGGGGAGGCGGGCTCCGCACGTCCGGCTCACGGCCCCACCTGGACAACACGAACAGGCGAGGAAGAAGACCCCCGCGGGTTGTGACACCCGCGGGGGCTGGATGCCGCTAGGCCCTAGAACGTCGGTTCGTTGAGGCCGGTGCCTTCGATGGTGGCTACCGCCTTCGGGTACCGCTCGTGCGTAAGCGCCAAGTAATTAAACACTTGCGCGCGGATCGCGAGTTCGTTGGAGAGGACCTCTTCGAAGACTCGCGTCTTGATCGGGTCATCCTCCATGAACCAGCTGTCCGCCATGCGCTGGACGATGATCGGGTCCTGCTGCGTCGAGGCCCCGAGGTTGGTCGGGATCGACGCATCCACGTATACCGGCAGCCCCTGCATGGCTCCGACAATGCCCTCGGATGCAACCTCGTTGAAGTTGCCGAAGGCGTTGAAGGGGCCCTGCGAGGACGGCACGATCAGCGGGCGTTCGTTGGTCCCGTCCACCTGCGTGATGCACCACGCCCACCGACGCGGATGCATCACGATCGCGTCCGGCGGCAGGAACCGAGTCGTGTGGATCAGCTGCACCGCGTTGGCGATCTTTTTGTAGAGTTCCGACAGTTTCGGTGACGCCGAAGTGAACGTCACTTTGTTGCGTTCCGACCCTTCGAGGGCGCCCTTCGCCTGCGGGAGCGTGCCGGTGCCCGAGAGTGCCTGCACGTCCGTCTTGGTCAGGTAGTCCGCGATCAGGTCGGGGAACACCACCATGTCGGCCAACTCGGGGACCGAACGGTCGAACAGCTGGCGGGCGAAGTCCTCCTGACCGGCAACCGTGATGACGTTGAACGTCAGCAGGCCGGTGGCCAGGTTTTTGTCTTCGACCGTCCCGAGGTCCGACTGCGCTGCAGTCGCCGTCCCCGTTTTGAGGCGGGGAATGTTGATGACGTTGGTGTTGGGGGGAAGGGGCACCTTCCGCATGAGGTCCGCGTATGGACGTGCCGCACGGGCCAGCTTCAGGTACTCCTCCTGCAGGTACAGCGGAGCCACAAGCTCCCCACCGGCACCCGCGGTCTCCGCAATCGCGCGGAGGGACAGGATCTCGCGAGCGCGAGTCATGTCCGGTTTCATGGCCATGGGCCGCCCAGCGTCCGCAAGCTCACGCGCCGAGCGGAGGATGCGCTCCACCGCGTCGGTGTTGCCCTTGCCGGCGTTCAGCTGGTCCATAAACCACGAGTGCCCGGCCGGGTCGCCCTGGTAGGTCGAGGGCTCGCCCCCGATGTGCAGGGTCTCCGGGTCCCAGCCACGCTTGGGCGTGGCAGGAGTGACGCCGACACGGTTCATCGGCGCCTCGGGGTCTTCGTTGCGCTCACGCTCCAGGCGTGCTGCGCGGGCCGCTTCCGCAGCCACCTCGGGGTCCGTGACCGGACCCTCCTGACCTTCACCGAGGTTCGGCTCGATGGGCAGGTTCGTGCGGGCTTCCTGGAGTTCCTCGGCACGCTCGGCGGCTTTGACCGCCTGGGTGTGGCTTAGCTGCGCGCGGTCAACCTCCGTCTGGAGCCCCGCGATGATGCTGTCCGGCTTACCCTCGGCGCGCGCCTGCTCGACGGCATCGACGGCACGCTCCCAGGCTTTCAGCGTGTGCTCGACACGCTGGTAGTGCTCGCTGGTTGCAAGCATCTGCGTTCACTTCCTTCCCAGCCAATCGCACACCGACGCGAGCAAGCTCACGGACATTGGAGTGCGACTCAACCGCGGTCAGGCCGCGGTGATGAATCCGCCCACCGGATCACACGAGGTGCCGGATGCGACGGAACCCCTCCCCCGCCGTTACACGCACACGAGGAGGATCATGGTCCACGGTGCCCACCGGATCACACGAGGTGCCGGATGCGACAACCGCACATCAGCCATGCCAGGCTGACGCCGGACCAGGCAAGTTGGTTAGGTGCTGCGACGAACGCTGTTCGCTGCGCGGGCCCGAGCGATTGCGAGACGGTCGGCAGCGACCCGATCCGCTGCTGAAGGCGTGCTGGCTTCGCGCGTGGGCGCCTTCGCACGGGTTGTGGGCCTGGGGCCCGAGCGCCGTTCGGTCTCGGTAACGATGCCCCGCTGGAGGGCAGATTCGTAGGTGAGGCCCGGTACACGTCCCGCACGGAGCGCCGCGCCGAGCCGCTCACGGCCGGCGATCGTCACATCGGTCTGGGGGTATGCACCGAGAGCGCATACGGTCACGTCGAAGAGTTCCTTCACTTCGGTGATCGTGACCCGGATTTCTTCGTCGTCCTCGCCCTCGTTGAGGTACTCCCAGGTCTCTGCTCCGATGATGAAGCAGAATGACTGCTGCTGGATGTCACCGCGGTCGAGCAGGATGCGAAGATCGTCCGCGAAGCTCGTCGGAGCTACGCGCGTCCACTGCATCAGGCCGTCCTCGTCTTCCATGAGGTCCAGCGTCTTGCTGAGCGTGTGACCGAGCATCCACCGATTGTCATGCTCCCAGTTGGACACCACTTCGAGTGGCTTGACGGATAGGGCAGCTTTGAATGCCCCGGGTGCGATGTACTCCTTGAAGGCTCGAAAGTCGCAAGGCCGATTGAACACGGCCGCGTGACCCTTGATGGTGTAGGCGTCGGCCTCAAGGCCGCTGTCGCGTACCTGCAGGGCCCGGAGGGGAGCGATACGACGGTGTAGTTCAGAGTGGTCCGTGTTAGCCGCACGCAGCGACTCCAGCAGCTGCATCAATTCTCTCCTAACAGTCGGGATATGGGGTCTTTGTCGAAGTGGCGCCTGGGATTCCGCGGTGCCGGCGCGATGCGCATTCGCCCGGGCCTGCACCGCGGTGTGAGGGTCCAGCTGGGGTCATCGCGGAACACCGGCGCGTCCACCACCTCGGGCGGGACGTGGTATTTCGCGCCCCGATTGCTAGGCAGGGCACCCCACAGGACGACATTGCCGTACTTGTCGATGGTGCGATGCATAGGATTCACCTCCGGACGGGATCGTGGGGAGCGTCGGGGTGCCGTGAGAGGAGGACGCACGACACCCCGAGCACTCGTTAGCCCCGGACTACTCACCCGAGGCTCGCGATGGGCAGCCCGGGGTAGGGGAACCCGGACTGCCCATCGCTGGTCGCGTTAGTGGTGATCCCGTCACCCGCGGCCGCCTGCCCGCGCCGTAGGCGGACAAGAGGAAGCGTCAGGCACCCGTGGGGATCACAGCGCCGACACCGTGTGAGGACCTACGTCCTCACAGAAGCGGTAGACCGACCCGCTGACAAACCGTAGCCCCGAAACGCTCCTGGGGAAATCAAAGGGCGCCCGTTAGGCGCCCTGATCGCGGGCGTACGTCGCCCGCTCAAAACACGATATCAACCGGACGGCGATCCGTCAACCACCTCAAAAATGTCACTACACGTCGATGCCGATAGGCCCGTTGCTGCCGCGACCTCCCGGTACGACGCGCCGCGGGCCAGGAGATGTGCCGCCTCGGTCAGCGTGTCTGGATCGTGCCGTGTGCGCCGGCGCTTGGCGATGTCCAGGCGTACCAGTCGCCGCCTGTCGCCGCGAACGCGCTTCACTTCGACCTCAAACCAGCACTCCCCCACCTCGAATGCGTCGGGAACCTCTCGTCTCAGGTCAGCGAGAACCATGGCCACAGCGAGCGGCGTCCCTGCGGCCGTTAGCCGGGGCATGTATTCGGCGTATAGCCGGGTGCGCTTGTTCGCGCGTATCGGTGAGGCCACAGTCACGCGCGAACCATCGGGGAATGCGCAGCGGTCAGCGCCGTGGGGCTCTGCGCCCCCTCGCCGCCCGCGGGAACGCCTCAGCGCCCCGTGGTCGCCATCGGGGTACACGCCATAGTCTGCGAGGAGGCCCCTAGCCTCCCTCTCATCAAGCATCGTCACCGGGGACCTCCCTAGGGTCTCGGTCGGGATCACGGACGGTGGCCTCAGTCGAGCCCGGTGAGAGGGTCCTGTTGGACCTCGGCGCGCGCCATGATCGCCAGCTAGGACGATGCGCCGGGGTTGGTAGGCGCGGGGATTGTCACCGATCCTAGCCGTTGCGCGGGGCACTTCCTATAGGACTCCGCCGTTGTTTGCGACGGTTCCGGAATGCCCGTGGGACCACGTATGGATTCCGTCCTCAGCCTCTGCAATTGTGCTTGGTCCTCAACCCGAAAGGAGGTGACATCTATGACGACGAGTAAAAAGGACGCATCCAAAGCCGGAAAACTGCTCCAGGGGTCGAAGTCGAAAACCGTGAAATCAGTCGCGGGTAGCGACCTCTCGGGAGCGAAGGGCAAAGGCAAGAAATAGCCTGCGCTCAGCCGTGTGGTGGGGGGTTGGGAGGAACCCCCACCCGTAACTACAAAAGTTGCGGCTATCCCTGGACGAGCTGTCGGAGTTCGACCGCGCCACCCTCGACACGCTTCGCCAGCCGCTCGAGGACGGCATCGTGACGATCGCTCGCGGAGGCTCCACGGCCACGTTCAGGACGCGGTTCATGCTGCTCGCCGCCACCAACCCGTGCCCGTGCGGGATGCAGGACGAGCGTTGCACCTGCTCGGAGACGGACCTCGCGCGCCACCGCCGGCGGGTGAGCGGGCCGCTGCTCGAACGCATCGACCTGATCGCGTTCATGAGACGAACGTCCGACGGCGGGCCGCTGACGACCTCCGCCAGGGCGCGGGAGCGGGTGCTCGCCGCGCGCGAGCTTCAGCGGAGCCGCGCGCGCGACGGGGATCCGTATCTCAACGCCGAGGTACCGGTGAGCGCGCTTCGCACGCACGCAGAGCTCGACCGACGTGGCGCGCGGCTGCTCCGGAGGGCGGCGGAACGCGGGTTGCTGAGCGCGCGCGGCGCCGAGCGCGTGGTGCGCGTCGCGCGCACGATCGCGGACGTGCAGGAGAGCTCGCGCGTCAGCGCCGAGCACGTCGGGGCGGCGGTCGCGATGCGCTCGGCCGGCGCGCTCCCGCCGGCCCCCGTCGAGCGGCATCCGGATCGCAGGCTGCGTGCGCTCGGCGCCTGACGCACCCGCAGAAGCGTGCGGCGGGTGTCTGCGCCACGCGTGGCTGGTCGCGGAGCTCTCCGGACCGCTGCACGCGTGCGCGCGCAACCCCGAGCGCCTGCTCGCAACCCTTGCCCTTGGAGCCGACGAGCTGGTCGCGGCGCTCGCAGGCCGCCGCCGCGCCGACCTCGCCGCGCGGCTCGGGCAGATGCTGAGCCCGATCTCCGGAGGAGAGCCGCGCGCGTTCTCGGTCTGCGCGCATCGCCCCGCATTCCCCCGCGCGCTGCGCAACCCGGCGCGCACCGCGCAAGCCGGCTGTCGGTTCGACCGTCGTGCTCCTCGCGTGCTGTTCGCGGATCTCCCGCCCGAGCTGATGCGCCGGGCCCTGGAGGCGCCGTTGGTCGCGATCGTGGGCAGCGCGCGCTGCAGCGCCTACGGCGCCGAGACGGCTCGCGCGCTCGGACGCGGTCTCGCCGCCGCAGGGGTCACGGTGGCGAGCACATCCGAGCGCGGGATCGCGCGCGCCGCGCGCGAGGGCGCATGCGAGCTGGGTGGCACCACGATCGTGGTGGAGTCGAGCGGGCTCGATCGGGTCGAACACCGGCGAGCGGCGGGCGCCCACGGCCGCACGTGCACGATCACCGAGCTCGCTCCAGGATGCGCCGGACGGGCGTTCGGACCGATCGCCGCCCAGCGCCTCGTGATCGCGCTCGCGTCGCTGGTTGTGGTGGTGGAGGCCCGAGCGAGCGCGCTCGAGCTGAACGCGGCTCGCGTGGCACTCGATTGGCCGCGCCCTCTCGCCGCCGTGCCGGGACGCGCGGGCTCGCCCACCGCCGATGGACCGCACGCTCTGCTCAGGCGTGGCGCGGCACTCGTGTGCGGAGCGGCGGACGCGCTCGCGTTGCTTCCCGCACGGGCCCACATGGACGCCCCACGCGCCGGCGGGTGGAGCGCAGAGGGCCCCCGGGACGACGCCGCACGCGAGCTGCTCGCACGCGTGGCCGAGGGCGAGGACACGCTCGATCGACTGCTCCAACGCGGCGGTGACGCTGGCGCGACGCTGCTCGCGTTGAGCGAGCTCGAGGTGGCGGGACTGCTGACGCGCGACCGCGACGGCGCATACATCCCCGCCGAGCGCGAGCGGGAGTCGGCGGCGGCGGCCGCCGACGCACTGCTGGCTGGGCTCAAGCCGTCCCCCGGCGCGGCCGACGACGATTGAGATGAGCCGACGAATCGCTGCGAGAACGCGCACGCGCCCTGTCGCGAGCGGCCGCCAGATCGCCGAAGTGGCGGCTCTCGGCGACGCGCTCGCCCAGCATGCCGGCGAGGTCCTCGAGCGGGTCTGCGCCCATCCTGAAGCGCGCGAGATGGCGACGTCCGCCCGCAGCGCGCTCGCGCGTGTGTGCGTCCTCACGACGGTGGCCCTGGCGCGCTGGATCGCCGGTGCCCCGGCGGAGAACTCGCTGATGGAGCTCCGCGAGGCGACCGAGCTGCTCGAGGAGCTGGCGACCCGCGGCTCGGTGTCGCTCGTCGAGGTGGAGCTGCGCTGCGAGCATCTCAGCGACGCGATCCTGTCGGTGCTCGGCGAGCGCGCCACCGCGGCCGGAGCCTCACCGGCGGCGCTCGACAAGGCGAGCTCGCTCGCGCGCACGTCGCTGGCCGTCACGCTCGAGCGCGCACGGGGTGCGTTCGCGCATGCAGGCGCCGGCGCAGCCGCGATGCCCAGCGGCGGCCGCGACCCGCGCACCCACCTCCCCGGGCGCGAGCTGATCGCCGATCGCGCCAACCAGCTGCTCGCGCGGGCCAAGCGCGACGGGACCGTGGTCGTGGCGCTCCTGATCGACCTCGAGTTCACGGCGAGCGGCGATCTGGGCGTGTGCGGCACGACCGCACTCACTCTCGTGCGATCGATCGCGTCGAGGCTCGACGAGGTGGTGCGCGGCGGCGACTCGCTCGGCCACCTTCCCGGCGAGCGGTTCGTGATCATCGCGGCCGACCCGAGCCCTGCGGACGCGCTCACGGCGATCGCCGAACGCGTTGACGCGGCGCTGGAGCGACCGTTCGAGCTGGACGGCGAGGGTGGTCGGCCCGTCACGGTGGCGGTGCGCGCGAACCTCTCGTACGCGGGGGCCGACGCGGGCGACGCGGATGCGCTGCTCGCCTCCGCGGCGGCGGCGCTCAAGGGCGCGCCCGGCGCGTGCGGCTTCTCGCCGTCGATCGACACCTGAGCGAGCGAAAAAGCACGCCGACGCTTGCTAGCGTCGGGAATCGTTGCTTGGGAAACGAATCAGCGGGGAGAGCACACGGACGTGAGCTCGGCGGGCGCCACGGTGGAGCAGGTAGACCGCGGAGAGCTTGGCGAGCCGCCCGAGCTCGATCAGCGGCGGGTGCGCAGGCGCCTCCTGGTGCTGCTCGCGGTGGTGGTCGCGGCGGTCGCGGTGATCACGCTGGTCCCCGGCCTGGCGAGCCTGCGAACGCGCTTCTCCCACGCGAAGTGGGAGTGGCTCGCGCTCGGTGTGGTGCTGAAGATGTGCTCGGGCATGTCCTACGTGGCGGTGTTCCGGGCGGTGTTCTGCCCGCGTATGAGCTGGCGTCTGAGCACCGAGATCGGGCTCGCCGAGCTGGGCGCCAACGCGGTGGTGCCCACCGGGGGCGCGGGAGGCCTCGCGCTGGGTGCGTGGGCGCTGCGGCGCACGGGCATGGCCACCGACAGGATCGCGCGCCGCAGCGTGGCGTTCTTCCTGCTGACGAGCGTGCCGAACGTGCTCGGCGTGCTGATCCTCGGCTCGCTGATGGGTTTCGGCGTGCTCCCGAGCCCCGTGGGCCCCGCACTCACCCTGCTGCCCGCCGCGATCGCTGGGGCTGCGATCGCGGCGACCCTCCTGGCCGGGCGCTGGGCGCACGCGGCTCGGCATCGCGCGGCCAACTCGCGCGGACCGCGGGCCAAGCTGCCGCGCGTGCTCGATGCGATCGCCGGCGGCGTGCGCGAAGCGGTGCAGCTGCTGCGCGAACACAACGCAATGCTGATCCTGGGGCTGATCGGGTACCTCGCATTCGACGTGATGATCCTCTGGGTGACGTTCCGCGCGTTCGGCGCGGCACCCACCCTCGCGGTCCTCTGGATCGCCTACCTGATCGGCGAGCTGGGTGGCCTGATCCCCGTGCCCGGCGGGATCGGGGGCGTGGACCTGGGGCTCGTGGGCGCACTGGTGCTCTACCGGGTGCCCGCCACCGCGGCCACCGCCGCGGTGCTCGCCTACCGCGCCGTCGCCCTTTGGACGCCCGCCGTCGCGGGCGCGGTCGCGTTCGTGTTCCTGCGAAGGTCGCTCAGACGCGAGACGATCGCGCTGAGCGATTGCGCGGACGGCGGCGAGGTGGATGTGATCGGGCGGGGCCGCGTTCGCGTCAGCGGTTGACGGCGGTCGGCGCGCTATCGCTCCCGGGCGGCAACGCCCCGCGTGGGAGCCAGTCGGGAGACGATCGTGGCGACGACCGTGACCAGGTAGATCTGCCCGAGCAGCGCCTCGGTCATCGACAGGGTGTGCCCGAGATTCGAGCGCGCCGTGTAGTCGCCATAGCCGAGCGTCGCCAGCGTCACGAAGCTGAAGTAGACCGATCGGGCGGACGTCGCGCTTGCACCGTTGGCGAAGAACGGATTGCCGCTGACGTTCTCGATGCCGGTGTAGATGAACGCGAAGAACAGGCCGAGGAGCAGATAGAGGCACAGTGCCCCGGCGACGACGGTGACCGTCACCGAACCCTTCGCGCGGAGGTTGTGCATCACGCCTATCACCACCGCGGGAGGAGCGAGCGCGACCAGCGCCGCGTTGCCGAACGCTGCGATCGCGACCACGGCCCGTCCGTTCCCGACGATCGACATGACGACCATGGCGACGACGGCCGTGAGGATGGCGGCGCTGGCGATGCGCAACCGCCGCGGAGACATTTCGGCGGCATATAGAGCGAGCATCAGCGTGGCGCCGACGAGGATCGTCCCGACGACGCGCTGGGCGTCGCTCGGTTCGGCGATGCCCGCGAAGAAGAACGTCGCGAACAGCGCAAGGAGCAACGCGCCGTAGCGCTGTCGAGATCCCGCCACAGCGGGTTATTCGCCGTGGGGGATTCGAGCTCCTCCGTCGCCGGGCGCGCTGATCGGGAGGCCGCGCGCATCGGCGGCGCAGAAACGTGCACATCAATCAGGCTGCCGGGACGTTAGGTTTGGAGCCTCACATGTCCGAAAAGAGCCCGCCTCCTGCGTCCGCCGCTGACGAAGATCCCGACCAGCGGGCCGCGCGCGCGGGGGATGCGGGAGGCGGCGCGCCCGCACGAGCCGGATGGGTCCTCGCCTCCCTGATCGCCGTCGCCGCGGTCGCGAACCTCGGTCTCGCCGTCGCCAACGTTGCGCTCCCCTCGATCGGGAAACACTTCGATGCGTCGCAGACGGCGCTGAACCTCGTCGCGGTCGGATACTCGCTCGGCCTCGCGGCGTCCGTGCTCTACTTCGGGGCGCTCGGCGACCGCTACGGGCGCAAGCTGCTGCTCGTGATCGGGATGTGCCTGACGGTCCCCGCCGACTGCCTGGCCGCGTTCGCCCCCTCGATCGGAGTGCTGTTCGGAGCGCGCGTGCTCGGGGGGCTCGCGGCGGGAATGGCATACCCCACGACGCTGGCCCTCATCACCGCCCTCTGGTCCGGTCCCGCGCGCACGAGATCGATCGCGCTGTGGGCTGCGATCGGCGGCGCGATCTCCTCGCTCGGCCCGCTCTGCGCGGGGATCCTGCTCGAGCACTTCGAATGGGGGTCCGTGTTCCTGCTCACGCTGCCGCTCGCGCTGATCGCGCTGCCGATGGCGGTCAAGCTGGTGCCCGCCCATGTCAACGAGACGACCGAGCCCGTGGACCACCCGGGCGGCAGCCTGTCGATCGTGATGGTGGGCGCGCTGATCCTGGGGATCAACTTCGCCCCCGTGCCGAACAAGGGGACGCTCGTGCTCGGGCTGCTCCTGGTCGCCGCCGCGGCCCTGGTCGCGTTCTTCATCCGCGAGCGGCGCGCCGAGAACCCCCTCTATCACCTGCCCTCGGCGGCCAGACCGACGTTCTGGGTTGCCGCGTGCGCGGGGATCATCGTGTTCGGATCGCTGATGGGCGCGATGTACATCGGCCAGCAGTTCCTGCAGAACGTGCTCGAATACTCGACCGTCGACGCGGGTCTGGCGATCCTGCCCGCGGCGGTGTGCATGGTGCTCGCCGCGCCGCGCTCCGCCAAATTGGTGGAGGCCCGCGGGGCCCGCTTCACGCTGCTGCTCGGCTACGTGTTCGTGCTGCTGGGCTTCTTGACCATGCTCCTGCTCTGGAAGGAGCACATCGCGTACTGGAAGGTCGGGCTCGGGTACGCGCTCGTCGGCATCGGAGTCGGTCTCGCCGGGACCCCCGCATCGCACTCGCTGACCAGCTCCGTCTCCGTCAAACGTGCGGGCATGGCCTCCGGCACGGCCGACCTGCAGCGCGACCTGGGTGGCGCGATCATGCAGTCGATCTTCGGCGCGCTGCTCACGGCCGGCTACGCCGCCGCGGCTGGAGCCGCGATCGCCGCGTCCGGCAACAAGAGCGCCACGGCAGCCATCGAAAGCGAACTCACGAAGTCGTTCGCCAGCGCGGCGGACCTCGCAAAGCGCTACCCGCCCTCCCTTCAGCACGCGATCATCGAAGGCGCGAAGGAATCCTTCCTGAAGGGCGACCAGTGGGCGTACACGGCCGGCATCATCGCCGTGCTGCTCGGCGCCGTCCTCGTCTACTTCAAGTTCCCGCGGGCGGACGCGGAGAAGCAGCTGCTGGCCCAGTACGCGGCCGAAGACGCGGTTGATGCACCCGCGTCCCTCACGGACGGGGGCCAGGCGCTACCCCATCCGTCCTCTGCATAGGCAGCCCGCGAAGCGGATGAAGGGATTCGAACCCTCGACCTTCGCCATGGCAAGGCGACGCTCTAGCCAGCTGAGCTACATCCGCGGGTTCGCTGATTCTACCCTCAGCGCCCGCCGCTCGCTTGCCTGCCCGTGCTCGACGAGCGTCATTGCCGTCGGGGGCACCGGGCCGCGGCGCGCTAGCCCTTGAAGCTCGACTTCCCGAAGTCGCCGAACGGCTCGTCGCGCTCGCGCACCGCTTCACGGAACCCGACCTCCGCGGCCCGCGCCTGAAACGCGTAGCCCTCGGCGGTGTGGCGCGTGATCCCGTCGAACACCGTGCCGAGCACCTGTGTGGAGTGCAGCCCCTGTGCGTAGAGCGTCTGGTTGACGAGCAGCTTCATCATCATCAGCTGGTTGACGGGCACGCGCGCGATCCGCCCGACCAGCACCTCCGTGCGCTCGGCGAGCCGCTCGGGGGCGGGCGCCTCGATCGCGAGCCCCCACTCGACGGCCTCGGCACCCGACAGCGAGTCGCCCGTGAACAGCAGCCGCTTGGCGCGCTGGGCGCCCACGCGATGCGCCCACAGGGCCGTCGTGGGCGACCCCCACACGCGCGCGGGTGGGTAGCCGATCTTGGCGTCGTCGGCGATCACGAGCAGGTCCGAGCACAGCGCCATATCGGTGCCCCCTGCCACGCAGAAGCCGTGGACGCTGCACACGACCGGCTTGCCGCAGTGGAACAGGCTCATGAAGCCGCGGACGTTGCGGCCCATCATCGCGTAGTCCACCATCGGGTCCCACGTGTTCGCCGGGTCGTGGTTGGCGGCGATCACACGAGGGTCGGTGGGGGCGCCCGCCGGAGCGCCCTCCGCTCCTGAGCGGGCGTCGCCGCCGGCGCCGGCCGCGTGCCCCATCCCCTCGGCGCTCTGCACGAGGTCATAGCCGCCGCAGAAGCCCGAGCCGTTCCCCGACAGCAGCAACACGTGCACGCGGGGGTCGAGGTCCGCGCGCTCGACGCACGCGACCAGCCCGGCGATCAGCTCGGGAGTGATTGCGTTTCCCCGCTCGGGGCGGTTGAGGGTGATCCGTGCGACGCGGCCGTCCACCTCGTACTCGACAACCTGCCCCTCGCCGGCCATGCGCGGGACTCTATCCGCGGGCCCGCGGTGGGATACTCACGCGCATGCCAAGCGATCGTGTGCTCTCCCGCTTCTCGATGTCGATCTCGGCGACCGGGCTGCGGCTGATGGGAAGGTTCAACGTCCCGATCTACCGGCTCACCCGCGGCCGGCTCATGAACAGCGTCGGCGATGCGCCGGTGCTGCTGCTCACGACGACCGGCAGGCGCAGCGGCCAGCAGCGCACCGCTCCCGTCTGTTACCTCGCCGACGGCGAGCGCGTGGTGGTGATCGGCTCGAACGCCGGCTACAAGAACGAGCCTGCCTGGTCGTTGAACCTGAAGGCGCACCCCGAGGCGACCGTGGAGGTCGGCGCGGACCGCAAATCGGTGCGCGCGCGCGTGACCGAGGGCGACGAGCGCGCTGACCTGTGGCGCCGCATGAACCAGCAGTACGCCGGCTTCGACGACTACGAGGCGCGGACGTCGCGAGACATCGCAGTGTTCGCCCTCGAGCCGCGCTAGAGCGCCGGCGGAGTCGGTCCGCGCGCTCGGCGTCCGCGATCGCAGGCGGGGCCGCTCCCGCGCCGCCGCCGGATCCAGGAGACGAGCAGCGACACTCCGCACACGGCGAGCACCGCCAGCACGAGGATCGCGACCACCGCGAGCCCCGGTGCGGCCAGCACGACGAGCAGCGCGAGCACCACACCCAGCGCCACGTCGATGCGGGCATCACGGGCGCTGCGCCTGGCGGCCGCGCGCCGCGAGTGCAGCATGTTCATCCGCGCCGACGCCGTGACGAAGTCGGTCTCGTGCCGTGCGGGTGCGGAGGCGTGCCGAGGCGCCCCGCCGGCGGCGCTGTCACGGTAGCCGCCTACCGGTCCGGGGTCGGGCCGCGCGCTCACAGAGGAAGCCTCCGCCACAGCCGGCGCGGCAGCATCCGCAGCGCGAGCATCGGCCAGCGCAGCCGTCCCGGGACCCACACCGTGTGCGCGCCCGCGGCCACGCCGTCGGCGACCGTCCGCGCGACCGCGTCGGGCGTCGTGGCGAACGGTGCCGGAGACAGCCCCTCGGTCATGCGGGTGTGGACGAACCCAGGCCGCACCACCAGCACACGAACGCCGCTTCCGGCGAGCTCGTCGCCGAGCCCGCGGGCGAGCGCGTCGAGACCTGCCTTGGCGGCGCCGTAGACGGCGTTGGCGCGGCGCGGTCGTTCCGCGGCGACGCTCGAGAGCACCACGATCGTGCCCTCACCGGCCGCACGCATCCGGCGCGCGACGCGGAGCAGCAGCGAGCCGGCGCCGAGGAAGTTCAGCTGCATCGCGTGCACGGCCGCGTCGATGTCGTCGGGCAGGGCACCCGGCGCGCCGAGCACGCCCGGCGCGACTATCGCGACATCGATCCCTCCGAGCTGGGCGATCGCGGACTCGAGCGCGTCCTCGTGGGCGTCGAGGTCGCGCGCGTCGAGCGTGGTCGTGCCCGCGATCTCGGCACCCGCCTGCTCGAGCGTCTCGCGCGCGCGGGCAAGGCGAGCAGGGTCGCGTCCCACGAGCGCCGCCGAGCAGCTCGCCCGGCGCGCGAACTCGGCCACGATCGCCACGGCGATCTCGGAGCTTCCCCCGAGCACCAGCATCCGTGTCGGCCGGGTGCCCGCGGCGGGCGGGACGCGCGTGCCCCGCTCCGTCGCCGCGGCGCTCATCGCTCCCCCTCCCGAAGGGAAAGCCTGCGAGACAGGTCAGAGCGCAGGAGGCCATCCGGATCCGCGTGCGCGGCGATCTCACGGAAGCGGGCGATCCTCGGGTACATGACCTCGAGCAGCTCGGCGCGCATGCGCACGTCCTTGGCGAGGTACACACGTCCGCCGGACCCCGCCACGACCTCATCGAGCTCGTCGAGCGCCTCCGCGAGCCCGGGCGCGCCCGCGGGGATGTCGGCAGCGAGCGTCCAGCCCGGTAGCGGGAAGGACAGCGGGCCCGGTGACGCAGGGCCGAAGCGCTTGAGCACCGCGAGCAGCACGGGGAGCCGCCGGTCGCGGATCAGCGCGAAAACGCCCTCGAGCGCGGCCTCGCGCCCGTCGGGGATGACCAGCTGGTACTGGACGAACCCCCGAGGCCCGTAGAGGCGGTTCCAGCCGTCGACCCCGTCGAGCGGGAACAGGAACCGGTCGAGAGGCCTGCAGCGGCCGTCGAGCCGACCGGGCGCGAGCCGCCACCGCGCGGAGTTGAGGGCGCGCACGACGGTGGGCCGCAGCGGTGTGACGGGCAGGGTGCGCCGCAGGACCGGTCGCCGCGCGCGGCCGGGAGCGGGTTCGGCGCCCGCGGGCGGCGCCTGCTCATCGAGCAGGTCTCCCCGTTCGACGATGCCCCGCCCGAAGGCCGGCCCGCGCGCGAGCAGATCGAGCCAGGCGACCGAGTAGCGCTGGTGCTCGGGCGCGGCGAGCAGCTCGAGCGTCCCATCGAGCGAGGCGCTCTGCTCCGCCTGCACGCGCACGTTCCACGACGGCAGCCGCTCGGTTCGCAGCGTGGCCTCGAGCACGACACCCGTGAGACCCA
>Ga0187823_10000126_pt1 | contig 16947 bp, 13 predicted proteins | sample NC_wetland_sal_i_12_FD_132968 | JGI IMG/M metagenome (GOLD analysis project Ga0187823, IMG submission 132968) | Wetland sediment microbial communities from Neuse River Estuary, North Carolina, USA - SourceSoil_3 | ecosystem: Environmental > Aquatic > Freshwater > Wetlands > Sediment | place...
GAACTCCGAGTGGCGCCATGCTCACCACGACTGACGACGTGTGGAAGTCGTCCTTCGAAGGTCTTTTCTTGGGCGGGCTTCGCGTTGCGCGCGTCGCGGCCGCTGCACTGAGCAGCGAGCTTCACGAACCAGGTCGTGCTGTCTCTACTGCTGCCGTGGGCTCGATCGTCTTCGTGCTCGGATCCTCGGTGCGGGTGTCGCTCCCTCGGCTCGCGGTGTCGAATGGCCTGTACCCCGGCCTCGCAGGCGTCGTAAAGATGCTTGCCGATGAACTAGGGCCAGCCGGTATCCGGGTCAATGGGCTCCTACCGGTCCGTATCGACACGGACCGCGTCGCAGCCCTCGACGCCGAGGCAGGTGAACCCCGCGACGTCCGCAAGGAACAGGCGGCGAAAATTCCGCTTCGTCGTTACGGGGAGCCCGAGGAGTTCGGTCGCGTTGCGGCGTTCCTGTTGTCTCCCGTGGCGTCGTACGTGACGGGCGCGATGATCCCGGTCGACGGCGGCGCGATCCGCGCGATCTGACGGGCGCTAACGGGACTGTCTCCTCGGCCGACGGAGAGGTCAAGTGCCTCGCGCGGGTTTTCAGCGAAGCGGGCCGAAATGGCACATCGGGTTTGCTCACAGCGCCAACCCGACCCAACTAGAACGCCCGTGTCTGGCTGGGGGCCGGGCCGGTCGCAGGTTCAGATCCTGTCTCCCCGATCTAACGTCTCGACGGCTATGCGCGCGTCGCGTGGTCCGACGCGGTACCCGCTCGCCTGGTGCGACGCTCCTCGAGCATTGCCAGCAGCACTCGACGCACCAAGCCGTCGAGCTGAGCCTCATCGGACGAATCCCGGGCGGCGAATGCGAGCAGCGCGTCGGACATAGAATCGCCGTCGTCGACTTCGAGCGCGTCGACCGTCCGCTTCATCGACTCGATCGCGGCTGCGAGTTGACCGGATGGCTCCGGCAGCCCCATCGCGGCGCGCCAGGGAGCTCCAGGACCGCACTGGGCAAGCAGTTCCGCGGTGCGCTCGGGAGCATGGCTCACGACCTCTACCACCGCCTCCGCCCAAGAGGTGAGAACAGTGAGCTCTTCGCTCTCGAGCACGTGCGTAGCTGCCTGGCCCGCCGTCGGGGGCGGTGACGGCGAGACCGTGGACGTGGCGCGGACCTGATGGACGGCCACGTCGAAGCAGTGGGTGCCGTTGTCGACGGGGATGCGCCCGTCGGCGCTTCGCCGGGTCGCGCGGTCCATGCACATCGTGAGCAGGACGGCGTGCGCGCCCGCCTCCAGCGGAATCTCACGGGCTCCGCCGGCGGAGTCCTTCCAGAGCGCGATCACCCGGGATGCCTCGCGGCCGTGTGGCCGCGAGCGCTCAACCATGCCGTGCGAGGACAGCGTCATCACTGCCGAGCCGGGGTCGTCGGCCAGGACGCTCGCGTAGCGGGCGGCCCAGCGAGAGGTGAGCTGAGGTCCGTCGAGCAGGACGGCCACGACGGCCGTCGGTCCGACCGAACGGATCAACTCCGCCACCGCATCGTTCTGGGCGAGGTCCTCGCAGACGAGCGAGGCGAGCGTCAGCTCTGCAACCTCTACGAACTGGATCGAACGGCGCGGCACCTCGAGCGACTCCCACCAGCGCACATGGGGATGCAGGACGCCGCCGAGGTGGTATTGGCGGATCTGTGCCTCGTCGAGCGACCAGCGGTGGTGCTTTCGCTGATGGATGTGAAACCACGGCGGACCTGGCTCCCCCGGCAGCGACGCGCCCTTCTGGAGTCGCGGATTGAATCCCATGGGAAGCCAGTTGTTCGGCGCTCCGGGCTCGAGGGATTGCCGGCGTACGCCCGCCAAGAGGTTGACGACTCCGTGGCGGTACAAGAGGGCCTCGAGCTCGTCGATCTCACCCTCCCCGACTGCGCTCTCCGGGAGGCAGACGACGTCGACGCTCCCGGCCTCGCGACGGGCGGCGACCAGCACACGGTCCAAGAGGTCGAAGTCGAGCCCCCCCTGGGGCGCGAACTCGAAGAAGCCAAACGGTTCCTTCGCGAGTCTCTGCACGCTGCCCTCGACCGGGCGGAAGTCCGATGCCTTTACCTCGAGCGGCCAGGGCAGGAGCAGTAGCGTCGCGTGCTCCGACCCGAGGTCCGTGCCGCGGTGGCGAGTGGGAATCTTGTGCCAGCGGACCTCGACGCCCGAGCGCTGCACGCAGGCGTACCTAGAGAACGCGGGTCTGCCCGTGGGTGGGGTGCGGACCTTCGGCAACACTCTCAAGCGACGTGGGTCGACTCGTGCCATCGACCCCCTCCTCACCAACATCTCGCGGCCACGGGCGCGGTAGGCGCACGCGAGACCGTCTGAGGTGTCCAACGCGACGCCGAGCCCGGCGCACGCCTCGTCGGCCATCGCGTGAAGCGTGAGCAGCGCCACGCACACACGCCAGTCGAGCCCGGAGGCGAGATGTTCGAGGGGCATCTCCGCCCGTTCCTTGAGGACAGCCCACTCCCGGCCGACGAGTTCTGGCGGCGGGCCGCGACGATGCTCTGCCCACTCGGCCCAGTCCAGTCCTCCACGTACGACCATCCGCCCCCAGTCGGGAAGGTCCTCGGGGGGCCACTCCTCGATCGGCGAGAGCGCGAAACGGAACGCCTCCGAGCTGGCCAGGATCACGTTCGCAAGGGCGAAGAGGTCCGGCGGCCAGTCAAGCAGATCGTCCGCGATCGCGCCGCCCGAAGTGGCATGCCACTCGGACGCCAGCGTCGGCTCGGTTGCACCCTCGGAAGGCATGCGGGCGTCCTCAGCGTAACGGCGCGGCGAGCTCGATGATGTTGCCGTTGTTGTCCTTGAGGAAGCACAGCCGGCGGCCGATCGCCTCAAGGTCGATCGCCTCGACCCAGGACGCCGAAGCCACGCACGCGTCGCCCCCGAAGTCGAGACGCGATCGCAACCCTGGACGAGGAGCCAAGACGACCGCTGGGGCCGCGTCCGGGGTCGGGTGGTTGGTCGCCCTCATACTCGAGCCGCGAGCCGCCGGATTGCCTAGCGTGGCTCGTGTTCCATTCGTGTTCCGTGTTGGAGCGCGGCGAGCGAGGGCCGCAAAAGCCGATTTGGCTCTACAGAGCCAAACAACAGCGAGCTGGAATCTCGTGATCTGGCTGGGGGCCGGGCGGTCGTTGCCGTCCGGTTGGCCGTCCGAGGCCCGTCGTGGTCATCAACCGCATGGAGCAGAATCGTCTGTTGCCACGCCGTTGCCACAGTCCGCCTCCTGGAACTCGCGCGCCACCTCGCGCCGGCGCGAAACCCCCGATTTCCAGACCCTTCTCATGCGCTCGAGTGGACTCGAACCACCACGGGCCGTGAAGCCCACAAGGCCCTCAACCTTGCGCGTCTACCAATTCCGCCACGAGCGCAGAGTGGGCGAGTATAGCCTCGGGGGCCCGGGCGGATCGATCGCCTGCTCGCGGTTCTTGCGTCCGTCCAGGCCCGGCGCTACAGTGCGAACACACGTTCGTCGCAGTCCCACTTCCCCCCAACCCACACGGGAGCTTTCGAGCAATGGATCTGACCAAGCGCCAGCAGGAGATCTTCGACTTCATCGGTAAGTACTCGGCGCGGTACGGCTATCCGCCCACCGTGCGCGACATCGGCAAAGCGGTGGGCCTCGCGTCGTCCTCCACCGTCCACGCGCATCTCGCGAACCTCGAGAAGATCGGCCTACTGCGCCGTGACCCCTCCAAGCCGCGCGCGATCGAGCTGCTCGATCGCGCCGTCGGCAGCGCGGTGGACAGCGTGCGCGGGATGGTGGGTGGCGAAGGGCTCCCGCTGCTCGGCTCGGTCGCCGCGGGCCAGCCGATGCTCGCCGAGGAGAACGTGGAGGAGTACGTGTCGGTGCCCGACATCGCCGGCGGCGCGGAGGGCGGCTACCTGCTGCGGATCCGCGGCGAATCGATGAAGGACGCGGGGATCCTCGAAGACGACTACGTGGTGGTCCATCCGCAGGAGACCGCCAAGGACGGCGACGTGGTGGTTGCGCTCCTCGGTGAGGAGGCGACCGTCAAGCGCTACTTCCGCGAACCGGACCACATCCGGCTGCAGCCCGAGAACGAGACGATGGAGCCGATCCGCTCCAAGGAGGTCAAGGTGCTCGGGCGGGTGGTCGGCCTGATGCGCAGCGTCTGACCGGTGCGACAGCCGGCGCCCGTCTTCACATCCCGGCCGGCGGGCGGTACCGTGAATCGTGCAGGTCAGGCAGCCGCGGAGGCGCGAGCCTTCGAGGAAAGTCCGGACATCAGAGGGCAGGGTGGTCGAGGAATCGACCCGGGGAAACCCGCGGGAAAGTGCCACAGAAACAAACCGCCGACGTTCGCCGTCCCACGTGAACGGCGGGCGGGCAAGGGTGAAATGGTGCGGTAAGAGCGCACCAGCGCCGCGGTGACGCGGCGGCTGGGCAAACCCCACCCGATGCAAGGCCGAACAGGACCGCTCGTAGGCTGCCCGCCGAGGTCCGGGTAGGCCGCTCAGATGGATGGCTGCTCAACGACAGAATCCGGCTTATCGACCTGCTACGGAAAAGCCCCGCTCCGGCGGGGCTTTTCTATTGGGCCGCAGGCTCCTGCGGCCCTCCGCGTGTGATCCGCAGCTCGCGACGCCCGGCAGCGCTTTTACGGCCAGAGTTCCAGCGCGCTCATGATCGCGCCCCACGTTGCCACTTCCCGCGCTTCCAGGTCGGCGATCCGCTGTTCGAGCCGGCGGGTCCGTGTCGCCAGTGCCCGGTCCGCGCCCGACTCGTAGCGCGCCAGCGGCGCCGGTTGTTCCCCGGCCGAGACCCACGCCGCCATGAACACGGGCGAGAACGACAGCGTCGGCTGCGAGAGCTTCGTGAACCCGCTCGCGGCCCAGCCGCGCACGTCCGAACACAGGTTCGGCGGCGGCAGGGCGAGCAGCGTCCGCACCTTGCCCACGTAGGTCTTGATCGCCTGCGTGAGACCCCCGTTGCTCCACCGCAGCGGCGACACCGATCGCACGAACGCGCGGCCCGCCGGACGGTTCAGTTCCACGATCGACATCACCAGCGCTCCGATGACCTCGTTGCTGAGCTGGGTGGACTGGGGGTTCTGCGGCGAGCCCGCCGCCGCAGCGGGGCATTCGCCTCTCACGCTCGCGAGCACCTTGTGCAGGCGCGCTTCGATCGTGGGGATCTTCGACGTGACCGCCGTGACGAGCTTGTAGTTCGCCTGCAGGTAGGCGCTCGTCGCGCTCCCGTTGCCGCCTGCGGCACGCGCGCCCACCGGGGCGACGAGCAGCGCCGCGACGCACGTCAGGCAGGGGAGAAGGCGGTTCATCGGATCGGCCCCAGCCGATCATAGGCCGCGGCCGACCGGAGGTGATCGGCCCGATCCGCCTGTTCTTTACAAAAAAGTACGCGAACTTCATCCCACCCCTCAAGTCGGACGCCCCCACCCGCCGATAGGGCCATGTCCGCAAGGCAGGAACCCACCGGGGCGAGCAACGCAAGAGCCCGCCCACCTCGGCCGCGAGTGGTGGCAAGTGCCGGCCGGACGCCAATCGTTCCCTCGAAAACCGGAGCAGGACAATGGAAATAGCCACGAAGCAGGCGGTCCGGGCATCAGCGCAGGACGCGCTGTCCGTTTGGCAGGAGTACCACCGGACGGGTGATCGCGAGCTGCGCGACCGGCTGATCTTCATGTTCATGCCGATGGCCAGGCACATCGTGCACCGCAAGGCGCGCGAGCTGCCCAACCACTGCGACGTCGAGGACCTCACGTCCTGCGCGATCGAGGCGCTGATCCACTCGATCGACCGGTACGACCCCGCCAAGGGCGCCACGCTCGAGCAGTACGCCTGGACTCGCATCCAGGGCGCCGTCATCGACGGCCTGCGCAGCAGCGACTGGGCGCCGCGCTCGCTGCGTCGCGAGGAGCGCGAGATCAATCGTGCGCGCGACGGTCTGCTCGCCCGCGGCGGCGAGCGTCGCCCCAGCCACAAAGAGCTTGCCACCGCTGTGGGCATCAGCGTGGCGGAGCTCGCCGAGCGCCTCGACCGCGTCGCGCTCGCCGAGGTCGGGTCCCTGAATCGTGTGGTCGGCTCCGACCCCGGCTCCGCCGTCGAGCAGATCGACGTGCTCCAGAGCGAGGACCGCGACATCGACCCCGTCGTGGGCGCCGAGCGCAGCGACGCCAAAGCGCGCCTGCGCGCCGCGTTCGCCAAGCTCTCCCCGCAGGAGCGCGAGGTGGCGGTGCTGCTCTACGTCAACGAATGGACGCTGCGCGAGATCGGCGAGCGCCTCGGCCTGTCCGAGAGCCGCATCTGCCAGATCCACACGCGCATGCGCACCCGCCTCTACGAGCAGCTCGCCGACGACGCCGCGCTGTTCGCCGAGCTCGTCTGAGAAGACGCCCGGCCGACCGTCGCACCCGTCGGCGGGTGCGCGCACTCAGTCGGCCTTGTGCTCCTCGTCCGCCTCGCCGTACGTGTCCTCGTAGTCCTCCGGCGCGTCGTCGCCCGCCGCGTCGCGCATGATCCGCGCGGGGCTGTGCTGGTCGCCGTGGGAGGTGTGATCGATCAGTTCCTCCTCCGCCAGCTCGAATCCCTCCGACTCTCCGCCGCCGGCCTCGTCGACCGCAACCCTCGCCTGGCGGCGTCGCTCCTCGAGATCGCGCAGCGGGTCGGAGCGGTCCGGGTCCTCCACGCGCCGCTCCTCAGGGTTCCAGCTGTCGGCGCGCCGCATCGATCAGCGAGTCGCCGGCCTTCAGCTCGTCGAGCGCCGCCATCATCGCATCGCGCTCGCAGTCGACCTTCGCCGGCCACTGCTTCGGCGGGTGGTCGTCGAGCGTCTTCATCCCGTTGCCCGTGATGATCGCCACCACCGTCTCGTCCGGGCCGAACCGGCCCGCCGCGGCGAGCTTCTCGAGCACCGCGATCGTGGTCCCGCCTGCGGGCTCAGTGAGGAGCCCCTCCGTCGCCGCGAGCAGGTCGATGCCCGCGAATATCTCCGGGTCGCTCGCGAACGCGGCCGTGCCGCCGCGTTTGTGGACCGCGTCGATCACCAGGTAGCCGTCGCCCGGGGCCCCGATCGCCAGCGAGTGGGCCGCGGTCTCGGGCATCACCGGGTGGACCTCCGCCTCCTCCGCCAGGATCGCGCTCGCGATCGGGTTGCATCCGCTCGGCTGGGCGATGTGGATGTGCGTCGCCGAGGTCTGCGCGAGGTTCATCTGCTCCAGCTCGATCAGGCCCTTGTGCACGCGCGAGGAGAGCGTCCCGCCGGCCGCGGGGATCACCACGTGGTCCGGCGCGTTCCAGTCGAGCTGCTCCACGATCTCGAACGCCGCGGTCTTCGCTCCCTCCGCGTAGAACGGGCGCAGCGTGATGTTCGCGAACTCCATGCCGCTCGCTTCCGCCACTTCGCGACAGCGCCGGTTGGCTTCGTCGTAGTTGCCCTCCACCTGGCAGACCTTCGCGCCCAGCGCCATCACGCCGCGGGCCTTCGTGTCCTCCAGGCGGTTCGGGTAGACCACGTACGCGTCCACGCCCGCCTTCGCCGCGAGCGACGCCACCGCGGTTCCCACGTTGCCCGTCGACACGCACCCGATCTCCTCGCGTCCCAGCTCCAGCAGGCGCGCGATCGACATCGACACCACGCGGTCCTTGTAGGAGAAGCTCGGCCGCGAGGAGGAGTCGTCCTTGATGTAGAGGTTCGCGATGCCGAGCTCCGCGCCGAGGCGGTCCGCGGGGATCAGGGGCGTGTAGCCCGAGAACAGGCCGACGCGCGCCTGCGCGCGCGCGTCAACGATCGGGAGCAGCTCCTCGAAGTGCCAGATGTTGTGCGGGCGCTCCTCCGCCGCGACCTCCGCGAAGTGCCGCGCGGCGAGCTCGTAGTCGTAGACGACGTCGAGCCCCTTGCCGCAGTCCGGGCAGGCGAACACCGACTCCTCAAGCGACCAGCTGTGGTCGCAACGATGGCAGACCAGCGCGGTGGCGCAGGAACGCGTCCGCTGCCTTGCCCCCTGGCGGAGGCTCTCTGCGGTGCCAGTGCTCATGCGGCCACCTGGAACGATACGCCGGGCCACGGCGTCTGTGCGCCGATGTCCCCGTTGCCGAACGCCAGCCACAGCTCCTCGGCGAGGTGGGGGGCGAGCGGCGCGAGCATCTGGGCGTGCACCTCGAGCGCCGTGAGCAGCGCCGCGCGGTTCGCCGCGTTCAGCTCCGGCTCGCGCGCGAGCACCCGTTTCTCGAAGTCCTTGATGCGGTCGAACAGGCGCATCACGTTACGGACCGCGCTGTGCATCTCGAGCGCATCCATGTCCTCCGTCATCTTCTCCACCGCCGTGTCGCACCATTTCGCCAGCCGCGCGCGCAGGTGCTCGGTCTTGTCGCGCTCCTCGCCGCCGTCCGCGTCCGCTGCCGCCGCGGCCTCGGCCTCGCCCTCGCCCGCGGGCGCCTGCGCGAGCTTTGCCTGCGTGTACTCCCACACCTGCGCCAGGTAGCGGCTGCAGCGCAGCACCGCCGAGTCGCTCCAGTTCAGCGATCGCTGTGGGCGCGCCGCGTACAGGACCGCGAGCCGCACCGTGTCCGCGCCGTAGCGCTCGACCAGCTCGTCGGGATCGACCACGTTGCCCAGATGCTTGCTCATCTTGCGCCCGTCCCGGATGACCATCTCGTGAAACAGGCAGCCCGCGAACGGCTCGCCGTCCGCCAGGAACGCGAGCGGCCCGATGTCGCGCAGCGCCTTCGTCACCGTCCGCTGGTCGAACACGAAGTTCCCGGAGTCCGAGCCCGCGACCACCCGCTCCGACGGGAGCCAGTAGCGCAGGTCCGCGAGCGCCAGGATCTCCTCGAGCGACTGGCCGCGCGCCTCCTGCGGAACGCACGCCGGGACCCACAGCCACAGCGCGTCGAAATGACAGTCGAGCGTGTCCGTCTCGCGCCTGCCCGGCCCGCCGCACGACGGGCAGGGGACGTTCACGAACTCGTCGAGCTCTGCCAGCGGGTTCCCCGCGCCCGTCGGACGAATGTCCAACGGCAGCAGCACCGGAAGCTCCTCGCGCGGCACCGGCACCGTGCCGCACGCCTCGCAGTACACGATCGGGATCGGCGTGCCCCACGAGCGCTGGCGGGAGATCGCGAAGTCGAACGCGCGGTAGCGCACGGCAGGGGTGCCTGCGTGGGCGACCGCGGGCGGGTCGCCCTCGGCATCGCCCTCGCCCCCGGCGGCGTCGCCCGCCAGCCCGAGGCGCTCCGCCACGACCGCGTCCGCGTGGTCGGCCGTCGGCACGCCCAGCACCGCGGTCACCCCGAACCTCGAGTCCACCAGCGGGGAGACGATCACCGGCAGCGGCGTGCCCGCCGGGCCCGTCACCGTCCGTCTGGTGTCGATCAGCGGGATCGTCTCCGCCTCGCGCGCCGAGCGCTCCCAGCCGCCGGCGCGCAGCTGCTCGAGCGCCTCCACGACCTCCGGGTGCGACGCCCACCGCTCCACATCGGGGTGACGGGCGCTCATCAGCACGAACCGGGCGCCGCCGACCGCGTCGTCGTGCGGCGTGAACACCTGCAGGGCGGCGCCCTCGTCGTCCTCGAGCGTCAGCTCGACGCCGTCGACGCGCCCCAGCACGATCTGCTGGGAGGCCAGCGCGACCTCGTCCCAGATGCCGCTCGCCTCGCGCTCGGCGAGACGCTCGTCGTTCTCCTTGAGGTACTCGCTGATCTTCAGGTACCACTGGGGAAGCTCGATCAGCCGCACCGGCCCGTGACAGCGCCAGCAGGTGCCGCCCGCCTCCACCTGGATCGAGGCGAGTGTGGTCTGGCAGTTGTCGCACCAGTCCACGTTGCCCGTGCCCCTGTAGATCAGGCCCGCGTCGAGCAGCGCCAGGAACAGCCACTGGGACCAGCGGTACATGATCGGGTCCGAGCTCATGAACGAGCGCTCCCAGTCGAACGAGAAGCCCAGGCGCTGGAGCTGTCCGGTCATGTGCTCCGCACACCCGTTCACCCACTCGGTCGGGGGCACGCCGCCTGCGATCGCGCCGAGCTCGGCCGGCAGGCCGAACGCGTCGAATCCGAACGAGAACAGGACCCCGTCGCCGCGCGCGCGGCGGTAGCGCGCGTAGGCGTCGCCGATCGAGTAGCTGCGCACGTGGCCGATGTGGATGTTGCCGGAGGTGAACGGCGCCGAGGGCTTTATGTACAGATGTGTGCGGTCCTCGGCGAGCGGCGGCGTGCGGAACGCGTCGCGCTCGTCCCACGCTGCCTGGCGGCGCGCCTCGATCTCATGCGGCTGGTACTTGATGTTCGGGCTTGGTGACACGCGGGTTCGAGCATAGCCAAGGGGTCCTCCGGGGGACCGCCGTTGCTATGCTCGAACTCCTGTAACGAACGCGCCGAAAACGCCCGGGCGGCGCTTGTGCTGTGCCCCATTTGGCCCCGCCGAGCGCGGGGCCTTCTCGTCCGCTCCGACTGCGAGGATGCCACGATGGAAATTGAGATTGGACGCGGTAAGAAGGCGCGTCGCGCCTACGGCTTCGACGACATCGCGATCGTGCCCTCGCGGCGCACGCGCGACCCGGACGACATCGACATCACCTGGAAGCTGGGTCCCTACCAGTTCGATCTGCCGCTGCTCGCCTCCGCGATGGACGGCGTCGTCTCGCCCGAAACCGCGGCGATCATGGGTCGCATCGGGGGTCTCGCGGTGCTCAACCTCGAGGGCATCTTCACGCGCTACGAGGATGCCGAGTCCCAGCTCGAGCGGATCGCGTCCTTCTCCAAGGAGGAGGCGACGCGGGAGATGCAGGAGATCTACCGCGAGCCCGTCAAGCCCGAGCTGATCGCGCAGCGGATCGCGGAAATCAAGGAGCAGAAAGTCGTGGTCGCGGCTTCGCTGACTCCGCAGCGCGTGCTCCGCTATCACGAGATCGCGCTGGAGGCGGGCCTCGACGTGCTCGTGATCCAGGGCACGGTTGTCTCCGGCGAGCACGTCTCGACGGTGTCCGAGCCGCTGAACCTCAAGGAGTTCATCCCCACGCTCGACGTGCCGGTGGTGGTGGGCGGCTGCGCCTCCTACCACACGGGTCTGCACCTGATGCGCACCGGCGCGGCCGGCGTGCTCGTGGGCGTCGGCCCCGGTGCCGCGTGCACCACCCGGGGCGTGCTCGGGATCGGTGTTCCGCAGGCGACCGCGATCGCCGACGTCGCACATGCGCGCTCCACGCACATGCTCGAGACGGGCGAGTACTGCCAGGTGATCGCCGACGGCGGCATGCGCAACGGCGGCGACGTCTCAAAGGCGATCGCGCTCGGCGCGGACGCCGTCATGATCGGCTCGCCGCTGGCACGCGCGTACGAGGCCCCCGGCAGGGGCTTCCACTGGGGCATGGCGACGTTCCATCCGACGCTCCCGCGCGGCGCCCGCGTGGCGACCACGCAGAACGGGACGCTCGAGGAGATCCTCGTCGGCCCGGCCCGCGAGAACGACGGCACGTTCAACCTGTTCGGCGGGCTGCGCACGTCGATGGCGACGTGCGGGCACAAGGACCTCGCCGAGTTCAATCGCGCCGAGGTCGTGATCGCGCCGTCGTTGCAGACGGAGGGCAAGGCGCTCCAGCGCGACCAGCAGGTCGGGATGGGCGCCACGAACGGGAAGGTTGCCGCGCTGGTCAATGACTAGGCCGGCCGAGACCCTCACGGCCGTGCCCGAGGCAGAGCTGCCCGCGACCGGATCGGGGCCGATCGTCGGTACCCGCAGTGATGCGGCGCAGGCGGTTCAAGAGGTGGTGGTGCTCGACTACGGCGGGCAGTACTCCCAGCTGATCGCCCGGCGCGTCCGCGATTGCGGCGTGTTCAGCGAGCTGCTCCCGCACCACACGCCGCTGTCCGAGATCGCGGCGCGCAAGCCGCGGGGGATCATCCTGTCGGGCGGTCCGGCATCCGTCTACGCAGACGGGGCCCCTCCGCTCGACCGCGCACTGCTCGAGCTGGGCGTTCCGGTGATGGGCATCTGCTACGGCATGCAGCTGCTCGTGCGCGAGCTCGGGGGCCGCGTGGAGGAAGCGGAGGTGGGGGAGTTCGGCCGCTCCGACCTGCACGTCGCCGGAGGCGGAGGCCGGCTGCTCTCGGGGATGCCCGCCGAGCAGACCTGCTGGATGTCGCACCGCGACACCGTGTTCGAGCCGCCGCCCGGCTTCACCGCGCTCGCCTCCTCGACCGCGTCGCCGGTGGCGGCGGTGGAGGACACCGCGCGTGGCATCTACGGGATCCAGTTCCACCCCGAGGTCGTGCACACGCCCTACGGCGAGGAGATCCTGATCCGCTTCCTCACGGACATCTGCGAGTGCGAGCGCTCGTGGTCGGCGGCCTCGATCGTCGAGGAACAGATCCGCCGGATCCGCGAGCAGGTCGGCGCCGGCAGCGTCATCTGCGGACTGTCCGGCGGTGTCGACTCCTCGGTGGCGGCGCTGCTCGTGCACCGCGCGATCGGCGATCAGCTGACGTGCGTGTTCGTGGACCACGGCCTGATGCGCAAAGACGAGGGCGAGCAGGTCGTGAGCACGTTCCGCGACACGTTCAAGGTGCCGCTCGTCGCCGTCGACGCCGAGGAACGGTTCCTGGACAAGCTCAAGGGCCTCACCGATCCGGAGGCCAAGCGCAAGGCGATCGGAGCGGAGTTCATCCGCGTGTTCGAGGAGGAGGCCACCAAGCTCGCGGGGACCGAACCGGGCGAGGACGCCGCGCGCTTCCTCGTGCAGGGCACGCTCTACTCGGACGTGATCGAGTCCGGCGGCGGCACCGGTGCGGCGACGATCAAGTCCCACCACAACGTCGGGGGCCTTCCCGACGACCTCCGGTTCGACCTCGTCGAGCCGCTGCGCGCGCTGTTCAAGGACGAGGTTCGCGCGGTGGGCGCCGAGCTCGGTTTGCCCGAGAAGCTCGTGTGGCGCCAGCCGTTCCCCGGCCCCGGCCTGGCGATCCGCGTCGTCGGCGGCGAAGCAACCAAGGAGCGGCTCGACGTCCTGCGCGAGGCCGATCACATCCTCCAGGACGAGATCCGCAAAGCCGGGCTCTACCGTGAGCTGTGGCAGTCCTTCTGCGTGCTGCCGGACGTGCGCACCGTGGGCGTCCAGGGCGACGAGCGCACGTACGGGTACGTCGTGGTGGTGCGCGCCGTCACCAGCGACGACGCGATGACGGCCGACTGGGCGCGGCTTCCGTACGACCTGCTCGAGACGATCGCCTCGCGCATGATCAACGAGCTGCGCGAGGTCAACCGGGTTGTGCTCGACATCACGTCGAAGCCACCCGGAACCATCGAGTGGGAGTGACCGAGGGGACCGCCTCGTCGCCCCCGGCGGCGTCCTCGGTCGCTCGCGTGCTGTCGCGCGCTACGCTCCCTGCGTCCTTGCCAGGACGACGATCCGCACCCCTCGGCCATCGACGCATCCCGCCATTTGCCACGGCCCGCGGCCGTGGGCCGGACGTCGCCCCGTTTCGCCTATAGTGTCTGCCTCGCCGCGCGAGTACGCGTGGCCTTTTTCACGCCTATGGCCCCCTCTGTGAAGACCTACGTAGCGAAGCCGAGCGACCGCGAGCGCAACTGGCTGCTCGTGGACGCGAACGGCAAGACGCTGGGACGGCTCGCGACCCAGATCGCGGACGTCCTGCGCGGCAAGCGCAAGCCCACGTACACCCCGCACATCGACACGGGCGACTTCGTAGTGGTCGTGAACGCGGAGAAGATCCACGTCAGCGGCAACAAGCGCCAGGACAAGCGCTACTACCGCCACTCCGGCTACCCCGGAGGCCTGCGGTCGCGCACGTTCGAGGAAATGCAGGCGCGCCGTCCCGAGGAGATCATCCGCCTGGCGGTCAAAGGCATGATGCCCCGCAACCGGCTTGCCCGGAAGCAGCTCACGAAGCTCAAGATCTACGCGGGGCCCGACCATCCGCACATCGCGCAGAAACCCGAGCCGCTGGAGATCGACACCTGATGGCAGACGAGCAGAGCCCGCAGCCCCCCGAGGACGCCGAGGAGACCACCCACGCGGTGCCCGAGGGCGACGCTGCCGAGATCGCCGGCTCCGCCGAGGACGCGCCCCTGGAGGCGCTGCAGGAGGCGCAGGAGACCGGCGCCGATCTGAGCGCTCCCGAGCAGCCGGCCGTCGAGCCCGCGGGGGAGGGCCACGCCGTCCCGAGCGGGGACGCCGCAGAGATCGCCGGCTCTGCCGAGGACGCGCCGCTCGAGGCCGCGCAAGAGGCGCAGGACGCCGAGGCGGTCGCAGAGGCGGTCTCCGAGGAGGACGAGGGCGAGGACGACCCCGCGCCGCGCGAGAAACCCGCCGTGCCGGGTGCGCACCTGGAGGTGGACATCGTGCCCGAGGGCGCCGACCCGCTCTCGAGCGGCGAGCCCGGCTACGAGGACCCCTACGCCGTGGAGGACGAGGAGAGCGCACCCGCAGCGGAGGGCGCAGCCGAGGAGGGAGACGCCGACGAGGCGCTCGCCGAGCCGATCGCGACCGCCGCGATCGACCTCGCGTCGGGAGCGCGCTACCGCGCCACCGGCAAGCGCAAGACCGCGATCGCGCGCGTGACACTGCGCCCGGGCAGCGGGACCTACTTGGTCAACGGGCGCACGCTCGAGGAGCACTTCCCGCGCACCACGCTGCAGCGCAACATCCGTCAACCGCTGGAGACCGTCGGCTATGAGGACCGGATGGACGTCGTCGCGCGCCTTCACGGCGGCGGCATCTCCGCCCAGGCCGGCGCGCTGCGCCACGGTGTGTCCCGTGCGCTGCTGGAGGCCGACCCGAACCTCCGCGGCGAGCTCAAGCGCCGCGGCTTCCTCACGCGCGACTCGCGCGCGAAGGAGCGCAAGAAGGCCGGTCTGAAGAAGGCGCGCAAGCGCCCGCAGTTCTCCAAGCGCTAGGCAGCACGCGCCAGAGGGAGAGAGATGGCCCGCAGGCTGTTCGGGACTGATGGCGTTCGTGGCGTCGCGGGAGGGTTCCTCACCGCGGAGCTCGCGCTCGCGCTCGGAAGGGCCGCCACGCGCCGAACGGGTGTGGACGCGCCGCGCGTGCTGATCATCCGCGACACGCGCGAGTCGGGCGAGATGCTCGAGGCAGCCGTCGCCGCGGGAGTGAGCGCCGCCGGCGGCGAAGCGCTGCTCGGCGGAGTGTTGCCCACGCCCGCAGCCCCGCTGCTGCTCGCGCGGTTCGGCTTCGACCTCGCCGCCGTCCTGTCCGCCTCGCACAACCCGTACCGCGACAACGGGATCAAGTTCTTCGCCGCCGACGGCTACAAGCTCAGCGACGAGGCAGAGCAGGACATCGAAGCCGCCGTCGAGGCCGGCCCGCCGGCCCCCGACGGCGGCGCCGAGCCCGCCATCGGGCGCATCCGCGAGCTCCGCGGCGCCGCCGAGGACTACCTGCGCGAGCTGCACGCGCGCTTCGCCGGGCTCGACCTCGCCGGGCGCGACGTTCTGCTCGACTGCGCCAACGGCGCCACCCACCATGTCGCCCCGGAGATCTTCAGGCGCCTGGGTGCGCACGTCACCGTCGTCGCCGACGAGCCCGACGGCCGCAACATCAACGACGGCTGCGGCTCTACGCACGTGGCCGCCCTGTCGGAGCGGCTGCTCGCCGGCGGGCACGAGGTCGGCTTCGCCTTCGACGGGGACGGCGACCGTGTGCTCGCCGTCGACCGCCTCGGCCGTGTCGTCGACGGAGACGAGCTGATGGCGCTCGTCGCGCGTCACCTGCACGGCACCGGCGCGCTGGGCGGGGGCGTGGCGGTCACCGTGATGACCAACTACGGCTTCCACACCGCGATGCGCGAGGAGGGGGTGGAGGTGGCGGTCGCCCAGGTCGGCGACCGCTACGTGCTCGAGGAGCTGCGCGCGCGCAGCTGGACGCTCGGCGGGGAGCAGTCCGGCCACATCATCGATATGCGCTTCAACGCGACCGGCGACGGGATCGCCAGCGCCCTGCTCACGCTCGAGGCGATCGGCGACGGTGACCTGGCCGAGCGGCACGCGATGGACAAGCTGCCCCAGCGCCTCGTCAACGTCCGCGTCCGCGATCGCGACGCGCTCTCCCAGGCGGCAGCGGTGAACGCCGCCGTGGAGGACGCGCAGCAGCAGCTCTCGGGGCGCGGCCGCGTGCTCGTGCGCCCCAGTGGCACCGAGCCGCTCGTGCGCGTGATGGTCGAGGCGCCCACCGAGGACGAGGCCGAGCAGGTCTGCTCGCAGCTCGTCGCGGTGGTCGAGCGCGACCTCGCCTAGACCGCTCCTCGGGGCTCCCGGCAGCCCGCCCGCGGGCATGTGGCGGGCGGGCGAGGCGCTCTCGCTCCACCCGCGGAGGCGCTGGTATCGTCGTGGCGACGATGTGTGGCATCGTCGGCTATGTGGGTGGCCGTCCCGTGCAGGATCTCCTGCTCGCGGGCCTCGGCCGTCTCGAATATCGCGGCTACGACTCCGCGGGGATCTCCGTGATCGCAGGCGGAGAGATCCAGACCGTGCGCTCCGTCGGGAACCTCACGGCGCTCCGCGAGAAGGTGCGGGCCGGCGCGGGCGGCGGCGTCGCTGTGGCCCAGCTGCCCGCCACCACCGGGATCGGCCACACCCGCTGGGCGACCCACGGCCGCGTCAGCGAGGAGAACGCGCACCCCCACTACGACGTGGACTCGCGCGTCCACGTGGTCGTCAACGGCATCGTCGAGAACTACATGGCGCTCAAGGAGCGGCTCCTCGCAAAGGGCGTCGAGTTCACCTCCGAGACCGACGCCGAGGTGATCGCGCACCTAATCGCAGACCTCTACGACGGTGACCTCGCCGGCGCCGTTCGCGCGGCGTACGCGCAGCTGGAGGGGCACTACGCGTTCGTCGCGATGAGCCTCGACGAGCCGGATGTGCTGGTCGGCGCCCGCCGCGAGTGCCCGCTCGTGATCGGACGCGGC
>Ga0187823_10000127_pt1 | contig 16936 bp, 12 predicted proteins | sample NC_wetland_sal_i_12_FD_132968 | JGI IMG/M metagenome (GOLD analysis project Ga0187823, IMG submission 132968) | Wetland sediment microbial communities from Neuse River Estuary, North Carolina, USA - SourceSoil_3 | ecosystem: Environmental > Aquatic > Freshwater > Wetlands > Sediment | place...
GCGGACCCCTTCGTCGTGCTCGTCGAAGATCTCGCCGACCATCTCCTCCAGCAGGTCCTCGAGGGTCACGATCCCCAGCGTGCCGCCGAACTCGTCGAGCACGATGGCCAGGTGGCGCCGCTCGCGCTGCATGTCCAGCAGCAGGTCGCCGCAGCTCCGGCTGGCCGGCGCCATGGCCACGGGGCGGATGGGGAGGGGATCGCCGGGGCGGAGCTTGAACAGGTCGAAGGCGTGCAGCATGCCGATGATCTCGTCCAGCGTGCCGCGGTAGACCGGGATCCGGCTGTACCCGCTCTGAGCGAAGACCTGGGTGATGTCGCCCAGGGCCGCATTCTCCGCGATCGCCACGATCTCCGTGCGCGGCGTCATCACCTCGCGCACCGGCCGCTGGGTGAAGCTCATCACCCCGCCCACCAGCGCGAGCTCGCCGTCCATCGTGAGGCCGACCGCGGCCCCCTCCCGCCAGATCGACCGGAGGTCGCCGGGCCGGTCGGCCACGCGCGCCGGGAGCACCACGCCCAGCACCGACGACCAGCGGCGGAGGCCCGGCAGGAGGCGGTCGGTGAGCCCTTCCGGAAGCGACTGGGTGAGCCAGCGCGGAATGAAGTAGCCGCTGAACAGCACGATGGGGACCGCGACGAGCACCAGGAACAGGAGGGACCGCACCGCGCCCGAGCCCACCAGCAGCGCCGGTGTCGCCGCCCCGAGGAGGAGCACGCCGAGCGAGGTGGTGGCGGACGCCGCGGTGAGATGGAAGTCGATCTGGCCCAGCGTGGCCATGGAGGGCGCCGCCCCCCGGAGCCGGCGGGAAACCACGCGGGCGAGCTCGGCCCGGCTGAGCGCGATCAGCGCCCCCCCGGCCGTCGCGCCGAACACCGCGAGGATCAGCCCCACGCCGACCACCAGCCAGATCATGTGGCCTCCGGCGCGCTGGCCGGGACGGGCACCCGGCGCACCGAGACCCGCTTCACCCGGCGCCGTATTACCTGCTCCACCGCGAGCTGAAAACCGTCGAGCTCGATGGTCTCGCCGGTGCGCGGCACCCGCCCGAACTCCGCCAGGACGAGCCCGCCGACCGTGCTCACGTCCTCCCGGTCGAACCGGTGGCCCAGCGCCGCCTCGAGCTCGGCCAGCGCCGTCCCGCCCTGCACCCGCCACTCGTCGTCGCCCAGGTCCTGGATCGGGGCCACCTCATCGGTATCGTACTCGTCCCGGATCTCGCCCACGATCTCCTCGAGGATGTCCTCCAGCGTCACCAGGCCGGCGGTGCCGCCGAACTCGTCCACCACGATCGCGATGTGGCTCGGGCCACGCTGGAAGTCCCGGAGCTGGCGGTCGAGCGTCTTGGCCTCCGGCACAAACGCGGCCGGCCGGATGAGCGCGTGCCACGCCGCCTCGGCGTCGTCGAGGCGGGCCAGCATGTCCTTCGCGTAGATCACGCCGGCGATCGCGTCAGGATGGCCGTCGTAGACCAGGAGCCGGGCGTGCTCGGCGCTCCGGAGCGTGCGCACCACTTCCTCCCGGGACGCCGAGAGATCCACGGCCACGATGTCGATGCGGGGCGTCATCACCTCGGACACCGTCGTGTCGGCGAGCGAGAAGACGCCGAGCAGCATGTCGCGCTGCGCGGTGCCGAGGTGCCGCGCCTCCTGCTGGCGCCGCGGGGGGCGCATGCGGGCGTCGGCCCAGGCGACGAGCCGGAGGAGGGGCCGGAAGGGGCCGAGCGTGGGCACCGCGGCGCGCCGGACCGGGCCGGCCAGCTCCGGGGCCACCGCGGCGACGACCCGCGGGAGCAGGTCGCCGACGACCCAGACCAGGCCGACCGCGAGCACGAGGCGCGCGAGTCCCGGCGCCGGCGGCCACGCCCACCACACCACCGTGGTGCCGGCCGCGGCGCCGGCGAGCACCAGGCAAGCGAGGTGGGCGACGTGCAGCTGGCGGGACACCCCGAGCGGCCCCTCGGCCGGCAGTGCGGCCCCCGAGCGCGGCGGCTCCGCATCGGCTTCGGCGGCGAGCGCCAGCCAGGCGGCCCACAGCGTGAGCGCGGTGAGCACCAACGGGCCGATGAAGAGCTGGAGCATCGCGATCATGCCAGCGCCTCCACGTACCGCTCCTGGCGCCGCCACATCGCCGAGCGCGTGCGCCCCGGACCTTCCGGATGATCCCGCCCCAGCGCGTGGAGCGTGCCGTGCACCACCAGCCGGATCAGCTCCTGCCGGAGCGGGATGCCGTGCTCCCGGGCCGCCCGCTTCGCGGCCCACGCGCACACGTACACGTCGGCCAGCCGCGGCCCCCGCGGCGGCCGGAGGGCGAACGCCAGCACGTCGGTGGGGCGGTCGAGCCCCTTGTACCGGACGTTGAGCCGGCGCATCCCGTCGCGCCCGACGAAGGTGACGGACACCACGGCCCGCCGGCGCTCGCCTTGGAGCACGGCCCGCACCGCGCGCCGGACCACCGGTGCCGGCAGCGGCAGCCGCCGCCCGTGCACGGTCACGTCAGGTCCGCTCGGCGGGCTCGAATTCCGCACCGATGCCCCCGCTCGCACGGGGATAGCCGATCCGGTGGTGGTACATGCCGGCCATGGACCGGCAGAAGACGTCCTTGACCCGGTCGAGGTCGCGAAGGGTGATCGGGGCCTCCTCCAGCTGGCCCGCACCCAGCTTCTGGCCGACCAGCTGCTCGATCGCGCCGCGGACGGCCTCGGCCTTCCGGTCCTCGAGCACCCGGATGGCCGCCTCCGACGAATCCGCCAGCATGGCAACCGCGGTCTCGGCCGACTGGGGGCGGGGTCCGGGATAGCGGAAGTCGCGGATGTCAATCGCGACGGCCGGGGAGCGCCGGCGGGCCCGATGCAGGAAATAGTTGATCTCGCTCGTGCCATGGTGCTCTGGGATGAACGCCCGCACCACCGCGGGCAGTCCCGCCTCATCGGCGAGATGCACGCCGAACGCGACGTGGTCCCGGATGATCCGGGCGGACTCCTCCGGGCTGAGCGAGTCGTGCGGGTTGGCTCCGGGCTGCTGGTTCTCGACGAAGAACGCGGGGTTCTTCAGCTTGCCGATGTCGTGATAGTAGCAGCCGACGCGGGCCAGGAGCCCGTTGGCGCCGATGGCGTTGCAGGCGGCCTCACAGAGATTCGCCATCGCCAGGCTGTGGGCCCAGGTCCCGGGCGCCTCCACCGCCAGCCGCTGGAGCAGCGGGCGCCGCAGGTCGGACAGCTCGAGCAGCGTCAGATCGGTCGTGATCCGGGTGGCCGACTCGGCGAGCGGCACCATGAGCAGGGCGAACGACGCGCTCGAGAGCGCCACCATCGACCCGGTGATGGCCGTCGTGACGATCACGTCCCAGCCCCAGCCGCTGACCAGGCCCATCGTGAGCGCCGCGAGGGTGTACGCGCCCGCCACGATCAGGATGGTCAGGTAGAGATGGCGCCGGCTGCGCACGAAACGCATGCCCAGTGCCGCCGCCACGCCGCCCACCACGCCGAAGAAGACCGTGTTGCTCTCCCGGAGCGCCCACTGGCCGCCCAGCAGGATCGCCAGGGTCATGGCCGCGAAGACCGCGGTCCGCCCGTCGTACAGCATCGTCACGAGGATGGCGGCGAACGGCACCGGGATCAGCTCCGGGCGCCACGGAAACACGTGGGTGAGCCCGCCCGCGAGCAGCACCACGAAGCCGAACAGGCCGCCGAAGAAGAGCATCTCCCTGAGCTGGTCGTAGCTCTCCCGCCGGTACAACAGGATGATGAGCCAGAAGGTGGAGAGGATGATCGCGTTGTACAGCAGCCCGCCCAGGACCGTGCGGGCCATCACCTGGTCTTCGCCCCGGTGCCGGAGCTCGTCCTGCAGCCCCACCAGCTTGTCGCGGGCCTCCTGCGTGACCGGCCGGCCCTGGGTGACGATCCGCTCGCCCGCCTGCACCGCATACTTCACGGAATCCACGCCCGCGCGCAGCTCCTCCCGCCGCGCGGCCGTGAGACCGGGATCGTACACTACGGTGGGGCGGTAGAACTCCGCGACCAGCTGGCGCAGGATGCGCCGGCCGACCTCGTCGCCGATCCCCGGCCGCGGCGCCTCGGCCCGGGCCATGAGGTCGGCGAAGGTGGCGATCGAGTCGCGATCGACCGTCTGCTCGGCGCTGCCCCGCCGGAGCGCCACCCAGCGGCTTGGCTCGTCCCGCAGCGCCGCCGCGTCCCCCACGCCCTGGGACAGCTCGCGGCCGAGCACGTCGGTGAGCGCCGTCTGGACGGCCCGCCGGCGGCCGACATCCGCCAGGTACTCGGCCTCGCCCGGGTCCAGCCGGACGCCGGCGGCCGCCGCGGCGGCGCGGAGGTCATCCGGGCCCCGGACATTCACGCCGTCGAGCTGGGCGAAGAACGTGTCCGCCTGGGCCATGACCGCGTTGTACGCTCCGGCGTCGAACCGGTAGACGGGCCGCGACCCGCTGGCGCGGGACTCGCCCTCCAGCGCCCGCTCCGCATCGGACTTCGGCACCACGAAGTAGAACGGCGCCGTGACGGTCTGCGGCGCGTTCTCGCCCACGTGGACCACCGGGGTCGCCAGGCGGCCCGGCAGCGGGAACGCCCAGTAGGCGATGGCGGACACGACCGCCACCGGCGCCCACCGCAGGGCGTGATACGCCACCCACACGGCGAGCGACCGGCGCGGCACCGGCCAGCGGAGGGGCGGGAGTTCGACCATCAGCCGCTCTGGTCCTCCGCGTAGGCCTTGATGATCTCGCGCACGATTCTGTGCCGCACGACGTCCGACTCGGTGAGGTAGCAGAAGGCGAGACCGTCGATGCCGGGCAGGATCCGCTCGATCTGCACGAGGCCGGAGTCCTCCCGCTTGGGCAGGTCGATCTGGGTCTTGTCGCCGGTCACGACGGTCCGGCTGTTCACGCCGAGCCGGGTGAGGAACATCTTCATCTGGGCGCCGGTCGCGTTCTGCGCCTCGTCCAGGATGATGAACGCGTCGGCCAGGGTGCGCCCCCGCATGTACGCGAGCGGCGCGATTTCGATGGTCCGCGTCTCCAGCGCGCGCTGCACCCGCTCGTGCGGCATCATGTCCTCGAGCGCGTCGTACAGCGGGCGGAGATACGGGTCCACCTTGGCCTGCAGATCGCCGGGGAGGAAGCCGAGCGACTCGCCCGCCTCCACCGCCGGCCGGGCGAGGATGATCCGCTTGACCCGTTTCCGGGCGAGCGCCTCCACCGCTTTCGCCACCGCCAGGTAGGTCTTGCCGGTGCCCGCGGGTCCGATCCCGACCACGATGTCGTTCGCCGCGATGGCCTGGAGGTAGTCCCGCTGCCCCTGCGTCTTCGGGAGGATCGCGCGGCGGAGGCCCGGCAGGAGGATCTTCCCCTCCCCCGGCGCCGCGGCGCCGTCCGCCGGCGGGCCGTCCGCGGCCAGGCGGTAGACGTCCTCGGGCGACACCGACTCGCCCATGCGGGCGAGATCGAGCAGCCCCTGGACCACGGGCGTCGCGCGATCCACCTGCTCCGGCTGGCCGGTCAACGCCAGGGCATCCCCCCGGAACGAGACGCGGACGCCGAGCGTCCGCTGGAGCTCCTGGAGGTTGGCCTCGTTCACGCCCGCGAAGAGGAGCGGGTCGGCGCCTTCCGTGGAGAGCCGCTGGGTGATCTCGTCGCTCACCGTGGTTCCTCAGTCGTCATGGATCACCGCCACGTGCAGCTCCTGCAGGTCCTCCGCGCTCACCGGGGTCGGCGCATCCTCGAAGAGCGCCCGCTGCGCCGTGGTCTTCGGGAAGGCGATGACGTCGCGGAGCGACTCCGCCCCGCCCAGCAGCATTGCGATCCGGTCCATGCCGAACGCAAAGCCGCCGTGGGGCGGCGCGCCTTCCCGAAGCCCCTCGAGCAGAAAGCCGAACCGCTGCTCCGCCACGTCGTCGGCGATGCCCAGCAGGCCGAACACCTGCCGCTGGAGCCGCGGGTCGGCGATGCGGAGACTGCCGCCGCCCAACTCGGTCCCGTTGAGCACCACGTCGTAGGCCAGCGCCCGCGCCCGCTCCGGCGCGGTCTCGAGCAGCGGGAGATCATCGGGGTGGGGCGCCGTGAACGGGTGATTCACGGAGCTGAGCGCACCGGTCGCCGCGTCGCGGTCGAAGAGCGGGAAGTCGATGATCCAGACGAACCGGTTGACCCCCGGCGGGACAAGATTCAGCAGATGCGCCACCTCCTGCCGCACCCGGTCGAGCGACGGGCTCGAGATCCGGTCCGGCCCGGCCACCAGGAGGCAGAGGTCCCCGTCCTCGAGGCCCAGCCGTCCAGCCGCATCGGGCCCGAGGAACTTCGCGGCCGGCCCCTCGAGGGCGCCCGCGCTCCGCTTGAGCCGGAGCAGGCCGGCGGCGCCCAGGGACTTCGCGGCCGCCTCGATCTCGTCCACCTGCTTGCGGCTCAGCGCGCCGCCGCCGGGCACGCGAATGCCGCGCACCCGCCCCCCGGCCGCGATGGCCGCGCGGGTGACGCCGAACTCGGTCCCGCGGAACACGTCGGTGCCGTCGAAGATCTCGAGGCCATACCGCAGGTCGGGCTTGTCGCTGCCGTAGCGCTCCATGGCGTCCCGGTAGCGCATGCGCGGCAGCGGCAGCTCCACGCGCTGCCCGGCTTCCTCCCAGAGCGCGCGGACCATCCCTTCGCCGAACCCGAGCACGTCCTCGAGCGTGATGAACGACGCCTCGACGTCGATCTGGGTGAACTCCGGCTGGCGGTCGGCCCGCAGGTCCTCGTCCCGAAAGCAGCGCGCGATCTGGAAGTAGCGGTCGAACCCGGCCACCATGAGCAGCTGCTTGTAGATCTGCGGCGACTGGGGCAGCGCGAAGAACTCGCCCGGGTGCACCCGGCTCGGCACGAGGTAGTCACGCGCGCCCTCGGGCGTCGGCTTGGTGAGGATCGGCGTTTCGATCTCCAGAAACCCCAGCCCGTCGAAGTAGCGCCGCGCGGCCTGCATCAGCCGGTGGCGCAGGATGATGCTGCGCTGGAGCTCGGGGCGGCGGAGGTCGAGCACACGGTGGCGGAGCCGCAGCTCTTCGGCGGGGAGGTCTTCCTTCTCCTTCCGGGCGACCGGGATCGCCGGCGTCACCGCCGGGCCGACCACTTCGAGCGCGGTTACGTGGACCTCGACTTCGCGCGACAGGAGGGCCGGATCGCGAGCCGGCTCGGGCCGGAGAGCCACCACGCCGGCGGCCAGGATGACCGTCTCGGCGCCGAGCCCGGCCGCGCGCTCCATCACATCCGGCGGTGTCCAGGCCGGGTTGCAGGACAGCTGGACCACTCCGTCCCGGTCGCGCAGGTCCACGAACACGAGCCCGCCCAGATCCCGGCGGCGGTGCACCCATCCGCCCAGGCGGACGACGGTGCCGACCTGCTCGCGGGTGAGCGAGCCGCAACGATGGGTTCGGAGTCCGGTTGCCGTCATGCCATATCCTACCGCTCCTCGGCGACGAGGAGGACGTTCTGGAAGTCCTCGGGGGTCCGGGCGCGCAACAGCCGCTCCCGCACGTCCTCGTGCCGGATCAGGCGCGCGATTCGGCTCAACACCTTGACGTGCCGCCCGGCGGAGGCCTCGGGACCCACGCTCATGAAGAAGATCCGCACCGGCTCGCCGTCCAGGGCGTCGAAGGGGATGGGGACGGCCGTGACGCCGGCGACCACGCTCAGCTCCGCCACCGTGGGCGACCTCCCATGAGGGATCGCCACGCCGAACCCGATCCCGGTGCTCAGCTCCTGCTCCCGCCGGACCACGGCCCGGTGCACGTCCTCGTAGTCGCCGCCCGACTGCTCCGCCAGGCGGCGGGCCAACTCCGCGATTGCACCCGGTTTGTCGGTGGCGCCCATCGGCACCACCACGTGCCCGGGCGCGAGCAGATCGCTCAGAAGCACGGATGGGCCCGGTGACACATCGGACAAACGTAACCCGTGATCCGGATGGTCGCAAGCGCTTTATTTTGTTGCATTTAGCTAATCGATCAAGGGTCGGACCCGGGCGCCGGCCGACCGCTTATCTTCCCCCCATGCCGGCCCCGCGACCTCCCGCTGCAACCGCCACTCTCCTCGATCTCCCGCCGGACGCCGCTCGCGAGCGCATCCGCCAGTGGGCGGCTTCGCGCGGGCTTCCCGGGTACCGGGTCGGCCAGATTCACCGCCGGCTCTGGCTCGCCCCGGTCGCCGCCTGGGCCGATGCGACCGAGCTGCCGGTTGCTCTCCGGCGCGAGCTCGAGCCGGAGCTGCCCCTCCCCCGTCTCACCCCCGACACCATACAGCAGTCGAGCGACGGGACCCGGAAGTATCTCTGGCGCCTGGCCGACGGAGAGGCGGTGGAGTCGGTGCTCATCCCGTCGGGCACCCGCCGCACGCTTTGCGTGTCCTCGCAGGCGGGATGCGCGCTGGGCTGCGTGTTCTGCGCCACGGGCCGCATGGGGTTTCGCCGGAATCTGAGCGTCTTCGAAATCGCCGGGCAGGCCCGCGAGATCGTGCTTCGGACCCCCGGCGACAAGCCCACCAACGTGGTGTTCATGGGAATGGGCGAGCCGCTCCTCAACTGGCCCGCCGTGAGCGACGCGCTCACGATCCTCAACCATCCGGACGGGCTGGGCATCGGCGCCCGGCATATCACCGTTTCCACCGTCGGCATTCTCCCGGGGATGGCCGAGCTGGCCCGGCGGCCGGAGCAGTTCCGGGTGGCGATCTCGCTGCACGCCGCGACCCCGGACCGGCGGCTGGCGCTCATGCCGATCGAGAAGAAGTACGACCTCGCCGCCGTGTTGAAGGCGGCGGCGGTGTTCCGGAAGCGGATCACCTTCGAGTATGTGCTGATCGCGGGGAAGAACGACACCGACGCGGATGCGGATGCGCTCGCGAAGCTGGCCCGGCGACTGGGCGCGCTGGTCAACCTGCTCCCGCTCCACCCCGGCGGCGCACCCGGGCTCGCGCCGTCACCTCCGGCCCGCATCCGCGCGTTCCGCGACCGCCTGGCCACGCAGGGGGTGGAGGCCTCGGTTCGCCGGAGCCGCGGGCTTGACATCGCCGCCGCCTGCGGGCAGCTCCGGGTGGAGACGGAGGGGAAGCGCCGGAGAGCGGTCGAGCGGGAAATGTCCTAGCCCGTCGCGCCGAACCCCGCCGCCACGCAGTTGATCGAAAGCAGCAGCCGGTGGAGCGCTTCGTGGCGCTCCTCCTCCCCTTCCGCCGCCCGGTACCGACGCAGCAGATCGATCTGGAGCCGGCCGGCCTGGTTGATGGCCGGCAGGCGGCGGGCCAGCTTGCGTAGGAAGCGGGGAAACCGCCCGGCCGGCGTCTTCCCCTCGCTCACGCGCAGGACGGTCTCGACCGTGCGGTGGTACTCCTCCTCGATGATGCTGAACAGGGTGTTCCGCACCGCCGGGTCGGGATGCAGTCCCGCGAACTCCCGCGCCATCTCCAAGTCCACCTGGCAGAGCGTCTTCTCGACCTCGTCCACGATCAGCCGGAACAGCCGGGAGTCGCGGAACATCCGCCGGAGCAGCGCTTCGCCCCGCGCGCCCCGCACCTGGAGGAACGTCTCGAGCCCGCTGCCCACCCCGAACCAGCCGGGCACGAAGTGCCGGTTCTGGATCCAGGCGAAGACCCACGGAATCGCGCGCAGATCGCCGATGGTCCGCGCGCCGAACCGCCGCGCCGGCCGCGAGCCCAGGTTGAGCAGGGAGATCTCCTCGAGCGGGCTCGCCATCTGGTAGTAGGAGAGCAGCATCGGGTGATCGATGAGGCGCCGGTACGCGGCCATCGAGGCACCCGAGAGCGCCTCCATCGCCTCGTCGAACTCGCCCACCGGCACCAGCGCCTGCTCCCGCTGCGACTTGAGCGAGTGCTCCAGCACGCTCGACGCGAGCAGCTCGATCTGGTACGCCGCCGTGCCCCGGTTGGCGTACTTGAACGACACGACCTCGCCCTGCTCCGTCAAGCGGAACCGGCCGTTGATGGAGCCCGCCGGCTGCGCCGCGATCGCCCGCCCGGTCGGGGCGCCCCCCCGGCTCACGGACCCGCCCCGTCCATGGAAGAAGGCGATCGGAGTGCCCAGCTCCTCTCCCAGCCGGGTGAGCTTCACCTGCGCCTTGTACAGCTCCCAGTTCGCCGTGAAGTAGCCGCCGTCCTTGTTCGAGTCGGAGTAACCGATCATGACCTCCTGCACGCCGCCCTGCTCCCGCACGCTCCGGCGCACCACCGGCACGCCGAGCAGCTCGCGCATGATCGCCGGCGCGCGGCGGAGGTCGTCGATGGTCTCGAACAGCGGCACGATCGGCAGGACACACCGCTCTACCCTCGCGGTGTCGGGAAAGAGGCCGCCCTCCTTGGCCAGGAGATACGCCCCCAGGATGTCGCTGACCGAGTGCGTCATGCTGAGGACGAAGCTGCCGAACGCCTCGCGATCCATCCGCTCCCTGAGCTCGGCCACCAGTCGGAACATCCCGACGGTCTCCGCCGCGTCCGCCGGCAGCCGCTCGAGCGCGAGCGGCTCCGCGAGAGGGCGGGCCAGCTCGGCCTGCACCCATCGGCCCCATTCGGGCGATGCCGGGTCGGGCGGGTCCCCCGCCGCTCCCGAGCGGAGCCGCCACAGCGCGCCGAGCGCCTGGTTCAGCTTGGTGGTGTTCTCGCGCAGGTCCAGGCGGACGACGCTGAAACGGAACAGCTCCACCTCGCGGCGGACCGGCCGCACCAGGCTCGCCGCGAGCGCCGCTCCCGCGGCCTCGCCCAGCCCCCGCTCGAGCGCGCGCAGGTCGCTCACGAGCTCGTCCGCCGAGGGATAGCCCCCCGCCTCGGGCTCGAGCACGCTCCGCTCCGCCGCCACGAGGGTCAGGTCCAGCCGGCGCAGCACGCACGAGAGGAATTGGCGGAAGACCTCGCCCGGGTTCCGGGTCGCGATCCCCGCAGCGTCGCCGCTGGCGGCGAGGAGCCGGTCGAGATGCTTCCGAAAGTCGTCCGGCACCCGCACGGCGCGCTCGCTGATGCTCAGCGTGCGGATCAGCTCGCCCAGCCGCTGGCGGTAGCGCCGCACCGCGGCCAGGCGGTACTCCGCCAGCGAGCGGCGCGTGACCTCGTTGGAGACGAAGGGATTGCCGTCGCGGTCGCCGCCCACCCAGCAGGCGAACTGGAAGAAAGGGGGCACGTCGAACGGCTCGCCGGGGTAGAACTCGGCGAGGGCGCGGTCCAGCTTGTCGTGCAGCTGGGGTACGGCCTCGAACAGCGTCTCGTTGAAGAAGTGGAGGGCCCAGAAGACTTCCTGGTCCACCGTGGGCTTCTCGAGCCTGAGCTCCCCGGTCATCCAGAGGAGCGTGATCTGCTGGCCGATCTGCTCCTGGAGCTGGGTCCGTTCGCGGGGCGTCCAGCGGGGCGACTCCAGCTCGACCAGCAGGCGGTAGATGCGGCGGTGCTTCTCCAGCACCGTCACCCGCTTCGCCTCGGTGGGGTGCGCCGTGATCACGGGGCGGATGCGCAGCGCGCGGAGCCGCTCCCGCAGCTCGGCGACCGGAACGCCGGCCCCGGCCGCCGCCCCGATCACCTGGACCATCGTCCCCCGCAGGGCCTCGTACCCCCGCTCGGCCTCGATCTGCCGGCGCCGCCGCATGGCCGCGTTCTGCTCGGCGATGCTCAGCAGCTGCAGCCAGATGCCCAGGACCTGGAGCGCCCGGGTCTCCAGCTCCGCGGAGCAGGCCGGGCTCTCGCCCACGAGCACAGGCTCGAGCTCCGGCGCCCGGCTCCGGACGACGTCCTGCAGCTGATTGAAGAGCAGGTCCGCGACTTCGGTGGCGTACGCCGCCGCGCTCTCGGCCAGCGGGTCTGGGGAGGCGGGGAGCTCGGTGACTAGGTAGGAGTGGAGGGATTCCTGGGTCACGCCACGCGGTCGCGCAGGGGAGACCCGGCGAAGTGGAGCCGCAGATTCTCGAGCGCGCGCATCCCCATCGCGACCCGGGTCTCTTCCGTGGCGCTGCCCAGATGCGGCAGCAGGACGACGTTCTCCATGGAGAGGAGCCCGGCCGACACCTGGGGTTCGCGCTCGAAGACATCGAGCCCCGCCCCCGCCAGCCAGCCCTTGGTGAGCGCCTCGATCAGGGCCGCCTCGTCCACGACGTCCCCGCGGGCGGTGTTGATGAGGTAGGCGCTGGGCTTCATCTTCGCGAGCCGCACGCCGTTCATCAGGTGCCGGGTTTCCGGAGTGGCCGGGCAGTGGAGCGAGACGAAGTCGCTCTGCGCCAGCACCTCCTCGATCGTGGCGCGCTGCTCCGCGCCCAGCTCCTTGGCGACCTCGGGCGGCGGCGGGTACGGATCGGTGTACAGGACCCGCATCCCGAAGCCGTGGTGCGCCCGCTTCGCGACCGCCCGCGCGATGCGTCCCATCCCGATCAGGCCGAGGGTCTTGCCCGAGACCATGCGGCCGAGCATGTGGGTGGGCCGCCAGCCGGTCCAGTGCCCCGCGCGCAGATGCCGCTCCCCTTCGCCGCCCCGCCGGGCCACCATGAGCAGGAGCGTCATCGCGAGATCGGCCGTCGCGTCGGTGAGCACGTCGGGCGTGTTCGACACCGCGATTCCCGCCGCCTTGGCCGCCGCGACGTCGATGTTGTTGAACCCCACGCCGAAGTTCGCAATCATCTTGGCGCGGAGCGGCTCCACGCCCAGCACCTCGGCCGTGATCTTGTCGGTCACGGTCGGGAGCAGGGCGTCCGCCGTCCGGAGCGCGTCTTGCAGCTCGGCCGTCGTAAGCGGGCGATCCTCGCGATTGAGCCGGGCGTCGAAGTCCTTCGCCACCGCTTCCTCCACCGCCGCCGGCAGGCGGCGGGTGACGACGACCACCGGCCGGCTCACGTGGCCACCGCCACGCGCTTGGGCTTCGAGCCCAGCACCTTGGCCGCCGTCGAGCCGAGTTCCGCCGGGCTCGAGGCCACCGTGATCCCGGCCTCGCGCATGATCTCCACCTTCTCCGCGGCGCTCTCGCCGAACGCCCGGATGATGGCCCCGGCGTGGCCCATGCGCCGGCCTTTCGGCGCCGATAGGCCGGCGACGTAGCCGATCACCGGCTTCCGCATGTTCTCGCGGAAGAAGCGGGCGGCTTCCGCCTCCTGCGGGCCGCCGATCTCGCCGATCATCATCACGGCCTCGGTGTCGGGGTCCTCTTCGAACAGCTTGAGGACGTCCACGAACGAGCTGCCGTTCACCGGGTCGCCGCCGATGCCCACGCTGGTGGAGACGCCGATGCCGAGCGCCTTCATCTGGGACGCGGCCTCGTAGCCCAGCGTGCCGGACCGGGTCACGAGCCCCACCTTGCCGCGGGCGTAGATGTGCCCCGGCATGATGCCCAGCATCGCCTTGCCCGGGCTGATGACGCCCGCGCAGTTGGGGCCGACCAGCATCGTCCGCCGGTCCCGGGCGTACCGGAAGAGGTACCGCTTGACCATCATCATGTCCTGCGCCGGGATGCCGTCGGTGATCGCCACGACGAGCCGGATCCCGGCGTCGGCCGCTTCCATGATCGAGTCGGCGCAGAACGCCGCGGGCACGAAGACGAGGCTCGCCTCCGCCCCCGCCGCCTTGACCGCCTCCTTGACCGTGTTGAACACGGGCCGGTCGAGGTGCCGCGTCCCGCCCTTTCCTGGCGTGACGCCGCCGACCAGGTTGGTGCCGTAGGCGACCATCTCCTTCCCGTGGAAGGTGCCCTTGTCGCCTGTGAACCCCTGGATGATGACCCGGGTCTTCTCGTCTACGAGGATGCTCATGCGTTCCCGCTCCCGGCCTTGGCGCCCGAGGCCTTGAGGGCGGCGACGACCTTCTGGGCCGCCTCGGTGAGAGTGTCCGCGGTGACCATCGGGAGGCCGCTCTCGTTGAGGATGCTGCGCCCTTCCTCGACGTTGGTGCCGGCGAGGCGCACGACCAGCGGCACCGACGGCTTGAGCTCGCGGACCGCCTGGACCACGCCCTGCGCCACCCAGTCGCAGCGGTTGATGCCGGCGAAGATGTTCACCAGGATCGCCCGGACCTTGGGGTCGGCCAGCACCAGCCGGAACGCGTTGGTCACCTTCTCCGGCGAGGCCCCGCCCCCCACATCGAGGAAGTTGGCGGGCGAGCTGCCGGCGTGCTGGATCAGGTCCATCGTCGCCATGGCGAGCCCGGCGCCGTTCACGATGCACCCGATCTCGCCGTCGAGGGCGACGTAGTTGATCCCGTACTCCGCGGCCTGCGATTCCCGGGGATCCTCCTCGGCGTAGTCGCGGAGCTCGCTGACCTCCGGCCGGCGGAAGAGCGCGTTGTCGTCGAACGTCATCTTCGCGTCGAGCGCGAGCAGCGTGCCGTCCTTGGTGAGCACCAGCGGGTTGATCTCGACCATGGTGGCGTCGAGGTCGCGGAAGGCGCGGTAGCAGCCGAGCAGCGTCGTGGCGCAGCGGTTCACCTGGGCCGCGTCGAGGCCGAGGGCGAACGCGATCTCACGGGCCTGGAACGGGGTCATCCCGACCGCCGGCTCCACCACCGCGCGGATGATGGTGTCGGGGGAGTCCTTGGCGATCTCCTCGATCTCCATGCCGCCGTGCGGCGCCGCGACCACCATGATCCGCTCGCTCTTCCGGTCGAGCACGAAGCCCACGTAGATCTCCCGCTCGATCGGGACCGCGGCTTCGACGTAGAGGCGGTGGACCACCCGCCCTTCCGGCCCGGTCTGGTGGGTGACGAGCCGCCGGCCGAGCAGGCCCTTGGCCGCCTGGCGGACCTCGTCCTCGCTGGTGCAGACCTTGATGCCGCCCGCCTTTCCGCGCGCGCCGGAATGGATCTGGGCCTTCACCGCCCAGCGGGCCCCGCCGATCTCCGACGCCCGGTACACCGCCTGCTCCGGGCTGTAGGCCACGCCCCCGCGGGGGATGGCGACGCCGAAGCCGGCGAGGAGCTCTTTGGCCTGGTACTCGTGAATGTCCAAGGGGATTGTCTCCTGGTGAGCCGTCAGCCGACGGCCAACGGCTTCTTCTTCCCGATCTCGTCCGCCATCCGCACGATATTCTCCGCCATCCTCGCCGAGGCCGCGTCGATCATCCGTCCGTCCAGCTGCGCCGCGCCCCGGCCCTCGCGCGCCGCGGCGTCGAGCGCGTCGAGGATCCGGCGCGCCCGGCTCACCTCGGCCTCGGGCGGCGTGAACACCTCGTTCGCCAGCGCGATCTGCGAGGGGTGGATCGCCCACTTCCCTTCGATCCCGAGCGCCGCGCCCCGCCGTGCGGCGAGGCGGAACCCGTCGGGGTCCTTGAAGTCGCCGAACGGGCCGTCGACCGCCCGCAGGCCGTAGGCGCGGCAGGCCACGGTCATCCGGCTCAGCGCGAAGTGCCACTGGTCGCCGGGATAGTCCGGGTTGAGCCCGCCGATATTCACCGTGCGGGCGCGGTTGCTGGCCGCGTAGTCCGCCACCCCGAAGTGGAGCACCTCGAGCCGCCCCCGGCCGGCCGCGATGGCCTCGACGTTCGCCATGCCGAGGGCCGTCTCGATCAGCACCTCGATGCCGATGCGCTGCGGGATTCCCCTGGCCGCTTCGATCTGGGTGAGGAGCGCGTCCACCAGGTAGACGTCCCCCGGCACCCCGACCTTGGGGATCAGCACCGTGTCGAGCCGGTGCCCGGCCTGCTCCACGACGTCCACGACGTCGCGGTACATGTAGTGGGTATCGATCCCGTTGATCCGGACCGACACGGTCTTCCCGTGCCCGCGCCAGTCGAGGTCGAGCAGCGCCTGGATGACGTTGCGCCGGGCCTGCTCCTTGTCGCCCGGGGCGACGGCGTCCTCGAGATCGAGGAAGACGACGTCCGCCTCGCTCTCCAGCGCCTTCCGGAACATCCCGGGGCTCGACCCCGGCACCGCCAGCGTGCTGCGCTGGAGGCGCGGGGTCGCGGGCTCGTATCGGGTGTGACTCATCGCGCGGCCGCGACGGGCGGCCGGGCGGCCGGCGCTGCGGGCTGCGCGTCGGGCGCGCGAGGCGGCAGGTCGCGCTTCTCGAGCGGCTTGGCCGTGCTACGCCAGTACTCTTCCGCGGCCCCCACACCCGAGCCCGGCGTCACCTTGATGCCCACGTCCCGCATGGCCATCTCGGCCCCGGCGATCGCGCCCAGCAGCATCAGCTCATTGAGGTCGCCCAGGTGGCCGATGCGGAACAACTTCCCCGCCATCCGCGCGAGGCCCGCGCCCAGCGCGAGGTCGTACCGCCGGTAGGCGATGTCGATCACCTCGGCGCCGTTGAACCCCGGCGGCACCAGGATGGCGCTCACCGTGTCCGAGTACCACTTCGGCTCCTTGGCGCAGAGCGAGAGTCCCCACGCCTTCACCGCCGCGCGGGTGCCCTCCGCCAGACGGTGGTGCCGGGCGAAGACGTTCTCGAGCCCCTCCTCGAGCAGCATCGCCAGCGACTCGCGCAGCCCGTACAGCATGGGAAGCGACGGCGTGTAGGGGAAGTAGCCGGTGGCGTTAGCCTTGATCATGTCGCCGAAGTCGAAGAACACCCGGGCCAGCTTCGCCTTGTCGTAGCAGGCGAGCGCCTTCTTGCTGGCGCACACGATGCCGAGGCCCGCGGGCAGCATGAAGCCCTTCTGCGAGCCCGTGACGGCCAGGTCCACGCCCCACTCGTCCATCCGGAAGTCGAGGCTCGCGATCGAGCTCACGCCATCGACCATGAGCAGGGCGGGATGCCGGGCGTCGTCCAGCGCCCGGCGCACGCCCGCGACGTCGCTGGTGACGCCGGTGGCCGTCTCGTTATGGGTAAAAAGGACCGCCTTGATCTCGTGCGCCTTGTCGGCCGCAAGCGCCTCGTGATAGCGCTCGACCGGCGCGCCCTCGCCCCACTCGGTCTCCAGCACGTCCACCTTGAGACCGAGCCGCTGGGCCATGTCGATCCAGAGGTGGCTGAACTGGCCGAAACGGGCCGCCAGGA
>Ga0187823_10000128_pt1 | contig 16881 bp, 11 predicted proteins | sample NC_wetland_sal_i_12_FD_132968 | JGI IMG/M metagenome (GOLD analysis project Ga0187823, IMG submission 132968) | Wetland sediment microbial communities from Neuse River Estuary, North Carolina, USA - SourceSoil_3 | ecosystem: Environmental > Aquatic > Freshwater > Wetlands > Sediment | place...
CACGATCCTCGGCGAGCTTCGCCGCTACTTCCGCGACTCGACGTGGGCGCTGCACGTACCGCGCCGCGCCCAGGAGCGCATCCAGGCCGTCGAGGCCTGCCGCGAGCGCCTTACCAACAGCGAGCGGCGTTCGCCGACGGTCCAGCGGATCGCCGAGGAGCTCGAGCTCAGCGAAGAGGACGTGATCGACACGCTGCTGGCCAAACGCGCCTACGAGGCCGAGTCGCTCGACGCGCCGCCGCCCGGCGGCGATGACGAGAGCGGTGCGGAGGCGATCGAGGCCGTCGGCGCCGAGGACCCCGGATTCGACCGCGTCGAGCAGCGGACGAGCGTGGAGCCGGCACTCGAGGAGCTGAGCGAGTTCGAGCGCAAGCTGCTCAAGCTGCGCTTCATCGACGAAATGAGCCAGACCCAGATCGCCGGCGAGCTGGGGGTCTCGCAGATGCAGGTGTCGCGCCTGCTCGCCGCCACGATCGGCAGGATGCGCACCGTGTCGGGTATCGAAGCGGCCGTGTGAATCGCGTTGTCGAGGGCGAGCGCTTTCAGAGAGCTTCCATAGCCTCCCCTGGGTCGCTTCGCGACCTCCGCGAACCCCTAGAATCCGGGCCGCGCGGCGATAGCTCAGTTGGTAGAGCGCAAGCTTCCCAAGCCGAGCGTCACTACTGCGAGAACCCTCGGAATAGCAGCGTTTTCCGGGGGTTTTCTCGTTTTCTCTGCTCGTCGGCTCCGACGCTTTCAGACGCTGTTGAGGCACCGTTTCGGGCACCGAACTGATCTCCCGCTCCAGGCAGACTGTGCGCGCTGATCTGCTTTCGCAGCCGGACGTCCCGCCCAACGCCTATAGGCGGCGAAGGGTATGCTCGTTAGCCTGGGTCGCCCTTTGCGACCGCAACGAGGGTCCGTGGGGACAGACCGGGGGTAAGAATGGACGGGGGGCTGCCTCCGGCCACGAAAGGTCGACGCGACAGCGTGTGGGTGTCGGCAGTCTGGGCGGCCCTGTTGGTCGCTCTAATCACGGCCTCGGCAGCGGCTTCACCCGGTCCCTCGACGTCATCGGCGTCTAAGGTCCGCCAAGCCGCCTCGTTCCTGGCTCCGCGGTCGCTCGGCGTGGAATGCGGCGTGGTCGACGAGCCCGGCACCTTCGTCGGCGTCAACTGCCAGAGCGTCAAGTCCCGACCGCTTTACGAGCAGAAAGCCACCCTTGACGCCAGCGGCAACGACGTGTTCTGCCATGACCTCGGGGACAACCATTGCAATCTCGGCAACCGCGGCGAGGGCCAGATCAAGACACTCGGGTTCGGAGGGCACATCACGGTCGGTCGCTTTCGCTGCCAGGTACAGCACACGGGCATCAGGTGCTTCGTGCGCTCGAGCGGCAAGGGCTTTCTCATGAGCCGCTCTCGGCTCGTCGCAGTCGGTGGCGCGAGCGTGCGTCAGGCCCCCCTCCAGGTCGGTGAATTCCTGTCGCCAGATCGCCGCGTGTGGTGCGCCATGAACGAAGAAAAAGCCTTCTGCGGCACGGGAGTCGCGCCTTCCAGCACGGGCGCCGCTCGGGAGGTGTTTCCCCTCAGCCTGGCTCAGCTGGAACGAGGCAAGGTCACGATCTGCTTCATCGCGGCGCGCAAAGAACCGCCGCCGGGCTTCCACGGGCCACCGGAAACTTGCCTCCAGAACTGGGACGCGAAAGCTCCCATCCTGCCCTACGGCCAACAGTCGGAAATCGGCGGCATCCTCTGCAGCTCCGCGCCGACCGGAGTCACCTGCGTCGAGGTTGCAGGGCCAGCGAAGGGCAAGGGCTTTCGCGTAAGCGCCACGGAAGCCGTCGAAGTCGGGTAGCCGGCGGCTGCGTGGCAGAGCTCTCCTACGCCACGCCGGCGCACCTCACCACTGACGAGGAGCCCAAACCCCCGGCCCCGGACGCCCTGCGGCAGGGCCAGGCGGTTGAGCGTCCGGCGCTAACGCCGCGCAATGGCGGGAATGAGTCCAATCGAGTACTCTCCGGCGCTGGCTGTCTAGGGGGGGTGGATGCGAGTGTTGTACGCACGGAGGCGCTTCGCCACGGTTCTGCCCGCGAGGGTGGCTGGTGTCTAACTCGAGCCATGGCTTCAGGCGCTGCGGGCTTTGGGCGACCCTCATCGTCGTCACCTTGACCCTCGTTGGCTTGGCCAGCCCTCAGATCGCTCTGGGATCGCTCACATGGTCGGGCCCGCTCACGACTGGACTGCCAGGCGCGAGTGTTGCTTGCCCATCCTCGGCCGAGTGTGTCATGTGGGGCGAAGACGGTGTACGGACGTTCGATCCGCAGTCACCGGGCGGCTTGGAGCCCGAATACCTAATCCCCGGCCCAGTGCTCGGGTTCGTGCTCGCGTGCCCAGCGAACGGGGAGTGCGTGTTTGACAACGGCCAGTCTTTTGATCCCGCGTCTCCGTGTGTCTTTCGCGAACTCGACGAAGAACCTGAAGAATTCTGTTCGAAAGAAGTGCGGTGGAAAGCGTGCGCCGGCATCGTGGCTTGTGAAGGTGAAGCGGAAGAAGATTGGCTCGGCTTTACGCTTGCCGAGGGGAATGTGAGTGCGATGGCGTGTCCGTCGACGACGCAGTGCACTGCGGTCGGTGAAGGTGGGATCGAGTGGACGTTCGATCCGCTGTCACAGACGGTGGTGACTCCGACAACGATTGATGAATACAAGAGCGAATCCGGAACCGAAGGCGACAAAGCGATCGAAGATGACCTAAGCGAAGTGGCTTGTCCGTCGACTACTCAGTGCACGGCGCTCGATTTTGGCCGCCGCGAGATCACGTTCGACCCGGACTCGCCCGCGAAACGGAAAGTTGCCGCGATCGCGCCGAGCGCAGCTGGCGCGCTGTCGTGCCCCTCGGTGCACCAGTGCACCTCGGTCGCTGGGGCTTCTGCCGTTACGTTCGATCCGACCTCGTCTGTCATACCGAGTCCGAGCATCCTCTCGAAGTACCACATGGACGCGTGGGCAATCTCATGTCCTTCTGCGAGCCGCTGTGTGGTTGCCGGCTTCTACGCTGACGAATTCACGTCGGGAGAGGGGGCCATGACGTTCGATCCGGCCGCGCCGGAAGAAGCGACAGCGACCGAGGTCTACCCCGAAAAACTTGAAAGCCTGGGCTCGATCGCGTGCCCAACCGATGTGCTATGCGTCGCCATCGACGGGCAGGGACGGGTGTTCATCGCGCGCGAAGCTGGACCCCCAGCCGAAATTGCGCCGCCGACGATCTCGGGTGTTGCCGAACAGGGCCAAACCCTGACCGAGGAACACGGCGAATGGACCAACGACCCGACCAGCTTCAGCTACCAGTGGGAGTCCTGCGACAGCGCTGGTGCGGAATGCGAGCCGATCGAAGGGGCGACCAGCCGCACCTATCTGCTCGCCCCGCAAGATGTGGGTCACACGATCCGTGTACAGGAGACGGCCAGCAACGAAGCTGGTAGCGGCGGTCCAGCGACGTCCGACGCCACGGCCGTCGTGCTGTCCGAATCCTCTGAAGGCGGACCGTCTCCCGACGAACAGGGCGGTGCGCCGAACGAAAGCGAGATGCCGACGACCTGCCCGTGCGGGAAACCGGTGAACACGGCGAGTGGTGTCTTCTGGCACACGTTCACCGACGCCCATGTTCCCGGGTTGGGTGTCCCGCTTGACTTTGCGCGGACTTATACGTCGTCCGGGGCGACGATCGCCGGGCCCTTGGGCTATGGGTGGACTGATAGCTACGCAATCCAGTTGCGTTTCGACGCCAAAGGAAACCCGACCGTCGTGCAGGAAGACGCGGCGGTGGTGGCGTTCAAGGTCAAAGCTGCCACCTACCAAGCAGTACCGGGCGTTCTCGCGACCCTCGTCAAAAATGGGGACGGCACCTACACGTTCAAGCGAAACGCGACGAACGAGCAGTTCGTGTTCAGCAGCGCGGGAGATCTCGTGAGCGAGATCGATCGGCGCGGCTACAAGACTCAGCTGACGTACAACGGCGCGGGCGAACTCACGAAGGTGACCGATCAGGCGGGCCGGAGCCTGACGTTCGCGTACGCGGGTGGACATCTCGTATCTATTGCCGATCCGCTCGGGCACACGACGACCTTCGAATACGACCCAGCGGGCGATCTCGTCAAGGCGACCGACCCGCTGGGTCGCAGTTGGCGATTCACATACAACGCCCAGCACCTGCTGCTCACGATGACCGATCCTCGCGGCGGCGTCGCGGCGAACACTTACGACTCGTCGGGGCGCGTAACTAAGCAGGTCGACGCGGCCGGCCGCGTCCTAGTGCTCAGCTACAGCGGCGAAAGCAAGACGGCGGCCGGTGGCACAACGACGGTTACAGACGCACGTGGAATTCAGACACAGTATCGGTACAAGAGTGAGGAGCTCGTGTCCGAGACGCTCGCGGCCGGCACGGCCGAAGCGGCGACGACGTCCTACCAGTACGACCCAGCCACGTTCGGCCCGACGTCGATCACCGACGCCGATGGGAAGACAACGGCCAAAGTGTATGACGCCCGCGGCGATGTTCTCTCGACGACCGACTCGCTCGGCAAGACGACGAAATACACCTACGACGGCGAAGGGGACCGGCTCACCACCACGGACGCGCTTGGAGTCACCACTACGAGCACCTACGACGCGATCGGGAACCTGCTTTCTACCTCGACTCCGCTCACCGGTGGCGGCGCCTCGAAATGGGCCTACACGTACGGGACGGGAGCCCAGGTCGGCGACAGACTCAGCAGCACCAACCCGGACGGCAAGACGACCAGCTATGCCTACGACGCCGCCGGGGACCCGACTTCGACCACGGACCCGTTGTCGAACAAGACGACGATGACCTATGACGCCGACGGCAGGCTGCTCACCCGGACAAGTCCGAACGGTGGTACGGCGACCAACGTATACGACGCCGACGGCGAGCTGACGAAGACGACCGATCCGCTCGGGCACAGCGCGTCCTACGCATACGACGCAAACGGGAACCGGATCTCGACGACCGACGCGAACGGCCACACGACCACGTTCGCCTACGACGCCGATAACGAGCTGGTCCAGACCACCCAGCCCGCCGGGAGCACGACCAAGGCCAGCTACGACGGTGACGGCAACATCGTCGGTCAAACGGACGGCAACGGCCACACGACGAGCTACACGTTCAACGCGCTGAACCAGACTGCGAGCACGACAGACCCAGACGGGCGGACTACGAAAGACACGTACGATGGCGTGGGGAACCTCCTGACGAGCGTGAACCCGTCGGGGCAGACGACTACCTACTCCTACGACGCCGACCGGCGCACCACAGCGATCTCCTACTCGGACGGCACCACCCCTGCGGTGCACGAGAGCTACGACGCCAACGGACGTCGGGTCTCGCTCAGCGATGGCACCGGGACGAGCGCGTTCGTCTACGACAACCTCGGCCGCCTCACGAGCGAGACCGACGGAGCAGGCGCCACCAGCGGCTACGCCTACGATCCGGCCGGGAACGTCACGCAGATCACCTACCCGAACGGCAAAGCCGTCAGCCGTACCTACGACGCGGACAGCCGCCTGACCGGCAGCACGGACTGGCTCGGCAACACGACGACCTTCTCCTACGACGGCGATGGCAACCTGACGAACGAGCACCTTCCAGGAACCGTGAGCTCCCAGTCGGCCTACAACGCAGCCGACCAGCTGACCGGAATCACCGACAGCAACACCGGCGGGAGCCTCGCGAGCTTCACATACGCCCGCGATCCAGTCGGACAGGTCGCCAGCAGCACCACGACCGGCGCAGTCGCAGCGACGGACGACTACAGCTACGACGGGCAGAATCGCATCACCGCCGACAACGCCGCCAGCTACGGCTATGACGCCGGAAACGACCCCACGAGCTTCAACGGGCAGCCCCAGCGCTTCGATGCCGCCGACCAGCTGCTCGCCACAGGCTCGAGCGGCGGAGGCGAACCCGGTGAAGAAAAAGGCGCAACACCCGGTGGGGGAGGCGAAACACCCAGCGGCGGCGGATCGCCGACGACGACGCCCGTCGAACACGGCGGCACCGCCGCCTTCCACGCGAGCGCTCCTGCGGCGGTAACCGTTGCCGCTACGGCCAAGACCCACAGTGCGACCAAGCGGGGCAAGCTCGCCACCGGACCACTGACAACCACGAGCGCCAACGACCTGCTGCTCGCTTTCGTCGCGGCACAGGGACCCGCCCGCGGCCAGCGCGTACGCAGCGTCACGGGCGATGGGCTGCACTGGTCACGCGTGACCGAAGCCACGTCTCCACAAGGAGCCTCGAGCATCTGGCAGGCCCGAGCACCCAGACCCCTCGGGCACACGACCGTTACCGCCACTCTCGCGAAGACCGGCTACGGCGGGATGCTTGACGTGACAGCGCTCGCCGCGGGGGCGACGCTGGGCCCCGTCGCCAAGCGATCGGGCGCCCACACCTCACCATCGCTCCCGCTGAAGGTCTCCGCCGCAGCGACGATCTTTGCAGTTGCTCACGACGCAAGCTCCGGGCCGGCACCGAGAGCTCTCGGCGGCAACCTGATCAGCGACCAAGCGCGCGGAGGAAAGCGCGGCGGAACGTCCTGGACCCTTTCCGCGCCCGGCGGGACAGCAGCCGTCGGTCTCGGCGGCGCTAAGCCGGCGAGCTGGTCGCTCGCCGCTGTCGCGGTATTGCCCGCGGCGACCGCAGCGCGAGCCACCACGGCGCCGAAGCTCCCCGTGGCACCACCCACCTCGTCCGCCGCTCCTTTGCGACGGCGACGCATCTCCGCGCCCAGTTCGGCGCCGGCTTCAGCGGGCGAAACCACCTACGCCTACAACCCCGACGGCGATCGCACCGCCATCACCACACCCCGCGGCACGACCGCCCTCTCGTACGACCAGGCGAACCGGCTGACGGCGTTCGGCGAAGGCGTCCGTTACAGCTACGACGGTGACGGCCTGCGTGCGAGCAAGGCGGTGGCCGGCGAAACCACTACGTTCGCGTGGGACAAGGCGCAGGAACTTCCGCTGCTCCTCGAAGCAGGGAGCACCTCCTACATCTACGGCCCGTCCGGCCAACCCACGGAGCAGATCCACGGGATCACGGCGACGTACCTGTTGGGCGACCAACAAGGCAGCACGCGACTAATCACGGACGCGGTAGGCGCCGTCGTGGGCACCTATAGCTACGACGCATGGGGCAACGTGACAGGCCACACCGGCGAAGATGGCACCAACCTGCAGTACGACGGGCAGTACACGGATGCCGAGACGGGCTACCAGTACCTGAGAGCGCGGTATTACGACCCGGGCACTGGCCAGTTTCTGACCGTCGATCCACTTGTGGCGTCGACCCTGTCGCCGCACGGATATGTCGCTGACAACCCGGTCAACCTGGCGGATGCCAGCGGCCGCGACTTTGATGCCGGCGCGGTTGTAAAGGATCTCATTGAGGGCAAGCCGACGGAGGCCTTGCTTCAGATACAGGAGGATCTGACAACGGATTCCCTGCGGCAGCTCGTCGGCGGACCGTACGCGCCAGGGGTGCGGCAGATCTTTGATGGCTTCGGCACGGCGGCGGAGGGCGTGGGGCTCCTTGCCGTCAGTCCCGAGCTCGGTCCAGCCGGATTGGCAACGGGTGCTTGGGGCATCGACGACCTCTACAACGCCTCGGGTACCATCGGACACGGTCTACTCAACGTCATAAATGTCTACTGGCGGTCCCGTCAGGAGCCGCAAGCGCCGGACAACGGTCCGGCGCCGGCGCCCAAGAGTTGTCCGCTCGCGCCGAACTGGCCTCCAGCGCGAGTTAGTCCACCGGCCGCTGCGCCGTTAGCTCCAGGGTGGTATTCGTAACACGAGGACACACGACTGGGTGTAGACGTCGGGGACAGCGAGCACCGTGCGTTGATCGAGTGATACGCGGCCAGCATTGCCCGCGTCCGGTCGCTTGTTTGAGCCGCCTCGAAGGCGCTTGCCCGGCACTTTCATGGCACTCCCGTTGCCGCACCGGCACGCCAGCCCAGATCGCCGTGCGCTCGCGTGAAATCGCCGTGTAGGGTGTGACGCGCTGTGCACGGGGGATGCGTTGGGCGGCACGCTCGGCAAGGGCATGTCCAAGAACGGGGGGTTTGCAGTCGTGAGGGATCAGCCGCAAGGGAAGGTGCTCGCAAAGCGGGCCGGGGCAACGTTTTTCGCGATGTTGGCCATAGTCGTTGTCGTCGGGTGGGCGGTGGCTTCCGCTGGTGCGGCGACGGCGACGTGGATGGGTGGCCCAGGCTGCGGTGGGAGGGTTGAATGGCGCCAGCACCCGAGGACGTTCCCCTTCTTCTGCGATGGCGCAGCGGAGGTCGAAGGCGCGCGCTGGAAGAACTGGGGCAACGCGACGGCGACGGCACACGCGACGATGAACGAAGCCGACCTTCGCCACGGCTCGAGCGTGGGGACCGCGCCCCGCGTCCACACTGCGATCACGATCACCGCCACGAACATCCAGACTTGCAGCGGACGGCGCGCGTATACGTCAGCCAAGATCCGCTTCCACCCGTCACACAAGGCTCCGTTCACGTCTCCATACGCGATCTACCTGCCCCACTGCTCCCCTGTCTCGCCGCCGACCGGTTCTGCGCCGAGCGGCTCTCCGAGCCCGCTCCTGTGGTCGGCGCTCGAAGGGACCGTCAAGTGCGGCCCGACCGCGCCGCCCGTGTCTGAGGTGCTGTGCCAATCGCGCGTGATCCCGCCGCCCCCGACCCCTCGGGACGGCGACCCCGGCTTCGTGTTTCTGCACGCGACCGGTGCTCCGATGGTCACGTGGGTCAGCCAACTGCTGTGGCCCACATATGGTCCGTTCACGCCGCTCGCGGCGGGTGCGACGTGGAGCGATCCGGCGTTGCAGATCACGTGCGACATCGGGGAAAGCGAAGTCCACTGCAGCAACGGCTCGGGGAACGGGTTCACAATCAGCCAGACGGGCTACACGCCCTTCTAGGCTGATCGAGAGCCGAGATCGAGCAGCCGATCCATGACGCCCAAGCGTGCGAGCATGAGCACGGACCGGCGACGGCCGCACCCGCGAGCTGCCTGCGGGGCTATCTCTGGGGAGCGCACATTCAACCAGCAAACGGGAGGGCGCAGATGGCACGGACGAGTCGACGGCCAGGCAGTCTCTTGAGCTGGCGCACGAGCGATCTGTACCCGGGGGTATCGTTGTGAGAGCCGCGCGCTTCGTGTTGGGCATGGTGTGTGCAGCTATTGCCTTGGCGATCGCTCTCGTACCGGCGGCCTCTGCAGCAGAAAGCGGAACGGTTGTGTCTGTCGCTGGTGGCGGAGGCGCTCCTCCCGGTGAGTCATATTTCGGCTACGGGGGAGATGGTGGTCCGGCGGTAGCCGCGTTGCTCCTAGATCCCCTTGGGATCACGGTGGACACCGCGGGAGATCTGTTCATCTCCGACTACGCTCGCGTCCGTGAGGTCGACAGTGCTGGGACGATCACGACAATCGCCGGCGATGGCACCGACGGCTCCTCTGGCGACGGGGGGCCGGCCACATCAGCGCTTGTCGAACCATCCGACGTTGCGGTGGACACGCATGGGGATCTGTTCTTGGCCGAATGTGGTCGCAACCAGGTTCGGATGATCAATCCGGCGGGAACGATCTCCACCGTTGCCGGATCGGGACTAGGAGGATTCTCGGGCGACGGCGAACCCGCGACCTCGGCGCGGCTTTCCTGCCCGCGGTCGATCCTGGTGGACGCGCACAACGATCTTGTCATCGCGGACTCCGGCAACAATCGGATTCGCGAGGTTGACCTCAACGAAGTGACGCCCAAGATCGAGACGATCGCTGGGACGGGTTCGAATGTCTCGTCCGGAGACGGGGGCAAAGCGACACTCGCTGGGATCGGCCTTCCAGACTCGCTTGCACTCGACAAAGAAGAACATCTGTATGTCACGGAATCCGGGGGCGCACCCCGCGTGCGCGAGATCAGTCCGTCGGGAATCGTCAGCACGTTCGCGGGCACCGAATACCCGGGCGACACGGGCGTGGGCATGAACTCGGGCGACGGCGGACCGGCGACGGCGGCGCACCTCCGGGAGCCCTTGGGCGGGGTCGCTGCTGATGGCTCGGGCAACGTCTACATCGCCAGCGGCTGCCTACTGCGGAGGGTCGATCCGGGCGGGACGATCACGACGGTCTCGGGCGGGATTGACGAATGCGGCTTCGGGCCCTTCGGGTGTGCAGCGAGGTCGGCGGAATTTGAGCCCGGCGCGGTGGGTCCCGGTGGGGCCCTGGCGGTGGATGGTGAAGGGAACGTGTTCATCTCCTTCACCGCCGCGTCCCGGGTCCTCGAGTACGAGCCCATGGCGGAACCGCCCGCCGGCTGCACCGAAACACCTTCGCCGCCTTGTGGCTGCCTTCCTCTGCCTCCGCCGCCGCCGCCTTGTGGTTGCCTCCCGCCGCCTCCGCTGCCCTGTAGCGCTGCCTACGCCAATGGTTGCTACCCACTTCCCCATCCGAAGCCAATTTCTCCCACTGCAGCATTCAGCCTGCCGTCTGCGAAGCAGTGTGTGAGCAAACGCAAGTTCAAGATCCACGTACGGACGCTGCCAGGCATCACTTGGGTCAGCGCGGTCATCAAGGTCAACCACAAGCCCGTCAAGATTCTGGGGCGCTCGCATATCACGGCTCTCGTGAACCTCGTCGGCCTTCCCAAGGGCACCTTCGTCCTCTCGATCACCGCCAAGGCGACCGACGGGCAATCGGTGACTGGGACACGGACATACCACACATGTGTCCCGAAACGCCGAAGCCACTACCCCGCACCAAAACTCTAAGCGCTTGCTGTGTTCGGCCTCGCGACCGAAGCCACTTTCAGAAGCACTCGCCGCGCGGGGGCGATGCAGGGCGTGCTCCGTATCCCCATGAGCGACGCGCTCGCCGAAGACGGTGTGCGAGAGGAGCCGCGGGAGAGCTTGTGTGATTCCCACGGGTACCGTTTGGCGCGCCATGGTCACGTTGAGCGCGCCCGATCTCTGAGTTGAAGAGCGCCGCGGGCGCTGTCGAAACCCTACGTAAGCTGATGGAGCATCGCCAGGTCTGTCGTCGTGATGCCTGGGGCTGATGTGACCGCGCTCCACTAGGCACCAGACAGGTTCGCCACGCACTCGCTGAACAGCGGGCGCGTCGGGCCCGACTGCCTCCGGAATCACAGTTGGCGGTGTACGACGTCCTCCACGCGAGGTGCTCGCGAATCAGGACGGTGGCGCACACGTAGATCCGAAGCTCGACGCCGACTACGTGAAGCTACGCAACGACACGATGGGACGCCTTTTCGGCGCACCCCCGAACCCTGGCGCAACAGCACTCGAAGGGGCCATCGAGGGCATCGATTGGAAGCGGCCCGATACGAACGTAGTCAAGGCGACCATGCGTCAGATAGCTCACGAGGCCATCCGCGACGTAGAGCGGCACTTCCCGAGCCTCGCGGCGTTCCGCTGGTGGCCAACGCTTCCATAGAGCACCCTCGGCGCCACTGCGCGCACCGGAACGCCCTAGAATCCGGGCCGCGCGGCGATAGCTCAGTTGGTAGAGCGCAAGCTTCCCAAGCTTGAGGTCGCGGGTTCGAGACCCGTTCGCCGCTTATCCGTCCGGGCCCGCGCTTGCCGGTGCCGGCCTTGGAAGTCGTGCAGGGGGGGTGAAGCTGATGTTCGATCTGATGCACACGCTGCGCCGGGTGTTGATCGTGCCGGCGTTCGTCTTGGCGATCTGGCTGTTCTCGGCGGCATCCGCCTCGGCGGAAGTGCACATCAGCCAGAGCGCCTCGCCCACTGCCGTGCCCAGGGGCGGCCTCGTCACGCTCACCGTCACCGTTCGCAACGAAAGCGCGTTGCCCGAACCTGGGGCCGTGGAAATGCTCTCGCTGACAGCGTTCGGTGGACGGCCCGTGAACGATCCCTACGAATCGGTGACCACCTCGGTGGGGGCCTGCCAGCTCGCGCCGGTCAACGGCTACAAAGCCGCCAAGTGCGATCCCGGTGCGCCGCTGGCGCCCGGCGCCGAAGAGCGCATCACGGCGGTCGTGCGCCTCAACTACACGATGCACCACGACGTGTTCTCGACCAACTACTCCCAGCCGTCGGAAATCGGCGTCGGTGTGAGCGCCCCTCCGACGCTCCGCGGTTCCGCACCCGTGAAGCTGCGCGGACTGCCCACGGGCTGCGTGGCGGGCGACTTCAAGCTCACGATCAGCACCAGCGTGCCGCAGGCGACCGGGCTGGGTACGGAACTCGAACTGGGTAATGGCGACAACGGCGACGTGCCCGTCTGGCGCCGGTCCGCGCGCGGCAGGCGCGCGACCGTGACCGTGCCCGTGTCGAGGATCCTGCGTCCTGAAGTGGGCAGGCTCTACACGCTGCACGTGGTCGTGCGGCGCAAGGGTGAGCCGCCCCTCACGCGTCTCGTGGGTCTTGAAGTGTGCAGCCAGACCGCCGGCGCCGGCTGACGCGCGCGCCGTCACGCGGGTCCGTCGACGCCCTTGAACTCGAAGCGGGTGCCGACGCAGTTCTGGATGTAGGCGTCGGGAAAGCGCGCGGCGAGCGCGTGCATCGCCTTCCATCCGGTGCAGTGGGTCGGCACGAGGTAATCGGGAGCGAGCTCGGCGAAGGCGTCGCAGGTGGGGCCGATCAGCGGTTCGAACCGCGGGCCGCTGAGATGGAAACCCCCGACGACCGCATGCAGGCGCTCGTTGCCGGCGACCTTCGTCACGTAGCGGAGCGTGTTGATGATGCGGCATGGCCGCAGCCGGTGAGCACGACGAGCCCCTTCCCCTTCACGTTCGCGACCAGCGCCTGATCGTCGAGGACGAGCTGGTCCGGATGCCACTCACCGTGGCGGCACGCCTGGTGGCTCGGAGCGAGACCCTGCTCGTACGAGGTCATCCGGTCGACCTCGCCGGTCACGAGCAGCGCGCCGTCGAACACGAACGACGGCTCCCGGCGCTCGGCGATCTCGAAGCCCGCTCCTTCGATCGCGTGGCGGCTGGGGGAGGCGATCGGCACCGGCTCTCGCCCTGGAAGGGCGATACGTCTCCGACTCCACGCCTCCGGGTGCAGGAAGACGGGCAGCTCGCTGGAGCCCAGCTCCCGGATCAGGCCCTCCATCCCGCCCACGTGGTCGAAGTGGCCGTGGCTGAGCACGATCGCCTCGACATCGCGAGGCGACAGCTCCAGGCGTCGCATGTTCTCGACCAGGCCGTCGGGCGAGATCCCGGTGTCGAACAGGACGCGGTGCTCGCTGTCGCCCCGCGAGAAGGTGACGAGCGCGGCGAAACCGTGCTCCGCGCGCAGTGCGTCGAACGCCTCGCCGCCCTCGAGCGCACGCGCGGGTACCCGCGGACCCGATCCGATCTTCGGCCGCACGGCGGGCCCCTCGTCCACCAGCAGGAGGTCGGTGAGGTTGTCTACGAGCGTCGTGATGGTCAGCGCGTCAACCGGCTCGAGCGCGATCGGCTCTACATCCGCCATCGCACGACATGATCACACCCCCGAGGAGCATTCGTTCGCCGCGCCGCACGCGGGGTTGCCTCAAGGGCGACGGGCACGATGCCGACCTAGTATCGAAGCCATGGTCACCGAGGCCGAACGCGACCGGATCATCGCCGTGCTCCGAGACTGCTTCGCGGCAGACGAACTCTCGCACGAGGAGTTCGACAGTCGCCTGACCGCCGCATTGGAGGCCGAGTCGCGCGGCGACCTCGCCGCGCTCGTGACGCTCGATGACCGGCGCCCGGCGGCCGCTTCGATCGCGACGCGCGCTGCGATCGCCCCGGGGCACATCGAGGCGGTCGGTCCCCACCTCGGCCCCGACGAGTGGGTCGAATGGGCGGCCGGTCCCGACCCGGGCAGGCACTTCAACCGCGGGGACCTGTTTCTCATCCCGTTCAGCGTCATGTGGTTGGCGTTCGCCGTCGCCTGGGAGGCCGCCGTCATCTCGGTGAGCGCGTCCTTCGCCGTCCTCTTCGGGCTCCCGTTCGTCGCCGCAGGCCTGTACATGACCGTTGGTCGCTTCATCTACAAGGCGCGCCGCAGGCGCAGGACCGTGTACGCCGTCACCAACCAGCGCGTCCTGAGCGTCGTGCAGCGACGCGGCGGTGCGGATGTCGATGCGAAACCCCTACGCGCCCTTCCGGGCGTCTCGACGACCGCGAGCCGGCGCGGGTACGGCACGATCGAGTTCGACAGGAGCTCCGGCCCGCGCCCGCCCACGTGGCTCGCCGACTCTGGGATGGGCTTCCTCGGAAGGGCATCCGCCCAGATCGGGCTGTGCTTCTTCGACATCGAGCACGCGAACGAGGTCGCCGCGCTCATCGAGCGCCTCAGGGCGGACGCCTAACCGGTCCCGCCGGACTGCGCCGCCCTCACCGCGACGGCGTGATCATCCCCCAGAACGAGCACGGGGAGCCGTACGTGCTCTGCACCGCGATTCGCGCGGCCGTGGCGCCTGCGGTCGCTTCGCGCACCGTGACGTCGAAGTCGGCGTTGGTCGCGCTCGCCGTGGACACGCTCCCGAAGATGTTGCTGTCCTCCGTGAACGGCGTTTCGCCTTCGGCGCCGCTGCCCATCACTTCCAGTGCATGTCCGCCCGTCGTGAGGATCTCGATGAGCGCTTTGCCGGACGCGCATGAGCCCTGTACTTCGAGCCCGTTGACGAGCTTGGTGAGGCCGGTGAGGCTCGCCCCCGTGGCGAGTGTGCGCACGAACGTCGTCGCGCCGGGGCCCGGTTCGCCGTTCGTGCCGTTGGTGCCGTTGGTGCCGGGTGTCCCAGGTGCCCCGGGCGCCCCCGGCTGGCCCGGCACGCCCGCCTGGTCGAACGCGAGCGCGTGCTCGCCCTGCCTGCACCTCTTGTGTGCGGCCACCACGCGCAGGCTGCCGTTCCTGCCGTAGCACCCGTGGACCACGCCGTCGGAGCCGGGGATCGTCTGCACCGCCGCATACGCGCCGCCGCCGAGGGCGATGAACACGGCGATCGTCGACATCGCATTGGCATAGGACAGGCGTGGGCGCATCTGAGACTCCCCGTGATCGATTTGGCGGCGCAGGTGAGTGTCCTGGGCCCGGCGGACGTGGTCAGCGGCGCTGCACGCCGCCTACCCGCCGCTGTACGAGCTCGGGGCCGGCGGATCGTTCCGGATCCCCGCGAGCAGCGACAGCAGCGCCTGCGGTTCGGTGCCGCCGAGCACCCGCAGGCGCGGCATCCGGTAGGGGTCGCCGTCTGGCTGTGCCCAACCCGGCACCACGGTGGTGGAGCCGAGGTAGCCCGCCGCTCGCACCTCGCTGACGACCGCGTCGTCGTAGTGGCCGGACGGGTAGCAGAACCAGTTCACGGGCACGTGGTAGCGGCGCTGGAGCGTTTCCCGCGCCACGGCCACCTGGTAGCGGAGCTGTTCGGGGTCGAGCTTGATCAGGTCCGCGTGGCTGAAGCCCTGCGTGTCGAGCTCCCAGCCCGCGGCGAGCAGGCCGCGGACCTGGCCCTCGCCGAGCCCGCCCTGCGACGGCGGCAGCCCGCTCAGCTGGATGTTCTCGACACCGACCCATCCGAGTCGTTTGAGCACCGGCAGCGCCTGCGTGAACTGCGAGTTGTAGCCGTTGTCGAAGCTCAGCACGATCGGTTTGCCCGCAGGCAGGCGCGTCCCGCGCGTCCAGTTCGCGCGCACCTGGTCCATCGTCACCGCCGTCCACCCCGCGTCCTTCAGGGCCCGCATCTGCGCCGCGAACTCTTCCGGCGCCACGTACAGCCCCGGGAACGGCGCGCCCGCCGGTGGCGCCGCGATCACGTGGTACATCAGGATCGGCACCGCCTCGTGCCCCGGGGGGCCGGGCGGGCCCGCCGGCACCGTCGCCGTCGCTGCAGGGAGGTGCGCGGCGTGGAGCGCCTTCGCCGATGCCGATGCCGGACGATGCCCCGCGCCGCCGCTCGACGATCCACTGCTCGCGACCGCCACGGCGACGACCGCAGCGGCGAGCACCGCGATCAGGGCGGCGATCGCACCGAGGCGCCGGCGGCGCAGCTCGCGGCGGCGCAGCTCACGCCGTGCGCGGCGTTCCTCGGTGTCCAACGGGCCCGTCCTCGCGATCGGCGCGCATGGCCGCGTGAGCATACTCCCGGGCACCCGCGGCGCGCCGCACTTGATGAGACTCAGTCTCGTTTGACTGCGAGGCTGGCTGGCATCCCGGCAACGTCCACACCTCGGGTCGCGCGGTCGCCTCGCGGCGCCGCTGACGGTGCGATGTCGGCGTGTGAGACGTGCGCGCCGCGCTGAGCTAGTCGCCGGCGAGGCTGGTCGGCAGCGGCTGGCCCGCCCGCGGCGGTTCGTCCGCGAGCAGCTGCGGCACGGTCACGATGTTCAGGTGGCGGGCGCGCAGGCCGCGGATGATCTCCGGGAGCGCCGCGATCGTCTGTTCGCGGTCGCCGCCCCCGTCGTGCATGAGCACGATCGCACCCGGGTGCGCGCCCGCGAGCGTGCGTTCGACGATCACGCTCACGCCCGGCTGGGTGTAGTCGTTGGTGTCGACCGACCACAGCACCATGAGCAGCCCCAGCTGGTGCAGCAGGTGGAACGTGGTCGCGTTGAACGAGCCGTATGGAGGACGGAACAGGGTCGCCCGCGGCGCGCCCAGGAATTCGATCCGCTCGATCGCTTCGAGCATCTCTTCGCGCTGGTCGTGGGAGGACAGCTGCGCGAGCATCGGGTGGTTCTCGGTGTGGTCGCCGATCACGTCGCCGTCGCGGATCTCGCGTTCGGTCGAGGAGCCGAAGTAGCGCAGCATCCGCCCGATCGTGAAGAAGGTGGCCTGCACGTGGTAGTGCTCGAGCACTTCGAGCACGCG
>Ga0187823_10000131_pt1 | contig 16873 bp, 19 predicted proteins | sample NC_wetland_sal_i_12_FD_132968 | JGI IMG/M metagenome (GOLD analysis project Ga0187823, IMG submission 132968) | Wetland sediment microbial communities from Neuse River Estuary, North Carolina, USA - SourceSoil_3 | ecosystem: Environmental > Aquatic > Freshwater > Wetlands > Sediment | place...
GGGTTTCTTCGCTGCCCGGTTCCGGTTCGCCCTTCGTGAGGTTTCCGAGGCAGTTGTAGTTGTTGGGATTCGATTCTTCGGCCTGGCTCAGCGCCGGCACGCTGAGCAGCAGCGACGCGGCGCCCGCCAGAGCGGCGAGCCATGCGATCGCCCTACGGCGGGTTTTCCTTGGTGGGTGCAACGTGTCTCCAGTCGTTGGGTTGTTGTCTTCTCTCAGTGCAGGAGCGCTTCCACGCTCTTCCTGGGTGAAGTGGGGTTGAAGGCCGTGCTCGACCTGGCGCCGGCCTTCGCGAAGGGGGAGATGAGCAGCGCTCCCGCGGGTGGTTCGGAGGTGAGCGTCGCGTTCGAGCTGCCCGCCGCCAGTCCGGACAGCGTGGGCTGGGCGACGGTCGCGAACGTCACCACCACGAGTCCGTGTTCCTTGTACGCGGGCGTCGAGGTGATCGTCGCGAGCGTTTCCTTCAGGAAGGTGTCCGCCGCGGTGAGCTGGCCCGGCGTTTCGGGCGCGCAGCCGGCCCCGGCGGCACCTTCCGCGCACGGGGGCTGGACGATCGAGTGCAGGAGCGGGGGCGGCGAGCCGGGTGCGGGCGCTTCCAGGATCGCGGCCTCGCTCGCGAACGCGCTCGCCGAGAGCGCGGTCCAGCCGCTCAGGAGCGTCCCGGACGGGATCGCCTGCCCGTCGATGTAGGGGGCTGCGCTCGCCTGCGAGAGCGCCGCGCTGAACGCGGGGCCCGAGAGCTCGATCAGCCACACGCTCGTGACCGGTGGAAGCTTCTTGCCGCTGCTCGACGGCGTCGAGGATTTCGATTCGGTTTCGCCGGCCGCGGTTTCGGTGCTGCTGCTCGCCGGTGTCGCCGGGGCGGGCGCGGCCGCCGCCGTCGCCGGAGCGGGCGTGGGCGTCGGGGTGACGGGCGGAGGCGTCTGCGCAGCCGCTGCTTCGCGGGCGGCGGCCGCAGCCGCTTCCTGCTGCGCGTGCTCGCGTGCCGCGAGCGTCGCCACGATCACCGGCAGCTGGCGGGCGAGCTCGCCCGCGGCCGACGAGCTTTCGGGGCCCGGGCCGACGGCGGCGCCTACCGCCACGCCGATGCCGAGCATGACCGCCGCGAGCGTGGCGCTCACACGTGCGCGCGGCAGGCGGCCGGCCTGTCCGGGCGCCCGCGTAGCCGCCTCGGTGTCGGCGTTGTGGGAGGGGGTCTCGTCCATGGGTTCGCTGTCGGCGTTTGGGAACCGGCGCACGGGCGGAACCCATTGCGCATAATTCAGCTTATCCTGATCTGATCGATCGGGATTATGGTATGTTCGCCTCGCGAACTTGTCAAACGGTTACCAACACACCCAGAACGGAGTTACCTGCAAATGAAACGCATCCGCCGTCTCTCCGCCGCCATTGCGGCGGTTGCCGCGCTCGGGGTCGCGGCGCCTGCGGTTGCGTCCGCGGCGACCACGATCACGATCAGCGGTGCCACCGCGTCGTACCCGCTCGTGTCGCTGCTGGCGCAGAAGTACAACAAGGTGCACCCCAAGAAAATCAAGTTCAAGATCGCCCAGGGGGGCGCCCAGGTCGGTGTCAACGACGTCGCCGCGGGGCGCGTCACGATCGGCGACGTCTCGCGCGATCCCGAAGCCAAGGACCCCGCGGGCCTGGTCTTCTACCCGATCGCCAAGTACGCGATCTGCGTCGTCACGAACAAGTCGAACCCGCTCTCGAACCTCACGAGCTCCCAGCTCTCGTCGATCTTCACGGGCAAGACGAAGTCTTGGAGCGGCGTCTCCGGCGCGAGCGCGTCCGGCACGATCGACGTGATCAGCCGCACCTCGGTGGCGGGCGTTCTGACGAACTTCCAGACGATCCTGCTCGAAGGCAAGAAAGTCGTGGAATCGGCGACCCAGGAGGCCTCCGAGGGTCTGCTCAAGCAGCAGGTCGAAAGCGACCCGAACTCGATCGGGTTCATCTCCAACTACCAGGCCGACAAAGGCGGCGTGAACGTCGTCGGGCTGAACGGCGTGGGTTGCAGCCGCGCGACCGCCCTCTCCGGCCAGTACGCCGGCGTGGCCCGCTTCTACGAGGTCACCAAGGGCAAGGCCACCGGCGCCGCATCGCAGTTCATCGGCTGGATCGAGAAATCGGCGGCCGCCAAGAAGATCATCAACACGCAGTGGATCTCGATCAGCTGAGACGGTGCGTAGCCGTCTGCTGAATCCGTGGTCCGACAACCGCGCCGAGCGTACGCTCGGCGCGGTTTCGCTCCTGGTCGGCGTCGCCGTGATCGCGATGATCGTGTTCGTGGCCGTGCAGGCCTGGCCGACCATCAGCCACAACGGCGGCATCGAGTGGCTCGGCTCCGGCGGCAAACTCGAACGCCAGGTCGAAGCGATGAACAACGCGGGGACGAACCCGACCCCCGCGGACTACCACCTCCGCGCGTGGCCGCTGGTCTACGGGACGCTGCTGACGACGGTCATCGCGGTCGCGTTCGGGCTCGTGATCGCGATCCTGTCCTCGATCTTCATCGTCGACATCGCGCACGATCGCGTGAAGGGCACCGTCGTCCCCGTGATCAGGCTGCTCGCGTCGGTCCCGTCGGTCGTCTACGGGCTGCTCGGGATCCTCGTGCTCGTCCCGTTCGTGGGGAACCACATCATCACGAGCTCCGAGAAGGCCCAGCACGCGGGCGAGGTGCAGCTCACCGGGCAGGGGCTGCTCGTGACGGTCGTGATCCTGACGGTGATGATCACGCCGATCATGGTCGCGCTGATCTGCGAGGCGCTCGAATCGGTGCCGAAGTCCTGGCGCGAGGGCGCGATCGCCCTCGGCGTCAACCCGCTGCGCGCGATGCTCGCGGTCACCCTGCGGGCCGCCCGCCCGGCGATCGTGGCCGCCGCGGTGCTCGCCACCGCGAGGGCGCTCGGCGAGTCGATCATGATCGCGATGGTCTCCGGCGGCGTGTCGTTCGCGCCGCGGCCCGAAGACGGCATCGTTGCGATCTTCGAGCCGCTGCGCACGCTCGCGTCGTTCATCGTCTCCTTCCAGGAAGGCACCGGCGCCACGGCGCTGAAGTCGAGCCTGTACGCGTTCGCCCTGCTGCTCCTGGTCGGCGCCCTCGTGCTGTCGGTGTGCGGCTACCTGATCAAGCTTCCGCTGCGCAAGTACCAGGTGAAGGGATGAGCGTGTACGCGCCGCAGCGGCCCATGACGGCCGGCCCGGGCCGGCGCTCCTCGCCGCTGACCTGGCGCTGGATCGATCGCCTCGTGCTCGCGCTCGCGTGGGGCGCCGGCATCGGACTGTGCCTGGTGGGCGGCGCGATCGTGATCTACATGGGGGTGCGCGGCATCCAGTTCCTGCGCCCGGAGCTGCTGTTCTCGCGTCCCGCCTTCGGCACCACGCAGAACGAAAGCGGCGGGTTCCTCGACCCGATCATGGGCACCGCGATCCTCACCGCGATCGGGATCTCGCTGGCCCTGCCGCTCGCGGTCGTGAGCGCGCTGTGGGTGAATGAGTACGGACGCCCGACGTGGCTCGCCCGGGTGGTCGAGTCGACCATCGAGGTCGTCGCCGGGACGCCCGACATCGTGTTCGCGCTGTTCGGGCTGGCGCTGTTCCAGACGCAGCTGTTCGCGCCGTTCTCCTTCACCGCGTCGGGCGGCGGTGTGTTCGGTCGCTCGTTCTTCGCCGCCGGGACGATGATGTCCCTGATCGCGCTGCCGCCGATCTTCGTCGCCACCCGCGACGGCCTGCAGTCGATTCCGATGCACATGCGCGAGGCGGCCTTCGCGCTCGGCAAGACGCGCATCGCGACGATCAGGCGCGTCCTGATCCCCGCCGTGCGCTCCAACATCGCCACCGGGGTGACGCTCGGCGTGAGCCGCATCATCGGCGACACCGCGATCGTGGTGCTCCTGCTCGGCGCCACGCTGCGGCTGGAACCGCAGGGCAGCGTCCCCGGCGTCAATGTCCTGCGCGGGACGGGGTCGACGCTCACCAGCTACATCTACGACAACTCGCCGGCGGGCGAAGGGGGAGCACCGCAGAAGGCCTACGCGGCGGCGTTCGTCCTGCTCGTGCTGGTGCTCGCGCTCAACTTCACGCTCGGCCGCATCGGCCGCTCCTCGGAGCGCAAGGGCTCCCTCACCGCCGCCCAGGGGATCGTGTGATCGGCTGACGGGTCTGCCCTTTACAGACCCGTGAACGGCCGCTATCCTCAGCAAGTCGATGTGCAAAGGTAAACCAATGGAGATAGTCGCCGATGAGTCCTGAGACGATGCTGCTCGATCCGTTCAGCCGTGCCGGCGACCGCGACGAGGACGAGCTGGTGCCGAGCGCGCGCCCGGTACCGCCGGTGCGAACGATCGTCGTCGACCGTCCGCCCGTGCCGGTGGCGCCGCCGCACGCCCGCGAGGCCGTGCGCCCGGCCCGCTCGGCCGCCGGTCCCGAGCGCATCCGCATCGAAGACGTGCACATCTCCTACGTCGAGCGCGACGCCGTCAAGGGCGTGTCGCTCTCGATCCACCAGGGTGAGGTGCTCGCGCTGATCGGGCCCTCGGGCTGCGGCAAGACCACGCTGCTGCGCACGCTCAACCGCCTCACAGAGCTGACCCCCGGGACCACCCGCAGCGGGAACATCCTCCTCGATGGCGAGGACATCCACGAGCTCCCCGACACGACGCTCCGCTCGCGCGTGTCGATGGTCTTCCAGCAGCCCAACCCGTTTCCGATGTCGATCTTCGACAACGTGGCGTTCGCGCTGCGCGAACAGTCGCGCAAGCGCCCCGGCCGCAAGGAGCTCGAGCCGCAGGTCGTGGACGCGCTGCGGCGCGCCGGGCTGTACGACGAGGTGCGCGAGGAGCTCGACAAGCCCGCGCTGCGCCTGTCCGGCGGCCAGCAGCAGCGCCTGTGCATCGCGCGCGCGATCGCCGCGCGTCCCGAGGTACTGCTGATGGACGAGCCGTGCAGCGCGCTCGACCCGATCTCCACGAACACGATCGAGAAGCTGATCGGCGAGCTGCGCCGCGACCTCGCCGTCGTGGTCGTCACGCACAACCTCGCCCAGGCCCAGCGGATCGCCGACAAGGTCGCGTTCATGTACCTCGGCGACCTCGTCGAGTACGGGACCGCCGCCGACGTGTTCGAGGCGCCGCGCGCGCAGCGCACGCGCGACTACGTGCGCGGGGCATTCGGCTGAGGCCGCACCGGCCGCGCCCCGACAGAGAGTGGCAACGATGAGCCTCGTACCCGTGCCAGCCGAGCAATCCGACAGCACCTGCTCCAACTGCGGCGCGACCTTGCTCGCCGACCAGCGCTACTGCCTGGAGTGCGGGCAGCCCGCCTCGCCCGTGCGCCTCGCGTTCCTCGACGTGCTCGAGTCCGAACAGGGCACGAGCTCGCAGGGGATCGCCCCCGTGCCCGTGAGCGCGGGCTACGCGAATGTCTATGACGCTCCCGGGGCGGCCGGGTGGCTGCGCCGCAACAACGGCGTGCTCACGCTGCTCGCCGTCCTGGCGCTGTGCCTGATCGCCGGGCTGTTGGTCGGCCACTGGGCGTCCGGCAAACAGGCGCCCGCCGCGCCCACCGTGGTCAAAGTGGAAGGCCTCGGCTCGGTCGCCGCGACCCCGACCGGCGGAGCCACGTCCGCCCCCACGACCAGCACCACGGAATCGACCAAGTCGAGCGCCAAGGAAGAAGCCGAAGCGGCCAAGGCCGCCGCCAAAGAAACGCCCGCCGAAAAAGCGCCGCCGCCCGCACCCAAAAAGGTGAGCAAAACAGAACTGCAGAAACTGTCGACGACGACCGGCAAAAAGCACCACGAAGAAATCGAAGCTCACGGCGCCGAACCGATCGAAACCGGCTGATGGCGATCACGAACCACGACAGCTCCAAGCAGGGCGCAGACGACGGCGCGCCCCGAGCCTCAGGAGGGGCGGTGCTGCCGGTCGGCGGGCTCGTCCCCGCCACCGCGCCGACACCCGGCGCCGGCTCGATGTCCGACCTTCGCCGCCGCAGGCACGAGCTCGCCGAGCGCGTCGCCTCGCTGACGTGGGACCTCGGCGGCCTCGCGTACGAGATGGCGATCCGTGACCACTACCGCCTGGACGTGATCGCGCGCAAAGCGGCGGAGCTGCAGGAGGCCGACGCGCAGCTCGGCGAGGTGCAGCGCCTGCTCGCCACCGCCGAGGCCGGCATCCACGGCCAGTGCCGGTCGTGCGGCGCGGTGCACAGCCGCGGCGCCGCCTACTGCTGGCACTGCGGCGCGCCGCTGCTGGAGGAGGCGCGCCCCTCCGTGCTGCACCCCGATCAGCCGACCGTCTAGCGCGCTCGGTGGCGCCCTCCGCGGCGGCTAGCCTGCGGACGTGCGCAATCTCATCCGAGCCGCGGGCGTTTGCGGCGTCGTGCTCGCGTGCGCGTGTGCGCTCCTGGCCGCCGCGGCGCAGGCGCGCTCGCACCATCGGGCCGCCGAGCCGCCGCCCCCGCGCGAAGCCGGCTGCCCGATGTTCCCCGCGAGCAACGCACTGAACCGCGACATCTCGCGCGCCCCCGCCGATCCGCGATCTGCGCAGTACGTCGCGAGCATCGGCCTCGCCGCCCACCTGCATCCCGACTTCGGCACCAACCCCGGCTACGGGATCCCTTACACGATCGTGCCGAGCACGCAGCCGAAGGTGCCGATCGCGTTCGACGAATACGGCTCGGAATCCGACCCGGGGCCCTATCCGATCCCGGCCGGCGCGCCGATCGAGGGCGCCGGCGAAGAAGGCGACCGGCACGTGCTGGTCCTGCAGCAGGGGAGCTGCCGCGACTACGAGCTGTACGCCGCCGCACGCAGCGGTCGCGGGTGGACCGCCGGCTCGGGCGCGGCCTTCAACCTGCGCAGCAACGCGCTGCGGCCAGAAGGCTGGACGTCCGCGGATGCGGCCGGGCTCCCGATCCTGCCGCTGCTCGTCCGCTACCCGGAGGTGCACGCCGGGCGCATCGACCACGCGCTGCGCGTGACCGTCCCGCGCACGCAGCGCGGCTACATACACCCGGCGACGCATCTCGCGTCCAGCAGCGAAGACCCTGGTCTGCCGCCGATGGGGCTGCGGCTGCGACTGAAGGCGAGCTACAGCCTCGCCGCCTTCCACGGCGAGTCGCTCGTGATCCTGCGTGCGCTGAAGCGCTACGGCCTGATCGTGGCCGACAACGGGTCGCCCTGGTACATCACCGGTGCGCCGGACCCGCGCTGGAACGACGACGACCTCGAACAGATCAAGCGGGTGCCCGGGTCGGCGTTCGAAGCCGTCCAGAGCGGTTCGATCCACCGCCGCGGCTGAGCGGCGAGCGTTGCCTGGCCCTTTGCCGGGGACGCTACGCCGACGGCGTCGGCTCCGAGGGAGCCGTCTCGGTCTGCGTCGTCTGTGCCGGGGTGGGGGCGGGCTGCTGCTGCGGGGCCGCGATCGCGGTCTGCGTGGACGATTTGGACTCGCCCGTCACGGAGTCCTTGAACTCACGCATCCCCGATCCGAGCGAGCGCCCGATTTCGGGGAGTCGCCGCGCGCCGAACACGAGCAGCAGGATGACCACGAGGAACGCGATGTGCAGTGGGTTGTCGAGTCCCATGTATCCCTCAGTCTAGGCGATCTGAACCCCCTCGCAAGCGCCCTCGACGCGGTGGCTCCCGCGCCGGCCGCAACGTGCGGTATGCGAGCTGTCCCGCCACCACGATCAACAGCGCGGCGAAGGCGTCGCGGAGCACCGCCCCCGACAGCGCGTTCGCGAGGGCCACGCCGAGCGCCGCGCCCGCGAGCGAGAGCAGGCCGAGGCGGAGCGCGTCGGCGCGCATCACGTTTCCGTACCGGTCCTGGCGGATCGTCCCCACGAGCGCAACCGGCACGATCGCAAGCAGCGAGGTCGCCTCCGCCTGGTGCTGGCTGAGTCCCACGAACAGCACCAGGCCGGGCACGAACAGCACGCCGCCGCCGACGCCCAACAGCCCCGCGACGACCCCCGCCGCCACCCCGATCGCGATCAGGCCGATCACTGCGCCACGAGCTCCACGGCGCTCGCGACCAGCACCAGCGCGAACATCAGCGAGAGCGCGCGGCCCTGCAGGCGCTGGGCGAGTGCGGTGCCGAGCAACACGCCCACCACCGCGGGCACCCCCACGAGCGCCGCGTCGAGCACGCGCACGTTGCCATAGAGCGCCTGCACGCCCGCCGCGAACGCCGCGACGAACGGGATCGCCGCGAGCGAAGTCGCCGTGGCGGCATGCGCCTCGTAGCCGAGCCAGATCACGAGCAACGGCACCATCACCGCGCCGCCGCCGACGCCGAACAAACCGCTGAACAGGCCCGCGAGCGTCCCGATCGCGGCGAGCCTCGCCGACCGTCCTGCGAGCACTTCAGCAGGCTGACGCACGACTGCGCGGACGGGCCATGGTGCGCGGCATACTAGACCCGTGTCACCCGCCGCAACGCTCGTGGAGGCGCTGGAGCCGGTCCGTGCGGATCCCGCCCGCTCCGCCGTGCTGCTCGACATCGACGGCACGCTCGCGCCGATCGTCCGGCATGCCGCCGATGCGCACGTGCCGGAGGCGACGCGCTCGCTGCTGATCGCGATCTCCGGCCGCTACGGCGTCGTGGGCTGCGTCAGCGGCCGCCGCGCCACCACCGCGCGGCAGATCGTCGCGATCGGCACGATCGCGTACGTCGGCAATCACGGCGGCGAACTGCTTCGCCCCCGCGCGACTGCGCCCGAGATCGCCCCCGAGCTCGCCGCGTGGGCCGAGCGGGTGAGGGATTTCGCCGCCGAGCAGTACACGGCGGAGGCGCAGCGCCTGCGCGTGCGCAGCGAGGACAAGGACGCGATCGCGGCGTTCCACTGGCGCGGTGCTCCCGACGAGGAGTCGGCCGCGGCGATGGTGCAGGAGATCGCGCGGCGAGCCCAGGAGCAGGGCTTCGCCACGCACTGGGGGCGCAAGGTGCTCGAGGTGCGCCCGCCGGTGCCGCTCGACAAGGGCATCGGGATCGCGATGCTGCTCGTCGGAGCCGACGTCGACGCCGCCGTGTACGTGGGCGACGACACGACCGACCTGGATGCGTTCCGGGCGCTGCGCTCGCGCGCCGAGGACGGCGCGCTGCAGAGCGCGCTGTGCGTCGCCGTGGCCTCCGACGAAGCCCCGCCCGAGCTCGCGCGCGAGGCCGATCTCACCGTCGACGGCCCTGCGGGCGTCCGCGGCCTGCTCGAGGCGCTGCTCTAGCGTGAGGTTCGTCGACTTCCTGCGCGCGACGGTGCTGCTCAGCGCGGCGGCTGCCACCGCGCTGGCGACCGTGACCGTGCTGGCGGGCGCGGGGAGCAGCAACAACCTGCTGGTTCCGATCGCGATCGGCTGGTGGGTGGTCGCGGCGGTGATCGGCGCCCGCCTCGGCCGGCGTGCGCAGACGACACCCCCGATCGCCAAGCTGCTCGCCGGCGCCAAGGCCGTGAGCACGCTCCCCGAACACCGCCCCGGCGCGACGCTCGTCAACCGCCTGTGGCCGCTGCTGGTGTTCACCCTCCTCGCCGGCGGGCTCGCGTTCCTCGCGCCGCAGATCCCCGGGATCGCGACCGGGTTCGCGATCATCTGGGCGCTCGCGTGGCGGCGCCAGGACGCGGCGGTCGCCGCGATCGAGGAGCGCGACGGCGCATGCTTCTACGTGCGGCCCACGTCGCCGATCCGCCCGATGGCGCTCGACCGCACGCCCGGCTTCAAGGCGCTTCGCAACGAACGCGTCGGCGGCGCCGTCACGTGATCCGCGAGCACCGGGGCGCGCGCCCGGCGAGCCGACCATGCCCGATGTCCTGATCGTCTCGCTCGGCTCGACGCACGGGCTGCGAACCGCCGACGCGCAGCTCGCCGAGGCGATCGAGGCGGCGGGCGCCACCGCCGGGATCGCCGCGGCACGCGCCCCGCGTCCGCTGCGCACGCTCGCCGCCACGGACCTCGCGTGGGCGCTCGCCGCCCGGCGCGCCGCCCGCGAGGCGCTCGCCGGCGGCCAGCGGCCGCGCGCGATCGTGTACTCCAGCACGACCGCCGCTCTCCTCTGGCCCGCGCCGGGCGCCGTGCGGTTCGACGCCCCCGCCGCCGGCAACCGGCCCGGCCGTCACGGGCTCTGGCAGCGGCCGCTCGAGCGGCGCAGGCTCGCGACGGGCACGCTGCTGCTGCCGTGGAGCGACGGCGCGCTCGCGGAGCTGGGGGCGGCCTGGCCGGGGGCCGATGCCCTCGTGCTGCCCGTCGCGGTCGAGCCGTCCGGGCCCGCCACCCGGCGCGACGTCGCCGTCCTCACGTACGCGGCCAACCCGCGCAAGAAGGGGCTCGACCGCCTGCTGGCGGCGTGGGAGAGGCTGCGGCCCGGGCGCCCGGCGGACGAGGAGCTGCTGGTGGCAGGGACCGACGAGGCAGCCTGCGCGGCCGCGGGCATCGACGTGCACCTCCCGGGGGTGCGGCTGCTCGGCCCGCAATCGAGCGGCGACTACCGCGCGCTCGTGCGCCGGGCGCGCGTGTTCGCCTGCGCTCCCCGCCGCGAGGACTATGGGATCGCACAGCTGGAGGCCCTGGTCGACGGCGCCCAGCTCGTGACCACGCCCGCGCCGGGGCCCTACGCGGCGCTGCCGATCGCGCGGGAGCTCGACGCCCGTCTCGTGGCCGACGATCTCGCACCCGCTCTGCGCGCGGCGCTCGACGAGCCCTGCGCGGACTACGCCGAGCGCGCGGCGCTCGCACTCGAGCCCTACGGACTGTCCGCGCTGCGCAAGCGGGTGGCCGAGGAGCTACTTCCGCGCCTGTTTGCTTGTCCTTGCTAGACGAGGGCGCCGGGTGCGCAGCTCCGCTAGCGGGAGGGTGTTGGCGACATCGCCGGGCCCGAGCCACGCCCGGCGCGCGGTTGCGATCCCCCAGCGCATGTTCGCGAGGGTGGCGATGCGGTGCGCGTCGGAGTCGATCACGAGCGTCACGCCCGCGCGTGCCGCCGCGCGTGCGTTCACGTCGGAGAGGTCGCGCCGGTCGGGGTTGGCGTTGATCTCGAGCAGCGTGCCCGTCCGCGCCGCCGCCTCGTAGACGGCGTCGAGCGCCAGCGCGTAGGGCGCGCGCTGCTCGATCTTGCGACCCGTGGGGTGGCCGATCGCGTCGACGAGGGGGTGCTCGATCGCGGCGATCATGCGGTCCGTCATTGCCTGCTCGCCCATCGCGAACGAGGTGTGCACGCTCGCGACCACCCAGTCGAGCTCCGCGAGCAGCTCGTCCTCGTAGTCCAGCGAGCCGTCGGGGAGGATGTTCACCTCGCTCCCCGCGAGCAGCTCGATCCCGTCGAGCGAGGCGTTCGCCTCTCGCACGCGCTCGATCTGCACGCGCAGCTCCTGCGGCGAGACCGCGTTGCCGAAGCCGTGGCTGGCGGAGTGATCGGTGATCGCGAGGTACTCGTAGCCCCGCTCGCGTGCCGCCGTAGCCATCTCGGCGATCGTGTTGTGCCCGTCCGAGGCGATCGTGTGGCTGTGGAGGTCTCCGCGGATGTCTCCCAGCTCGATCAGCGGCGGTTGCTCTACGAGCGCGAGCTCGCCGCGGTCCTCCCGCAGCTCGGGCTCGATGTAGGGGAGCCCCAAGCGCGCGTACACGTCCTGCTCGCGCTCGTGGGTGTCGGTCGTCCCCGTTGCATCGTCGAGGATTCCGTACTCGGACACGTGCAGCCCGCGTCTCACCGCGCGCTCGCGCAGTGCGGCGTTGTGGCGCCCCGAGCCGGTGAAGTGCTGGAGCAGGTTGCCGAGCTCTGCGGGGCGGCCGATGCGCAGGTCGACGGCCGCGCCGGTGTGCGCGACCGCCCGCGCGCCCGCCTTGCCCGCCGAGCTGACGCGCTCGATCTCCGGCAGCTTGGCAAGGCTCCTGGCGAGCGTCGTGGGACGGGTGGTGACCGCCACCAGGTCGATGTCCTTGACGCTGTCGGCCTGCCTGCGCAGCGAGCCCGCCGGGATCACGCGGGTGCCACTGCCGCCGAGCTCGCGCAGACCGCCGGCGAGCGCCTCGGCGAGCTCGAGCGCGCGCGGGAGCAGGATCCGCGGCGCGCCCAGCGGTTCGGACTCGTCCAGCCGGGCGAGCGAGGCGAGCACGCTCTCCTCGAAGCGCGCGCCGAGGCCCTTGACGGTGCGCAGCCGGTGCTCTTCCGCAGCGGTGCGGAGCGCCTCCGGCGAGTCGACCGCGAGCTCGTCGAAGAGCAGCCGGGCGCGCTTGGGGCCGAGGCCGGGCAGCCTCGTGATCGTGACCAGCCCCGGCGGGAACTTCGCTCGAAGCTTCTCCGTCGCCGGGATCGTGCCGGTCTCCACGAGGCTGAGGATCTTCTCGTGCAGGGTCGCGCCGATGCCCGGGAGCTCGGTCGTGCGGCCTTCGCGGGCGAGCTGTGCGACAGAGACGGAGGCCTCGCGAACGCTCTTGGCGGCGCTGCGGTAGGCCAGCACACGGTGCACGATCGCGCCGTCGAGCTCGTACAGGTCGCCCAGCTCGCTCAGCGAATCGGCGATCTCGCCGTTGGAGGGATCGGAGCGGGGCACGCCCCCAGCCTATGCACGGATCGCCCGCCGGGGCCCCGAGGGAGCGCTGCGACGGCGCGCGCGGACCCGCGTGGCTAGGGTACGCCGACCAGATGTCCGGCGTGCCCTGGCTGATCCTGCCCACCTACAACGAGGCCGAGAACGTGCGAGCGATCGTGCTCGCCGCCGGCGAGGTGCTCGCGCGCGCATCCGAGGACGGGTACCGCGTGCTCGTCGTCGACGACGGCTCCCCCGACGGGACGGGCGAGCTCGCCGACGAGCTCGCGGCCGAGCACGAGTGGGTCGAAGTCCTCCACCGGACCGAGAAGAACGGGATCGGGCCGGCGTACCTCGCCGGTTTCCGGCACGCGCTCGACGGCGGCGCCGCTTATGTGATGGAGATGGACTCCGACTTCTCCCACGATCCGGCGGACCTCGCGCGCCTGCTCGCCGCGGTGCGCGGCGACGCCGACCTCGCGCTCGGCTCGCGCTACGTGCCCGGCGGGGGCGTGAGGGACTGGGGCCTGCTGCGGCGTCTGATCAGCGAGGGCGGCTCCACGTACGCGCGCTGGGTCCTCGGACTGAAGGTGCGCGACCTCACGGGGGGCTTCAAGTGCTTCCGCCGCGAGGTGCTCGAGGCGATCCACTTCGACGGCGTTCGCTCGCAGGGATACGCGTTCCAGGTGGAGCTCACCTACCGCGCCGTGCAGGCGGGATACCGCGTGCGGGAGGTGCCGATCACCTTCCGCGAACGCGAGCGCGGGCAGAGCAAGATGCACTGGCGCATCGCCGCCGAGGCGATGTGGCTCGTGCCGCTCCTGCGCTTCAGGTAGCCCGCGGCACCGCCGATGCTGAGGCGATGGACGCCTCTGCATATGCGTTCGTGCACGGCGTGCGCCACACGCGCACGACGCTGCGCGCCTGGCAGCGCGCGCCTGGGCCCGTGGTCGGGCGCTGGGCGGCGGGGTCGGCGCTGGCGGCGGCCGCGCTGCTGCTGGCGGTGTGGGCCGTGTCGCTGATCGACCACGGCTACGAGCAGGTCGTGCACCTCGAACCGCCGTTCGCGGTGGGCGGCCTGGACGACGTCGGACGCGTCGTGCGCAGCAACATGCTGGTGCTCGCGCTGCACGCGATGGCGTGCGTGGCCGGCTTCATCGCGGGCAGCTCGCTGCCGCTGCAGGCGCAGGGCAGGCACGGCGTCTCCCGCTGGCTGCACGAACACGGGGGGCGCATCGCGATCGCATTCGTGGTGTGCGCGACCACGTTCTCGCTGAGCGCGCAGGCGTACGTGATCGGGCACAGCCTCGCCGGCGTCTCCCACTTCCTGGGCGTGGCGCCCGGGCTGCTGCTCCTGTCCGTGCTGCCCCACGCGCTGCCCGAGCTGATCGCCCTGTTCCTGCCGCTCGCCGCGTGGATCATCGCCAGCCGGCGCGGTGAGTGGGAGCAGCTGCTCGCCGCAACCGTCGTCACGGTCGCGATCGCGGTGCCGGTGTTGGTGCTGGCCGCGTTCGTGGAGGTGTACCTCTCGCCGCGGCTGTTCACCGCGGTGACGCACATCCACACCCCGATCGTGCGCCAGACGACGATCGACGGCGAAGCGTGGACCGTGACCGTGCGGTGAGCCGCCGCCGCGAGCGCCGGCGCGCGAAGCTCAGCGCTCTTCGGCTTCTTCCTCTTCCGGCATCGCAGCCTCGTCGCGCAGCAGGATCACGAGCAGCAGCACCGCCGCGGCAACTACCACCCCCATGACGAGCGGGCCGCTGACGGCGAGTACGAACACCCGGTCACGATAGCTCGCGCCATGCGGATGCGTGCCGGCCGAACGCACCGGTCAGCCTGGGCGGGCGTGCCCCGGAGACCCTTCCTTCATTTTGTATAGTGAGGGGTAAGGAACGACGGAACAAGGAGACCTAAGGAGATCCCATGGCAGGCAACCTCATGCAGGTGACGGACACAAACTTCGACGCCGAGGTGATCGAGTCCGCAGAACCCGTGCTGGTGGACTTCTGGGCGCCGTGGTGCGGGCCGTGCCGTGTGGTCGCGCCGGTGCTCGAGGAGATCGCCTCCGAGCGCGAGGACCTCCGCATCGTGAAGCTCGACATCGACGAGAACCCCCAGACCGCCGCTCGCTTCGGCGTCCTCTCGATTCCCACGATGATCCTGTTCAAGGGCGGGCAGCCGGCCGCCACGGTCATCGGCGCCTACCCCAAGAAGAAGCTCGAACAGGAGCTCGAGCCGGCGCTCAGCGCGGCCTAGCGCGCCGCAGGAAGATCTCCAGGGGCAGGCCCTCGAGCAGGGCCTGCTCCTCGTAGTCGGGCGCCCAGTCGCTCGGCCTGCTCTCTCCGTCGAACGTGAGCTCGACCGCGAGCGTCTCATGGGCGACGTAGTCGCGGTGGACGTGTGCCGCCGCGACCACGCGCTCGTCTCCCGCGAGCGCGAGCTCGATCCGGTCCTCGACCTGCAGCCCCGCGGCCTTGCGGGCGTTCTGCACGGCGTGCACGACCTCGCGCGCGAGACCCTCCGCATGGAGGTCGTCGGTGATCGTGAGGTCGAGTGCGACCGCGTGTGAGCCCTCGCGCTCCACGCTGTAGCCCTCCGGCGCCGACATCGTGATGATCACGTCCTCGCTCGTGAGCGTGTGCTCCCGTCCGCCGACCGAGATTCCGATCGTGCCGCCGTCGCGCAGGGTCCGCGCCACTTTCGCCGGGTCGAGCGCCGCGATCGCATCCGCGGCGCGCGGCATCTCGGCGCCGAACATCGGGCCGAGGCGGCGATAGTTCGGCTTCAGCGAGTAGCTGCCGAGCTCGTCGGCCCCCGCCACGAAGCGTATTCGCCCCACGTTCAGCTCCTCGCGAACGATCTCCGCGAGGCGTTCGAGCGCGGCGCGCTCCCGCTCGTCTGCGACGATCACGGCCTCGCCCAGCGGCTGGCGCACCTTGATCTTCGCCTGGCCGCGGGCTCCGAGGCCGAGACGCACCGTCTCGCGCGCCAGCGCCATCGCCCACTCGAGCTCGTCGTCGCGGGCGCCCACCTCGGCGGGGTCGGGGAAGTCGCACAGGTGCACGCTCGCGAGCGTCCCATCGAGGTTGTCGTAGATCTCGTCCGCGATGAACGGGCAGAACGGCGCGAGCAGCCGGGAGATCGTCAACAGGCATGTGTGCAGCGTCGCGAACGCCTGCACGTCGCCGTCCCAGAAACGCGGTCGCGAGCGCCTCACGTACCAGTTGGAGACCTCGTCGAGCAGCTCCGCGATCGCGCGCCCCGCCGTGGTCGCGTCGTACGCGTCGAGCCGCTCGGTGACGAGCTCCGCGGTGGCGGCGGTCCGCGATAGCACCCAGCGGTCGAGGTCGTGCTCGGGGGCGGCGCCGTCGGCGGGCCGTCCCTCCAGCGTTCCGCGGGACGCGTTCGCGTAGAGGACATAGAAGTAGTACGTGGACCAGAGCTGCTTGAGGAACAGCCGCACGCCCTCGCCGATCGTCTCGGCCGAGAAGCGGTAGCCGTCCCACGGCTGCTTGGACGTGAAGAAGTACCAGCGGAACGCGTCCGCCCCGTGCGTGTCGAGCACCTGCCACGGCTCGACCGCGTTGCCGCGTGACTTGGACATCTTCTGGCCCTGCTCGTCGAGGATCAGGCCGAGGCACACCACGTTGCGGTACGGCGCCGCGTTGCCGAGGAGCACCGAGACGGCCAGCAGCGAGTAGAACCAGCCGCGCGTCTGATCCTGCGCCTCGCAGATGAAGTCCGCCGGGAACCGTTCTGCCTGCACGTCCGCGTTCTCGAACGGGAAGTGGTTCTGGGCGAACGGCATCGCGCCGGAGTCGAACCACACGTCGATCACCTCCGGCACGCGCCGCATCGGCTCGCCGCACTGCTCGCACGTGAACGTGACCTCGTCGACGTAGGGGCGGTGGTGGTCGGAGAGGGTCGTCCCGGAGCGCGCCTCGAGCTCCTCGTAGGAGGAGATCACGTGGATGTGCCCGCCCTCGCAGCGCCACACGGGCAGCGGCGTGCCCCAGTAGCGCTCGCGCGAGAGCGCCCAGTCGACGTTGTTCTTCAGCCAGTCGCCGAAGCGGCCGTCCTTGACGTGCGGCGGATGCCAGGCGACCGTGTCGTTGGCGGCGAGGAGCTCGTCGCGGGGCGGTAGGGCAGCGACGGGGGCGGCCTGCCAGCGGAGGAAGCGCACGAGCGGGTCAGCGGTGTCGGCCAGCGCGCGGTCGCCGTCGGGGTCGAGGTAGACGGTGCGCACGACGATGACGTCGGGGGTGTGGCCGTGGCGGGCGCAGGCGTCGCGGTAGGCGGCCACGCGCTCGGGCACCTGCTCGACGCGGGTGAAGGGGCCGATCATGA
>Ga0187823_10000132_pt1 | contig 16864 bp, 16 predicted proteins | sample NC_wetland_sal_i_12_FD_132968 | JGI IMG/M metagenome (GOLD analysis project Ga0187823, IMG submission 132968) | Wetland sediment microbial communities from Neuse River Estuary, North Carolina, USA - SourceSoil_3 | ecosystem: Environmental > Aquatic > Freshwater > Wetlands > Sediment | place...
CCCGCACGCTGCGAGCAGTACCGCGCAGGCGAGGAGGAGGGCGCACGCGGCCGCGGCCCGGGGGGCGGGGAGCCTTCGAGTCATCACACCGATGGTATTCGCCGCCCGCCGGAGTGTCCCTCGATCACCGCGCCGCGGGGGGATCTCCCGGGTGTCGAGCACGGTCCGGCCACGCCACGCCCCCCGGCGGTCCCCGCCCGTGCAGCGGCTACGATCATCCGAGAGCGACGATGGCGAGCTCACCCCCGACAGAGCGGCCGCCGGCGACGGAAGGGCCGAAGCGCGAGCGCTCGTCCCGCGCGACGGCGCGCAGCGGCGCGCTGATCGTGATCGCGGTGGTGGCGACGCTGTTCGCGGTGCTCAACGTCAACGAAGTGAAGGTCGACTGGATCATCGGGTCCGGGCACGCGCCCCTGATCGTGGTGATCGTGATCTCGGCGCTCGTGGGGATCGTGCTCACCTATCTCGCCGAACGCCGCAACCGCAAGCGCCGCTGAGGAGTGGGCGCCCTACGCGGCGCTCAGTGAAGGAGCAGGCGCAGCCCGAGCAGGGCAAGCCCGAGCAGCAGTCCGATGCCCGCCTCGAGCGCGACCTCGTGGGGCGCGGCGCCGCTTCGCAGCCCCGCGAGGAGCTCGAAGAGGAAGATGCACGCGACGGTGGCGTACAGCGCGATTCGCACACCCGTTTCCTGGTCGCCGCCCGCGATCCACGTGATCACGATCACGAGCAGCGGGATCGCCGCGCCGCGCAGCAGCGCACGGTCGTGCGAGAGCGTGGTCGCGAGCGTCCGCAGGTCGAGCCTCACGGCGCCGCGCAGGCGCTCGCCGAGCACGGTGGCGTACGAGTGAAGCAACCAGTACCCGAGCGCCGCCACGAACCCCGACAGCAGCGTGTCGAGGTACGTCTCGTGACGCCCTGCCTCGGCGGCGAGCAACGTGCCGATCGACAGCAGCCCATAGATCGTGCCCGAGGGATTCTCGCTGGAGACGAGCCAATCGACCGTGTACCAGAACGCGGTGCGCCCGCCCGGCGTGCGCGGTACGCGTCCACGTTTGGTGATCGCGTCGCGGAACGGCATCGCGTGATTATCCGCGCGTGCACGGCGCGCGAGGCGGCGATAGCCTTCGAGGCGATGGCGGAGGGTGTCGGAGCGAGGTTGCGCCAGGCCGTGCTCGTGGCCCGCGAGCTCGAGCCGCTCGCCGCGGAGCTGCGCGAGCAACTCGATCTGCTCGAGCCCTACCGCGACCCCGGCGTGGCCGAGTTCGGGCTCGCGAACGTGGTGTTCGCGCTCGACGACTGCTTCCTGGAGGTGGTCTCGCCGATCCGGGAGGGCACCGCGGGCGGGCGCTACCTGGACCGCAACGGCGACGGTGGGTACATGCTGATCTTCGACCTCGTCGACCTCGACGGCGCGCGCGAGCGGGCGGCGGAGATGGGCGTGCGCGTGGTGTGGCAGATCGATCTGCCGGACATCTCGGGTACGCACCTTCACCCGGGCGACATGGCCGGCGCGATCGTGTCGATAGACGGGTCGCGTCCTTACGGGTCCTGGCGCTGGGGCGGCCCGGACTGGACGGCCAGGACCAGCACCGGCGCGCGTGCGCGCCTGCAGGGAGTCACCGTGGCGGTGTCCGAGCCGGACGCGGTGGCGCGGCGCTGGGCACAGGTGTTGGGCGCGGAGGTCGACGGCGGGGCGGACGGGGTGGGCGGGGTGCGAATCCCGCTCGACGGCGGCGAAGTCCGCTTCCGCGAGGCTGGCGGAGGCGGGGAAGGGCTGTGCGAGATCGCGCTCGCGGTGCCCGAGGACGTCCGCGGCGGGCGCTCGGAGCTGCAGCTTGGCGGCGTGCGCTTGGCGCTGGCCGCGGCGGACGGCTAGCCGAGCGCCGCGAAGTGCGGCTCGCGCCGCTCGACGAAGCTGGCGACGCCCTCGCGGAAGTCGCCTCCCGCGAACGACCGCAGCATCAGCTCGTCGGCGCGGCCGGTGGCGTCCAGCAGTCCGCGCTCCAAGTCTCCGTAGACCTGCTGCTTCATCGCGGCCATGCTCGCGGGCGAGCAGTTGTGCGCGAGGTCGCGCGCGTAGTCGAGCGTCGCGCCGAGCAGCTCCTCCGGCGGGAGCACGCGGTTCACGAGCCCCAGGTCGCAGGCCTCCTCGGCGAGCAGCACGCGCGCCGACAGCAGCAGGTCCATCGCGCGCGCCGGTCCCACCAGGCGCGGCAGCATCCACGAGATCCCGTGCTCGGCGACGAGGCCGCGGCGGGCGAACGCGGTGGTGAACTTGGCGCCGCCGGCGGCGAAGCGGATGTCGCACATCAGCGCCTGCACGAGGCCGATGCCCGCGCACGGACCGTTGATGGCCGCGATCAGCGGCTTGGGGATCCCCAGCGGCAGGCTCTGCGGGCGGCGCTCCCGCGCGCGCTCTTCCGCCGCCGCCACCGCGCCCCCGTTCGTCGCCGCGCCGTTCTCGCCGCTCCCGCCCAGCGTCTGCAGATCGTTCATGTCGGCGCCCGCGCAGAAGCCGCGGCCGGCGCCGGTGACGACGATCGCGCGCACGTCGGGGTCGGCGGCGCACCCTTCGAGCAGATCGAAGTAGAGGTTCTCCATCTCCCCGGTCCACGCGTTCAGGCGGTCGGGGCGGTTGAGCGTGAGCAACGCCACGCCGTCCTTCACCTCATGTTCCACAACGGCGCTCATCGAACCCTCCTCTGGCTTGGCTGATCGCGAGCCTACTCCTACGCTGTCCACGATGGCTCCCGCGTTTGCGCCGCTCGAAGCACTCGACCCGTTCGCCGGGACGACGGCGGCCCACGCGCTCCCGTACGTGTTGCTGGACGTGTTCACCGACACGCCGCTGGAGGGCAACCCGCTGGCCGTGTTCACGGGCGATGCAGGCGGGATGGGCACTGCGCTGATGCAGCGGCTCGCGCGCGAGCTGAACCTCTCCGAGAGCGTGTTCCTGCAGCGGCCCGGCGCGTCCGCCGATGCGCGCGCGCGGATCTTCACGCCCTCGGCGGAGCTCCCGTTCGCGGGCCATCCGGTGCTCGGCACCGCCGCGCTGCTGAGCGCCGCGCTCGACCGGGCAGGGGTGACGCTCGAGACCGGCGCGGGTGAGGTGTCGGTGTCGTTCGATCGGGTGAGCGGCCGCGCCCGCTTCGGGACGATGGCGCAGCCGCTGCCGACGTGGCAGCCGTTCGCGCAGCAGGTGGAACTGCTGGCGGCGCTCGGCGCGGAGCGGTCGAGCCTGCCCGTGGAGGAGTACGTCAACGGGCCTCGCACCGTCTTCGTGGAGCTGCCCGACGAGGCCTCGCTGGCAGCTCTGGCCCCTGATCTGGGCGCGCTCGCGTCGCTCGGCGAGATGGTCGTGGGCTGCTTCGCCGGGGATGGCGACCTCGTCAAGCAAGGACCCTCGTCCAGCAAGGGCAGGCAGGCGAGCGTGGAGTCGCGCAACTTCGCGCCGGCGCTGGGCGTGCCCGAGGACCCGGCGACCGGCTCGGCTGCGGGCCCGCTGGCCGTCCATCTCGCCCGCCACGGGCGCGTTGCGTACGGGGAGCGGGTGGAGATCCGCCAGGGCCTTCGGATCGGCAGGCCGTCGAAGCTGTACGCGTGCGCCCGCGGCTCCTCGGAGCGACTCGAGCGCGTCGAGGTGGGCGGCTGGGCCACCGTCGTGGGGACCGGCGAGCTCCGCGTCTAGGGAGGCGCGCGGCGCGCCCGGGGCGGGACGACCCCGAACGCGCCGCGCCGGGGAGGAACGTCAGTCGCCGGCGCCGAGCGCGGGAGTGGCAAGCGGTGCGCGCGCCTCCGGTGCGGGCACCGCGTCCGCGTCCTCGGCGCTGATGGGCTGTGCGGGGAGCAGCCACGCGGCCATCACCGCGCCCGCTGCCGCGACCGCGGCCGCGACCACGCAGCCCGCACTCAACCCGTGCAGGAACGAGTGCGTGGCGGCGTTCTTGACGGCGAGCGCAGCGGCGGGCGCGGATGCCGACAGCCGTTCGGCGACCGTCAGCGCGGAGCCGACCGATGCGCGCGCGCTGTGGACGAGCCCGGCGGGGAGCCGCCCCGGAAGCGTCGCCACGAGCCTGCTCGCGAACAACGACGCGTAGACACTCCCGATCACCGCCACGCCGAGCGTGCCGCCGAGCAGGCGCGTGGCGTCGTTCACCGCGGAGCCCACGCCGGCCTTGGCTCGAGGCACCGCGCCCATGATCGCCTCGGTGGCGGGGGCGCTGGTGAAGCCCATGCCCACGCCGTAGAGGACCATCTGGACGGCGATGAGCGAGTACGGCGTGCCGACCGCCGCGGTGGCGGCGACCCACACGTAGAACGCCGCCACCATCACGAGCCCGAGCGCGACGATCAGCTTGGTTCCGAAGCGCACAGCCAGCTTCGTGCCGAGCACCGACGCGACGCCCACCGAGGTGGCCACCGGGAGCAGGTGCACACCAGCCGAGAGCGGGTCATAGCCTTTGATGAACTGGAAGTACTGGGTCATCAGGAAGATGAACCCGAACAGGCTGAAGAACGCCACGGTCACCGAGCCGGACGCGGCGGTGAAGCGGGGGTTGGCGAACAACCGCACGTCGAGCATCGGCGAGCTGGTGCGCCGCTCCCACGCGATGAACGCCCCCAGCAGCAGCGCCGCGGCGGCGAACCCGACGAGCGTGCGGGCGCTGCCCCAGCCGTGTTCGGGCGCCTCGATGATGGTGAAGATCAGCAGCCCCATGGCGGCCGCGGAGAGCCCGAACCCGGGGCGGTCCAGCGCCGGCGCGCCGGGGTCGCGGGAGGTCGGCACGGCGACCGCCACGAGCAGCGCCGCCAGCGCCGCGACGGGCGTCATCGCGAAGAAGATGCTCGTCCAATCGAAGCGTTCCAGCAGCCAGCCGCCCACGATCGGACCGAGCGCGATCGCCATGCCGCCGGTGGCGCCCCACAGCCCGATCGCGCGTGCGCGCTCACCGCGCTCGACGAAGATGTTGGAGATCAGCGACAGCGTGGCGGGGAACACCATCGCCGCACCAAGGCCCATCACGCAGCGCGCCGCGATCAGCGCGTCGGTGCTGGTGGTGAGGCCGCCCGCGGCGCTCGCGAGGCCGAACACGGCCAGGCCCGACAGGAGCATGCCCTTGCGGCCCAGCCTGTCCGACAGCGAGCCCGCCGACAGCAGCAGCGCTGCGAACACGAGGTTGTAGGCGTCCACGATCCATTGCAGCTGGCTGTTGCTGGCGTGCAGCTCGCGCACCAGCGTGGGCAGGGCCACGTTGACGATCGTGGTGTCGAGGTTGATCGCGAACGAGGCGATCAGCAATGCGGGGAGGATGAGTCGGCGTCTGGTCATGGACAAGGGTCTAACACAGCTAGACAAGAAAATCAACTAGTTGCTAAAAAATATCAATAGATGCTGTACACTCTGTCCATGCGCTCCTATGGCCAGTACTGCGCAATCGCCAAGGCGCTCGACGTGGTCGGAGATCGGTGGACGATGCTGATCGTCCGAGAGCTGCTCGCGCGCGGCGAGTGCCGGTACACCGACCTTCGCGACGGCCTCCCCGGCATCGCGACCAACCTGCTCGCGGACCGGCTGCGCGCGCTCGAGCAGGCGGGCGTGGTGAGCAGGCGTCAGGCGCCCCCGCCGGTCGCGGCGACGCTGATGTCGCTCACTGAGCGGGGGCGGGCGCTCGAGCCCGTGATCGACGCGCTCGGCACGTGGGGGATCCCGCTGATGGTCGAGGGCCCCGCGCCGGGGGACGAGTTCCGTGGACGCTGGCTGGCGTGGCCGGCGGAGATGTTCCTCGCCGACCACAGTCCCGAGGAGCCGGCGGTGGCGATCGAGCTGCGCACCTCGGCGGAGGAGCAGCCGGTGGTGATCGAGACGGAGGCGGGCACGGTGCGCGCGCGGCAGGGCGAGTGCGAGCAGCCCGACGCGATCCTCACGGGGACCGCGTACGCGATTCTGGGTGTCCTCAGCGGTCACGTGACGCTCGCCGACGCACGCGAGGGTGGGCTCGGCTTCGACGGCGATCCGCAGGCGCTCGCGCGCGTGCAGCCGCTCGCGCTGGCCGCCTGAAACCCGCAACGCGGCCACCGATTCGGGGGGCCCTCGTGGCATACGATTCAGTGCATGCGCCCCTGGACCAGGAGCGACGGGGATCGGGGGATGCCGCGGGGGGAAGTGAGCGCCGCGGTGCTGGCCGCGGCGGTGCTGTACCTGACGGGCGGGGCGCTGATAGCGACCTCGGCGCTGCTGCCCCACGTCAGCTCGCCGGCGGGCGCCGCCGCCGTGGCGGTGAGCGCGGTGCTCACCGCGGCGGTCCTCACGGCGCTCGTCCTCGCCGGTCAGGCGAGCCTGTGGCTCGCGTGGGCGGCGGACGTGTGGGGGCTCGTGCACATCGCCGTCCTGTGTGCCTCCACGGGCGGGTCGCAGAGCCCGTTCGCGCTCCTCTACTTCTTCGCGATCGGCCACGCCGCCGCGTTCCAGCCGCGGGCGCGGTTCGTGTGGGTGTGGGTGCTCGGTCTCATCGCGTTCCTCCTGCCGGTCGTCTACGAAGAAGTGTCTGCGACGTTCGGCGCGATCGCGGTGGTGGGCGGCGTGCTGATGCTGCTCACCACGGGCGTCATCCACAGCGCGCTCGGCCGCATGCGCGAAGGGCGGTCCAACCTCGAGTTCCTGATCGCGGCGACGGCGAACCTCGACACGTCACTCGACCCGCAGCAGACGCTGCGCAGGATCGCGGCCACGGCGGTGCCCGGTCTCGCCGAGCTGTGCGTGATCGACGTGCTGGGCAGCGAAGGTCAGATCGCCACCACGGTGGCGCACGCGGCCGACCGCGGCCTGGCGGTGCGCGTGGAGGCGATGCACGAGGAGAGTCCGCCGGACCTGCACCCCTCCGGCCCGATCGCCCAGGCGCTCGAAAGCGGCCATGCACGTGTGCTGGAGGAGGGCAGCGCCGAGAACGGCGCCGCGGTCGCCGATCACCCGCACCGCGAGCTGATGCGCGAGAGCGGCTATGGCGCGCTGGCGGCGATTCCGATGTTCGCGCGGGGCCGGATGCTCGGCGTGATCTCGTTCCTGCGCGCCGCGCGCTTCAAGCAGCCCGAGCTGAAGCTGCTCGAGGACCTCACCGGCCGCGCGTCGCTCGCCTACGACAACGCGCGCCTGTACGCCGAGCGCGCGAACGTCGCGCACACGCTCCGCCACAGCCTGATGCCGGCGGCGCTGCCACAGGTGCCGGGGCTGCAGCTCGAGAGCTTCTTCCAGCCGATGGGAGCCGGCAGCGAAGTGGGCGGCGACTTCTACGACGTGTTCGGCGACGGCGAGGACACGTGGCTGGTCGTCGGCGACGTGTGCGGCAAGGGTGCCGAGGCGGCCGTGCTGACCGGCTTCCTGCGGCACACCACCGTGGCGTATGCGCGTGAGGGGGAGGGCCCCGCGAGCGTGCTCGAGCGGGTCAACGACGCGATGCTCGATCACGACTTCGACGGGCGCTTCGCGACCGCCATCCTCGTGCGCCTCCGGTTCCGTGACAACGGCGTGCACGTGGTGCTCGCCGCGGCGGGGCACCCCGCCGCGCTCGTCACGCGCGCGACCGGGGGGGCGGAGGAGCTGGGGGCGTGCGGCACGCTGCTGGGGGTGTTCCCGGACCCGCGGATCCCGGAGGCCGGCGCGGTGCTCGGCCCGGGGGACTCGCTCGCGCTCTACACCGACGGGCTGGCGGAGGCGCAGGCGCCGGGGCGGGTCCTCACCGTCGACCAGATGATCGCCGCGCTCTCATCGACGCCGCCGCGCTCCGCGCGCGAGACGATCGACTCCCTGCTCGCCCTCGTCGACCTGCGCGACGGTGCGCGCGACGACATCGCGATCCTGGCTGCGCGGGTGGACTCCGCAGCGGGAGCGCCGCCGGCCCCCCGCTCGGCGGACGCGCTCGCGACCTAGCGGGTCACGGTCAGGGCGTGCCGCCGGGCTGTGCCTCGGCGAGCATCTCGGCCATCGCCTTCTGCAGCGCCAGCGCGGCGGACATCGGGCGAACCATCACGACCAGCTCGTCCACCTCGCCATCCGCGTTCGTGTGCAGCAGGTCCACGCCCTCGAGGTCGCGGTCGCCCACACGAGCGCGGAACACGAGTGCGTGGTCGGCACCCTGCTCGGAGCCGATCTCACGGTCGTAGCGGAAGTCCTGGAAGACCCGCGAGACGGCCATCAGGACCATCCCCACCTCGTCGCGGCCCTCGTATTCGCGGAACACGATCGGGCTGCGGAAGCGGACGCCCTCGGCGAGCGTGGCGACGGCTGCCTGCATGTCCTGCGCTTCTACGGCTTGGCGGAAGGCGAGCATCGGTCGAGCGTACCCGAGCGCGGCGGCCCGCGCATATCGCGATGTCGCCCGCGCCGGGCTCGGCGCGTCAGCGCGAGGCCGAGTTGCCTCGGCGCTGGTGCCAGCGCATCCGCGCCGAGGGACGCCCACCGCGGCGCCGGTGCGGGCGCAGGCGGCCCGGCTGGGCCATCACGAGCGCGAGGCCCGCGATCAGCACCACGGCGAGGGCGGCCAGAACGATGATCGTGGCTGTGAGGGTCATGGGCGATGCGTTGCCCTCAGCCGCCCGTTCCAAACACGTGAGCGGTCCCTCCGGATCGGCGAGTAGCGGCCGCTAGCGGCCCCGGGCCTGCTCCTCGGCGACGGTGCGCTCCGCCGTGGGCTTGGCTTCCAGCCGAGCGTCGGGGATCACCTCGCCGCTCTCGACGGACAGGCCGTAGGTGCCTTCGCGCAGGCGCGCCTCGGCGCGCTCGAGCGCGGAGAGCTGCGTGCGCAGGTCCTCCGCGCGGCCGCTGTCGGCCTCCGCTTCGTACAGGCTCTCGGAATCGCGTTCGCCGGGCTCGCGCTGCTCGTCGGCGTCCTGCACGGACGCATCCGCGTTCGAGGCGATCGCTCGCTCGATCCGCTCGCGCTCAGCCGCGAGAAGCTGTCTTGCCTGCTCCGCGTCCATCCGGCAGAGCCTATCGCTGAGCGGTGCGCTCAGCGGATCTCGACCCCGCTCGGGCGGGGTTCCTCCTCGTGCGCGGCGGCGTCGTACATCGAGCTGCGTGTGCCGCCCGCAACCGCGCCGTTGCCGTCGGCTTCGTCCTCGGGCTCGAGGGCGGCGTGGCTGCTGCCGTACGTGTTGGCGATCGCATCGGGGTCTCCGATCGCGACGCGGTCGCGCCCGGCGTGCTTGGCCGCGTACAGCCCCGCGTCGGCGATCGCGAGCAGCCGCTCCACGTTGTCGCCCTCGAGCGAATCGGTCACGCCGAAGCTCGCGGTGAAGCGCGGCGTTTCGCCCGGGTGCGCGATCGCGAGGTCGTGGCGGAGGCGCTCCAGCACGGCGACGGCCTGAAAGCGGTCGAGCTCCGGGAGCGCGATCACGAACTCCTCGCCGCCCCAGCGAGCCAGCGTGTCGCGCTCGCGCAGCGCCGCGGAGGCGGTCTGCGAGAACAGCCGCAGCGCGCGGTCGCCGGCCTCGTGGCCATGCGTGTCGTTGAGCTGCTTGAAGTGGTCGAGGTCGGCGATCACGAGCGCGAACAGGTCGCCGCCGCGTACGAGCTCGCGCAGGCGCTGCTCGGCGGTGCGGCGGTTGATCAGCCCCGTGAGACCGTCGGTGGAGGCCTGCAGCTGCGTCTTTTCGAACGCGCGCACGGTGCCGATCCGGGCGCCCGCCTGGCCCGCGAGCGCGCTGAGCCGCTCGACGGGCTCGTCCGTGAGGGGATCGCCGTCGGGACCGGTCGTGTGCAGGACGCCGAGCGCGCGCCCCATGAAGCTCACGGGCACGCACACCGCGGAGCAGCTCCCGCTCGCTCGGTCGCGCAGGTGCGGGCACGCGTTGAGCGCGTCGCTCGAGTCGAACACCACCGCCGTCCCGCGGCGCACGGCGACGCACGAGAAGGGCGACTTCACCGGACAGCCGGGGGCGGGCGTCCCGGGCGCCGAGGCCACCCGCGCGAGATTCGCACGGCTCGAGTCCGACAGGAGCAGCTCCATCGGCGTGCGCTCGGAGATGTTGCTCATGGCGTGCTCCACCACGTCGAACACTTCGCGCTCCTCGTCGGCCATCTCGAGCGCTTCGGAGAGCTTGGTGGAGAAGCCGTCGCGCTGCAGCTGCTGCTTCAGGGTCTGCTCGAGCGTGACGCGGTCGGTTGTGTCGCGCGCGTGCAGCACCACGCCGCGCAGGCTGCGGTCGCTGCGCAGGTCGGTGGCCCGTGCCTCCAGGTGCCGCCACTCGCCCGCGCCGTTGCGCATCTGGAAGGTGAACTCGCGGGGCTCGCCCGAGGTGCGCACGGTCTCGAGCAGCGGACGGTCCTCCTCGCGCACGAACTGCAACACGCCGTCGCCGTACAGGTCCTGCGGAGTGAGCCCGGTCATCGCAGCGACGTTGCGGCTCACGTAGCGGCAGCCGTCCGCCCCGAGCACGATCACGAGGTCGCTGGAGGAGAGCGCGAGGCTGCGGAAGTGGGCGCTCTGGCGGCGGGTCGTCGCGAGCAGCATGCCGGCGAGGAGCACGGTGATCACGAGCCCGCCGAGGCCGAGGAGCACCTCTTTGCTGATCAGCCCGCCGGTCGCCGCTTCGTCGGTTCGCCCGATTTCGCGCGCGGCGCGGAATGCGACGCTGGAGGTGAGCGCGGCGAGCACGCGCAGCCGCTCGACCGGTTCGAGGCCCGCGACGTTCTCGCCGCCGGTATCCGGCAGCCCCGCCGTGGGGCGGTGCGCAGCGACCGCCTGGCCGGTGGCGGTCAGGTCGTCGACGAGCTTGTCCTCGAGCTCGAACTGGGATCGGAGCATGGCGGTTTCCGCCGGCGGCAGCGTCGTTTCGTCGTCGTCGCCGTTGACGGAGGGTGCGACGCCGCCGCCGATCAGCGCGGTCGCCGAGTTGGTCATCACCTGAGCGGTGTAGCCCGGGTCGGCCCGGACGCCTTCCCGCGCGAGCAGCACCTCGTCGACGAAGCGTTCCGCGAGGGTGCGCTGGCGCGCGGCGATCTCGATCACGCTGGTCCTGTGCACGGAGTCTTTCGTGCTGGCCACAGACAGGGCGATCGTCCCTGCGGAGATCAGCGCGAACGTCAGGAAGATCGCGATGACGGGCCTGCGGTTGGTGGCCGTCGAGAACGGCTTCGGCATGCCGCGGCGGAGGCGCATCACTGCACCACCAGTTCGGAGCGCATGCCGGCCATGTAGTGGCCCTCCATGTTGCAGAAGAACACGTAGCGCCCGGGACGAAGGGTGACGGTGAGGGCTCGCACCGAGCCGGGGCCGCCGGGCTCGAGCGCGCCGGGCTCCTCGTTTTCGACGGCTTCCTCGTCGACGGTCAGGCCGTCGGCGCGCAGCGGCAGCCGGCCGCCCGTGTCGGGCGCGATGATCAGCTCGTGGTCGGTGACGCCTTCGTTGTGGACCACGAACGTGTACTGGCCGGCCTTGAGCGCCGTGGGCGCGTTGATGTGGAAGTCGTGCTCGGTGATCGGCTCGCGCGTGGCGGTCGACCGTGCGGGGTGGTGAGAGCTGCCGCAGCCGCTCGCCAGCAGGGCGGCGGACGCCGCGAGCAGGGCGGCGAGCACCACGGCGCAGAGCACCCGCGAGCGCGCGGTCAGACCACTGGGCATCTGAACGCATCGGCGTTCGCGTCCAGTTGCTTTACGCGCGAACGGTCACGTCCCCCGGAAATTGGGGGCGTTCGCGGAGATCAGCTCAATGGTGGGGCTTGGCCCTGGGGTAGGAGATCGTGATCGTGGCGGCGATCGGGACGACGGGGCCGGCACCCGAGCGGGTGGAGCCCGCGAGCCCGATCTTGAGGTTGTGGTGCTTCTTGAGGAGCGCGGCACCCTTGGCGCTGAGCGCAAGCGTCAGCGTGACCGTCTTGCCCGCGGGGACCGTGGTCGCGAGCTTGCCGACCGTGACGGTCTTGCTCTTCGCGGTGCTCGCGCCTCGCGCCTGGGCCCCCGTGACGGTGCCGGCGAGGGTGACGGGGCAGGGAGGCCCGCCGGCGGGGCACGCGACGCTGAGGCCGGTGTTCACCGACACCCGGGACCCGGTGCGCGCCGCGGAGGCGCGGCCGTGTCCGAGTTTGGGCGCGAGGACCGCGGTGGGCGGGCCCGTGGTGATGATGGGGGTGGACGTGGTGCCGCCACCTCCGCCGCTCGGCGCGGGCACGACGCCGCCGGGGCACCCGTTCAGCGAGCCCTGCCCGTTGACCGTGGGGCAGAGGTCCGCTGCACCGAACACGCCGTCGCCGTCGGGGTCTTCCAGGACGGGGGGCAGACAGCCGTTGGGGAGAGTGCCCTTGACGCCTTTGCATTCGTCGAGCGATTCGGGCACGCCGTCGCCGTCTTCGTCGGGACCGGGGAGCGTGGTGAAGGGGGCTTCCGCTTTGGCTTCTTTACCGGCGGTCGGTTTGAAGCGCCACACGATCTTGAATTCCTTGCCCCAGAGCGGTTCGGTGAACGCCACGGGCACGTAGCCGCCGCCGGGCCCGGTGTCTTTCGGTTCGCCCGGGATCACCTGGAGCAGGTCGGGTTCGCCGGCCGAGACCGCGGGTTTCCATTCCGTTTCTTTGGAGGCGATGATCGGGATGTCGCCCGGCTCCTGGAGGATTTCCCAGATGAGGTTGCCGCCTTTCCCGGCGGTGAAGAGGTTGGCGAAGAATTCGACGCGATTGCGTTCGTCGGGAGGGCCTTTGGATGCTTTTCCGTCCCAGTAGGGCACGGCCGCCTGGTGTGCGAAGTAGATGAACGGTTCTTCGCCGCTCGGCGCCGAGAAGACGTTCGCCCACGTTTCGCTGAGCCCCGGGTTGGCGTACACGCCGGTGGCATCGGTGAGCCAGTAGAAGCCGTCCGGGGGCGAGTGGCCGGCGCCGACGAGGGGCGCGCTCGAGATCACCGGGACGAAGATCCAGAACTCCTGGCCGCTGGCGAGCGGACGGAAGCCGAACGACAGCGCGCCCGAGTGCAGCGAGGAGGGCGTGGCTTCGGTGGGGCAGTAGCGCCCGCTGTAGCCGTCGAACGACCACGACTGGCTCGTGATGTCTTCGAACGGGGCTCCGAGTTTGGGGCTCCCGAAGCAGCGGATCGGGGCGCCCGGCCCGGTGTCGACGGACGTGTGCGGCGGGAGCACGACGTCGGTCTCCACCGACGCGGAGCCCGGCCCGCAGGGGTCGCCGGGGATCGAGACGAGGAACGCGGTGTAGTACCGCTGGCCCACCACCGGCACGCCTTTGAGGCCACCGTAGGAGCCGATGCCGCTCACCATCGGTTCGGTTCGCGGTTCGCCGATGATGGTGCAGTTCTCGCCGGTCTGCTCGTCGAGGCTCCCCGAGAACCACTTCGAGCCGGCGCCGCCGATCACTTCGGTCGGTTCGGTCGCCGAGGCGCTCGCGGGCAGCGCGAGCGTCAGCAACACGAGCAGCGAGGCTGCGATCCCCCCACGCATGTGCCGCACCCTAGTCCGCGGGGGCGCCGATGTCCACACGTGCAGGCGGGATGTAGGCGACCGTACGAGCGGGCCCTCGAGACGGTCCGCGGGCGCATCGGCGCCGAGGGCGCAGATGGACACGCGGACGGGTATGCACTAGAAATGGCTGAAAGCGCGCCGGCGGCGGCACGCGGGTCAGCACCCAAGGGAGGGGGAGTCCGATGGCTCACGCACGGACGGAGACGGCACTTCAATTCGAGGCCCCCGGGCCGGGGACGTGGGAGATCGACCCGGTGCACTTCCCGCGCCCGATGACGCGCTACTGGACGGAAGTGCACCCCGAGGGGTTCAGGCGGGGCACCTCCGAGTTCGCGGCCTTCTACGGGTTGATGCTCGACTCGCTGCAGATGGCGTACATCAACGGGTTCGGGTACAAAGCGGCCCGCCCGGTGTCGCCGGAGGACGCCCCCGCGCGGTTCGCGCGCGCCGAGCAGGTGTACGCGGGCAGGCTGTGGCGCGAGCAGCTCCGCGAATGGGACGAGGAAGCGAAGCCGGCGGCGATCGCGATCGATCGCGAGCTCCAGTCGATCGATCCGGATGCGCTGTCGGAGGAGGAGCTGGCGGCCTACCTGCGGCGATGCGCTGCCCACCACGGGGAGATGATCTACCAGCACATGCGGTTCACGGCAGCGGCGGTGCTGCCCACGGGCGACTTCCTCGCGCACGTGGGCGAGTGGACCGGCCTGTCCCACGCGCAGCTGCTGGACCTGATGCGCGGCGCATCCCCCGTGTCGGCGGGAGCGTCAGCGGAGCTGGACGAGCTCGTGTCGGCGCTGGAGCGCGATGAGGAGGCACGAGCGCTGCTGGAGTCGAGCAAGGACCCCGAGGCTGTGCTGGCGGAGCTGCGCTCGCTCGAGCGCCCGGCGGGGGCGGCGGCGGACGCGTACCTCGACCTGGTCGGGTGGCGGCTGCTCGACGGGTTCGACATCTCCGAGCCGTGCGCCCTGGAGCTCCCGGACGTGCTCCTCCGAGCGATCCGTATCGCGGTCGCGACAGCGGGCGGCGAGACGGCGAACGTCGAGGAGCAGGTGCTGAAGGTGCGCGCCGAGGTTCCCGAGGAGCACCGCGACGAGTTCGACGAGCTCCTGAAGGAGGCGCGCCTGATGTACCGCCTGCGCGACGAGCGCGGGGTCTTCAGCGACATCTGGGCATCCGGCCTGATGCGCCGCGCGGTGCTGGCGGCGGGTCGGCGGCTGGCGGCGGCCGGCCGCATCGCCGAGCCCGAGCACCTGATCGACGCGGGGTTGGAGGAGATGTGCGCGCTGCTCGCGGGTGCCGAGGAGCCGGGCGCGGAGGAGCTGGCGGCACGCGCCGACTTTCGCGCGTCCCACAGCGCCAAGGAGGTTCCCACGCAGATCGGCGATCCGCCGATGCCGCCGCCGGACCCGTCGGGGCTGCCACCGGCGGCCGCGCGCGTCATGCGCGCGATGGGCGTGGCGCTCGGCGAGCTGTTCGCCGGCTCGGAGGCCGAGCACGAGGAGGATGTTCTGCGCGGGCTCGCCGCGAGCCGCGGGGTCTACGAGGGTCCCGCGCGCCGCGTCGCCGGCCCGGCGGAGTTCGGCCGGATCGTCCAGGGCGACGTGCTCGTTACGGAGTCCACCACCGAGGCGTTCAACATCCTGTTGCCGCTGCTCGGCGCGATCGTGACCGACCGCGGCGGGCTGCTCTCGCACTCGGCGATCGTGGCGCGCGAGTACGGGATCCCCGGTGTGGTGGGAACGCGCGAGGCGACGGAGCGCATCGCCGACGGCGTGCGCCTGCGCGTCGACGGCGAGTCGGGAGAGGTGACGGTGCTGGTTTGAGCGAGGTCGTCGCGCTTCTCGAGGCGCGCGATGTCGCGCTGTTCGGCTCCAAGGCGGTGGGGCTCGGGCAGGCCCTCAGGGACGGGCTGCCGGTGCCGCCGGGGGTGGCGCTCGCGGGCCCGATCGTCGAGGCGGTGGCCGGCAGGGACGAGGACGCGATCAGGGCGGTGGACGAGTCGGTGCGCCCGTTGGGCGGTCCGCTGGCCGTCCGCTCCTCCGCGGTCGACGAGGACGGCGCCGACGCGAGCTTCGCGGGCCAGCACCTCACGCTGCTGAACGTTCCGGGCGCGGACGACCTCCCATCCGCGCTGAACGAGATCTGGTGGTCGGCGAACTCCGACTCGGCGATCACCTACCGTCAGCGACTCGGGCTGTTCACCCGTCCGAGCGTGGGCGTCGTCGTGCAGGTGCTCGTCGCGCCGGAGTGCGCGGGGGTGATGTTCACCCAGAACCCCGTGACGGGAGAGGACGAGCGGGTGATCGAGGCGAGCTGGGGGCTCGGCGAGGCGGTCGTGGCGGGGCGGGTGATCCCCGACCATTTCCGCGTGGCCCGCGACGGCGAGGTGCTCGAACGAGTCGCCGGACACAAGAGCATCACCTGCCGCTCACTGCCGGAGGGGGGCACGGTGGAGGAGGACGTCGCGCCGGAGCTCGTCGAGCGACTATGCCTGGACGACGAGATGCTGCGCGGCCTCGGCGGCCTGGCGGAGCGCTGCGAGCAGATCTATGGTCCGGCACGCGACATCGAGTGGGCGATGGCCGGCGGGACGCTCTACCTGCTGCAGTGCAGGGCGGTCACGAGGGCGGGTGCATGACCGGCCCTTCCACCGAGGTGCTCAAGGAGGTGCCGCTGTTCGCGGACCTCGCGGACGACGAGCTCGCGCAGGTGGCGAGCGTGTTCAAGGAGCGCCGCTTCGCGGCGGGGGAGACGATCATCCAGCAGGGGTCCGGTGCGGCCGCGTTCTTCGTGATCGCCTCCGGCGAGGCAAGGGTGCTGGTCGACGGCGAGGAGCGCCGGACGCTCCGGCCCGGCGACCACTTCGGCGAGATGGCGCTGATCGATGCGGGGACGCGCACCGCGACCGTGATCGCCTCGGGCGCCGTGGTCTGCTCCGGCGTCACCTTCTGGGACTTCCAGCCGCTCGTCGAGGAGAACGGCGTGATCGGCTGGAAGCTGCTTCAGTCGCTGATCGAGGTGTACCGGTCCGAGCGGGACGCGGAAGCGGCATCGCCATGACCGGCGCCCTCCTGCTCCGCCTGCTGGGGCGCGCCGGCGCACGGGATATGGGACGCTAGGCGCAATGTCGCTGCTGCACAAAGACAAGGGGGCCATGGGCACGCGCTATCGGATGCGCGAGAAGCTGTTCGCGATCGGCGACGACTACTGGATCGAGACCGAAGACGGTGAGCGCGCCTTCAAGGTCAACGGCAAGGCGGTCCGGCTCAGGAACACGTTCATCCTCGAGGCGCCGTCGGGAGAGGAGCTCTTCAAGGTCCAGGAGAAGAAGCTCCACATCCGCGACACGATGGAGATCGAACGGGACGGGAACACGGTCGCCACGGTGAAGAAAGCGATGATCACGC
>Ga0187823_10000133_pt1 | contig 16802 bp, 16 predicted proteins | sample NC_wetland_sal_i_12_FD_132968 | JGI IMG/M metagenome (GOLD analysis project Ga0187823, IMG submission 132968) | Wetland sediment microbial communities from Neuse River Estuary, North Carolina, USA - SourceSoil_3 | ecosystem: Environmental > Aquatic > Freshwater > Wetlands > Sediment | place...
GATCCACGGCACCCATGACCGGATCACGCCGCCCCGAGATGGGCGCGCCCTCGCGCGCCTCTCCGGCGCGCGCCTCGAGGTGGTGCGCGATGCCGGCCATCTCCCGCACGCACGCAGGGCGGTGCAGGCGAACCTCGCGCTGCGCGAGTTCGCCGAGGACGCGTTCGGGCGGCCGCGTACGCCGCGCGACCCGACCGTGTACCGGCCCGACGGTCGCCCCCGCGCCCTGTTCGTGTCCTCGCCGATCGGGCTCGGGCACGCGCAGCGGGACGTGGCGATCGCGCGCGAGCTTCGAGCGCTGCGGCCGGACCTCCAGATCGACTGGCTTGCGCAGGACCCCGTCACGCGCGTGCTCGAGAGCGAGGGCGAGCGCATCCACCCGGCGAGCGCGCATCTCGCCTGCGAGTCGCGTCACATCGAGTCCGAGTCGGCGGAGCACGACCTGCACTGCTTCCACGCGCTGCGGCGGATGGACGAGATCCTCGCGGCGAACTTCATGGTCTTCCACGACGTGGTGCGCGAACAGCGCTACGACCTGTGGATCGGCGACGAGGCGTGGGAGCTCGACTACTACCTCCACGAGAACCCCCGGGAGAAGCGCGTGCCGTTCGCGTGGCTGACCGACTTCGTCGGGTTCCTGCCGATCGACCGCCGCGACCACCGCGAATGCCACCTGACCGCCGACTACAACGCCGACATGGTCGATCACGTCGCCGAGCATCCCGAGGTGCGCGATATGGCGCTGTTCGTCGGAAACCCCGAGGACATCGTCGACGAGCGCCTCGGCCCGGACCTGCCGATGATCCGCGACTGGACCGAGCGGAACTTCTCGTTCAGCGGCTACGTGACGGGGTTCGATCCCGCCGACCTCAGCGAGCGCACGAAGCTGCGCGCCGAGCTCGGCTACGGCGATGAGGAGCAGGTGTGCATCGTGACGGTGGGCGGCTCGGGCGTCGGCGCGACGCTGCTGCGGCGCGTCATCGGCGCGTTCCCGCTCGCGAAGGAGCTGCTGCCGGACCTGCGCATGGTGGTCGTCGCGGGGCCGCGGATCGACCCGCGAACACTCCCCTGCCACGACGGGCTCGAGATCGTCCCCTACGTGCACAACCTGTACCGGAACCTCGCCGCGTGCGACCTCGCGGTCGTCCAGGGCGGCCTCACGACCTCCATGGAGCTGACGGCGAACCGGCGGCCGTTCCTGTACTTCCCCCTACGCAACCACTTCGAGCAGAACTTCCACGTGCGCCACCGCCTCGAACGCTACGGCGCGGGCCGCTGCATGGACTTCGACGACTCTCCCCCGGATCTGATCGCCCAGGCGATCGCGGAGGAGATCGGGCGCGAGGTCAGCTACGCGGGCGTCGAGTCCGACGGCGCGGCGCGCGCGGCGGCGGAGCTGGCGAAGCTCCTCTGACGGCGGGCGCCGCCCGACCGCCTTGCAGGGCGTCACACCCGAGCGCGTAAGCTCGGCGGGATGAGCGCCGGCCGCGTCACCTATGTCGGCCACGCGACGGTGCTCGCGGAGCTCGACGGGGCGCGGCTCCTCACAGACCCGGTGCTGCGCTCGCGCGTCGGCCCGCTGCGCCGCCACGCGGCGCCGCCCGCGCCGCATGCGACCGCGGACCTCGACGCGGTCCTGATCTCGCACCTGCACCACGACCACGCCGACCTACCCTCGCTGCAGCGCGTCGGCCGCGACGTGCCGCTGCTCGTTCCGCGCGGCGCGGGCGCGCTGTTCGAGCGTGCCGGGTTCTCCGCGGTCTCGGAGCTGTCGCCGGGGGACTCGGAGAGGGTGGGCGCCGTTACGGTCACGGCCGTGGAGGCGCACCATTCGGGAGAGCGGAAGGGGTTCGGATCGGCGGATGCGATCGGGTACGTGCTCGAGGGCGCATATCGGGTCTACTTCGCCGGGGACACCGACATCTTCGATGCGATGAAGGACCTGGGCGAGGGCCTTGACCTGGCGCTGCTCCCGATCTGGGGCTGGGGCCCGAACCTCGGGGCAGGCCACCTCGATCCCGAGGGGGCAGCACGGGCGGCCGCGCTGCTCTCGCCGCGGATGGTGGTGCCGATCCACTGGGGCACGCTGTATCCGCTCGGCCTCGCGCGCCTTCGCCCGGGACCGCTGCGCTCGCCACCATCCGAGTTCGAGGCCCGGATGCGAGAGCTCGCGCCTCAGGTGGAGACGCGCGTGCTCGCGCCCGGCGAGTCCGTCTCGCTCTCGTAGCCGGGGTGCCCGAGCTGGGTGAGCCAGCGCCGGAAGATCCGGTGGACGCGTTCGGCGCCGATCACCTCGTCCTCCGGCCACTCCAGGTCGGCGGGGTGCAGCACGAACGGGTGGCTCTGCGTGCCGCCGAGGCCGCCGTGCGAGCCCACGAGCTCCTCGAACGCGGCCACTTCGCCGAACTCCGGCCACAGGCGGCTGTTGACCATCACGTCGGGGCAGTGCAGGAAGCCGTCCGTGCGCTTGACGTGCGCTGCGGCGTTGGGGCCGAACGGCGCGAGCGGGTCATCGCCCTCCACCCGGTCTTCGTCGAGGAAGGCCGTCCCGGCGGGTCCGATCACGGTCGCGCCGAAGCGCTCGGAGCGCACGAGCATGAATCCGATCCCGTCGTGGTCGCGCAGCGCGGGGATCAGCCGCGGGTAGAGCGTCTCGACCCGCTCGAGCGAGACCCTCCCCGGCTCTCGCGGGAACGTGATCAGCCCCAGGCACCCCGAGGCCATCACCGACAGCTCGGGAATCTCCTCGCCGTGCGCCTGCTGCATGTCGCGACGAGCGTCCCCTTCCAGGGCGATCGCGCCGTTGGCGCGCCGTCCGCGCGTGGCGAGCCGGACCGTGCGCGCGGTCGCGGTGTCGTCGCGGGCCACCTCCGTGAGCCCCGCGCTCAGATAAGCCAGCGAGTCGTCCTCGCCGCTTTCGACCGCGATCGTGCTGTCTGGCTCGCACGCCGAGCGCACCACATCCTCGAGCGTCTCCCCGAAGCGGTCGCGGAAGGTTTCACCCTGCGACTGCCCATGATCGGAGAGGACCACGAGACGGTATGGGCGCGGCGCCTGCGGGACCGCCTCGGCGATCCGCGCGATCTGGCGGTCGAGGTCGCGGAGCACCGCCATCGCGTCGTGGCGTTCGATCCCGGAGTGGTGGGCGACCTCGTCGTAGGCGAGGAACGTCGTGTAGATCACAGGGCGACCCGAGAGGATGTCGCCCACGACCGCGGACACCTGGAGGTCGCGCTGCACGATCGTTCCCCACGCGCGCACGAGCGCGTAGCTGCGGCTGCGGGCGATGCGGGGGCGGACGTCGTCACGCACCTGCGCCCGGGCGGCGCGGCGCTCGCGCGCCACCTCAGCGATGACGAGCACGAGGGTGCGCGCGACCGCGTAGGGGCGGGCGAAGTAGGCCATGTAGTCGCTGCCGATCGGGCGCCTGCGCGTGAGGGCGGTGCTCATCGTGAGCATCGAGTGCGGGGCGTCGCCGGAGAGGATGTTCGCGCGGCTGGCGCCGTCCTCGTGAAGCAGCCCGCGGCCGTCGGAGTGCCGCCGCTCGAGCTCCTCCGCGTCGCGGGGATGGTTGGTCACGATCGCCGTGCCGCGCTCCTTCTCCCACCAGCGGAACGCCGGCATGTCGTCGTTGTCGCCGTGCAGGAGACCCGCCTGACAAGCGCCCGTCTGCGAGGACCAGTCCGTCTCCCAGCCGTGGAGGCTGTGCGAGCCTCCGCGCAGCCACGCTCCGAGATTGGGGGCACTGCCGTCGCCGATCGCGCGGTGCAGCACGTCGTGCGCGAGGCCGTCGATCTCCAGGAACACGATCCCGGGGACGTCGCTGGTCGTGACCTGGCCGCGGCGGCGCGCCTGCCGGCGCACCACGTATCGGTACCACGAGTCGTCTTCATCGATGGCGAGGACCGCGTAGACGGTGGAGGTGACCGCCGTCAACACGATCGCCACGACCACGCCTTCGAGGACGCTGCCGACTTCCGCGTGCGGGAGGAGGTTGATCGCGAACGCCACGAGCACCCCGTTGAGCAACAGGGCACCGAGGCCGAGCGTGAGCACCGTCAACGGCAGCGCCAGGCGGGCGAGCACCGGCCACAGCAGCGCGTTGACCACGCCGATCATTGCCGCCGCCGCGATCGCGGTGCCGGCGTCCCTCAGCTCGAATCCGCTGAGGATCGCCGAGAGGATCCACAGCGTCACCGCGTCGAGGGCGAGGACGAGCAGCCCTCGCCAGATGATGCGCAGGTTCATGGGCGGGGAGTGTAAGTCGGGGAGGCCGCCCGGGGCCACGCGAATCGGGTGATGGCCGGCGCCGCTTCGGCGGCCGCGTAAGCGGGTAAGCACCGGGCAGCCTGCCCCGATCGATGAAGGAGGTCCAGGTGCCCACCGACCCACTCCTCGCTCCGATGTCTGGAAACGGCGCGCGGGCGCGGAAGGCCGTGTCGCTCGATACCTACCGCCTGCTCGGGCGCTCCGGCCTGCGCGTCTCGCCGCTCGCCCTCGGCACGATGACGTTCGGCTCGGACTGGGGGTGGGGCGCCGACGACGCCGAATGCGAGCGCATGCTCGACGTGTACCTCGACCGCGGCGGCAACTTCATCGACACCGCCAACGCGTACACGAACGGGTCCGCGGAGAGGATCCTGGGCGAGTTGATGAAGAGCCGGCGCGATCGCCTGGTGATCGCGACGAAGTACACGATGACGACCGACCCCGGCGATCCGAACGCGGGCGGCAACCACCGCAAGAGCATGATGCGCGCCGTCGAGGGGAGCCTCAGGCGCCTGCGCACCGACTACATCGACCTGCTGTACCTCCACGCGTGGGAGGCGACGACGCCGGTGGAGGAGGTGCTGCGCGGGCTCGAGGACCTCGTGCACTCGGGGAAGGTGCTGTACGCGGGGATCTCCGACACCCCCGCCTGGCAGGTCTCACGGATGCAGGCGATCGCGGGCGTGCGCGGGTGGGCGCCGCTGATCGCGCTCCAGATCGAGTACAGCCTGCTGGAGCGCACGGTCGAGCGGGAGCTGATTCCGATGGCCGCGGAGATGGGGCTCGGGGTGGTGCCGTGGTCGCCGCTCGGCAGCGGCGTACTCACCGGGAAGTACAGCCGCGCCGACCTCGACGCGGGCGGCGGCGAAGCGAGGGCGTCGGGCACGCGCAAGAACGTGGCCGCTGCGAACGGGGCGCTCACCGAGCGCGGGCTCGACATCGCGGACGTGGTCAAGGAGGTGGCGGGAGCGCTCGGCGTCTCCCCCGCCCGCGTCGCGCTCGCCTGGACCCTGCTGAACCCGGCGGTCACCTCATCGATCGTGGGCGCGAGGACGATCGCGCAGCTCGAAGACAACCTCGGCGCGCTCGCGGTGTCGCTCGAGGATGACCAGATCGCGCGGCTCGGGAAGGCGAGCGCGATCGAGCTCGGCTTTCCGCACGAATTCCTGCGGCGGCCGCTGCTGTTGCGCACGCTGCTCGGCGACGTGACGATCGCCGGCCGCTGATCGCGTCGCCTACCGGCTGTACGGGTCGATGAAGACGCCCGCGACGGCCCACCTGGCGCTGTAGCCCGCCTGCAGCACGAGCCTGACGTTGAGCGTCGAGTTGGGCATCCACAGCGGAAGCGCGCCGGCCAGTCTGAGCACGGGGGTGAGCGTCCATTCGTCGGTCGGCTGGAGCGTCGCGACGGTGACCTGGTGGCCGAATCCGACTGCATCTGTCCAGCGCAGGCTCGCGGTGAGCTGCGATCCGAACAGGTTCCGGTTCCCCATCGCGTGTGCGAAGAACCGGAACGTCGGGTATTCGCTCGAGACGCAGAATTCGGGCGATGTGGCCGACCCGTTTCGGCCGATCACCACGGCGTGGCGGCCGCCCATTTCGTTTTCTTCGCTGACGACTTCGGAGTGGTTCAGCGACCAGCCCGATGCGCCGCCTTCGAACGAGCTGCCGGACAGCAGGTAGTAGGACGCGTTGTCGCCGAACTTCGCAAGCGCGGACGTCGAGGCGACGGTGGGGCAAGAGGCTGCCGCGACCGCCGGTGCGGCTCCGGCGACCAGCGCCGTCGTGAGCGCCGCTGCTGCGAGCCGGCGGATTCCCTTCACATATGGCATCTCAGGACCTCCTTGTCCTCGCCGCGGACCACGACGAGCGTCGGGTGGTCGGCGGCCGGGCGGTCTACTGGAGATCCCTGGCTTTGCGTCCCCGCCTCGCGGCGGGTTTGCCCTGAGCGACTTTTGGCTGTTTGCGGCGATTCGGCGCGGACGGCAAGGGACCTGAGAGCGGGGCGCGGAGCTGGACGAAGTGACGACGTTCGGCGGGCCGTGCGCCTGAGCCCGACAACCGGCGGCGGATTGTGCGGCACACTGGTCGTGCTGATGGCAATGCTCGACACGGCAACTTCTCGAAGGCGCTCCGGACTCGGATGACCGCGTTGGGGCTGCTCGCGGGCGCCTGCACGACTCTCAGCTTCCTGCCGCAGGTCCTCCGGACCCTGCGCACGCGCCACGCGCACGACCTGTCGGCGGCGTGGCTGTGGACTTTCACGGTCGGCACCGCGATGTGGCTGACCTACGGGATCCTGCGCTCCGACGTGGCGGTCGCGGCGGCGAACGGCGTCACGCTGCTCCTGGTGTCGAGCCTGATCGCGGCGAAGTACCTGATCGCGGCACCGACGGAGGCGCGGGAGGGTCTCGAGGTGGGGAGCTCGCGCCCGTAGCTCCCGCGTCCGGTCAACGGGCAAATCCCAATATTTGGACTTGACCGGCCCGAACGTCGAGGCTAGGCTGGCGCCGTCGAATTCGGGGTGAGACGGGGGTCGAGGGGCCGCTTCGCCCATCAGCCGGGACGAGACTGGAGAGCCACGATGACGCTGAGTCCGCAGACCGCCCCTGGGTTCGAGTTCAAAGGCGTAGAGGCGCCCGCCCCCGAACCGGCCGTCGACCTCGGGCCCCTGGCACAGCTCGTCGGCGCGGACGGCAAAGGGCTCTGGGAAGGCACGGGCTACAACACGATCTGGCGCCCGTCCCAGCTCGCCAAAGGGCACGATCGGTTCCTGGAGCTCAACCTGACGACCGAGAAACTCGAATTCACGGCGATCCCGGGCAAGATCCCGAACCGCGGCCTGCTGATGCCCGACATCGACATGTTCGGGCTCACGTACATGCAGCACATCGAAGGCGTGGATCCGCCCGAAGGACTCCACGTGGAGCCGGGAATCTGGGCGAACGTGCCAACGACGGCGGACCCCAATGTGGTGCCGACGGTCGTGCGGATGGCGTCCATCCCGCACGGCACCACGATTCTGGCCCAGGGCGAATTCCTCACCGTCGAAGGCGGGCCGCACATTCAGGCCAACAACATCATCCCGTTCAAGCCCGGTGAAGACCCCAAGCCGTTTGCCGAAGCCGAGGCGGTGTTCACCGAGCTGAACCTCGCCACGCCGACGGAATTCCGCCAGCAGGCGGCTGCGGTCACCCAAGCGATGGTCGAAAACCCCAACGGCGTGCTCCTCGACGCGATCCAGGGACAGGACATCAAGAGCACGACGGTGCTGATCATCTCGACGAGGCACCAGCCGGTGCCCGGGGGCGGCACCGCCAACACCGCCTTCCTGGAAGCCGGGAGCAGCCCCCCGGGAGGCAACGCGACGGCAACGGAAGTCGAAGCGATCTTCTGGATCGAGACGGTCGCCGATCAGTACGGCGGGGCGGACAGCCTGCAGCTGCAGTACACCCAGACCGTGCAGCTCGTGTTCAACGGCCTGAGCTGGCCGCACGTCAGCGTCGCCACGCTGAAGAAAGTCTGAGTGGAGCTAGCCGGACTCGAACCGGCGACCTCCTGGGTGCGATCCAGGCGCTCTCCCAACTGAGCTATAGCCCCGCGGCGACGCTGTAGGGGCGCCGACAGGACAGCAGTCTAGTCGCCGTCGCGCGCGGGGGCGCGGGCAGTATTCTGTGCGTGCCCGATGGGACTTCTGGACGACGCGATCCGCGAACACCTCGAGCTCAAGCGCCGCAACGGGGCGGACCCGGGCGAGATCGCCCACGAGGAACGGGCGGCTCTGGAGCCGGTGTTCCCGGGGGAGCCCGCACCTTCGGCTGACGCGAGCGCGGGTGACACCGAGCCCGCTCCCGAGGCCGACGCCGTCGCCGCGAACGGCGGTGCCGCCGAGCCGGTCGCAGCGAGCCCGGCGGCCGGAGCGCCCGACATCGCGCACGTGAGCCAGGAGACTGCCGAGATCGACATGGACGAGCTGCTCGCCCACGATGCCGAGGGCGCCGCACCGGCGGAGGACGACCTCGAGTGGGAGTCCCCGCGCGATCGCGACGGCGAGCCCCTGCCGCAGCAGCTGCCGGGGCAGGAGCGACTGACGTTCGAGTGAGGTGCGCCGGGACTGGGCCGCGGGCGGCTAGCCGGGCGGCGTGAGTCGGGTCAGGCGGTGGTGGGCTGGTCCTCGCCCGCGCGCGCATCGAGTTCGCGCAGGATTCCCTGGGCGAGCAGGTCGCGCTCCATGCGGGCGTCGCCGAGCGGGCCCAGGATCCCGCGAAGCGCAGACATCACGGCCCAGCGCCGCGGCCTGATGATCCGCGGCGCGCGTTTTTCGATGCCTTCCACGATCGCCTCGCCGGCGACGGCGGGCGAGACGCGCTTGCGCAGCGGCGGGGGGAACGTGTCGATCATGCGCGAGGCGATCTCGTCCTGGTCGAGGGCGCGATGGACCATCTCGGTGTCGATGAAGCCGAAGTAGGCCACGCTTGCGCTGGCACCGTGGAGCTGGAGCTCCACGCGGAGAGCGCGCCCGAACTGCTCCACGGCGGCCTTGGCCATCGCATAGGGGAGCTCGCCGATGCCGTTCAGGAAGGCGTACACGGAGGAGATCACGACCACGTGGCCGCGGCGCTCGATGATCTGCGGCAGGGCGGCGTCGACGGTGCGGTAGACGCCCATCAGGTCCACGTCGAGGACGCGCTCGAAGGTCTCGGTGGGGGTGGCGCGGAAGGTGGCCAGGCGGCCTGCGATGCCGGCGTTGGCCACCACGACGTCAAGGCCGCCGAAGCGCTCGACGGTGGTCGCGACCACGCGCTGCATGGCGGCGCGGTCGACGACGTCGGCGGCGATGCCGAACGCGCGCGTGTCGTGGATCTGGGCGGCGGCTCGCTCGGAGGCGGTCTGGTCGAGATCGGCGATGACGACCGACGCGCCACGCGCAACGAGGGTGCTGGCTGTGGCGAAGCGGATGCCTCGCGCGGCGCCGGTCACCAGGGCGACCTTGCCGCTGAGAGAGTAGTGGGGCACGGCCAGACCCTATAGGCCCGGCGCGCTTCGGCGAGCATCGCGCAGAGGAGTAGTGTCGTTTGACACATCAAAGAGAGAGGAACCGCAATGGCGGTTGGAATCCGACAGAAGTTCAGTGGCGGAACACAGGCGAACTACGACGCGGCCCACGCGATCATGGAGGTGGACACCGACCCGCCCGCGGGAATGCTGGTCCACTCGGCCGGGCCCGTCGACGGCGGATGGGGCATCATCGACTTCTGGGAGTCGCGCGCCCACTTCGATGCGTTCGTCAAGGATCGACTGATGCCGCGGCTGGCGTCACTCGGGGATCAGAAATTCCCGAATCCGCCCGACGTGAAGGAGTTCGCGGTCCACAATCTCGAGACCGCGTAGGCAGTTTCCGTTCGGTCGGCGGGAGATCCTCGCCGGCCGGCCGCGGATCGCGGCGGTGTTCTCGTGGCGACCTTCCCCCCTCTCGAATGCCCACCGATCATCTAGACGACCTGCGAGCCCAGGCGAAATACGCCGCCGAGCGCTACCAGCTCTACAAGGCGAAGACGCAGGGAGCACGCCCCACGAGCAGCGAGCGCCTGCGGGAGCTCCAGCGCGCGAGCGAGCAGGCAGAGGCGCGTGTTCGTTTCGCTCTCGCCGAGGAGCTGCGCGCCGATCGGGGCGAGGAACCCCCGCGTCGTAACTGACGCACCGGTCCGCCGACACACGGCGCCCGCCGCCTCATGGTGCGGCGGGCAGTTCGGCGAAGGCCTCCGCGACGACGCTTCCGCCCTCGTCCGACCAACGGTCGACTTCGACTGCGTCGCGCGCGAGAGCGGCCGCTCGACGCGCGGCGAGATCAGCCGGCGGCCCGGGTGCCGGCGGAGGCCGCCTCGAGCCGGACTCGGAGAGCGGACTCAGGTCGAACGAGCGGAGCCCGAGGGCTTCTTCGGCGGATGAGAGCGGGCGCAGGACCCCTCCACAGACAGGGCAGCGACCCTCGAGTAGGGCAATGTGGGGGTCGGCCGCCCGCACGCGGATACGACAATCTGCACAGCAGAGGTGGTACACGGCTGTTACACCGCCACGAGCGATCGGTCGTCTTCGAGGCGTGGCTCGACGACGAGAACCTCGAGCGGACTGGGTGTGGACGCGCGCGTGTGCGGACGTCCAGCGACCGTCGCGGCGACACGAGCCTTCTTTGTTGCGGTGGCCATGGCCTACCGCCTCTCTGCCCCTCTGAACGAAGATGTCGGTCCGGGAGCGAGAAGAGCTGGGCTCGCCGGATCCACTGACAACGTAGCGCACTCCGACACGCTCGTCGGAAATGTGCGGACGCGTTCTCCGGGCGCTCAGTCCATGACGCTCGTGTATGGGGTAGCGGCTTTGACCCCGTGCGCCGTCAGCGCGGTGTCGTGACGCTCGGCGAGCCGGCGCTCGGAGGCGGCCGTCACCCTCGCGGTGCGACCGTCGCGCTGGATGCGCATGAGCTGGCCGCCCGGCTTGCGCACAAGCGGGCCGCCATCATCGACGCCCACGACGCGGTCGTGCGGCGGAAGGTCGGCGATACCGGCGGTCTGCTGCTCGGTGAGTCTCATCGTGTCCATCTGGTGTCCTCTCTGGGTCTACCCTGCGGGTGCGCCAGGCCGCGCCGCGCTCGCCGGATCCGCGACGCATCCGCTCGACACCCCGGCTCGCAGTCTGCGGCGGGCATCGACCGAGCGCTCACTCGACCCAATCTGACCGTCCCTGCCGCCGTTGCGCTACCTCCGGTCGCGGTTGCGTGCTGCGGACGCGGAGATTGCGCGAGCAAAGGCAACGAGCGCTAGCACTGCCGCATCGGGCGAGTCGCCCGACCCCACATCGCTGACGTTACCAAGATCCCATGCGCGGCGCGAGCGCGCTGTCAGCGGTCGCGCGCGCCCGATGCCGCACGGATACCGCGCCTGATCAGCTCGACGAGGTTTGCGGGTCGGCGGCGGGTGTTCGCGAACGCGAGAACAGCGCAGATCGCTCGGTAAGCTGGGGCTCTCGGGGCCATAGCTCAGCTGGGAGAGCGCCTGCTTAGCCAACAGGGTGTCGGTGCTGCAGTCCAACTCGCCTGTGAGGCCTCGCCGAGCTCGACACCCATCTGGCGCGCGATGAAGGCGTGCTCGAAGTAGGCGGAGTTGGCGGGGCCGGGCGTCCACGCGACGACGGTCGCCTCCGTATCGGTCGAGGGCGCGACCGCTCCCAGCGCGCCGAGCAGCAGCTCCAGGTAGTGATCGACGCGCCGCGAGGCGGCTGAGCAGCGTCAACTGGCAGAGCGCGGGGGAGGTGCGCGCCACCGCCCGCGGCGCGCGACCCGGAGCAGGCACGGCGCTTAGCTCCGTCGAGAGATCGCCCTGACGCGAGCACGCATCAGCAGCCGGGTGCCGACGCCCGCGGCAGCCAACCTTGGATAGACACAGCACACCCTGCCGTGGCTACCGCGACCGCCAGCCGGTGACCCCAACGACGATCATCCGCAGCTGCTTGACGGCCGTGCGGCGGATTTCCTCCCACGCGGTCGCATCGTCGGCGGCGTCCTCCAGCGCCTCGGCAATCTGGACCATCGCGTTGACGAACAGGCTCGCGAGGACGTTGAGGTCCTCGGTCGTCCAGCCGTTGAGGGCTGGGAAGCGCGCGAGGTCTGTCGCGAGCTCTGAGGCGATGAGGCGGATCTCGGTGCGGATCGCGTAGCGCAGCACGGTGACGCCGCTGTTGCGCTCGCGGCCGATGAAGCGCCAGTGCTGGCGCTGCTCGGCGACGCTTCGGCTGAGCACGTCGATCGAGCTCTCGATGACGTGCTCTGGATCGAGCTCGCGGCGGGCGGCGCGGAGCATGTCGCGCAGCGAGCGAAAGCACTCGTCGATGAGCACGAGGCCGAACGCCTCCATCGACTCGAAGTGCCGGTAGAACGCGCCCGGGACGATCCCCGCCTCACGCGCCACCTCGCGCAGGCTGAGGCCGCTGAAGCTGTCCTCAGCTAGCAGGCGCAATGCCGCGTCGATGATCGCGTGGCGCGTGCGCTGCTTGCGCTCCTCGCGGCTGAGGCGGCTCTCTCGCCTGCCCTTGTCCCGGGTGCGACTGTCTCGGGTGCGACCGTCCCGTGTTCTAGGAGGACGTGTGTTCACTGTGTGGAGTGTGTCACAGAGCCTTGACTAATTGGCGTCCATACGCTTCAGTGCACGAATGTTCACGCTAACCGCGCCATCGTCAACGCTCTCCTCGCGGGTCCTCGGCTCGCGCCTCGTGGACCTGCTCACGGGTCCACACGGCGTCGATCGGTACACGGAGATCGCGAATCCCGTCTGGACCCTCGGCGAGGCGCGCGCGCAGGTCGTGGCGGTCGCCCGCGACACGCCGCGCAGCGTCAGGCTCACGCTGCGGCCCAACCGCACCTTCCCTGGCTTCAAGGCCGGCCAGCACGTCAACGTCCGCGTCGAGATCGACGGCCGCCGCCACACCCGCTGCTACTCGCCCGCAAATGCCGAGGGCTCCGAGCTCGTCGAGCTGACCGTCGGCGTGCACGACGGCGGCCTCGTGTCGACGTTCCTGCGCGCGCACGCACAGCGCGGCATGGTCGTGGGACTCGACGACGTCGGCGGCGACTTCGTGCTGCCCGACGAGCTGCCCGACCGGATCGCGTTCGTCAGCGGCGGCAGCGGCATCACTCCAGTGCTCTCGATGCTGCGCACGCTGATCGCACGCGGCCACGACAGCGAGATCACGTTCCTGCACTACGCGCGCAGCGCCGCAGAGGCGTGCTATCGAGACGAGCTCGCCGAGCTCGACGTGCGCGTCCTGCACGGATACACGCGCGAGCCTGCGGGCACGGACGTCGGCCCTCGCTTCGAGCCCGCGCTGATCGGCGACGCTACCGTCTTCGCTTGCGGCCCGCCGTCGCTCGTCGATGCAGTCCGCGACCACTACCCGGACGCGCGCTCGGAGAGCTTTGTCCCCCCGACGTTCGTCGTGCCGGAGCAGGCCGGCGGCGGGCGGATCACCTTCCTGCAGAGCGGCACAAGCGCCATCGATGACGGCCGCTCACTGCTCGAGCAGGCGGAGGCCGCAGGCCTGACCCCCGAGAGCGGATGCCGGATGGGCATCTGCCACAGCTGCAAGTGCCGCAAGACGAGCGGCGCAGTTCGCAACCTCATCACGGGTGCTGTCTCGAGCGCTGACGAGGAGGACGTGCAGATCTGCGTGTCCGCTCCCGTCGGCGACGTCGCCCTCGCCCTCTGACCCGACAAGGAGCCTCATGACCGAGATGACCCTCACCGACGAGCAGTTCGAGGCCTTCGGCGCCGAACTGGATGCACTCAAGGAGCGTATGCTCGCCGACCTCGGCGAGCGCGACGCGGCGTACATTCGACGGATCATCAAGGCGCAGCGTGCGCTCGAGGTCGGCGGCCGCGCGACGCTCATGGCAGGTGTGCTGCCGCCCGCATGGGTCGCCGGCACGACGATGCTCGCGCTGTCGAAGATCCTCGACAACATGGAGATCGGCCACAACGTGATGCACGGCCAGTACGACTGGATGAAGGACCCCGCGCTCTCCAGCCGCGGCTTCGAGTGGGACACCGCCTGCCCCGGCGATCAGTGGCGCCACTCGCACAACTACATGCACCACACGCACACGAACATCGTGGGCAAGGATCGCGACATCGGCTACGGGATCCTGCGCATGAGCGAGGAGGAGCCCTGGCGTCCCTACTACCTCGGCAACCCGCTCTACGCGCTGCTGCTCGCGACCTTCTTCCAGTACGGCGTCGCGCTGCACGACCTTGAGACCGAGCGCATCGCCGCAGGCGAAGTCAAGCTCGCCGAGAAGCGCGACCTGCTGCGCTCGATCGGCCGCAAGGTCAGGCGCCAGACGCTAAAGGACTACGTCGCGTTCCCGCTGCTCGCGGGCCCGTTCGCGCCGTTCGTGCTCGCGGGCAACGTCACCGCGAACCTCACGCGCAACCTGTGGTCGTTCATGATCATCTTCTGCGGTCACTTCCCCGACGGCACGCACGAGTTCTCCGAGGAGGAGACGGAGGACGAGACGCGCGGCGAGTGGTACTACCGCCAAATCCTCGGCTCCGCGAACCTCACCGGCGGCAAGCTCTTCCACATCCTCTCGGGCAATCTCAGCCACCAGATCGAGCACCACCTCTTCCCGGACATCCCCGCGCACCGCTACGCCGAAATGGCAGTCGAGGTCCGCGAGATCTGCGGGCGCTACGGGATCCCGTACAACTCCGGCCCGCTGCACCGCCAGTTCGGGACCGTCGTGCGAAAGATCACGCGGCTGGCATTGCCGGATCGAGGGCGCGGGAGCGGTGCGGTGGCCGCCGAACCGCCGACCCGCGACCTCGAGCTTGCGGTCGCGTGAGCGCTTTCGGGCGTCGTCTTGCGACCGAAAGACCCCCTGCTCGGTGAGCAGGAGGTCACCGGTTCGATCCCGGCTGGCTCCCTGGGAGGACGGCAGCCGCGTCCGAGGGGTAGCGAGAGCGGCCTCGATCGCGAAAGACGCCGTCGCGAAGTGGCCAAGGGCTCAGCGGGCGCGCTCAGACCTGAGCGCCGACGCGAGCGGCGGGGCCCACTGACCGGTCTGCGTCCTGCATGCCCGGCAGCATCAGGCCACCGAGCGTCGCCACTGCGCCGGCAACACCCGCGCAGATCAGCGTCGTGCGCGCGCCGAGCGCGGCGGCGAGCGGCACCGCGAGAGCGAACGACAGCGGCAACAACCCGATCGAGATCAGCCAATCGAGACTTGAGACCCGCCCTAGCAGATCTCCGGGGACGCGCTGCTGCTTGGTCGTCGCCCACACGATCGAGCCCGCCGTCTCGAGAAGGTTGAACGCAAGGCTGGCCACCATCAACTGCCAGACCGCAGTAGCCAGGCCGTACCCCGCCACCGCAAGCGTGGCGAGTGTCCAGACCACGTAGATGAAGGTCATGCTGCGAGACGGCAGTCCGCTGCGCGTCATCACCAGCGCGCACGCCACCGCGCCGAGGCCGCCCGCCCCGAGGACGAGACCGAGCTGGAAGCCGCTGCCGCCCAGTTCGTGCTTGACCATGAAGGGCAGGAGCACTCCGGCGGGTCCCATGAAGAACAGGTAGGCGAGGCCCGCACTCGCGAAGGTCCCCCACAGCCACACTTGGCGACGCACGTAGGACCATCCTTCTCGGACCTGGCGGGTCACGGACGCCTCGACGGGATCGCCGGCAGGCATCGCCTCGAGAGCTGCCCGCGGTGACATCCACCACAGAGTCGCCGCCGAGATCACGAAGGTCAGCGCATCGACCATGAATGCGGCACCCAGACCGAGCAAGCCGATCAGGACACCTCCGAGCGCGGGCCCGGCGAGCCGAAGTGCGAGGGGGCGAACGGCCTGCTCGAGCGCGTTCGCCTCACCCAGCTGCGTAGCCGGCAAGATCTCGGGCAGTATCGCGTCGCTGGCGGGATCGAAGAAGGCCTGCGCCCCGCCGTAGATGGCGACGATCGCCATCATGTGCCACAGGCGCAGCGAGCCGGTCGCCGCCAGCAGCGCGAGGAGCGCAAGCAGCGCCGCGCGAACGGCGTCCGTCAGCAACATCACCCTCCGGCGGTCGTACCGGTCGCTCGCCACCCCGCCGAACAGCAGCAGCATGATCAGCGGCAGGGTCATCGAGATACCGATCAGCGACAGCGCCGCGGGCGTGTCCGACAGCGTGTACGCCTGCCAGGCAACGGCGACCAGGAACGCTCCATCGCCGAGCAGCGACACCGTGCGCCCGGTGAAGAGCAGGCGGAAGTCGCGGTTGGCCAGGGGACGATCGGGGCGTGCTCTGGAGGCCCGGCCGATCAGTCTGTCCGGCTTCAAGCTCCCCGGCATCGCCCGCCCTAGTCAGTCGTCACGCGCCATCGCGCGCGCCAGGCCCGGGCTCGCCGGTGGGCACGACTGCCTCTCCCGACATCCGCGCGAGATAGTCACCCAGGTCACCCGCCTCCATCGGATGCGCGAAGACGAAGCCTTGTCCGAACTCGCATCCGAGATCCCGCAGCCGCTGCAACTGGTCGTCGAGTTCGATTCCCTCCGCCACGACATCCAGTGCAAGTGAACTGCCGAGCGCGACCACGGCGCTGGAGAGATCGAGCGCCTCCTTGGAGGGCTGCGGCCGCAGGAAGGAGCGATCCATCTTGAGCACATCGACCGGGAATCGGCTGAGGTAGCTGAGCGATGAGTAACCCGTGCCGAAATCGTCCATCGCGATGCGAACGCCCAGCGTGCGCAACTCATTGAGCTTGACCACGGCGATCTCGGGATCGTCGATCAACATCGACTCGGTGATCTCCAGCGTGAGCAGTCGCGGCGGGAGTCCAGACTCCGCGAGGGCGTCCTGGACGTCGGCGACCACATCGCTGTGCTGGAGCTGCTTCACCGAGAGGTTCACACACATGTAGAGCTCAGGGCCGTCCGGCGACAGGCGCTGCATCTCGGCGGCCTGGCGGCACGCTTCGCGAAGGACCCAGCGGCCGATCGGCACGATCA
>Ga0187823_10000134_pt1 | contig 16761 bp, 13 predicted proteins | sample NC_wetland_sal_i_12_FD_132968 | JGI IMG/M metagenome (GOLD analysis project Ga0187823, IMG submission 132968) | Wetland sediment microbial communities from Neuse River Estuary, North Carolina, USA - SourceSoil_3 | ecosystem: Environmental > Aquatic > Freshwater > Wetlands > Sediment | place...
CGAAACCGAGGTCGCTGCCGAGATGGAGTACGCGGCGCGCCAGGCCGGGGCGCAGGCCATGTCGTTTGAGACCATTATTGCCTCGGGCGAGCGTTCGGCACTGCCCCATGGCCGGGCTTCGCATGCCGCTATCCCGGCTGAGGGGTTCGTGGTCTGCGACTTCGGTGTTATACTCTCGGGTTATTGTTCAGACATGACCCGCACCGTATATGTGGGTCGCCCCTCTGCGGAAGCCCGCGGAGTTTACCAGGCAGTAAAACAGGCGCAGCAGGCTGCGGTGGACGCCGTAAGGCCGGGCATCAGCGTGGCGGAAGTTGACCGCGCTGCCCGCAAATCGTTGCAGAAAAGCGGTTTAGCAAAATATTTTACGCATTCCACGGGTCACGGCGTAGGCTTGGAAATCCACGAGGCGCCGCGCGTAGCCGCCGGGCAGACTGAGATCCTCGAGCCCGGGATGGTGATCACCATCGAACCCGGCGTTTATGTTCCCGGCAAGTGGGGTGTGCGCATCGAAGACATGGTTGTGGTAACGGAACGCGGGTGTGACGTCTTGACACCCACGAGCAAGGAACTGGTGACGATTTAAGCGGGACACTCCCTGAGACCGGGAGCTGTTCCGGCGGCAGTTGAGCCTTTCCGGCGGGCGCCCAGGATGGCAGAAGTCGGTCCCACCGCATAACGATGAATCAGAAAGAGCTGAAGGAACTCATCGAGTTCTTAATCGAGAAGGACATCGCCGAGTTTGAGCTGGAGCGCGGCGACGTCAAAGTGCGGATCAGGCGGGGAAGCGAGCCTGTGGCGTCGACCTCCGTGCCGGACTCGCGCTTCTTTACGGTGCAGGCGGCGCCGCCTCCCGCCCCCGAGCAGGGCACTGCGCCGGTGCCGGGGGCTGCGGCTCCCGTGGTTGCGGAGAAGCCGGCCGCGCCCGAGGAAGGGTTGCACATTGTGCGCTCCCCGATTGTGGGCACGTTCTATGAGTCGCCTTCCCCTGGGTCCCCGCCTTTTGTGAAGCCCGGAGACATCGTCGAAGCCGGCCAGATTCTGTGCATCGTGGAAGCCATGAAGCTGATGAATGAGATCGAGTCCGACGTGGCGGGCGAGATTGTTAAAAAACTGGTGGCGAACAATGCTCCGATCGAGTACGGGCAGGAACTGTTCGCCCTAAGGCCGCGGAAGTAGTCACGTAGGCCACCTCTTTTCACCACAGAGTCACAGAGACAGAGAGAAAACCAACGACTAGAAAAGTCTTCTCGATGCTGACAATCCAGGTAGTGACCACTTAATGTTGTTTCGGGCTGTGAAGCTTTTGCTATTTCTTTGCATTCCTCTGGGTCTCTGTGACTCCCTGGTAAAAAGGCTTTTGACGGCAACCTAGCGCATGTTCAAGAAAATCCTGATCGCCAATCGTGGAGAAATTGCCCTGCGGGTGATCTGCGCCTGCAAAGAGCTGGGCATACGCACGGTGGCCATTTACAGCGAGGCCGACCGCAATTCTCTGCACGTGCGTTTTGCCGACGAGGCCATCTGCATCGGGCCGCCGCAGCTGGCGCAGAGCTATCTCAATATCCCGTCAGTCATCAGTGCGGCGGAAATCGCGAATGTGGACGCCATCCATCCCGGCTACGGGTTGCTGGCGGAAAACGCCAACTTCGCGGAAGTGGCCGAGACCTGCAACATCAAGTTCATCGGTCCGCCTCCGGAAATCACCCGCCTGATGGGCGAAAAGGAAAAAGCCCGCGCCGCCATGAAGCGCGCCGGAGTTCCCATTCTGCCGGGCTCGGAAGGAATTCTGGCCAGCGACGGCGAGGCCATGGAGTGGGCCCGCCAGGTGGGGTTTCCGGTGATCATCAAGGCGTCGGCTGGCGGCGGCGGGCGCGGCATGCGCATCGTGCGCAACGAGGAAGAACTTCCCGCGCTGTTCAAGGCGGCGTCGTCCGAGGCGGCGGCGGCTTTCGGCAACGGCGATCTTTACATGGAAAAATTCGTGGAGCGGCCGCGCCACATTGAATTCCAGATTCTCGCAGACCAGTATGGAAACGTGGTGAGTCTGGGCGAACGCGAATGCTCCATCCAGCGCCGTCACCAGAAGCTGCTGGAAGAATCGCCGTCCACGCAGGTAACGCCGGAGCTGCGCGACCAGATTGGACAGGTCCTGTGCAAGACCCTGTCCGACGTAGGCTACGTGAACGCGGGCACCATCGAATTTCTGATGGATGAAGATCGCCGGCTCTATTTCATCGAGATGAACACCCGCATCCAGGTGGAACATCCGGTCACGGAGATGGTCACGGACGTGGACCTGGTGAAGAGCCAGATCCTGCTGGCCGCGGGCGAGCGCCTGGAGAACGTGCTGCACGGCCCCATTCTGCATCGCGGACACGCCATCGAATGCCGCATCAATGCCGAGCATCCGGAAAAGTTCACGCCATCGGCGGGCAGGATTACGACTTTCAATCCTCCCGGCGGGACCGGGGTGCGGATCGATACCGCTGCGTATGCGGAAGGTGTGATCCCGCCGTACTACGACTCTTTGATCGCGAAGCTGATCGTCCGCGGCAAAGATCGCGGCGAGGCGGTGTCGCGCATGGCGCGCGCCCTGGAGATGTTCATCATCGAGGGCATTTTCACCACCATACCGCTGCACCGCAGGATTCTGGCTGACCCCGATTTCCGCGCCGGGAATGTCGACACCACGTTCATTGAACGGTTCCTGGCCAAAACCGAGAAGCGGGAAGTAGTGGCGAAAACCTAGCCGTGTGGGGCGGACACTCTTGTCCGCCGCCTTTGCAGTTGGTTTTGCTTTAGATTTTTACTTGCCGGTTGCTTAGAGTCCAAGTCAAAAGCGGCGGACAAGAGTGTCCGCCCCACACGGTTCGAGATGCTCCCCCGCCTCTATGCCATCCTCGATAGCTCAACCTTTCCGGATACCGATGCTCTTTGCCGGGCCGCCCGTGAGCTGTCGGCTGGCGGCGTCACCCTGCTGCAGTATCGCAACAAGTCCGGCAATGCCCGGCAGATGCTCGAACAAGCCCGGGAACTCAAGCGCCTGCTCGGGGGTGCTGTCAAATTGATCATGAATGACCGGGCGGACTTATGCCTGGCAGCCGACTTTGATGGAGTCCACCTGGGACAGGATGACCTTTCACCCGAAGGCGCGAGAAAAGTAATTGGCAAAAACCTCTGGCTGGGGGTTTCCACCCACAATCCCGAACAGCTTGCCCAGGCCGACCATAGCACTGCCGACTATCTCGCTATCGGACCGGTATTCTCGACGCGGAGCAAAGCCAATCCCGACCCCGTGATTGGCCTGGAGGGAGTGCGCCGGGCCAGGGGGTTGACGCGCAAACCGCTGGTGGCCATCGGGGGGATAACCCGTAAAAATTGCCGATCGGTCATCGAGGCTGGGGCGGATGCCGTGGCCGTGATATCTGACTTGATACGGGAGCCACGCAAATCAGCAGAGGAATTTTTCCGGATATTGGGATAAAGTCGGAGCGCTGGCTTCGCGGGCGGGTCGCCTGCGACCACACAAACCCCGCGGCAACACAAAACCTCAAGGAGGGCCGTGAGCAACGAGACCAAGCCACCTACGCCAGCCGCCGCCGCCGACTGGGACCTTCACAGCCGTCAAGATAAAGAGCTGGTCAAGGGCCTGGGACTGACCAGCGCCACCATGCTGGTCATGGGTTCCATGATCGGCTCCGGCATTTTCATTGTTTCCGCGGAAATATCGCGCGAAGTCAACTCGCCCGCGCTGCTGATCGGGGCCTGGCTGGTGACCGGCTTTCTCACCGTGGTCGGAGCCCTGAGTTATGGGGAGCTGGCAGCCATGATGCCGCGCGCCGGCGGTCAATATGTCTACCTGCGCGAAGCGCTGGGGCCGCTCTGGGGATTTCTTTACGGGTGGACCCTCTTTCTGGCCATCCAGACTGGAACCATCGCCGCCGTGGGCGTGGCCTTCGGCAAGTTTCTCGGCATTTTCTTTCCCTCGATTTCATCCACCAACTGGATCGTGCACTTCTGGAAGGTTCCGCCTATTCATGTCGGCCCCATGGTCCTGGGAAACATGGACACGGGACTGAGCACGCAGAACCTGGTGGCGATCCTGGTGGTGGCGGCGCTCTCGGTGACCAACATTTTCGGGCTGAAAACCGGCGCTCTCATCCAGAACGTTTTCACCTTCGCCAAAGTCTCCGCATTACTGGGCCTGGTCCTGCTGGGGCTGTTCGTGGGGCGCAACGCGCAGGCGCTGGCGGCAAATTTTCACGGCCATTTCTGGCGTAACGCGGGCCTGGGCGCGCAACACGCGGTTCAGGTGGGGGTGGGCGGCCCGACCGTGCTGGTGGGAACGCTGACCATCCTGGCCGTCGCCCAGGTGGGGTCGCTCTTTTCGTCTGACGCGTGGAACAACGTGACTTTCACCGCCGGCGAAGTAAAGAATCCCAGCCGCAACCTGCCCTTGTCACTGGCGCTGGGCACGGGCGTAGTGACGGCGCTATACGTCGCCTGCAACTTCATCTATCTGAGCGTCCTGCCGCTGGATGGAAGTGCTGCGGGAGCAACCATCCTGGAGCGCGGCATCAAGTTCGCTACCGAAGACCGCGTGGGCACGGCGGTGATGTCCCAGATGCTCGGGGCCACGGGCGGTACGCTGATGGCCATCGCCATCATGCTGTCCACCTTCGGGTGTTGCAACGGCCTGATTCTGGCGGGGGCGCGCGTCTACTACGCCATGGCCAAGGACGGGTTGTTCTTCAAGAGCGTGGCCCGGCTGAATCCCACCCACAAGACTCCGGCAGTTTCCCTGATGGTGCAGATGGTCTGGACTTGCATCCTCTGCGTCTCTGGAAGCTACGGGCAACTGCTCGACTACATCATCTTCGCGGCGCTGGTTTTTTACATCCTGACCATTCTTGGATTGTTCGTGCTGCGCCGCACCCATCCGGACGCGGAGCGCCCTTACCGCGCGGTGGGTTACCCGGTGCTGCCGGCAATTTATATCCTGATGGCTTTATTTATCGATGTCGTACTATTACGCTACAAACCGCAGTACACCTGGCCGGGACTGATGATCGTCCTGCTGGGAATTCCGGTGTATTTCCTGTGGTCGCGGCGTTTGAGTGACGGAACGGGCACGTTGTCGTCCTGAGCGGAATGAAAACTTCGCTTGGCGAAGTTTTCACTCAGTCGAAGGACCCCTACGGGGCGGCACCAGTGCAGGTTATAGGGGTCCTTCGAATGCGTGGGTTCGCTCGCGGCGAGCGAACCTACTCCGCTCAGGATGACACCGCAAATAAGCGAGCTACAAGACCGAAGGAGAAAAGCGACGCATGGCCAATATCTGGGCTCGAAAGCCGATGAACATGCTTCTGGCGGAAGCCGGGGAGACGGGCGAACGCAGCCTCAAAAGGACTCTCGGCCCCTTCCAACTCACCGCCCTGGGTGTGGGCGCGGTCATTGGCGCGGGCATCTTCGTGCTTTCCGGATTGGGCGCGCACTATGCCGGGCCGGGCCTGATGCTCTCGTTCGTGCTATCCGGCACGGGATGCGCTTTCGCGGCCCTTTGCTACGCGGAATTCGCCGCCATGATTCCCCTGGCCGGGAGCGCTTACACGTACGCCTACGCGACGTTGGGCGAGTTGTTTGCCTGGATCATCGGCTGGGACCTTACCCTCGAGTACGCCATGGGCGCGAGCACCGTGTCGTCGGGATGGTCGAACCATTTCATCGAACTGCTGGATATTTTCCACATCAAGATGCCGCTCTGGCTGGCCTACGACCACTGGACCGGACTGCGCGCCGCGGAGAATATTGTGGCGCGGCAGATGGCGCAGGCTTCCGACTCCTCTCTTCTTCCCGGAACTCAGGCCTTCCTCAACAAAGTGAGCGATATCGTGGCGGCGCAGTCCCCGCAACTCGTGGAAGGCGCACACAAGTTGCTGGACGCCCCGAAACTCTTTGGAGTCGAGTTGGGCTGGAACATGCCGGCCTTCGTGATTGCCCTGGTCATCACCGCCATTCTTGCCCGCGGCATCAAGGAGAGCGCGCGTTTTAACTCCACCATCGTCGTGATCAAGGTGGCGGTGGTGCTGTTCGTAATCGGCCTGGGTTTCCGCTATGTGAGCGCGAGCAACTGGGGCGGAGACTGGCATACCTTCGCGCCCATGGGATTCTCCGGCATTGGGGCGGGCGCGGCCTATATCTTCTTCGCGTATATCGGATTTGACGCGGTCTCCACCACCGCCCAGGAAGCCAAGAACCCGCAGCGCGATTTGCCCATCGGGATTATTGCTTCCCTGCTGGTTTGCACCGTGCTTTATATTCTCGTGGCAGCGGTCCTGACCGGCATGGTGCCCTGGCGCGAAGTCAACATCGAAGCTCCCATCGCCCGCGCCTTTCTGGATCGCGGGCTGACCGGCGCCTCGCACATTATTACCCTGGGCGCGCTCGCGGGTCTGACCAGCGTGATGCTGGTCATGCTCCTGGGGCAGACGCGGGTGCTTTACTCCATGGCCAACGATGGCCTGCTGCCCAGGAAATTTTTTGCGGATATCCATCCCAAGTGGCGCACCCCGTGGAAGAACACCATTCTGGTGGGATTGCTTGCGGCCGTAGTGGGCAGCCTGGTGCCCATCGACGATATCGGGAAAATGGTGAACATCGGCACCCTGTTGGCCTTTGTCATCGTATGCATCGCAGTGGTCATGCTGCGGCACACTGACCCGGATCAGGCGCGCCCCTTCCGCACGCCCTGGGTACCTGTGGTGCCGATTCTGGGCGTGATCTTCAACGGCTACATGATGTACCGGCTGGGCTGGATCAACTGGGCGCGCCTCATCATCTGGCTGGCCATCGGGCTGGTGGTGTATTTCACCTACGGGCAGAAACACAGCAAGGTGCAGGCGCTGCCGGGGAATTCCGGGAAATAGTCGGTCTGTCCTCAGTCTTTAGTCGTCGGTCTGCAGTCGTCGGCCAAACCGAGCGGGGACTTAGCCCTTGCGCGTGGTTCCGCTGACCTGAGCCGCGATTACTCCGCTGATGACCGAAGACTGACGGCCGACGACTGATACACCATGAAATCTCTCCGCAACCTCCGGCTCATCGGGGCGGCGCTTCTTCTGCTCACGCTGGTGGGCACCGCGGGCTTTCACTTGATCGAGGGATGGCCCTGGTTCGATGGTTTCTACATGGTGATTACCACCTTCACCACCATCGGATATCAGGAGACCCATCCGCTGTCGCATGCCGGACGGATCTTCAACATCGGCCTGATTATTGTTGGCGTTTCGCTGGTGTTCCTCGGCATCGGGTCATTGACGCAAGCTTTGCTAGAATTTGAGCTAAGCAGTTTCTTCGGAAGGCGAAAAATGGAGCGCGAGATCGGCCGGCTTTCCGATCACTACATCATCTGCGGCGCAGGACGAGTGGGCCGAAGCGCAGCCCGGGAACTGGCGAACAAGCGCGTGCCGTTTGTCATCGTCGATCAGAGCGCAGAGCGGTTGGCTAACTTTGAAGAAAACTGGCTGACCCTGGTCGGCGACGCCACCCAGGGACAGATCCTGCGTCAGGCCCACATCGAACGCGCCCGGGGACTGGTGGCGGCGACGACCACCGACGCGACCAATCTTTATATCGTTCTTACAGCGCGGGAGCTCAATCCTCAATTGAGGATCATTGCGCGCGCCAGCGAAGAAGACGCTGAGAAACGTTTGCTCAAGGCCGGCGCGGATTCCGTGGTCTTGCCCTACCTCTTTGCCGGGCAGCGCATCGCCCGCTCGTTCCTGCAGCCCCACGTGGTGAGCTTTCTCGACTCGGCCACGACTCACCTTGATATGGACCTCGAGATCGGCGAGATCTGCGTGGCCAACGCCTCGCCGGTTGCCGGCAAAACCATCGAAACTTCCCGTATCCGGCAGGATTGCGGTGCGGTGATCCTGGCCATCAAGCGGGAAAAGAAGATGGACTTCAATCCCTCGCCGGAAGACCGCATAGAGCCGGGCGACTACCTGATCGCGATGGGCGAATCCTCACAGCTGAGACAGTTGGAACGAATGGCAGCGGCCCGGGCATGAAAATCGTTACTGCCGCCGAGATGCGCGAGATCGACCGGGCCAGCAGCGAGCGCTTCGGCGTTCCCTCGCTGACCCTCATGGAAAACGCCGGCGCGGCGGTAGCGGCGTTCGTCGAGTCACAGTATCCGCGAGTGAAACGGATTGGCGTCGTCTGCGGAAAAGGAAATAACGGCGGCGACGGATTTGTGGCTGCCCGGAAATTGCATGAAGCCGGCAGAGAGGTGCGGGTACTGTTGCTGGCGGAGCGCTCCGAGCTGCGCGGCGATGCGGCTGAGATGTTTACCCGGCTGCCGACCGCGCCGGTTGCCGCGTCCTCCCGTGAACAACTGAAGGCCGAAGCGGCACGCGCGGTTTTTGACGCGGACGTTCTGGTCGATGCAGTCCTCGGCACCGGCTTCCGCCCGCCGGTGAGTGAGTTGTGCGCCGAAGCCATTGCGGCGATGAATGCGGGCTCCGCGCCCATTGTGGCGGTGGATATTCCATCCGGCGCCGACGCCGACGTCATGGGCGAGCAGGTGGGCGCGGTGGCGCGGGCAGACGCAATCGTGACCTTTACCGCACCCCGTCCCGCCCACATTTTCGGAATGCTGACGGCCGGGCCAACCGTAATTGCGCCGATTGGGTCGCCGGACGAAGCCATCGTCTCGGCTCTGCAGCTCAACCTGATTACGGCACGCGAAATCGCGCCGCTGATCGGGCCCCGGCCTCGAGCGGCGAACAAGGGCAACTTCGGCCACGTGCTGGTGCTGGGCGGTTCGACCGGCAAGGCGGGAGCCGCAGCCATGGCCGGGATGTCCGTTCTGCGCGCGGGCGCGGGCTTGTCCACGGTGGCAACGGCCAAGTCCGTACTGGCGACGGTGGGCGGCTTTCACCCCGAGCTTATGACCGAGCCGCTCGAGGAAACGGAAGCGGGCAGCATTTCCCGGGCTTCGCTCGAACAGGGACGGTTGGACGCTCTGGTAAAAGGCAAGACGGTGCTGGCGGTCGGCCCGGGCATGTCTCGCCATCCCGACACTGCCGCTTTCGTGCGTGGCGTGGTCAAAAAATACAAGATGCAAGTTGTTCTCGATGCCGATGGCCTGAACGCCTTCGAGGACCGCGCGGCCGAGCTGAAAAACAAGGCAGGCTCTCTTGTTATTACACCGCATCCCGGCGAGATGGCGCGGTTGACCGGCCTGACCATTGCCGCGGTACAGCGCGATAGGCTGAATGTGGCCCGCAGCTTTGCCCGCGAACATCAATTGATTGTCGTGCTGAAGGGACACCGGACTTTGGTGGCGCAGCCCGACGGCACCGTGTGGGTCAACACCACGGGCAATCCCGGCATGGCGACGGGAGGCACGGGCGATATTTTGACCGGCATGGTCTCAGGCCTGATCGCTCAGAATCCGGATCGGGTCGTGGAGGCGGTGATCGCCGCGGTTCATCTCCATGGCCTGGCGGGGGACGTGGCCTGCGAAACCATGGGCGAACATTCGCTGGTCGCCACTGATTTGCTCAGCGCGCTACCCGAGGCTTTCCGCCGGGTGCGCAGCGCTGCAATAACGCCCGAGGTCGCCATCGGCGGCTAGACCCCAAATCGGGGCTTGACGGATTGTCCTTCAGGCCATTGTCACCCTCTCTAACAGCAATGCATATGATTAAGGACATGGGAGATAGAGTGCTGTCTTCTCAGCCTGCCGAGCGGAATCGGTACATATGCCTTCAGTAACCTGCCCGCGGGGTCGGCTGCGTGAAATAGTTATTCGCATGACACATTTCCCCCAAGTGCATCCCCAGCGCCGCTCTCCACGAATTCAACTGGGCGGATCCATTCTTGCCCAAGTCATCATGGAAGATGGCCGGCGCGCCAAAGCCAAACTGCAAACTGTCTCCGTGACCGGCGGGCTGTTGCGCCTGGCGAGGTCGTTGAGCCAGGGAGATTTTGTTGAGGTAGCTTTTCAAACCCAATCGGGCGCGGTACGGGGTATGGCCGAAATGCTGACACCGGTGCGCTCCGCCACAGATGGATCATTGCAGCCCTTCCGCTTCGTCGCGTTGGGCGACGATGACCATCGCGCCCTGCGCATGGTGGTCGATGCGGCCGCGGACCGGAGTTTTCAGGGAATACGGTCCAGCCAGTGGACGGCGCCGAAAATGTTTTAGGGTACGGACCGGACGGCTTTAACTTCACGGAAAATCGGCAGCGTCATCCTGAGCGGGATCGAAGAATCCCTGACGGCTTGGATCTCAGTGGAAGGGCGAAGACAGGCTTCGCAGCTTCCCCTCGCCAGTGCAGCCCATAGAGGTCCTTCGACTGCGTGGACGCTTCACATCGCGAAGCGGCCCCTCCGCTCAGGATGACAACCTTCCAGTCTTAGGATGACAAACTTCCAGTTCTTCGCTATCTCCGCTCACCTTGCGCAGTCCCCATTTTTGCGAGAGTGAATCGTTATACTGGTCATTCGATTTCGACTCCGAATGGCTACCCGGGAATTCATCACGCATTCCGCCGAAGAGACGATTGCGCTCGGCCGCACTCTGGCCGGGATTCTCAGTCCGCCCAAACTGGTCCTGCTGCGCGGCGACCTGGGCGCGGGCAAGACCACCCTGGTCAAAGGTATTGCGGAGGCTTTTCAGGCGGCGTCGGCCGAAGACGTGACCAGTCCGACCTTTACCCTGGTGCACGAATACCGCGGCCCCCACGCCAGCCTTTATCACATCGACCTGTACCGAATTGATACCCCGCGACAGCTTGAAACCCTGGGGCTCGATGACCTGATCAGCGGCAACAGCATTCTCCTGATAGAGTGGGGAGAGAAGTTTGCACGTTTCGAGCGCGAGCGTGATGTGGAGATTGCGCTGGAGAGAGTGGATGACGGGGTTGGGCAACGGCTGGTCGAAGCAGACTCGAAGCAAGCTTACGGGAGCGGCGCTGCGTCGATTGCCGAACCCGTCTCTGAAAATTCACGGCGCATCCGGATTACTACCAACTAAGCTGAGGGCTCTCTTTACCACCGCCCTGATGTTGACGGTGTTCCTGGCAAGCGCGCAAATCTGCCGCTCGCAGCAGGCCCCGCCGCCAGCAGCCGGCGACAAGGATCGAGATCGGAATCCAGCGCAGAAGGGATCCGATTCTTCCGCCCAGCCATCCGGTCAGGGGCGAATTTTTGGGCTCTTGCCTTCCTACGGGATGGTCGAATCGGGCGGGCAACCGCCTCCGCTGACTTCCGGGCAGAAGTTCAAACTCGCGTCGCAGTATCTGAATCCCTACACATTCTTTTTCGTAGCGGCCGAGGCCGGCATCAATCAGGCGCGGAACCATCCCGAGGACTATGGTCAGGGCGCGGAAGGCTACGGGAAACGCTACGGTGCAGGCCTGGCGGATGGGTTGACCGACGGCCTGTTTGTCACCGGCGTGTATCCTTCTCTCCTCCGCCAGGACCCGCGCTACTACCGGCTCGGCAAGGGCGGCTTCTCTCGCCGGACGGGATATGCAGTGACCCGAATTCTGGTGACGCGGCAGGATTCAGGCCGCCGGGCGTTTAATTTTTCGGAAGTATTGGGCAGTTTCTCTTCCGCAGCGTTGGCCGTGACTTACTATCCCAGGAGCGAGCGGGATTTTCCGAATGTGGCAGAGCGCGCCGGCATCCAGTTTGCCTTCGATGCCGGCTTCAACATCCTGAAAGAATTCTATCCCGAGATTGACCGCAAGTTTTTACGCAGGAAGGGCAAGCGGTAAGGCGGGCATCCTGAGCGGCGGAGTCGAAGGATCCCTTGGAGCCTCGCGGCTGCTGCGCTCTTGTTCCGATCTTAGGAGTTCGAGGTGGTATAGGGGTCCTTCGACTCCGCGTGTCCGTTCGCGAGCGAACGGACATGCTCCGCTCAGGATGACAGGCTGGTTCTCGAAGTGAACCGACCCGCCGCTAAAAACCCATGATGTTATAGCCGCAGTCCACGTAGATGACTTCGCCGGTGATGCCGGAACTGGCATCCGAGGCCAGAAATACGCCGGTCGCGCCTACTTCGTTGACATCCACATTGCGCTGCAAGGGCGCTCTCTCGGCGTGGGCTTTCAGCATGTCGCCCAGGCCGGAAATACCTCGCGCCGCCAGGGTCTTGATGGGGCCCGCAGAAATGGCGTTGACTCTTATTTTCTTCTTGCCCAGATCGTATGCCAGGTAACGAACGCTGCACTCCAGCGCGGCCTTGGCCACGCCCATGACGTTGTAGCGGGGCACGACCCGCTCGGCTCCGTAGTAGGTCATGGTGATGATGCTGCCCCCGTCTGCCATCAGAGGGGCGGCGCCGCGGGCCAGCGCAACCAGGGAATATACGCTGACGTCGTGGGCAACCCGAAAGCCTTCGCGAGAGGTGGCGACAAATTCGCCCTTCAACTCCTCGGCTGGCGCGTAGGCCACGCTGTGCACCAGCACATGCAACTTGCCGTGGCGCTCCTTGAGTTGGGCGAACAGCCGGTCGATGGCCGCGTCGTCCGACACGTCGCACATGAGGCCTTCCGCGCCCGGCAGCGAAGCGATCAGGTCTTTGGCTTCCATTTCCAGACGCTCGTTCTGGTAAGTGACGATCACTTTGGCGCCCGCCTGGTGCAGTCCCTGCGCAATCGACCAGGCAATCGAGCGTTTATTTGCCACTCCGAAAACCACTGCAACTCGACCTTCGAGGCTGGATGACATGCATGTCTCCTGGGTGGAACGGGAAAGCATACCAGTTTGAGGCAGGACGGAAGAAGTCCGAAAATGCGATTTCAGATTGCAGATTTCAGATTGTCGATTTGAGATCTAAAGGGTTCAGACTTCAGATTTCAGATTTCAGTTCTCAGTTCTCGGTTGCTTTGAGCGGTGAATCTGAAATCTACAATCCGCAATCTGAAATCTACCTGCCTCAATCTGGCCCAACCTCGACCACGGTTCTGGACGCCGCTACTGGCCATACCGCCGTGACAAAGGCCACCGCGTAAACCATGCCGATGATGGAGAAGCCGGCCACTAGGTTCCATTGCGCGACCGCTCCCACCAGAAACCCGAGAATGATCTGCAACAGGGTGCCGGCGAAGTAGAAAGTGTTCTGCACCCGTCCCATGAAGTGTTGCGGCACCTGTTCCATGATGCTGGTGTTCATGGCGATGCCGCTCACGCCGCGGCCTGAGCCCATGACGGCATAAATCAGAACCGCACCCGCCAGCCAGGGCGAAAGCGGAGCCAGGCTCATGCCGATGGCCAGTAAACCCATGGAGATCGCGATTGAGCGACGCGCGCCCAGCGACGCGATGAGCGCCGGCGCGTACAGCACGCTCAGAAAGGCGCCCGTGCCCCAGCCCGCGTTCAGCCAGCCATAGCCGACAGCGCCGGCGTGAAAAACATAGTCACTGAGGGGCGCGGTCACCACCACTCCCGTCATCATTGCGCCCAGAAAGAGGGCCCAGCTGACTCCCAGAGTCACCACGGAAGGGTGGCCGAGCAGAAAGTCGAGGCCTTCGCGCATCTCGCGCACGAAGCGGGCGACCGCAGTTTCCGCGGCTATGATGTCGGCCCGCAGCTCTGCCGGTCGCGGCACCACGTGGCGGCCTTTCCTTACCCCGAGATAAAGCAGGAAAGAGGCCAGGTAGGTCGAGAAATCAATCAGCAGCACCCCGCCCAGCCCGATGTGGTTATAGACGAAGCCGACGATGGACCCGGCGATCAGCCAGCCGCCCTGGATTCCCGCCAGGAGGAAAGTATTGGCGTGGACAAACTCTTCTCCCGGGGTCAGTTCCTGGATGAGCGCGGTAATGGTCGGCCAGAACATCCAGAAGCCCGCTGCCACCAGCGTATTCATCAGATAAAGTTGCCAGACTTTCACTTTGCCGGCGAAGGCCAGGACGGCGACCACCAGAATGATGACGGCGCGGGCCGCGTCCAGCATCATCACCAGCCGGCGCCGGTCTTCGCGGTCGATGAGCACCCCGGTAAAGGGCAGCATCAACATGGCGGGAAGCGTCTGCAGCACGGCAAACGTTCCCAGCGCAACTTCCGAGTGCGTGGCCTGCAGGATGTACCAGGCAACGGCGGCGGAATTCATGCCGCTGCCCAGCATCGAGATCATGTTGGCGCCGAAAACATAGCGCAGCGCTTTTTTCTGCAGGATCGCACGCATCTTTCAAATGTAAACGATCGAGGTGGACTCTCCAACGGGGGCGGGTTGGCGTAGCGAGTTCGGGTTTCTAAAGGAAAACTCTCACCCAAGCCTTCGGCCTGACGGCCAACGGATTTGTATCCGGCTGGCTTGGTAGAACAAAAATACCGCCAGCAGAATCATTTCGGGTTCGATGGCGTGTTTGTAGCGAGGGAAGGGATTAACCAGGTAGTAGGGAAGCGGATAAATCAGCAGAAAGCAGGCCAGCAGAAATCCTCCCGGCTTTCTGTCTCGTAGCGTGAGCCATAAACCCGCGAAGGCGAAGGCCGCGGGAAGAATGAACATGATGTGGCGGGCGATCATCAGGTCGTAGCCGGCCACGACGTCAGCCTGGGGCGGCCCGATCCAGAAGTACAGAGCGCGTTCGAGCGTAAAGCGGAGAAACTCGCCGGGATGCTGGCGGACGAATTGGCGAAACTGCTGGCGTTTTTCTTCCATGAACTGGATTTCACCCAGCTCCTGAAATCTGCGCATAGCTTCGGGATCGTTGCCCGGGTGCTCGCTGCGGGTCCACAGGCCGTTCGATTGATCGTTGTTGGCCATGTGCATCTCGAGGGGAAGATTGTCGCGGACAAAAACAAACTGGCCGAAAACCGTGTAATTGCGCACCAGCCAGGGGCTGACCAGTAGGGCCGCCGCCAGAAGGCACACGCTGACTCCCCAAATCTGGCTGGACCGCCGGGGCAATCGCCAGAGCAGATAGAGCAGGCAAAACGGGAGAACAGAAAGCACCGCGGTATTGGTCAGCGCCAACAGGCCCCAGAGAAGTCCGAACTCGACCCAGGTGCGCGGGCGCGGCGGCCCATCGGCCATGCGCAGGGTGAGCAGGAACGCAAGGCTGAGCAGGAACGCACTGAGGCTCATTTCCCACACCACCCGCACTGGCCAATAGATGGCATAGGGGAACAGCGCCCAGGTCCAGGCTGTGGCCCGCGCCACCGCTGCCCCGTAAATCTTCTCTCCGATCCGATAGAGCGTGAGACAAGTCAGCGCGGAAAAAATGCTGTTGAAAGCCAGGATGACCCAGGCAGACAGATTGCTGTAAATCCCAAACAGTTTGAAAACTCCAGCCAGGATGTAGGGATAAACGGGGGGCGCCCATGCGCTCGGCCCGCTGGGCAAATCCGTGGGAGAGCTGAAGCCCTGGCCGGTTGCGATGGAGCGGGCGATGCGGCCCATTTCCCATCCGAACTGGAAGTGATCGCGGCGAGGCGTAATACGGTAGGTGTGGCCGATGATGATGACCGCGAGGCGGAGCAGGAAGGCGACCAGAACGATGAAGAAGATGGAGTGCGTCCAGGGCGCGCGTTGAACGGGATTTTTCGAGACCGCCGGCGAGTCCGTCTCCTCCCGACCCTGCATCAGCAAAGACTAGCACGGCGTGGCCGGGACTGTGTGGGGGCGGGTCTCTGACCCGCCCGGTCGAGCGCAGCTCGACGATTTGCAAGGTCAGGTAATGTCATCATCTCTAGCCGAGCTGTCCCTCGGCCTGGCCGGGTCGAAGACCCGGCGCCACACAATCCTCCCGCTTGCATAACCCCATGCTTCAGAGCTACGATGCGCCGTCGCAATTGTGGAGGTGACGTATGAAGTACGGCCGCTGGACCGTCCTGCTGGTTACCTTTCTGTTCGCCATGGTCCCTGTTTCGCGGGGTCAGATAGAAAACATCGTCATTGCGGCGGGGACGCCGGAAGACCAGGCGCTGCAGGCCATCACCAAAGAGCCGGACGATCAGAAGAAGCTGGCCATGTACGAGGACTTCCTGAAACAGTTCTCCTCCAATCCCGCGGCCGTGGCCTACGGCAACTGGCAGATCTCGCAGGCCTACCAGGGCACGGGCGACCTGCAGAAAGCGCTCGATTACGGCGACAAGGCGCTGGCCAGCGCTCCCCACAGCCTCGATATTCTCGTCTCTCAGGCCAGCATCGCCCAGCAACTGAAGAACAATCCCAAACTGTTGGATTACGCGGTGCGCGGCGGCGAACTTTATAACTCCATCGGCAAGGCCGCCAAGCCGGAGGGCGTGAGCGACCAGGATTTCGCTTCCCAGATCAAAGAGCAGAAGGATGGAGCGAAAAACTCGTATGAGTTCCTCGAGGCAGCGGCTTTCAACGTGATCGTCGATGAGACTAACGCCAAAGCGCGCATGAGCGACATCGACCGCTTCACTCCCGCTTTCCCCAACTCGCGTTTTGACGAGCCGGTCGCCTCCTACGCCATGATGGCGCTGACCGAACTCAAAGACACGACCCGAGTGGTGGCCTACGGCGAAAAGGCGTTGGCGGCAAATCCCAACAATCTGGCGGCTCTGCTGCTTTTAGCGAACAACTACGTCGAGGACTCCAAGCCGGGCAGCGTGACCAAGGCAATCGGTTACGCGCAAAGGGCGGTTGTGGCGGCCAAGGCAGACGCTCCGGACGCGGACCGCACCCACAAGCTCTCGGGCGGAGTCGCCCATTCCACTCTGGGCTACGCCTATATGAAGCAGGAAAAGACGGTGGCTGCGATTCCGGA
>Ga0187823_10000135_pt1 | contig 16636 bp, 18 predicted proteins | sample NC_wetland_sal_i_12_FD_132968 | JGI IMG/M metagenome (GOLD analysis project Ga0187823, IMG submission 132968) | Wetland sediment microbial communities from Neuse River Estuary, North Carolina, USA - SourceSoil_3 | ecosystem: Environmental > Aquatic > Freshwater > Wetlands > Sediment | place...
GGCGGCGGCGGGAGCGGCGAAGGCGGGGCGGGCGGATTCGGCTCCGAGCACGACGGGGCGGGCGGGCCGGGCGCAGGTCCCGGCGGGCCGCGCGTGAACCTCCCGCCCGGCACCTACGGTCAGCGCCGCACCGCCGAAGGCGCCGTCGCAGGCCACGTCCTCATCAAATACAGCCAGAGCGAAGCGGTCCCCGACGCTCCGAACATCCCCGCGCGGATCCCGCTCGGCAAGCTGTTCACGGTGGGCTCGGTGGGGTCCTCGGGGTTGCAATACCGCGCCTACGCGCAGCGGGACCCGGAGGACAACGGCATCACGGTCGCCGCGGTTCCCGTGCACGAAGTCACCGACACGCTGCACCGGCTGCTGGTCGTGGAGGTGCTCGTGATCGCGGGTGTGCTCGTTGCGCTCGGCGTGACCGCGTTCTTCGTGGTCCGCCTGGGACTGCGCCCGCTCAGCCGCATGGAGGTCACCGCCGGCGAGATCGCCGCCGGCGACCTGTCCCGCCGCGTGAGCCCCGCCGACGAGCGCACCGAGGTCGGGCGCCTGGGTCTCGCGCTCAACGGGATGCTCGACCGCCTCGAGCGCGCGTTCGCCGAACGGGAGGCCAGCGAGCGCAAGCTCCGCCGCTTCCTCGCGGACGCCTCGCACGAGCTGCGCACGCCGCTCGCGTCGATCCGCGGCTACGCGGAGCTGTTCCGGATGGGCGCCACCAGCAAACCGGAGGAGCTGGAGCTCGCGATGCGGCGGATCGAGGACGAGTCGCGCCGCATGGGGGTGCTGGTCGAGGACCTGCTCACGCTCGCGCGCCTGGACGAGATGCGCGAGCCGCTGCGCGAGGAGGTCGACGTGGCCGAGATGGCGCGCGACGCCGTCACCGACGCCCGCGCAACCGCGCCCCAGCGCGCGATCTCGCTGCAGGCGCCGCCGAGCGCACTGGTTGCGGGCGATCCCCACCAGCTGCACCAGGTGCTCGCCAACCTCATGCGCAACGCGCTCGTGCACACCCCGCCCGACGCGGCCATCGAGGTCGACGTCTCCTCGCCACCGGGTCGCGTGCGCGTGCGCGTGCGCGACCACGGCCCCGGGTTGCCCGACGGCGCCCCCGAGCAGCTGTTCGATCGCTTCTGGCGCGCCGAGGGCGGGCGCGAGCGCGGCGCCGGCGGTGCCGGCCTCGGCCTCGCCATCGCCCATGAGATCGTGGCCGCGCACGGCGGGCGCATCTCCGCCGCCAACGCCGACGGCGGCGGGTCGGGCGCGGTGTTCGCGTTCGAGCTGCCCGCCCTCTCAGGAAGCTCTGAGGCGAACGCCAGCGGCGCCTGAGGCGCGCGCCCGAGACTTGCTCCATCACCTCCCACGCAGACGAAGGAGCAAGCCCAATGTCACTGTCACTCGCCATCACCCTCAACGCGATCCTCGACCTCGCGATCATCGGTCTCGTCGCCTTCTTGATGACGCGCGCCGGCCGCCTCACCCCCCACACGGCCACCGCCCGCGTCGAGCGCGCCGCCGCGCGCACCCGAGTTGCGCGGCGTCCCGCGGGCACCCGCGCCCCCCGCAGGCAGGCCGTCCGCGTGGGCGCCTGAGCGCAACCTCTCCGGTCCCGCACCCGCGACACGGACGGCGCCCGCACCCCGCGGGCGCCGTTCTGCGTCTTAGGTGCCGCTTAGAGACCGGTTAGCGGCGGTTCAGCGCGCCGTCGCAGAGTGTCTGAGCAACCCCGCTCTGAGAGGACTCGCAATGCGTCATCAGAAGACCATCGCCGCGCTCTCCGCCGTCACAGGCGGCGTCATCGCAGCGCTCGCGCTCGCCCTGTACGCCCCGTTCGGCGCCGGAGGCTCGCGCGTGCTCGTGCAGCACGCCGGCGGCACCGCGTTCGCGTCCGACAACAGCAGCGGCACCGCGCTCACCCCGCGCGCCATCTACGAACGGGACGCGCCCGGCGTGGTCGCCATCCGCGCCTCCTCCACCCCCTCGGGGCTGCAATCTCCGTTCGGCTCCGCGCCCGGGGAAGCGTCCGCCCGCACCGACACGGGCACCGGCATCGTGATCAGCTCCGGCGGCCTGATCCTCACCAACGACCACGTCGTCAAAGGCGCGAACTCGATCACCGTGTCGCTCGACGGCCAGAGCGAACACACCCGCACCGCGCATCTCGTCGGCCAGGACCCCGGCAGAGACCTCGCGCTGCTGCGCGTCTCCCCCGAAGGCATCGCGATGCACCCGCTCTCGCTCGCCGCGTCCGGCAGTGCCCAGATCGGTGAAGCCGCGTGGGCGATCGGCAACCCGTTCGGCCTCAACTGGACGCTCACGGGCGGCGTGGTGTCCGCGCTGAACCGCGCCATCAGCTCACCCTCCGGTGCGGCGATCCGCGAAGTGATCCAGACCGACGCCGCGCTGAATCCCGGCAACTCGGGTGGTCCGCTGATCAACAGCCAGGGCGAAGTCATCGGGGTCAACTCCCAGATCGTCTCCGGCTCCAGCACCGCGGGCGGCCAGGGCCGCTCCAGCGGCGTGGGCTTCGCGATCTCCACACGGACGCTTCGCGCGTTCCTGTCCGGCCTGGGCGTGCACGCCTGAGCGGCACCGGCTGATCCTGACGGACGCCTCAGCGCCGTCCCACAGTCCTCCAAGGTTCGCTCGCGAAGATCGGTCCATGAGCTTGCTCGCCACCGCCACCGGGCCGCACCTCTACTGGATCACCAGCCGCGCCGCCGGCATCACCGCGCTGTTGCTCTCCAGCACGTCGGTGTCGCTCGGCCTGCTGATGGGCTCTCGCGCGGTGCGGGGCCGCCTCGCCGACGTGCGTGTGCTGCACGAGGCGCTGTCGCTCGCCACCCTCGCCGCGCTCGCCGTGCACGGCCTCTCGCTGCTCGGCGACGGCTACCTGCACCCGAGCCTCGGCGACATCGCCATTCCTTTCCTCAGCGGCTACAAGACCTTCTGGACGTCGACCGGGATCGTCGCCTTCTGGGCGATGGCGCTGCTCGGTCTCGGCTACTACGCCCGCACCCGCATCGGCGTGCAGCGCTGGCGGCGCATGCACCGCTTGGTGGCAATCGCGTGGATCCTCGGTGTCGTGCACTCGCTCGGCGAGGGCAGTGACGCCGGGGAGACGTGGTTCCTGGTGCTGACCGCCGTCGCCGTGGTGCCCACGCTCGTGCTCCTGATCGCACGCCACACGCGGCTGCTTCGGCCCGCGGCCGCCTCGGCGGCCGCGCCGCGCGCTGATCGTGATCGCACGCCTCCCGGGCACGCCGCGGGCGCCGCTCCCACGACCGTCCACCGCGTGCCGGCGGGTGCGCGATGACCCCGCAGGAGGAACGGCGCCTCTCCGCGCGCAAGCTCGCATCGGAGCACCGCGCCCGGCTCCTGAGCCGTGCGCGGCGCATCCGCCGCCGCGTCGCCGCGGTCACCGTCGCGGTCTTCATCGCCGCCTTCCTCGTGGTCTACGTCCAGCTCGCATCGGGCCACGATCCCGCGCTCAGCGCCCGCGCCGCAGACACCGCCAGGTCCACCACGCGCGAGAGCTCCACGAACACCGCCACCGAACGCGAAGCCGCGCGCACGGCCGCCGAGGAACGCGCCACCGTCACCGCCCAGCGCAAGGCCACCGAACGGGAAGCCGCCGAACGGAAAGCTGCCGAAGCCGAAAGCGCGCAGTCCTCGAGCGGGACCGGCGAAGAAACGTCGTCCTCGGGCGAAACGAGCAGCAGCCCCTCCGGCGTCACCACCTCGCAGTCGTGAGCGACGACGCGAGCGCCACGTTCGCATGCTTCGGCTCGCGCTGCACCGTGCACGTGAGCGGCAGCGGCGCGCTCGGCAGCCCCGAGGAGGCCGTCGCCTCGGCCCGCGCCCTCCTGCTCGACGCCCACTCGCGCTTCTCGCGCTTCGAGCCCGGCAGCGAGCTGTCGAGGTTGAACGGCGCCACCGACGCCGCCGTGCCCGTGAGCCCGTTGCTCGCGCGCCTGGCCGCATGCGTTCGGGGAGCCGCGTCGCTCACCGGCGGCCTCGTCGACGCCACGCTGCTCGAGGAGGTGCGCAGCGCCGGCTACGAGACCGACATCGCCGAGCCGCTCACGCTGGCCGAGGCACTCGCCGAGGCACCCGCCCGGCATGCTGCGGGCCCATCCGACGGGGCCGCATGGCGCCGCATCGAGGTGGATCCGTCGCGCTCGCTGATCACCCGCCCGCCCGGCGTCGCGATCGACAGCGGCGGCCTCGCCAAGGGCCTGTTCGCGGACGTGCTCGCCGAACAACTCGAGGGTCACGCGATGTTCGCCGTGGACTGCGCCGGCGACATCGCGATCGGCGGGTCGGCGCGCGAGCCACGCTCCGTCGCCGTCGAGAGCCCGTTCGACGGCAGCGTCCTGCACACCTTCGCCGTGGAGCACGGCGGCGTCGCAACCAGCGGAATCGGCCGCCGCAGCTGGCGCGACCGCGACGGGCGGCCCGCCCACCACCTGATCGACCCGAGCACCGGTCGCCCCGCCTTCACCGGCATCGTCCAGGCAAGCGCGCTCGCCGAGACCGCGCTCAGCGCCGAGACGCGCGCGAAGGCCGCGCTGCTGTCCGGTCCGCGCGGCGCCGCACGCTGGTTGCCCGACGGCGGTGTGATCGTTCTCGACGACGGCTCCCACCACGTGTTCGCTCCGCCCCCGCGGTTGACGGTGAGCCGGCTGGGCGGAGCAGGCGCCCCCGCCGTCGCGCGGCGCCGAGCACTGCTCTAGTCCCGGTGGAGTGCCACTCCACGCAACGGGGGGAGCCTCTGCGCCGGGCTCCCGTGGCAACAACCTCTACGCCGAGCCCACGGTGCTCTCGTGCAGCTGCGCCGCGCCCACGCCGAACGCCTCGGTGAGCATCCGCTGGAGGTCCCCGGGGTCGCACGGGCGCGAGATGCAGTAGCCCTGAGCGACGTCGCAGCCCAGGGCCGCCACATGCTCGAGCACGTCGACGCTCTCGATCCCCTCCGCGACGACCGTCAGGCCGAGGTTGCGCGCGAGATCCACGGTGGCCCGCACGATCGCCTCCCGCCGCGGGTCCTCGAGGATCCCCGTGATGAACGAACGGTCGATCTTGAGCTCGTGCGCGGGGAGCGCTGCGAGGTACTCGATCGAGGCGTTGCCCGTGCCGAAGTCATCCACGGACACGCGCACGCCCATCGCCCGGAGTGCCTCGAGCACCGCCACCGCGCGCGAGGGGTCGGCCATCGCGGCGCTCTCGGTCACCTCCACGGTCAGCATCTCGGCGGGCACGCCGTTGGCGCGGAGCAGCTCGCCGACGCGGTCGGGCAGCTCGCGGTCGAGCAGGTTGCGCGCGGAGAGGTTGACCGCCATCTGCACGCTCACGCCCACCCTGCGCCAGGTCACGACCTGGCGCAGCGCGCGCTCGATCACGTACAGCGTCACCGGCCCCATCAGCGCCGTCTGCTCGATCAGCGGCACGAACTCCGCCGGTCCGAGCAGCCCGCGCTCGGGGTGGTCCCACCGCAGCAGGGCCTCCACACCGGTGATGCGGCGCGAGGCGAGATCGACCTTCGGTTGGTAGTGGAGCACGAACTCACCGCGCTCGAGCGCCCCGCGCACCTGGCCGAGCAGGATCAGCTGACGCGCGTCGACGCTGTCCGCGGCGGGGTCGTAGACGTGGATGCGCCGCGCGCTCGCGCAGGCGCGTGCGAGCGCCGTGTCGGCGCGCTGGAGGATCACGTCGGCGGTGTCGTCGGCTTCCAGCACAGCCGCGCCGATGCTCGCCTCCACGTTCACCGCCGCGCCCGCGACCGCGATCGGCTCGAGCAGGCTGTCCTGGGCGCGCGCGGCCGCCGCGATCGCGTCCTCGGCACCGCGCACCCGGCGGCACAGCACGCCGTACTCGTCCGCGCCCAGGCGCGCCAGCAGCGTGCCGTCCCCCAGGCTGCCGCGCAGCCGCTCGGCCACCTCTCTGAGGATCTCATCGCCGTTGGCGCTGCCGAGCGTGTTGTTGGCCTCTCCGAAGCGATCGAGGTCGATCACCAGCACGGCGATCGACCAGCCGCCCCCTCGGGCCCGGCTCATCGCCTTGGCGACGTGCTCGAGGAACATCATCCGGTTGGGCAGCTGCGTGAGGCCGTCGTAGCGGGCGAGCCGGTCGTTCTCCTGGGACTGGCGGCGCAGGCGCCGCGAGGCCCGCGCGACGATCCTGTAGATCGTCGCCCAGAGCAGCGCCAGCCCGATCGCCATCAGCAGCGCGATCGTGCGCTTGTCCTTGGTCACCGCCGCTGCGATCGGCTGGTAGCTCAGATAGATCTCGAACGCACCCGCGGGAGCGCCCGCGGCCCCGAAGCGCAGCGGCACGTACACCTCTACGAGCTTCCCGAGCCCCACCTCGCCCGCCGTCTCAGAGTGCGGGCGCGGTTGCACCACCTGGGCTTCCTGGGGGTCGCCCGCGAGCGCCTCCTCGAGGTCGTCGCTCGGCGGCAGTCGGCGTCCGATCAGCGTGCGGTCGTCGGAATAGACCACGGTGTCGGCCGCGTTCCAGATCTTGATCCGCGCGAGGTCGCGTGTCACCTCCGGGGTCGCCAGCTGGCGATCGAGCCTCGCGATCTGCTGCGGGGCGAGGCCGTGCCGGAGATCGTTCTGGTCGAGCCACGGCTCGACGCCGAGCCTGGCGATCAGGCGCGCCGTCTCCGTCGCGTCGGCGCGCACGCGCGCGTCGATCTGCGACTGCAGCACCCCCGCGAGGATCACCCCGAGGGCGATCATCGGGATCAGGCTCAGCAGCGCGACCTGGCGCGTCAGGCTAAGCCGGCTGAGCGCCGCGCCGGGTCTGGGGGACATGTGCGCTGCTTCGGCACACGCCCCCCCTAACTCAAGCGCGCGAGGCCTCGGCGGACACGCCGTCGGGCGCCGCTTCGTGCCCCGCGGCCGGTGCGCGCGCCGGAAGCGCCACGACCACCACCGCCAGCGCGCATGCGACGAGCCCCGCGGCGACCCAGAAGGCCAGGTGGTAGCCGCTCGTGAGCGCCTCCGCGCGCGGTTGCCCGGCGCGCAGGAGATGGTTCGAGTGGGAGCTCGACAGCGTCGCCAGCACCGCCAGCCCGAGGGCGCCGCCGATCTGGGCGGTGGTGTTGACCAGCCCAGAGGCCAAGCCCGCGTCGGCGGGCGTCGCGCCCGTCATCGCGACGTTCATCAGGGCCGGGAAGCTCATCCCCGCGCCGATCCCCAGGAGCAGCATCGACGGCATCACGCGCGTGAGGTAGCTCGCGTGCACGGGCGCGAGGGCGAACACGACGAGCCCCGCCATCACCAGCGCGAGCCCCGGAAGCAGCGTGTTGCGCGCGCCGAATGCCATCACGATCCGCTCGGAATAGCGGATCGAGAACGTGCCCATCGCGATCGTCACGGGCAGGAACGCCAGCCCGATCTGCAGCGCGTCATACCCGAGCACGCGGCGCAGGTAGAGGGCGCCGAGGAAGAACATCGCGAACATCCCCGCCACCGACAGGATCTGAACGCCGTTGGCAACGCTCACGGGACGCGAGCGGAAGATCCGCAGCGGCACCAGCGGGCTCTCCGCGCGCGCCTCGCGCACCACGAACAGCAACAGCAGCAGCAGCGAGCCGCCGCCCAGCAGCAGCGTCGAGGCCGCGCCCCAGCCGTGTTCGGCGGCGGGTCCCACGATCGTGTACACGCCGAGCATCAGCGACGCGGTGATCAGCAGCGCTCCGGGGACATCCGCTCCCGCCGCAAGGCCGATGCCGGCGTCGTCGGCCAGCACGCGGCGCGCCGCCAGGACCGTCGCCAGCCCGATCGGCAGGTTCACGAAGAAGATCCAGTGCCAGCTCAGCGACTGGGCGATCACGCCGCCCGCGAGCAGGCCCACCGAGCCCCCCGCCGAGGCCACGAACGCGTACACGCCGATCGCGCGCGCCTGCTCTCGCGGCTCCGGGAACATCGTCACGATCATCCCCAGGATCACCGCCGAGGTCATCGCGCCGCCCACGCCCTGCAGGAAGCGCGCCGCGACGAGCATCCAGCCGGTCGTGGCGAGCCCGCACAGGAGGGATGCGGCACTGAAGAGCACCACGCCCGCGAGGAACACGCGGCGGCGCCCGATCAGGTCGCCCAGGCGTCCCGCCAGCAGCAGCAGACCGCCGAACGCGATCAGGTACGCGTTCACCACCCACGCGAGGTTCGAGGTGGAGAAGCCGAGGTCTTCCTGGATCGACGGCAGCGCCACGTTCACGACGGTCACGTCGAGGACGATCATCAGCATCCCCACGCACAGCACGTAGAGCGCGATCCGGCGCTCCCGCCCGGAGCTCCCGCGGGCCATCACGCCACCTCCCGGGCCTCGTCGGCGATCGCCTTCCCGAGCGCGTCGAGCAGCTCGCGTGTCCCGTGCTCGCGTGCCGCCGGGTCGTCCAGGTCGTCGAGGAACACGCCCTGCTCGGTCATCGTGAGGAGCGTTCCCCCTTCCACCGGTGCCATCTCCACCGTCGTCACCGACACCGAGATGCGGTCCTCGTCCTTGTACATCTCGTAGCTGTAGACGATCCGCTCGTCCGGGACGATGTCCTGGTAGCGGCTGTCGAAGGTGTATCGGGGGCCCGCGGCCGTGTTGACCACGAGGTGCTCGCTGCCGCCCACCCGGAAGTCCAGTTCGTGCTCGTCGCCCGGGCCGAACCAGCGGCGCTTGGCCTCCAGCGAGGCCCACGCCGCGAACACTCTCGCGGGGCCCGCGTCATATGTGCGCTCCAGCACGAACGTCGCGTGTGTGGTCGATCGCGTGCTCATCGTTTCTCCTTTCTCGTGGTTCTCGTTCTGCGCGCGCGCGGCCATGTGCAACTAGGACCGGCCCTGCGCCTCGGACTCATCGGCCGTCTCCGCCAGGTATGCGCCCAGGCGGTCCAGGCGCTGCTCCCAGAGGGCGCGACGCTCTGCGATCCAGCGCTCCGCGCCCCCCAGCGCCGCCGGGTCGACGCGGCAGGTGCGCACCCGGCCCACCTTCTCCGAGCGAACGAGGCCGCTGCGCTCCAGCACCTGCAGGTGCTGGACGACAGCCGGCAGGGACATCGGCAGCGGGCGTGCCAGCTCGCTCACCGACGCCGGGCCCGCGATCAGCCTGTCGACCATCGCGCGCCTCGTCGGGTCCGCGAGCGCGTGGAAGACCACCTCCACCGGAGGTCCCTCCGGGTCCGGCGCCACCTGCAATTGGTTAAGCATCCACTTAAGTATGCCACAATCGCACGCGATGCGCGCGCTCGTGCAGAGGGTCAGCAGCGCGGCGGTGCGCGTCGAGGGCGAGACGGTCGGGGAGATCGGGCCCGGGCTGCTCGTGCTGCTCGGCGTCACCCACGACGACGCACCCGCCCAGGCGGAGCGCCTCGCCGAACGGGTCAGGAGCCTGCGTGTGTTCCCGGACGCCGACGGTCACATGAACGAGCCGCTCGGCGAGCGCGAGGTCCTCTGCGTCAGCCAGTTCACGCTGTACGGCGACACGCGCCGCGGCAACCGGCCGAGCTTCGTCGCCGCGGCGGCGCCGGATCGGGCCGAGCCGCTGTACGAGCTGTTCTGCTCGCGCGCGGGCGCCGAGCGCGGGCGGTTCGGCGCGCACATGGAGATCGAGATGGTCGCCGACGGGCCCGTCACCGTGATGCTCGAAGCGTGAGGCTCAGGCGCCCGCGCGGCGCCGCCACCGCTCCGCCCACGAGTCCAGCGGCGCGAACGCGTCGAGCAGGTCCCGGCCCTCGCGCGTCAGCTCGTAGCCGCCCTTGCCGCCGAGCACGATGCCCGCCGAGCGCAGCTCGCGCAGCCGCTCGTTGAGCACGCTCGAGGACACCCCGCCGCAGCGCTCCTGCAGCGCGCGGAACCCGAGCGGGCCGTCGCGCAGCTCCCAGATCACCCGCAGCGTCCAGCGCCGCCCGAGCAGGTCGAGCAGCGCCATGATCGGCCGGCCGGTGCGCGAGCCTCGCGCAGGGCGTCCGGGTGCAGGCGCGGCTGCCGGCGGCTCTGCCATCGCCCGCCACCCTAGCGCTTCGGATACCGAAGCGCTACCATGACGGCTCCGGGCGCTGCGAAAATCGAAGCGGGCGCCACCGCGACCACACAGGAGAGCACCAATGACCGCGCCACGCATCGAGCCGCTGCAGCCTCCCTACGACGAGGACACCGCCCGCTTCCTCGCGCGCTGGATGCCACCGGGCAGCGACGTGGAGCCGCTCCGCCTGTTTCGCACGCTCGCGCACAACGAGGAGCTGGCGAGCCGCATGCGCCCGCTCGGCGCGGGCATCCTCGGGCGTACCGCGACGGTCCCGCCACTGTTGCGCGAGATCATGATCCACCGCACGTGCGCCCTGACGGGCAACGAGTACGAGTGGGGCGTGCACGCGGCCGCGTTCGGCGGGCCGCTGGGACTCGACGAGGAGCGGCTGCGGTCCACCGTGCACGGCCGCGCGGATGACCCCTGCTGGGAGGAGCCCGAGGCGTGCGTGTTCGCGCTGGCCGACGAGCTGCACGGGAGCGCCACGATCTCCGACGGCCTGTGGGCGAGGCTGCGCGAGCAGTTCGACGACCGTCAGATCATCGAGCTGCTCGCGATGGCGGGCTGGTACCACGTGATCGCATACGTGTGCAACGGGCTGGCGGTCGCGCACGAGGAGTGGGCGCCGCGCTTCCCCGCCGTCGCCGCGTAGCCGGCGCCGCGCGACGCTCCGCCGCGTGTGCGGCGAGGATGGGCGCGTGAGCGTCGCAGCCCCCGAGCGCAAGGACCGCCTGCTCCCGTGGATCGCCGCCGAGCGCGCGTTCCGCGCGTTGGTGCTGTGGATCGTGGGGATCGCGCTGCTCACGCATCCAAATGCGGATTGGGCGGGGGAAGCGACGCGCTTCGCCCAGCACCTCGGCCTCGACCCCAACAACAACTGGATCAGGCGCCTGACCGCGGACCTGCGCAAACTCCACGGCAGCGAGGACGTGTTCTTCGGGATCGTCGCGCTCGCGTACGGCACGCTCGAGGGGACGGAGGCCTACGGCCTGTGGCGTCGGCGTCGCTGGGCCGAGTGGCTGACCGTGATCGCAACGTCGCTGCTGCTGATCCCGGAGGTGTGGGAGCTCACCAAGAGCATCTCCCTGCTGAAGGTGGGCGCGCTCGTCGTCAACATCGCGATCGTCGTGTACCTGTTGCGCCGCATCCGGCGCCGCGCGTAGGGCGCCCGTTTCCTGCTACACCCCGCCACATGGGTGTCATGCAGAGCACACCCCGCCTTCGTCGCAGCTGGCTGCGGCGCGCGCTCGCGGTGCTGGCGTTCATCGCCGTGGCGGGGCTCGTGGTGTTCGCGCTGCTGCGCCTCAACCTGCACCGCGTCGGCCACGTCCTGATCACGGCATCGCCCGGCTGGATCGGGGCAGCGCTCGCGCTGATGGCGCTGTCGCTGCTGCTGCGCTCGCTGTCCTGGCAGCACACGCTGCTCGCCGCGCTGCCGGAAACGAAGGTCGCGTGGGCCCCCGTCGCGCGTGCGACGATGATCGGGGTGATGGCCTCGGCCGTGTTTCCCGGCCGCGTCGGCGAGCCGACCCGCGTGGTCGTGCTCTCGCGCCGTCTCGACGGCCCCACCAGGCGGCTCCTCCCGGTCGTAGCCGGCACGGTGTTCTCGCAGACGCTCATCAACCTGCTGGCGCTCGGGATCCTGCTGGCGGTCACGTTCACGAGCGTCCCTCTGCTGCACGGCAACGTGGCCGGTGTCGCCGGCGCCCTCGCCGTCCCGCTCGCCGCGTGCGTGCTCGTGCTCATAGGGCCGCGGCTGCTCGTCCTCGCAGAGCGCTCGAGCTCCGAGCGCCTCCAGGAAGGCGCGGCGTTCGTCTCGCGCATGCTTCGGCTCGCACGGCAGGGCTTTGCGGTGTTCCTGCGTCCGAAGCACGGCTCGATCGCGGTGGTCGCGCAACTGCTCGCCTGGGCGCTGCAGTGGGTCGCGTGCTACTGCGTGCTGCTCGCGCTCGGGCTCGAGTCGGACGGGGGGCTCGTCGCCGCGGCGGCGATCCTGCTGGCCGTCAACCTCAGCGCGGTGCTGCCGGCCACGCCGTCGAACGTGGGCGTCTTCCAGGCGGCGTGCGCGGTCGTGCTCGCGGCCTACGGCGTGAGCGCGGGCGCGGGCGTCGCGTACGGGATCATCCTCCAGGCCGTCGAGGTGGTGACCGCCCTCGCGCTCGGCGTGCCCGCGCTGCTCGGCGAGGGCCTCAGCTGGCGCGATATCCGCAGCGCCGGCGAGCCGTCAGCCGGCGAGAGCGCGTAGGGACTGGCGCAGCGAGCGCGTGGTCTGCAGCACGGCGGTCGGCTCGTAGCCGCAGTGCGCCATGCAGTTGTCGCAGCGGGGATCGCGCCCGCGGCCGTACTTGTCCCAGTCGGTCGTCTCGACCAGCTCCTTGTACGTCTGCGCGTAGCCGTCGGCCATCAGGTAGCACGGCCGCTGCCAGCCGAACAGCGAGTAGCTGGGGATGCCCCACGCGGTGCAGTCGAAGTCCTCCTTGCCTTCGAGGAAGTCCAGGAACAGCGGGCTGTGGTTCAGCCGCCAGCGCTTGCGGCGCCCGTCGGCGAACGCCTCCGTGAACAGCTCGCGGGTCTGCTGTACGCCCAGGAAGTGATCCTGGTCGGGGGCTTTCTCGTAGGCGTAGGCCGGCGAGATCATCATCTCGTCGACGCCGAGGTCGTCGTTGAGGAAGTCGAGCACGTCGCGGATCGTCTTCGGCGAGTCGTGGGTGAAGAAGGTGGTGTTGGTGGTCACGCGGAAGCCGGCCGCCTTGGCAGCGCGGATCGCCGCCACCGCCTTGTCGAACACGCCCTCGCGCTCCACCGATTCGTCGTGGCGCTCGCGCAGCCCGTCGATGTGCACCGCCCACGCGAAGTAGGGGCTCGGCTTGAAGTTGCCGAGCTTCTTCTCGAGCAGCAGCGCGTTCGTGCACAGGTACACGAAGCGCTTGCGCTTGACCAGTTCCTGCGCGATCACGTGGATCTCGGGGTGGATCAGCGGCTCGCCGCCCGCGATCGAGACCATCGGCGCACCGCACTCCTCGACGGCGCCCACCGCCTGCTCCACCGGCATCCGGCGCCGCAGCTCGTGCTCGGGGTGCTGGATCTTGCCGCAGCCCGAGCACGCGAGGTTGCACTGGAACAGGGGCTCCAGCTCGACGATCAGCGGGAAGCGCTCGCGTTTTGCCAGCCGCTGGCGCATCAGGTATGCGCCCATGCGAGCGCTCTGCCGTACGCGGACGGACATCGCGCCCACCTTATCCACCGGGGGCCCACTCGTGAAGCGCGCCCGCCACACGCCGCAGCGCGCGGGCCGCGCGCACCGCGCCGCCGATCGCGCCCACGCGGAACAGCTCGTGCGACGGGCTGTCGAGAACCACGCGCACGACCCCGAACGGCCGCCCCGCGGCGCCGGCCGCCAGCCACACCGACTCCATGTCCACGCCGATCGCGCCTCCTGCGAGCAGCTGGGCGCGCCGCTCCCCCACCGCGACCTTCGAGACGCACACGATCGGCCCCGTGCGCAGCTTCATCCCGCGTCCCGCCAGGCGGGTGACGAGCGCCGGCGCGAGATCGCAGTCGACGGGCTGCTCGGCGTGACCCTCGTCGTCGGCCGCGTACACGCGGTCGGGGATGATCACTTCGCCCGGGACCGACTCCTCGTCCAGCCCGCCGCAGAACCCCACCACGAGCACGCCCCCACCCCCTGCGCGCCCCAGCCCCGGCGCCGCCGCGCGCGCCTTCTTCGGGCCCATCCCCGTCTTGCGCACCGGCGCCCCGCGCGCCGCGGAGGAGATCAGGGCGGCCTCGATCCGCAGCGGCGCCGCGAGCACGAGCTCGCTCGTCATCTCGCGACCGCCTCCGCGTGCGCGCCCGGAGCAGCGGACGTCGTGGCGTGCGAGCCGCCCGCCGGCTCGCCCGCGGCTCCGCCGAGGTGCGCGAGCGCGTGGGCGGCCGCCTCGTGGCCGCTCAGCACAGCGCCCTCGAGCGTCGCCGGCCAGCCCGTGTCGGTCCACGTCCCCGCCAGCAGCAGGCCCGGGAGCGATGTCCGCGCGGATGGTCGCAGCGCGCCCACGCCCGGCGCCGCGCGGAACGTGGCGGCGTGCTCACGCGTGACCAGGAACGTCTCCACGCGCGCGGAGCGCGCGCGGGGCAGCAGCTGCTCGAGCGCCGGCAGGTACCGCTCCCGCAGCGCGTCGACGCTTTCACCCATCTCGCGTGCCGCTCCCGACAGCGACACCGCGAGGTACTGGGTTCCGCTCGGAGCGCCCGCGGCTGCGGTGCGGTCGAACAGGTACTGGACCGGCGTACCGACCCCGGCGGCGAACGGCTCCCCGCACACCTGGCGGTCGTACACCACGTGCAGGTTCACGATCGGGGACGCGGACAGCCCCCGCCAGCGCGACGCGGCGTCGCCCAGCAGCGGTTCGAGCAGGCCGGCCGCGCGAGCGTGGGGCACCGCCACGACCGCCCCCCGCGCACGCACGCCGCCCTCGTCGCGCTCGCCGCCGCGCCCGACGACCTCGAAGCCGCCGTCGACGGAGTGCAGCTCCTGCGCCCCGAACCCGAGCCGCACGTCCACGCCGGCCCGCGCCAGAGCCTCCTGTGCGGGCGCGGCGATGATCTGGGACAGAGTGCCCTCGTGGAAGCCGATGTCGCCGTCGGAGGCGCTCGTGAGCAGCCCGCGCCTGAACACGAACTCGCCCAGCTCCAGCGACGCCTCCGCCGCGGGCAGGTTGAGCGTGGGCAGCGCGATCAGGTCCCACAGCGCCGCGATCGCCTGGTCGCTTTGACCATGGCGCGAGAGCCAGGACCCGAGCGTCTCGGCGTCGAGCGCGGCGACCTCGCGGCGAATCCGCATGAGCGCGAGGGCGCCGCGCACCGCCGCCACCCGCCCACGCGGAGAGAGATGCGGATAGCGGGCGAGGGCGAGGCCCAGGTGAAGCGGCGGCGGGAGGCCGTTGCGACGCAGCCGGTAGGGCCGCGCACCGGGGCTCAGCACCGGGATCTCCAGGCGCTCCTGCACGCGCACGTGCCGCTCGCTCCCGAAGCGCGCGAGCAGCCCGCGGTAGGCGTCGCACCCGCGCAGGAACACGTGCTGGCCGTTGTCCATCTCCAGGCCCTCGCGCTGCACCGAGTACGCCGCCCCGCCGAGGCGCCGTCGCACCTCGAGCAGCGTCACCCGCGCGCCCGCGTCGGCAAGGTCGAGCGCGGCGCTGATGCCGGCGAGGCCGCCCCCCACGACGACCGCGTCGCGTTCGCCGCTCACCGTCCGCCCCGGAGCATGCCGCGCGCTGCCACCCACACCTTCTCGCGGACGGGGAGCGAGACGCGGGCGCGGGCGGCCTCCTCGGGGCGCGCCTCGATCCGGTCGAGCAGCCGGACATAGATGCCCGCCATCGCCAGCACCGACGCCGCGCTGCGCCGGTCGAGCAGACGCGTGAGCGCGATACCGCGCTGGAACCACTGGCGCGCGCGCCGCGCCTCGAAGCGCACCAGCTCGACGAGGCCCTCGTGTTCACCGGGCCCGAGCGTGGCGAGGACCGCCGCGGCGTCGGGCGCGGCGTCGCCATCGATCACACCGAACCGGCGCAGGTCCTCCGCGGGCAGGTACACGCGGCCGTTCTCGGCGTCCTCGCGCACGTCGCGCAGGATGTTCGTGAGCTGCATCGCCACCCCGAGCTCGTCGGCGAGGCGTTCGGCCGTCGGGCGGTCTGTGCCCGCGGCGTCGCGCAGCCCGAAGATCGCCAGGGACACGCGGCCGATGGCCCCCGCCACGCGCCGGCAGTAGAGCACGAGCTCGTCGAAGCCGTCGTAGCTGACGCCGTCCACGTCCATGCGCACGCCCTCGATCAGCTCGCCGAGCGCTCCGTGCGGCAGCGGGAAGCTGCGATAGGCCTCCGCGAGGGCGACCATCACGGGATCGCCTCCGGGGCCGTGGCCGTTGCCGGACGCGGGAGCGCCCAGCCCCTGCTCGACGGCCGCGAGCGCGCTCGCCTCCTCGGCGAGCCGGCGCAGCTTCTCCTCGCGCGCGAGCGGGCCGTCGCCGATGTCGTCGATCCTGCGGGCGAACGCGTACACCGCGCAGATCGCGCGGCGCCGCTCGCGCGGCAGCAGCCGGATCCCGTAGAAGAAGTTCGCCGCCTCGGCGCGCGTGACCGCCTCGCAATGGCGATAGGCGTCGGCGACTCCGGGGGCCGCGGCGCTCACCGGCGGGCCGCCAGGAGCGTGCGGATCAGGTGGCGTGCGCGCGCTGCGCGATCCGCCCGAGGGGCACCCGCGAGCACGTCGTGATTGGCGCGTTCGATCGCCTCGAGCGTTGCGAGCCCGCCGGAGAGATATCCCGCGACAGCCAGGCGCGCGCGCCCGCGTAGCTGCGCCACCAGCGGACGTCCCTCGTGCAGCAGCCCACGAGCGCGGGCGACCTCGAACGCGATCACAGCGCGCAGCTCCGGCGACGCGTGCCGCGCGCGCAGGTCCTCGACGCCCGCGCCGAACCGCTCGAGGTCCTCCGCGGGCAGGTACACCCGGCCCGCGGCGAGATCCTCGGCCACGTCCTGACAGTGCTCCGCGAGCTGGAGTGCTGTGCAGATCGAGTCCGACAGCGCGATCCGTTCGGGCGTGGCGAGGCCGAACACCTCCA
>Ga0187823_10000136_pt1 | contig 16585 bp, 13 predicted proteins | sample NC_wetland_sal_i_12_FD_132968 | JGI IMG/M metagenome (GOLD analysis project Ga0187823, IMG submission 132968) | Wetland sediment microbial communities from Neuse River Estuary, North Carolina, USA - SourceSoil_3 | ecosystem: Environmental > Aquatic > Freshwater > Wetlands > Sediment | place...
CCGTAGATCTCGGCCGCCAGCAGCGTCCCGATCGCCGCGCGCTCGGGCCGGCCGTCGGCGACCACCCCGCGCACCGCCTCCGCCGTCGAGGCCGCCGCGAGCACGGTCGCGTGCGCGAGCTCTCCGCGCAGGAAGCGCGCGCACTGGCCGGGCACCTGCGGATGTGTCACCACGACCTCCACGTCGGACAGCGCCACCTCGCGCGCGCCGATCAGCGAGTGGCGGACGCCGAGCAACTCCTCCGCCACGATCGCAAGGCCCCCGCCGTCGTCCGCGAGCAGGTCGAGCGTCACGCTCACCGACCCGTCCAGCGAGTTCTCGATCGGCACGAGCGCCCAGCCGACCTCGCCCGTGCGCAGGGCGTTCACCGTGTCGAAGATCGACGCCCGCGCCGCCGGCTCGATCGCCGCCGGCTCCGCGCCCGCGAGCAGCGCCTCCTCCGTGAACGTGCCCTCCGGCCCGAGGTAGGCGACGCGCTCGCGCGCCGCCGTCCCCTCAGGCGGCCGGCTCGGCACCGTCGCCCCGCGGCTCGGGGGACGCGAGCGCCAGGCGCACCGCCTCCGCCTCCTCCGGCGAGAGCTCGATTTCGCCCTTGCCCGCGATCACCTGCTTGCCGTACACGCGCGCCTGATCGCGGTGGTGGATGCACGACAGCACGATCCCCGAGCGCTGGTCGTCGAGCAGCGCGATCGACATCGACTGCTGCCCCGACAGCTCGTTGTAGGCGTCGTAGCGGACCAGCGCCCGGTGGGCGATGCGCCCCAGCATCGCGCGCTCGATGCCCGCGAGCCGCTCGTCGAGCCGCACCGCCGTCTCCTCCACGTACTCGTGCAGCGCTTCGAAGGCCTCCTGCACGGCGACCACGTGGCCCACCACGTCCTGCTCGCCGCGCTCTCCCAGCACCACGCGCTGGGCCCGGCGCAGGCGCCGCATCGAGAGCGCCAGGAGCGCGCAGCAGCCGAGCGCTACGAGCGCCACCGCACCCGCGGCGACCGCGACCACGCCATCGGTGCCGGTCAGCGTGGCGAGCATCGCCAACAAGTTACTGCGAGAAGATCGCCAGGTAGGTCGCCTTGTTGTTTTCCGCGTTCGTCTCGCCGGAAACCGGCTCCACGTACGCTTCGACCTTCGCCGCTACGCCCAGCGGGATGCCCGCCACCGGGATTTCCACGTTGACCTTCGTGCCCGGCTGGGTCGAGTTGATCACGTGGGAAGCCTTGTACTGCTTGCCGCCCGCGCCGACCGTGATGTCCACCTTCACGTTCGACTCGGGGTTCGAGCCCGTGTTTTCGACGATCACCGTGAACGTCGGGCTGCCGCCGCCGGTGATGTGGTTGATCGTCGGTTCCGGGGCGAGCGTGTTGCTGCCCACGCTCACGCCCAGCAGCGCGCTCCCATGGGTCCCGGAGGACACGCTGTTCTGCGAGCCCGACGCCTGTCCCGTCAGGCGCGCCTCCACCGTGTTCGGATCGAGCCAGCCGAGGTTCGGGATGAACCTGCTCGGCGAGGTGCCCAGTTCGTGGATGCCGTTGCCCGCGAGCGTCTCCTGGATCAGCGGCGCCACCCGCTGCGAGTAGATCACGTCGGAGCCCAGGAGGATCTGCATGTCGCCGGCGAGCGTCGTGATCGCCTGTTTGTTCTGCCCGCCCAGCGCCTGGGGCACGAGCGCGGCGATCTTGCTGACGCCTTCGGTACGCATGTTCATCGCCATCAGGAGCGCGCGCTGCGCGCCCACCATGTTGCCCGGCACCTTCAGGTCGGTCGCCTTCTGGGCGAGGCTCTGCGCCGTGGCGCGCAGGTTGTTGATCTGCACCTCGACGTCGATCGCCGACTTCCCCGGCGCCCCCGCGAGCGCCGCGAACAGCGGCTGGGCGACCTGCGCGTCGGATTCCTGGGCGATCGTGCTGACCTGGTGGTTGTATTCCTTCAGTTCGTCCTGTTTTTCGCCTTTCAGGCACCCGTTGATCACGAGCACGATCACGATCACCAGCAGCAGCGCGATCCCCGCGGCCACACGCCTGCGCACCATCAACGCGTGCTGGTCCACGCCGCCCGGACCGCCGCCCGATCCCCCCGGACGTCGAGGCCGTGGTCGCGGCGCGGTGCCCGCCGCGGGGGCGCGGGGCGCCCGCGGCGCACGCCGACGCGCGGTCTCCTCCTCCTCGTCGTCAAAGAACGAAATTGGCCGCAGCTCCCTTTGTGCGGTTTTTGCAGGGACTTCGGGAAGGCCCAAGTATGACTGCAGGCCCGGGCGGCCGCGAGCCTGCAAGGTCTCCGTCAGCTCTGGCGCCCGCTAACACCGCGAAAAAAGGGGACCGGGCCCGCGCGGCGAACGCGCAAGTTGGTGGATTCCCGAGACACGCTCGTGCACCGCTCGCCCCCGCGGCGCGCGCCGCCGGACCCTGTCCGGCCGCGGATCGCGCGCGCGTCCGGCGCGCCATCGGGCGATCAGCTCGTGCTCGAGCGCTACGCGCTCCTGGAGCGTCTGGGGGCGGGCGGCTTCGGCGAGGTCTGGCGTGCGCGCGACGAGCTGCTCCACCGTGACGTCGCGCTCAAGCGGATCCACCTGGGTCCCGGATGCGACGGAGAGCGGGCGGAGCGCGAGGCGCTCGCCGCCGCCCGTCTCGCGCATCCGGCGATCGTCGCGCTGTACGAGGCGTGCGCGCGCGAAGACGCCTTCTATCTGATCTCCGAGCTGGTCGAGGGCTGCACGCTCGCCGAGCTGATCGCCGACGACGCGCTCGAGGACGAGGAGATCCTCGAGATCGGTCTCGCGCTCGGCTCCGCGCTCACCCATGCCCACGCCCGCGGCGTGATCCACCGGGACATCAAGCCGCAGAACGTGCTCGTCCCCGACGACGCCGGCGATGCCGCTCCCGCGGCCAAGCTCACCGACTTCGGCGGTGCCAGCCTCGTCGATGAAGAAGCGCTCACGCGCACCGGCGACGTGCTCGGCACGCTCGCCTACATGGCGCCCGAGCAGAGCGAAGGTCGCGAAGCCGGCGCCCCCGCCGACCTCTACGCGCTCGCGCTGCTGCTCTACGAGGCGCTGTCGGGCGAGAACCCCGTGCGCGGCGCCACCCCCGCCGCCACCGCCCGGCGCATCGGCTCGCCGATCCCCTCCCTCGCGCGCAGGCGCCGCGACCTCGACCGCTCGCTCGTGCGCTCGCTCGACCGCGCGCTCTCGCCAGACCCTCGCGCCCGCGGATCGGTGGAGGAGCTCGAGGAGAGCCTCGCCGCCGCGCTCGACGGAACGCCCGCGGCGGGAGGTCGGCGCAGGCGCGAGCCCGCGAGCCCCCGGATCGCGCCCACATTGCCCGCAGCCCCCGCGTGGGAGGGCGCCGCCCCGCCACGGCGCCCCGCCACCGCTAGCCCCGCGCCGGAAGCGGTCGCGATCGCGCCCGGGCCGCCTCCCGCGCCGCGCGAGCGCAGGCTGCCGGGACCCACCTCCGCCTCCGCCGATCAAGGGCGCGGGCTCCCGCGGATCGCGTGGATCGGCCTGGGCCTGGCGGTGGCGGCGTGGCAGCTGATCGCCGGACGGCCCGGCGCTGCTCTGCTCGTCGTGCTCGCCACCGCTCCGCTGCTCGCGCTTCCGCGCCGCTCGGGGCCGGGGTGGATGGCCGCGGCGCTCGCGCCCGCGCTCGGCGCGGTCGGGCTCGCGGGCGCGTACCCCGCCGTCGCCTCGCAGGCCGCGCGCTGGCGCGAGCGCGCGCTGCTGGGTGCGCTCGGCTACTGGTGGCTCACGCTCGCCGAGCCGCTGCTCGGGCGCACCCTGTGGCTCGGAATGCGACCCGGCACTCCGTCCGCGCACGCCTGGGAGCCGTCGCTGCAGGCGGCCTCCGACCATGTGGTGGGCCCGCTGCTCAACGTCACGGTGCTCCTCGGCGCGGCGCTGTGGGCGCTTGCCGCCGCGATCGAGCCGCTGCTCGTGCGGGGCCGCAGCGCAGCCGCGGACATCGTCGCCGCCACCGTCTGGTCGGCCGCGCTCGTGGCCACCGTTCCCCAGCTCGCTGCCGGACATGCGTCCTACGGTGCCCACCCGTCCCCGCGCGGGGCGGTGCTGGGAGCCGTGGTCGGGGGCATCGTGGCGGTCGCCGCGCGCGCTCTACGGGGCCCCGTCCGACCGAAGGGTGCGTAGCATGGCTTGCTGTCGGGGTCCGTCGCGGGCCAACGGCTCACGGTGCCCTAATGAACCTGCTCAAGAGCGTCGAGTCCACGATCGCGAACCTCGTCGAGGGCACGTTCGGGCGCGTCTTCCGCACCGAGGTGCGCCCGATCGAGCTCGCACGCAAGCTCACGCGCGAGATGGACGCCCACAGGACCGTCTCGGTCTCGCGCACCTACGTGCCCAACGAGTACGCGATCTGGCTCTCGCCCGATGACCGGCGTCGCTACGAAGGGGTCGAGCAGGAGGTCGCAGGCGAGCTCGCCGCGTACCTGCTCGAGCATGCGCGCCGCGAGGATCTGATCCTCGCCTCGCCGCCCACGATCTCCTTCCACACCGACGACCGCCTGTCGCTGGGCGAGTTCGGCATCCAGGCCCGGCTCGTGCGCCCAGACGCCGCCGCCCCCGACGCCGCCCCCGACGCCGACGACGACGATGAGCCCGGCAGCGAGCCCGAGCAGCACGGTCACACGATGATCTACAGCACCTCCGCGCGCATCTCCGGCGCGCTCGCCGACGCTCCCGGCAGGCGCCGCGGGCCGCGGGCGCTGCTCGTGGTCGACGGCCGGCGGATGCTCGTTCCCCCGTCCGGCGGCACGATCGGGCGCAGCCGCGACTGCGAGATCGTGCTGCACGACACCGGCGTCTCGCGCCGCCACGCCTCCGTGCTGCCGAGCGACGGCGGCTGGACGATCGAGGATCTCGGCTCCACCAACGGCGTCACGCTCAACGGCCGCCGCCTGCACGGCTCCGCACAGCTCGAGCCCGGCGACGTGATCGAGCTCGGCTCCACCGCGATCACGTTCGAGGTCGGATGACGACGCTCGCGCCGGTCTCGGTCGCGCTGAAGTTCGGCTTCCTGGCGGTCCTGTACCTGTTCCTCCTGTGGATCGCGCGCAGCGCGAGGCGCGACCTCGGGGGCGTGCGCGGCCCCGGCAGCGAAGGCTCCGCGCACCGGCCGCCGCCCGCCGACGCCACCGGCCTGCACTCCGCTTCCACGCTCGGCGCCGCCGATCTCGCCGGCCGCGCGCCGCGGCTGGTCGTGGAGCGCGCGCCAGGACACGAGCCCGGGATGATCTACGACCTCGGCGGCGACATCGTGCTCGGGCGCGGGGACCACGCGGAGATCAGGCTCGAGGACCCGTTCGCCTCCTCCCAGCACGCGCGCGTCTACGAGCAGGGCAACGTGGTGGTCATCGAGGACCTGCACTCCACGAACGGCACGTACCTGAACGAGGAGCTGCTCGAGTCTCCGAGGCCGCTTCACCCGGGGGACCGCGTGCGCATCGGCGAGAGCGAATTCGCCTACGAGGACGACTGAGTGCTGCGCGTAGCCCAGCAGTACGCCGTGACCGACACGGGCCGCCAGCGCCGCGCCAACGAGGACTCCCTGCTCGCCCGCTCGCCGCTGTTCGTCGTCGCCGACGGGATGGGGGGCGCGCAGGCCGGCGAGGTGGCCTCCCGTCTGGCAGTGGAGTCCTTCCAGGGGGGCATCGCCTCCGGCGGCAATCCCGAGGAGTCGCTCGAAGCGCTCGCGCAGGCCGCCAACAGCCGCATCCACGAGCTCTCCCACGTCGACGCCGAGCACGCGGGGATGGGCACCACGCTCACCGCCGTCTACGTGGGCGAGCACGAGGTCGCGATCGCGCACGTCGGCGACAGCCGCGCCTACTGCCTGCGCGACGGGGAGCTGCTGCGGCTCACCGACGACCACTCGCTCGTCGACGAACTCCTGCGGCAGGGGCGCCTGACCCCGGAGGAAGCCGTCGAGCACCCGCAGCGGTCGGTGATCACGCGTGCGCTCGGTCCCGAGGACGCCGTCGAAGTCGACACGCGCAGCTTCGCCGCGCGCGGCGGCGACGTGTACCTGCTGTGCAGCGACGGGCTCACCACGATGCTTTCCGAGGAGCGGATCCGTGAGCTGCTGCTCTCCGCCGGCGACCTGCGGGTCGCGGGCGAGGCGCTCGTCGCGGCCGCCAACGATGCCGGCGGTCGCGACAACATCACGGTGATCCTGCTGCGGCTCGAGGAGCTCGCGATGCCCGCCGCGGGGCGCGCCGACGAACAGACCGCCACCGACCTCCCGGTCGTCCAGGCGGTCACCCCCGCCGCCGGCGCCTCGGCCGCCGCCGTTGCCGCGCAGCAGGCCGCGCCCGATCCCGCGCAGCAGGCCGCGCCCGATCCCGCGCAGCAGGCCGCGCCCGACCCCGCGCCGCCGTCCGTGCAGCGGATCCCGCGCAGGCCGGGACAGCCGGCCGCCGACCCGGAGCGGGCCGCCCGCCGTGCCCGCCGCCGGCGCGTCCTCGGCACGCTCGCCGTCACGCTCGTCGTCGTCGGCGTCCTCGGGGCGGGTGCCTACCTGGCGCTGCAGTCGGTGTACTTCGTGGGCACCGACCAGCGCGGGCTGGTGACGGTGTACCGCGGTGTGCCGATCCAGCTCCCCGCCGGCATCGACCTCTACACGACCACGTACGTGTCCGGGGTCAGCGCCTCGTCGCTCGACGGCGCCCGCCGAAGCAAGCTGCTCGACCACTCGCTCCGCTCCGAATCGGATGCGGCCTCGCTCGTGCGCAGCCTCGAACTGGGGCAGCTCGAATGAGGGGTGCTCGGTGAACCGTCCGATCATCCGCCTCTACGGCCTCGTCGCCGTTCTGTTCGCGCTGCTGATCGCGTTCACGTCGCGATGGACCGTGTTCGAAGCCTCCTCGCTTCGCGACAACCCGCTGAACAAGCGCATGCTGCTCGAGCAGGAACGCTTCGCCCGCGGACCGATCCTCGCGGCCAACGGGACCACGCTCGCGCGCAGCATCCGCGGCGCGGAAGGGATCTACCAGCGCACCTATCCCACCGGCGAACAGTTCGCCAACACGGTCGGCTACGCGTTCACGAACCCCGACCTCGGCACCACCGGGATCGAGCGCTACCGCAACGACGAGCTGAGCGGCGAAGCGAGCCGCGGCGACCTGCAGAGCCTGCTCGACCAGCTGCAGGGCAAGGAACAGCGCGGCGACAAGGTGCTGACCTCGCTCGACCCGGGCGCGCAGCGCGTCGCCAACGAACAGATCGCGGGTCACGAAGGCGCGGTGGTCGCACTCGAACCACGCACCGGCGCCGTGACGGTGATGGCGTCCTCGCCGGGCTACGACCCCAACGCGCTGCGCTCGAGCAGCTACCGGGCACACATCGAACACGCCTCCGGGAACCCGCTCGTCAACCGCGCCACGCAGTTCGGCTACGCCCCCGGCTCGACGTTCAAGGTGGTGACCGCCACCGCCGCAATCGACTCCGGCGAGTACACCCCCGAATCGACCGTCAGCGGGCGCAACAACGTGCTCGTGTCGGGCGTCGCGCTGCAGAACGACGAAAACGAGAACTTCGGGCAGATCACGCTCACCGAAGCGCTCGCGCACTCCGTCAACACGGTGTGGGCGCAGGTTGGAGAACACCTCGGCAAGGCCACGCTCGGGAAGTACATGGCGCGCTTCGGCTTCGGCCGCAAGCCGCGCCTGGACTATCCCGCAGACGAGATGTCCACCAGCGGCCCGTATCTGAACGGCCACCTGATCCCGCCGACCAGCCGCTACGTAGACGTTGGGCGGATGGCGATCGGCCAGGACAAACTCGAGGCCGTCCCTCTGCAGATGGCCGAGGTCGCCGCCGCCGTCGCCAACCACGGGCGGCTGATGACGCCGCACCTCGCGAGGCGGATCGTCGACTCCGAAGGTCGCACGGTGACCACCGTGGGCCCGAACGTGCAATCGGTCGTGATGAAGACGTCGACCGCGGACGCGGTGCGGGGGATGATGGAAGCGGTCGTCAACGAAGGGACCGGCACCTCCGCCCAGATCCCGGGCGTGCAGGTTGCGGGCAAGACGGGGACCGCTGAGACGCAGATCGGGGCGGCGATCAACAACGTCTGGTTCATCGCGTTCGCCCCGGCTTCGAACCCTCGCGTCGCGATCGCGGTCACGTTGAAGGGGGTGCCGGGACAGGGCGCCGCGTTCGCCGCCCCGGTCGCCAAGGCCGTGATGGAAAGGCTCCTGCGTGATTGAGTCCGAGACCCTGATCGACGGCCGTTACCGCGTGATCTCCCGCCTGGGCAGCGGCGGGATGGCCGACGTGTATCTCGCGCGCGACGAGCTGCTCGGACGGGAGGTGGCGCTGAAGGTCCTGCACCAGCACTTCGCCGAGGACACCGAGTTCGTCGAGCGCTTCAAGCGGGAGGCCTCGAGCGCCGCCGGGCTCTCGCACCCCAACATCGTCGGGATCTTCGACCGCGGCGAGTGGAACGGCACCTACTACATCGCGATGGAGTACGTCGCCGGCAGCACCCTCAAGGCGATCGTGCGCTCGGGCGGCGCGCTGGACCCGCCGGCGGCGATCGACATCGTCGTGCAGATCCTGCGGGCGGCGCGATTCGCGCACAAGCGCGGCGTGATCCACCGCGACCTGAAGCCCCACAACGTGATCCTCGACGAGGAGGGCCGGGCGCGCGTCACCGACTTCGGCATCGCGCGCGCGGGCGCGTCGGATATGACGCTCACCGGCTCGATCATGGGCACCGCCCAGTACCTCTCCCCCGAGCAGGCCCAGGGCCATGCTGTGACGGCCGGCTCGGACCTCTACTCGGTGGGGGTGATCCTGTACGAGCTGCTCACCGGCTCGGTCCCGTTCGAAGGGGAGACGGCCGTCGCGATCGCGTTCAAGCAGGTGTCAGCCGAACCGCGCCCGCCGAGCGAGCTGAACGCGGCGATCCCGCCCTCGCTCGACGCGATCGTGATGCGCGCCCTGGCCAAGGACCCCGCCCAGCGCTTCGCCGACGCCGACGAGTTCATCGCAGCCCTCGAACGCGAGCGCGCCGAGCTCCCGCCCGGGCTGCACGCCGCGCCTCCCAGCCCCGAGCCCGCCCCCGCGGCGGTCCTGGGAGGCTCGCTGCTGATGGCGCCCGCTGAGGAGCCGCGCGAGTACGTCGACGACAGCGCCGAGCGCCGCCGCCGCTGGTGGTGGGCGCTCGCGGCCCTGCTCGCGATCGCCGTGATCGCCGCGGTGCTCGCGATCGTGCTCTCGTCGAACAAGCAGGTCCATGTGCCCAACGTCACCGGCCAGACCGAAGAGGCGGCGCTCGTGACGCTGCGCCACGCCGGCCTCACGCCCGCGCCGACGCTCGCCGCCAGCTCGATGATCCCGGTGGGGCGCGTGATCTCGCAGACACCCGATCCGGGGACCAAGGTGGACGAAGGCTCGCGGGTCGACATCGCCGTCTCGGAGGGGCCCGGAAGCGCCGCGCTCGTGAACGTCGAAGGGCTCACGGCCTCCGAGGCCGCCACCCGGCTGAAGGCCGCGGGCTTCAAGCCCACAGAACAGCAGCAGTCGAGCACCACCGTGGCCGCCGGCAAGGTCATCGGGACCGAACCGCCCGCCGGCACCGAGACGCAGCTCGGCAGCCACGTCACGATCCTCGTCTCCAGCGGGCCCGCGCCGGTCAAGGTGCCCGACGTCGTCGGTCAGACCCAGGCAGCCGCCGAAGCGAGCCTCTCCAACGCGGGGCTGCTCACCGGCACGGTCACCTCGCAGGCGACCTCCGCGCAGCCGCCGGGCACCGTGCTCTCGCAGAGCCCCGCCGGCGGCTCGTCGGCCCACGCCGGCGGCAAGGTCAACCTCGTCGTGGCCAAGGCGCAGCAGGAAGTCGCCGTCCCGGACGTGATCGGGGACACCGAAGCTCTCGCCGCGACCGCGCTCAGCGAAGCGGGGCTGAAGGCCAAACGGGTGTCGGTCAACACCACCGACCCGGCCCAGATCGGGAAGGTCGTCACGCAGACGCCCGCCGCCGGCGCACATGCGCGCCGCGGCTCCGCCGTCACGATCGCGATCGGCGTCGAAGGCCCCACGAACACCACGACCACCACCACGCCCACAACGACGACGACGCCCGCGCCGCCGTCCTCCCCCGCCGGGTGAGCGATCCGCACGCGACAAGTGCCGAGCACCCGCTCACGGTGGCCGTGCTGGCCGGCGGCCGCTCCTCCGAGCACGAGGTCTCGCTCGCGTCGGGTGCCTCGATCTCCGCGGGGCTGAGGGATGCCGGACACGCGGTGCTCGAGGTCGAGATCGGCCGCGACGGGCGCTGGCGAGCCGCCGGGAAGGAGCTCGCGCTCGCGGCGGGCGGCGGCCTGCTCGGCGCCGACGTCGCATTCCCCGCGCTCCACGGCCCCTACGGAGAGGACGGCGCGATTCAGGGGATGCTCGAGACGCTCGACGTCGCCTACGTGGGCTCGCCGGTGGCGTCCTCGGCGCTGTGCATGGACAAGGTTCTGTTCAAAGACCTGATGGCGGCGCACGGCGTGCCGCAGGTCGACTACATCGGCGTGCGCAGCGAGCGCTTCCGCACGGAGCCCGCCGCCGTCCGCGCCGACGCCGCGCGCCTCGGCCTGCCGGTGTTCGTGAAGCCCGCGCGCCTGGGCTCCTCCGTGGGGATCGCAAAGGCGACCTCCGAGGCCGAGCTCGACGCGGCGCTCGCCGGGGCGTTCGAGCACGACCAGCTCGCGATCGTGGAGGCGATGGCGGGCGGCACCGAGGTGGAGTGCGGCGTGCTCTCCACGCGCGAGCGCGAGCGCGAGGCGGGCGGGGCACCCGCCGGCGCCTCGCTGCCCGGCGAGATCGTGATCGAGGCCGAGTGGTACGACTACGCCGCCAAGTACGAGCCCGGGGGAATGCACCTCGAGATCCCGGCCCGGATATCCGAGCGGGCGGCCGCCACGGTGCGCGCGCTCGCGCTCGAGGCGTTCGCGCTCGCGGGCTGCGAGGGGCTCGCCCGCGCCGACTTCTTCGTCGAAGGCGATCACGTCCTGCTGAACGAGCTCAACACGATGCCCGGCTTCACGCCCACGAGCGTGTACGCGAAGCTCCTGGAGGCCTCGGGCACGCCCTACCCGGTGCTGGTGGAGGAGCTGTGCCGGCTGGCGCTCGAGCGCACCGCGCGCGAGCGCGGCTACCGGCACTGAGCACCTCGCTATCTGAACAGCGTGATGCCCGCCAGGCTGAGGCTCTCGTGCCCCGGTGGCAGCGTCGTGATCCACAGCAGGTAGTAGCGCCAGCGCCGCGACACCGAGATCGGGATTCGCTGTCCCGACACCACGCGCGTGGATGAGCTGACGGGCCCGTGCCACCCCCGCGAGGTCAGGGGCTCGGTGCTCCCGTACGGGAGCGACAGGTCGATCTTCGAGGCCACGTAGACCTGGGCGGTGAACCCCGGGGTCGAGGTTTCGACCGTGATCGCGCGCGCGCGCACACCGGGAGCGGCGTCGAGGTAGATGCCGAGGCCGGTGCCGCCGGCCTTCTTCAGCGTCCCGTCGTAGTACTGCTCGGTGCTCCACGTCGTGTTCGGGTCTTCGTCGACGAGGTTCGGCACCTGATCGCGGTTTTCCGGGCCCGTCCCGAACGGGTTGTGGTCGTGCGCCGCGGACTGGCTGAGGCCGACGGGCACGAGGCCGCCGCGACCCTGGTCGTCGGACGATCCCGTGCCACGGTGGGCGGCGCTCGCCGTCAACCACAGAACGATCGCCGTCGCCATCCCCAGCAGGGCGATCAGACCGCCCCAGCGGGCGGGGTGGCGCATGCGCCAGGGCAGGCGCCGCCGCACCCGGCCCGGGAGCGTGCGCAGCACGGTGGTGGCCTCGCCCGTGGCCTGGCCCGAGCGCGCGGCCTCCACCGCGAACACGTCCTCGAGGTCGGACACCATGCTCGCGGCGTCGGGGTAGCGGCGGTCGAGGTCCTTCGCCACCGCACGGTCGAGGACCGCTGCGGTCGCCGCCGACAGTTCGGGACGCCGTTGCTGCACGTCGGGGAGTTCCTCGCGCACGTGCTTCATCGCCACCGCCACCGGCGACTCGCCCTCGAAGGGCACGGTGCCCGTGAGCATCTCGTACAGGACCACGCCGAGCGAGTAGAGGTCCGACTGGCCCGTCACCGGCTCGCCGAGCGCCTGCTCCGGCGAGACGTAGTCGGTCGTCCCGAGCACGCGCCCCGCCATCGTCAGCCCTTCCTCCGTGAGCGAGCGCGCGATCCCGAAGTCGGTGATCTTTGCGCCCCCTTCCGCGCTCACGAGGATGTTGTGCGGCTTGACGTCGCGGTGCACGATGTGGTGCTCGTGCGCCGCTCCCAGTGCACGCGCGGTCTCGATCGCGTACGCGATCGCCTGGGGGATCGGGAGCGGCCCCTCGCGCTGGATGATCGCCTTCAGGGTCTCCCCGTCGACGTACTCGAGCACGATGTACGGAGACCCCGTGCCGTCGCCGTCGGACGAGGGCTCCTCGCCCGCGTCGATCACGGTCACCACGTGCGGGTGGTTCAGCTGCGCCACCGCGCGCGCCTCGCGGCGGAAGCGCTCGAGCTGGTCGGAGTCGCTGGCGATCTCGCGGTGCATCAGCTTGATCGCCACCGGCCGTTCGAGCACGGTGTCGAACGCGCGGTACACGGTCGACATCCCGCCGCGCCCGATCTCGGCCTCGATCCGGTAGCGGCCGCCCAGCAGCGTCCCGATCGCCGTCATCGCGCCCCTCCGCGACGCGCGCGCCGGAGGATCGCGCCGGCGAGCAGCACGCGGTAGACGGCGTACGGCAGCAGCCGCTGCGCGCCGCCCAGGGCGCGCACGCAGGCGAGCGTAGAAGCGAACGCGGCCACGCCGCCGAGCACGCGCGCGCCCCGGTGGGCGTCCGCGCCGCGCGAGCCGCGTCCGCGCCGCGCGAGCCGGAGCGCGTCCAGGGCGCCCGCTCCCGTGAGCACGGGCATCGCTGTCAGCAGCGACAGCGCGCGCGCGGGCTCGCCGCCAAAACCCCGCGCGCGGGCCGCGGCGAGCGTCGCGCCGCTGCGCGAGACACCCGGGGCGAGCGCGAACGCCTGCGCGACACCGAGTGCGAGGGCGTCGGCGGGCCGTGCATCCCCGCAGCCGCGCGAGCGCCGCCCGCCGGCGACTTCGGCGGCGACCATCGCGCCGCTCCCGGCGATCAGGCCTGCCGCGATCGAGCGCGGCCCGCCGAGGCGCCGCTCGATCGGTCCCCGCAGCGCCAGCCCCGCGAGCGCAGGCGGGAGCAGTGACAGCGCCAGCGCCGCGAGCTGGCCGCGATCCAGCCGGGCGAGGCGCCCGCGGAGCGCCACCGCCAGCGCCAGTCCCGCCCCGCCGTGCAGCGCGACCTCGAACGACTTGCGGGCGGCGGGGTCGATCTCCTCGTAGCGCCATCCCGCCAGCTGTGCGGCGAGGGCGGTGTGCGCGGAGGAGGAGATCGGCAGGAGCTCCGAGGGTCCCTGGAGCAGCCCGAGCGCGAGCGCCTGGGGGGGCCGCAGCGCGGCCTCAGGCGGCGGCATCGGTCGCCGGCTGGCGACGCTTGCGACGCGCCCGGGCGACGGCGTAGACGATCACGCCCACCGCGGCGACGACGATCACGTAGTCGACGTACTCGAAGCCCTTGCGGACGCTCGTCCAGTCGCTGCCCACGGCTTCGCCGAGCAGCGCGAGGCCGAGCACCCACGGCAACGAGCCGATCAGCGAGTACGCCGTGAACCGTCCCAGCGGCATCCGCGCCATCCCGGCGGGCAGCGACACGAACGCCCTGATGATGGGGAGCACGCGTCCGAACAGCACCACCGCCTCGCCGTGGCGCTGGAACCATCGGTCCGCGCGCTCGACCTGCCCCGGCCCCATGTGGAATTTCGCGCCGTGGCGTTCGAACAGCTCCAGGCGCCCCGCCCGTCCGACGCCGTAGGCCACCCAGGAACCGACGATCGTGCCGAGCAGCCCCGCGGCGACCACCCCGAAGAGCGTGAGATGGTGGTCGGCGCCGCTCTTTCCGGGGTCCGCCACGGCGAAGCCCGCGAACAGCATCACGACCTCGGAGGGCACGGGGATGCATGCGCTGCCCAGGGCCATCAGCGCGAAGATCACCGGCAGCCCTCCTTCGCGGACGAGCTGAGCGGTTTCGTTGACGATCGTCTCGGATATCGACGCAACTACGAGCAAGGGCCGCCAAACGATACCGGCCACCGGTGCGGGGACCGTGCGGGTCGTTACCGTGGCCGCGTGCGCGTCTGGATCGATCTCACCAACAGCCCCCACGTGCTCGTGATGCGCCCGGTGATCGAGCTCCTGCGCCACGACGGGCACGACGTGCGTGTGACGGCGCGCGACTTCGCGCAGACGCTCGAGCTGTGCGACCGCTTCGGGATCGAGCACACCGCGATCGGCCGTCATCGCGGCGAGCGGCTCCTCGCCAAGGCCGGCGGGCTCGCCTCGCGCACGTTCGAGCTGGTCCGCTACGCCCGCGACGACGCCCGCGCAGCGGGACGGCCGTTCGACATCGCGCTCGGGCACGGCTCCAACGACGTCACCGTGGCCGCGTGGCTGCTGCGGATCCCGAGCTCGACGATGTTCGACTACGAGTGGGCGACGGTGCAGCACAACGTCAACTGCCGGCTCGCCGCCGCGGTCGTCGTGCCCGAGGCGATCCCCGCCGAGCGGCTCGCCCGCTACGGCGCCGCCCGGAAGCTGCGGCGCTACCCCGGGCTGAAGGAGGAGTACTACCTCGCCGACTTCGTGCCCGACCCCGCTGTGCTCGAGCAGCTCGGGCTCGCGCGCGACCGCCAGCTCGTGATCGTGCGCACCCCGCCGGAGGTGTCGCTCTACCACCGCTTCGAGAGCGATCGCTTCGCGATCCTGATCGAGCGCCTGCGCGCCGCCGCCCGCGAGCGCGGGACGCAGACGGTCGTGCTGCCGCGCGTCGTCGCGCAGCGCGAAGCGCTCGCCGCGATGGACGGCCTGATCGTCCCCGAGCACGCGGTCGACGCGCAATCGCTGATCGCCTTCGCCGATCTGGTGGTCTCCGGCGGCGGGACGATGAACCGCGAGGCCGTCGCGCTGGGCACGCCCGTCTACACGACGTTCGAGGGCCGCCTGGGGGCAGTGGACGAGGGGTTGATCGGCGAAGGGCGCCTGCGCCGCCTCGAGCAGGCGGGCGACCTCGACCTCGACGTGCACCGCGCGGAGGGGGGCGAGCGCGTGCGCCGCGATCCGGCGGTGCTCGTCGACCTGCTGCTCTCGCCGTTGCAGGCCCCCTCGCGCTGAGCGCGAGGTCAGCGCCTGCCCGTACAATCCTGACAATGCGCCGACGGATCCGCTCCGCGGCCCTACCGCTTCATCGTCACTCCCTGCCGCAGCTCGCAGTGGATGGAGCGCTGGTCGCGCTCGCGTACTACCTCGCCTTCCAGCTTCGCTTCAACGAGGGCCCGCCACGGCACTACGTCGACCTGCGCGAAGCCACGATCTGGTGGGTGCTCGTGGGCACCCTCCCCGTGATGGTCCTCGCCCGCGTCTACCAGCGCCGCTGGCGCTACGCGGGCCAGCGCGACTACGAGTCGGTCGTGCGAGCGGTCCTCGCGGTGGTGCTGCTCACGGTCGTCGCGATCGACGTCCTGCGCCCGATCCACCGCTACACCCACAAGAGCGCCGTCGCGGTCGTGCTCCCGAACGGCGTGATCGTGCTGTTCGCCCTGCTCGCGCTCGTGTTCCTCGTCGGGACCCGCGCGCTCTCGCGCTCGATCTACGAGCGCCGCCCGCTCGGCGCCTTTCGCGGCGGGCGCAAAGGCGAGCGCTCGGTGCTGATCGCGGGCGCGGGGGAGGGCGGGCGGATGGTGCTGCGGGAGATCATGCGCAACCGCGAGCTCGGACTCTCGCCGGTGGGCTTCCTCGACGACGACCCCGGCAAGCGCCGGCTGTGGATCGACGGCGTGCGCGTGCGCGGCAACACCGAAGCGGACCTGCCGCGGATCCTCGACGACGCCGAGCCCGACGAAGTGATCATCGCGATCCCGTCCGCGCCCGGTTCGACGCGCGCGCGGATCGTCCGCGAGTGCCGATCGCGCGGGATACCGGTGCGGACGCTGCCGACGGTCTTCGAGCTGCTGCAGACGCGCGGCGCGCTGGCGCGGCAGATGCGCGAGGTCCGCGTCGAGGACGTGCTCGGCCGCGAGCCCGTGGTGATGGAGCTCGACCGGGTGGGGGCCTACCTCGCGGGTCAGACCGTGCTCGTCACCGGCGCGGGCGGGTCGATCGGGTCGGAGCTGTGCCGGCAGATCGCGCGCGTGGAGCCGCACCGGATCATCCTGCTCGACCACGCCGAGGACAACCTCTTCTCGATCCAGCGCGAGCTCGAAGACGAGCGGCACGTGCCCGCGTCGATGCTCGCAGCCGTTCTCGCGGACTGCAAGGAGGAGGAGCGGATCCGCGAGGTGTTCGCCGAGCACCGTCCCACGGTCGTCTTCCACGCGGCCGCCTACAAGCACGTCGGGCTGATGGAGGCGAACCCCGTCGAGGCGGTACGCAACAACGCGATCGCCACGCGCGTGGTCGCCCACGTCGCGGGCGAGCACGGC
>Ga0187823_10000137_pt1 | contig 16518 bp, 10 predicted proteins | sample NC_wetland_sal_i_12_FD_132968 | JGI IMG/M metagenome (GOLD analysis project Ga0187823, IMG submission 132968) | Wetland sediment microbial communities from Neuse River Estuary, North Carolina, USA - SourceSoil_3 | ecosystem: Environmental > Aquatic > Freshwater > Wetlands > Sediment | place...
TCACCATCGGCCACACCATCGTGATCAGCCGAGGTCTGCTCGACGTCCTGCCCGATGAAGGTTCCCTGGCCATGACGCTGGCCCACGAACTCAGCCACATCGCGCTGGGCCATCGCATTGACACCCGGTTCGCGTTTAATGACCGGTTCTTTTTCCCCGACCAGAAAACCTTCCAGCGTCTCGACTTCAGCCGCAATCCGGCGGAAGAAGAAGCTGCCGACAACAAAGCCATGGAACTGCTGGCGAACTCTCCTTATAAGGACAAGCTCGCCAACGCCGGCCTGTTCCTGAAAGCGCTCGAGAATCGCGCCCCGGAACTCACCAGCCTGATCCGGCCGCACCTGGGCAACCGCATGGAAAACGGAAAGAACATTCGCATGTCCGGGTTGCTCAACGGCGCTCCGCAACTCGAGACGCAGCGCATCGACCAGATTGCGGCGCTGCCGCTGGGCGGCCGAGTCAAGCTGGATCCCTGGAGCAACCGCCTGGAGATGATGAAGACCAGGCCGGTGGCCTTGCTTTCGCCCCAGGACAAAATGCCGTTTGAAGTCACGCCATTCTTTCCCTATCTCACGCGGGTCAACGCGACCAGTGTCGAGACGGCGTCGGCGCAATGATCAAACCACGTTTGAATTCAACAGTTGCATTGGCTTTGGAGACCTTAAAAGAAATGAGTTGGAATAGAAAGATTTCGATCGCGGCCCTGGTTACGTTACTCGGTTTTTCGCTGACGGGATGCGGAGGCGGCAGCATGTCTTCCTCAACCCCGACTCAGCCCGGCCACAGCGCCACCGGCCATCCCACCGGCCTGTGGACTACTCTGCCTAATGCCATGCCGATCAATCCCGTGCATGCGGCCCTGCTCCATACCGGAAAGGTCCTGATCATTTCGGGTTCGGGCAACTGTCCGGCAACGCTGGCGGGCTGTCCCCAGGGTCCGCAATACCCGCAGGGCGCGGCGCTGCTGGATTTGTCGACCAACAAGATCACCACCATGCCCATCGGATGGGACATGTTCTGCAACGGCATGTCAATCATGCAGGACGGCAGAGTGCTGATCAGCGGCGGCACCAAGGCCTACGGCTCTCTTGAAGTGGTAGGGGTGCAGGGCGAGATCCCCTTTACCGGCTCGGTCAATACCGCGATCTTCGATCCGGGCACGGAATCGTTCGTGGATGTGTCACCCACGGCTCACGGGCGCTGGTATCCAACCACCACGGAACTGAATGATGGCCGCATCATGACCACGTCCGGACTCAACGACACCGACGGCAACAAGAACAACACCAGCGAAATCTGGGACGGTCAGAAGTGGAGCGCCGAAATCGTGGGCAATCCGCATATCTCGGATTTCCCGGAATTCGAGTTTCCGCTCTATCCCAGAATGCATCTGCTTCCCACCGGACACGTCTTCTATTCTGCGTCGTCCTCCGCGACGCTGGACTTTGACCCGTCCAACCAGACCTGGGGCCTGGTGGCCTGGACTATTTATCCCGGGCAAGACGATCCCAACGGAGAGCGCACTTACGGCACGTCAGTGTTGCTCCCGCTGACCCCGCAAAACAACTACAGCCCCAAGGTCATGATCCTGGGCGGCGACAATCCTGCCACGGACACGACCGAACTGATTGATCTCAGCCCGGCGGGCGCCCAGTTATCCGCCAGCTGCCCGACCTATGCGCCTTGCTGGGTCGAGGGCCCGAAGATGGCCCAGCCGCGAGTAGAGATGGAAGCCACCATTCTTCCCAGCGGCAAGGTGCTGGTCGATGGCGGTTCTGCGGAAGATGAAAAGGCAAACACGGCCAGCCTGAAGGCCGAGATTTACGATCCCGTCACCAACTCGTTCTCGTCCGCCGGATCGAATGCCTTTCCGCGGCTCTACCACAACGTCCAGCTGCTTCTGCCGGATGGTACGGTCGCCCTCACCGGCGGCAATCCGGACCAGGGCGTCTTCGAGAACCATATCGAGATTTACCAGCCGGCGTATCTCTTCAACTCGGACGGCAGTCTGGCCACCCGGCCCACCATAGGAGCGAACGCACCCGGTTCGATCACCTACGGCACCGGGTTCAACGTGCCGACTCCGGATGCGGCCAGCATTGCCTCCGTAGTCCTGATGAAAGCGGGAGCGGTCACCCATTCTTTCGATATGGATCAGCGTTATGTGGGCCTGTCGTTTACGGCTGGCCCTGGAAGCCTCACGGTAACCGGGCCTCCGAACTCAAACATTGCGCCTCCGGGCTATTACATGCTGTTCCTGGTAAACCAGTCGGGAACTCCGTCGGTTGCGACCTGGGTGCAGGTCTCAGGTCCGGCGGCGCCGATCGCAAATGTGCAGCTGCATTCCGAGCGGGTGCCTACGCCGCGTTACGTAGTCCAGAGAAAGCACGTCACCGAGTCGGCCTTGCCCATGCGGAAAAAAGGCATGCACATGCACTAGGAACAGGAAAGGTTGATGTGTGGGCGGGACGCCCACCCGACAGCCGGCGGGACGCCGGCGCTACCGTGTTACTCGCCGGGAAGCCTGGCAAAAATGCCAGGGATCCCGGCGATTTATTTTTGGATGATGTTTCTAGAATGAACCGTGAGAGCTGTCGAGCGCGCTGAAGCTGCTGAATCCGTAGTTTCCATTCGTCCCCGGGCAGCCGCTCACGTCGTTGGTCAGATTAAACCCGATCCCGGGACTTCCGCTGGCGAAGGTGTTGTCCGTGGCCTGGCCCTGCTGCACGCCGTTCTTGTAGGCGGTGATTACGTTTCCCACCACCGTCGCCGATACCACGTCGCCGTTGGTGACCCCGTATTTTTGCCCGTCAAAGGACTGCAGGATGGTGAAGTCCGCGAAATCACCGTTCCATCGGACGATCTGCATGTAGGCGGTCGAGTCGTTGGAGAATTTGTAATTGACCTCGTACCCCGTGATGCTGTGGGGCGCGATGACAGTGCGCAGCCGCAGTTCTACTTCCTGGAAACAGTTCTCGTTTGGGGCGCCCGTGGTTGCCACCTGGGCGGTGGCCTTCTGGTCAGACCCCCAGGTCAGGTTCTGCAATACCGCGGTGGCGTCCGTGAAGTCGGGGCCGGTTTGGTTGCCCACGGCCCGGCCCGAAGTGGTCGAGACATTCGCCCAATCAAGACCGACAGCTTTTCCATTGACCCATTTTCCGCCTTCGGAAATAGGATTCTCGGTGTTCGGGAAGTTTGTGGAGTAGCTGCCCGGCGGATCCGCGGAGTTGGAATTTCCACCACAGCCCCAGCTGAGGCAAAGCAGAAGCAATACGGCTCCTGGTTTAAGAACGGTCTTCATTGATTATGAATTCTCCCATTCACTCCGATTATTTCCTGCCCATCGTGTCCGCGAATTGGTCCGACAATCGTGTCGCTCAAAATCACAGCAATGGTTGGTAATGCTCTCAGAACCGGGCCTGCAGCGGGACTTCCTTGTAACCCCTTAAGACGCGAACTTTGCCGCAGAGGTGGCCTGAAGGTCGAATTTTTGCTGCTCCTTGGGCCGTAGTAACTACTGAGTTGGTGTTACCTGGAAGTCCCGCCCGCGGCGGCTTTGCGGAGTGACGACCGTAGCATCTTCAAGATATTGCAGATAGCTCAAGCAGATATTCTACAAGGCAAATCCCGGAATGTCAGCCGTCGGCACAGCAGTGTTTTCCCCCGGGCAGAAGCTAAAAGATCGGCGGCCAAGTGCGTTTCTGCGCAACCCGGGGTTGCGGTTCCGGAAAGGGAACGCTCACGACATCGGCTCCGTCGATGACCCAACTGTGCTATTCCCTGCGATATTGTCCACTGCTAAGGTTGGTTTGAACCCGTGGTTGGCCGTCTTCTAGTTACGTTGCCTACGCGTCCCAAACCTGGGAGGCTGTTGGACGGCCAGGTTGACCTGGGAAGCAGAAGCCGCCGAATCGAGAATGGTTCCAGGCAGCGGCTTCCGGGCTTGCGCTTCCCGCGCAAGCCAACCGCCCATCCCAATTTCATGTTGAGCCGCACATCTGTAACCCGCGAGGCCAATACCGTGAAAACAAACTCCGCTTGTCAGAAACTTCTGCAGCCCTTCAATTTTCTTTCCGGATTCGCGCTGCTGCTTTCGTGGCTGCTGCTCCCGGCCATGGCGGCGGGGCAGGTAAGTTCCGTCCAGGTCAATAGCAGTGACGCGGTGCGGGTGAACCGGAGCGTCGTCTCCGTTCCCTTTACCGCCGTCCAGGCAGCGCACAATCTCAACGTGGTGGCGGTGGGATGGAATGACACTTCGACCTCCGTGGTCTCCGTGACCGACAGCAATGGCAATACCTATGCCCTGGCCGCGACCACCGAGTCAACTCCCGTGCCCGCGCCCGGTGGTTTGCAGTTGGGTGTTTCGCAGGCGATTTACTACGCCAAGGACATCAATGCCGGTATCAACGCGGTAACCGTCACCTTCAATCAGACCACCGCGGTGCAAAGCGTGCGCATCGTGGAGTACACCGGCCTCGACACGGTGAGCCCGCTCGATACCTCGGTCGGAAATAACGGCACGGCGCTGACCGCCGACAGCGGCGCGGTCATCACCAACTCGGCGAACGACCTGCTGTTTGGCGCAGGCACGATTACGACGGGCTTTACCGCCGCGGGCGCGGGCTTTAACACCGTGCTGATCAACGGGCTCAGTGACATTGTGGAGGACCAGGTGGTGGCCACAGCCGCCAGCCATAACGCCACCGCCGTGCTTACCTCCGGCGCCTGGGTCATGCAGATGGTCGCCTTCCGTGCCGCCGGCCAGACTCCGCCGACCTTCGCCGCCCCGACGATCAGTTCGCTTTCCACCACCTCCGGCCCGCAAGTCGGAGGAACCGCCGTGACCATTACCGGCACCAACTTTCAATCGGGCGCCGCCGTGCTTTTCAGCACCGGCGGAGGCTTTACCGCTCCCGGCGTAAACTGCAGCGTCGTTTCGGGTACCAGCATCAGTTGCCTTACACCATCCTTCCCGGTCGGGGCGGCCAGCATCACCGTGACTAATGTGGATGGCCAGGCAACTGCACCATCGGCCTTCACTTTCACCGCGAGTACGCCTTTTGCGACCGCAGTGTCGCCCAGCATCACGCCCTCCACGGGTTCGACGAATGGCGCCACGGTGGTGACCATATCCGGCAGCGATTTCGCTGCGGGCGCAGCCGTGACGGTGGGAGGACTTCCTGCCGACCGGGTGGCCGTGATCAATGTCAACACCATCCTGGTCAGCGTGCCCGCCAGTAAGGCAGGGCTGCAAACCGTGGTGGTGACCAATCCCGGCGGCGCCGGCGGTACGCTGCCTGGCGGTTACACTTACGCGCCCGCGGGGTCGGGCATAAACTTTGTCCAGCAGAACTCCGTCCAGTCCGCAACCACGACTGCGGCCGCCACCTACACGCTCGCGCAAACCGCCGCAAACCTCAACATAGTCGTGGTGGGATGGGCGGACACCTCCACCACGGTCAGTTCGGTCGTGGATAGCGCAACCAACACCTACACTCTGGCTGTTCCCGCCACCGTGGGTAACGGGTTCAGCCAAGCCATTTATTTCGCCAAAAATATCGCAGCTTCAGTGAGCAACACGGTTACCGTCACTTTCAGCGCGGCGACCCAGTCGGATGTCCGCATTCTTGAATACAGCGGGCTGGACACGGTGAATCCGGTCGACGACACCTCGAGCGCAACCGCCAGCGGTACCGTGCTGGATAGCGGCGCCGTTTTTCCAACCGTCTCCGGCGACCTGGTGGTCGGCGCATCGACCGCGGGCGGAAACGTTGTGACCGCGGGTCCGACCTTCACCACGGTAGCCACGACTTCCAGCGGCATCAGCGTAGAGCATCTGGTGGGTCCGTCGGCCGACTCTCTGCACGCCACTTCCATCCAGGACTCGAATAAAGGTTGGGTCATGCAGGCGGTGGCTTTCAAGCAGGGCATCGCGGTTCCCGATTTCGCCATCGCCGTGACCCCGCCCACCACCGCTACGGTGGCGGCCGGCAGCCCTGCGACTTACACCATCTCGGTGACCGCAATCCAGGGCTTCAACAGCCCGGTGACGCTGACCTGTTCCGGTCTGCCACTGGGCACGAGTTGCGCCTTCAATCCGCCCGCGGTAACCCCGGGGGCGTCGGCCGTGACCTCGGTACTTACGATTACAACCACCGGGGCGACTCCGCCCGCAACCACCACCGTGACGGCTACCGGAACTTTCGGATCTTTGAGCCACGACACTACGGTCAGCCTGACCGTGACCCCGGATTTCGCGATTGCAGCCACCGCCCTTTCGCCCGCTTCGGTCGTAGCGGGATCTTCCGCCACGTCGACCGTCACCATTACGCCGACGAGCGGCTTCACGGGCACGATCACTCTGTCCTGCGGCAGCATCCTCCCCACCGGGACTAACGATCCCACTTGCGCTTTCGTGCCGCCCACCATCACGGACTCAGGCACGTCAGTCTTGACGGTGAGCACCGTGGCGCTTACGTCGCCCGTTGCCTATACCCTCACCATCACCGGGACCTCCGGAGCTCTCAATCACTCCACGCCGGGCGCCCTGACCGTCACCGCGCCGGCGGCGGACTTCACCATCGCGGCCACCGCGCTAGCGCCCGCCACGGTCGCCGCCGGAGCATCTTCTACTTCCACCGTCACCATTGCCCCGGCCCCCGGCACCAGCTTTAACAGCGCCGTGGCTTTGACGTGCAGCGTTGCACCTGTGGTCAAGCGCGTTCCCACGTGCGCCTTCAACCCGGCCTCAGTGGCGAACGGCGCAGGCACTTCGGTGCTAACGGTGAGCACAACCGCTGCCGTGACTGCGTCCCTCGCTCCACATTCACGCGGCCTCTTTTATGCCATGTTGTTGCCGATTGCCGGGCTGGCATTTCTGGGAACCGGCATCACTTCACGCAAGAAAAAACTGTGGGGTTTCCTGTTGGGCTGCCTGCTGTTTTCGACTCTGATCATTCTGCCGGCCTGCGGCGGTTCAGGTTCGGGCGGCGGCGGTGGCGGACACCCTGGGACGCCCGCTGGAACTTACACGGTCACAGTCACCGGAACTTCGGGATCGCTGACCCACAACACGACGGTGACGCTGATCGTTCAATAGCCGCTCAAGCAGATAATGGAGGACGGGCGTCCCCGCCCGTCTTCCATTTGGAACGCTGAAGACTGGCCATCGCTTCCCGCGATCACTCCCGGCAAGAAATCTTTTCGGCGCTGATTATCCGCCGCTGGTTACTCCCGTGTTCCCGCCCCACCTATCCCCGTAAGATGATCCTGTATGATGGAGATTCCATGGCAACTTACCTCGTTACCGGCGTTGCGGGCTTCATCGGATCCACCCTGGCCAGGGCGCTCCTGGCGCAGGGTCAAAAAGTCCGGGGACTGGACAATTTCTCTACCGGCAAGCGCGAAAACGTGTCTGAAATCCTCGACCAGATCGAGTTCCACGAAGCCGACCTGCTCGACCTTGACGCCCTTCACCGGGCCTGCCAGGGAGTGGACTACGTTCTGCACGAGGCTGCCATCCCTTCGGTTCCACGGTCGGTCAAAGATCCACTGGGAAACAACCGCGCCAACGTCGACGGCACGCTGAACCTGCTGGTAGCTTGCCGGGACGCCAAGGTGAAGCGTGTAGTGTACGCCGCGTCGTCCTCCGCCTACGGCGATACTCCCACGCTTCCTAAACGCGAGGACATGCCGCCCAATCCTATTTCTCCCTACGCGACGGCCAAGCTGGCCAGCGAATATTACATGACCTCGTTTTTCCGTTGTTACGGGTTGGAAACCGTTTGCCTGAGATATTTCAATGTGTTTGGTCCGCGCCAGGACCCAAGTTCGCCGTATTCCGGTGTGCTGGCCAAGTTCATCAATCAGATGCTGCGCAACGAACCGCCGACAATTTTTGGCGATGGCAAGCAGAGCCGCGATTTCACTTATATCGACAACGTGGTCGCCGCCAACCTGCTGGCGTGCCGCGCCGAGGGCAGCCAGGTTGCGGGCAAAGTGATCAACGTCGCCACCGGCCGGCGGACCGATCTGTACCAGACCTTCCTCATTCTGAAGAAACTGATCGGATACGAAGGCGACGTGAAATACGGCCCGGACCGCGCCGGAGACGTAAAGCATTCGCTCGCCGACATTTCCCGGGCGCAGCAATTTCTGGGCTACAAACCGGAAGTGGATTTTGAGGAAGGCCTCAGCCGTACCGTTGCCTGGTACCGCAGCCGCGAGCCGAATCTGCAGACTGCGGGCGCCCGCCGCGACTCCGGGTTTTGAGGAGACCCACCCGGTTGTCATCTTCCACGTCGCGGCGAAAATTTCTGCAAGCGGGTGCGGCGGTTGCGGCCGCCGGCGCGCTGGCCGTGGTGGGCGATGGCGTCATCTTCGAGGCCAATCGCCCGCAACTGGTTTCGATCGAAATCCCGTTATCGCGGCTGGCTGAGTCCTGGGACGGATTTCGGATCGTGCAACTGAGCGATCTGCACTACGACGACCACTTTTCCGCGGTCCCTCTCACCAAAGCGGTTGCGCTAATCAACCGGTTGCAGCCCGACCTGGTGGTCGTAACCGGCGACTTTGTCACAACCCCGTTTGGGAGACATCGTTCCGACCTGCGCCGGGCGGCGCGGGCCATTGAGCCCTGTGCCCGGTTGCTGGCCCAGATGGGCGCGCGCGTTGGCATTGTCGGATGCCTGGGCAATCACGACCTGGGCACCGACCCGGCTTACGTCAGCGCGGTGCTCGAGTCCCACGGAATTTCTGTGTTGCGCAATCGCTCCATGCCCCTCGAACGAGATGGCGCAAGGCTGTGGCTGGCCGGACTCGATGATGTTCTCGAAGGGAAGCCAGACCTCGCTCTGGCTTTGAAAGGCGTCCCGCCCGCCGAGCCGGTTGTCCTGCTGGCCCACGAACCGGACTTTGCCGATTACGTGACCCATGCTGACTTGCAGCTTTCCGGACACTCCCACGGCGGCCAGATACGCATTCCGCTCCTGGGCGCTCCCTACCTGCCGGCCATGGGACGAAAATATCCCCGCGGGCTGCGACAGATTGGCCCGCTCACCTTGTATACCAACATTGGACTGGGCACGATCGTGGTGCCCATGCGTCTGGATTGTCCTCCGGAAGTCACTCTGATTACGCTGCGGCGGGCGCGATAGGCGGCGGTGGTTAGTCGAGCGGCTCGCGGTCAATCAACGAGGCCGGTCCGGAACTGGCCACGGCGGGCTCTTCATCGTTCTTCTGGCCGGCGGCATCTCGCCGGCCCCGGGCCAATGCGGCTCCGATCTGCGGGTCGATTTCACGATCATTCGGCGGCAACGGGCGCGACAGTTTTGAGGATGCGCCCAATTTCATGGCACGTCGACTCTCCTGTCGATTGCCCGCCGCGCCTTCAGCTTGCGGTGCGCCGTTTTGCGTAAGAGTCATGAAGAGCAGTTCCAGGCGGCTGGACACACCGAGCTTGTCGTACACCCGAAAAAGATAATTCTTGATGGTGTGCTGGCTCAGGCCCAGGCGCTCGGCAATTTCACGATTGGTGAGCCCTTCGGCCAGGCTGCGAACCACATCCATTTCCCGCTTGGACAGCAGGCTCAAGCCATTGGAATCAACCGCCCGCACCTCGGGAGAAGAAGCCAGCGCCTCGACCGCGTACGACATCTGCTCGCTGTTGGCCCAGATCTGCCCTTGAAATACGCTGCGTATGCACTTGGAGAGCGTCTCCAGGGAATCGTGCCGGCTGAAAATCCCTCGCGCACCCGCGCGAAAAGCCTGCAGGACGGATTCCCGCTTGGAAGATTCCAGCAACATGATGGCGGGAATATCCGCATCGGAGGCGCGCAATTGCCGCAACAGCTCGAACCCCCGCAAGGGCTCCTCATCGAGATTGGAACTCAGTACGATGACGCCAATTTTGTGCAGCTTTACGGTTTCGATCAGGTCCCGAGAATGGGGCGGCAGGCTGACCACCTCCAGTTGATGGTCGCGGCGCAGCGCATCGGCCAGCAACTGAGTGTGGATCCGGGTGTCGTCGGCCACCAGCACGCGTATCGTTTCTTCCCCCGGATTGTGACTGGATGGCATCGTTTTCTCCCCAGCAAATTCCAAATCAAAGCGCCGGCGGACTCGCAATCGAACCACCGATTCGAGAACACCGCAGACTGTCTCCGGGATCAAGCGGAGGATGTAGCTTCGTTCGGGGGATGATATTGAGACAACGGAGCCAGTGCAGGCGGCAATCCGTATACGCTGCAAGGCAGTTTAGCGCAGGGAAATGAAATGAAGCAACGCTAGAGTTGAACGGTTTTGCAACATCTGCAACGAAACCGGGCCCCAGTCTCAATTTGATTCAAAAGGTTGCAAGCTGGTTCTTTACAATATCCAAGTAGCTGCATTAGGCGATCCTAATCGATATTGGGTAAGATCCGTACTATCAATATCTTATACAGATTGTCTCTCGATTGGTAAGGGCGAACTCCGGCGAGAGTCGAAAGGACGAGCATCTCTAGTGTTCATGGTCTAGACGCGTAGGTACTAAATACCCTGTACTAAAGAGATTACCTTCGCCGGGTGAACGTACCTCTTGCAGCCCTTTGCATCTAACGGTACTCTAGAACTGTAAAGAACGAACAGCTTCTATAACTACCTCCCCCCTGTTGCACAACGCTCCACGACAAAACACCATCTCTATGGGGTCACACTTTTGCAATGTGACTTAGAGGGCGAAGCTACAAGTGCATACCGTCGAATTGGAACCTTTGGGCGTAGATCGAATGATCAAGCAGGAGCCGGCAAACTGGTACGCGGTGCAAACCCGGGCGCGCAACGAGAAAGCAATTTCGGAACGGCTCCAGGAACAGGGCTTGACGACATTCCTGCCCCTGGTCACCGAAATACGTCGCTGGAGTGATCGCAAGAAGAAAGTAGAGCTGCCGCTGTTCAGCTGTTACGTCTTCGTCAAGCTGGTGCCCAGCAACAATGACGAACGCATGCGGGTATTTCGTACCAGCGGCGTGTTCCGGATCGTCAGCGTGCGCGGTGAAGCAGTTCCGATTCCCGATGAGCAGATTGATGCCCTGCGCACTGTGGTCACGCAGCAGGTTCCCTGGACGCCGTATCCCTTCCTGAAAGTGGGACAGCGGGTGCGCATCCGCGGCGGTTCGCTCGAAGGCGTGGAAGGCGTGCTGCTCTCGCACAGTGGAGATCGCACCCTGATCATTTCGATCGATGCCATCCAACGGTCCCTGGCGGTGCGCGTCGAAGGCTATGACGTCGAGCCGCTTTAAGTTTTAGCGCCCCGCTTCTGCAGTGAAGGAGTCTCCCCCCTTGAACGAGAATTCAATGGAAACATCTAAAATTTTGCTGGTGAGCAAGGACCGGTCGGTCCTCGACCTGGTCTGGACCTGCGGTGAAACCCAGGGCTGGCAGTTGCAGACCGTGGGCAGCCCGTGGGAAGCGCTGGAGCGGGTGAATTCGGGTCCGGGACCGGACTTGATCCTGCTCGATCTGATGCTGGGCGACTCCGACGGTTTGCACAGCCTGCGCTGGCTGCGCCGGGTCCGGCCCGATCTTCCCGTGGTGGTACTGGCCAACACCGTCCCTTCGAGCCACGACGAAACCCACAAACTCGAAGCGCTTCGTCTGGGGGCGCAGGATTATCTCAGCCGGCCGCTGCAGTCGCAGTTGCTGCAGGCCGCAGTCCGGCGGTCCCTGCTGCAGCATGGCGAAATTTTCGAAGCAGAACTCGCGGCAGACGAAATTGAGCAAATCGGGGACGACATGTTCTTCGTGGCCGCCAGTCCTTCCATGCGCAAATTGCGGGCGCAAGCGGAATTGCTGGCGCAGGTGGGCGCGCCCGTGCTCATCTCGGGCGAGAGCGGCACCGGCAAGGATCTGGCTGCGCGCCTGATTCACAAACTCTCGGTGAGGTCCGGATTTCGTTTCCTCAAGATCAATTGCGCGACCTTGCCGGGCGATGTGCTCGAGACCGAACTGTTTGGCGTCGCCAACGGCCACGCCAAGCCGGGCAAGCTCGAACTGTGCCAGCGCGGCACCTTGCTGCTGGATGACATCACCGAAATGCCGCTGGGTCTGCAGGCCAAACTGTTGCACGTTCTGCGGGATGGATATTTTGTCCGGCAGGGCGGCGAGAGCCGCATCGAGATGGATGTTCGGATCCTGGCCGCCACCCAGGTCAATCTGGAACACGCCATGGCCGAGCGGAAGTTGCGCGAAGATCTCTACTACTGTCTGAGCGCCTACACGGTGCATGTCCCGGCGTTGCGGCAGCGCAAGGAAGAGATCCCGCTCTTACTCAGCTACTTCATGAATATGCTGGCGCGGCGCTACAGCTTGCCGGCGCGGATTCTGTCCCCGGCAGTGGTCGATGCCTGCCAGCGCCATTCCTGGCCGGGGAACCTCCGGGAGCTGGAAAAATTTGCCAAGCGTTACCTGGTCATTGGGGACGCGGAAGCGGGCCTGGGCACGCTCGATCCGGACGGCGACATGGCGTTCTGGAACTCCTACCAGGCGCCCGCCGCGGAGAAGTCCGGAAGAACCCTGGAAGCCGCCGAGCCTCAATCCGGTATCTCCGGGCTGAAGTCACTGGTGCAAAGCGTCAAGGGAGAAGCGGAACGAAATGCGATTGCCACCGCGCTCGAGCGCGCCCGCTGGAACCGTAAATCCGCGGCTCGGCTGCTGAAAATCAGCTATCGCACCTTGCTCTACAAGATCGAGCAGTACCACATGAGTCCTCCCGTCAGTCAGCTGTCTGGATACGGAAGCGGCAAGGGCGGGGTTTCGGGACGTAACGTCAGTTAAGGGTCAACATGCGGCCGGCCGGAGCCTCGAAAGATGCCCGGATCCGGCGGCACGAATCAAAGCGAAGGTAGGGTCATTATGCGGCAATCCGTCACAATCCGCAGGTTCAGTTTAGCGCTGGGGATCGCAGTTCTCCTGGCGTCGGCCACGATTCAACCGGCTTGGTCCCAGAGTCAGACCGCGGCGCTTCCCGCTCCGTTGCCTGAATCCACCCAGCCGGCCAGCGCTCCCGCAGAGCCCACGAAGTCGGTGCTGTTGATCGGCAACGGCGATCTGCTGAAGGTGAGCGTGCTGGGAGTTCCCGAATCCGATCAGGACGTGCGGGTGGGCGAGGACGGCAACATTGGCTTGAATTTCATCGGCGCCGTGCATGTCGCCGGGCTCAGCACCTCGGCCGCGCAGGACCTGATTGCCAAAAAGTTGATCGCGGGCGGTTATTTTACTCAGCCCCAGGTTTCGGTTTTTACCAAGGAATACGCCACCCAGGGCGTCTCGGTTTTAGGCGAAGTGCAGAGGCCCGGAGTTTATCCTCTGCTCGGTTCGCGGCGGCTGTTTGACGTGCTGTCGCTCGCCGGCGGAACCAGCGCGAAAGCCGGCAAGGTGGTGAGCATTACCCACCGCGACCATCCCGGCGCGCCGCTCAGCATCATGCTGTCGAATGATCCGGCCGAGTCCGCCAAGAACAACATCGAGATATTTGCCGGCGACACCGTACTGGTATCGCGGGCCGGGGTGGTCTACGTGGTCGGCGACGTTCACCGTCCGAGCGGCGTGGTCATGGACAACGGCTCGGACATGACGGTGCTGCAGGCGATTGCCATGGCCGAAGGCACCAACCCGACCGCGGCGCTCAGCAAAGCCAAGCTGATCCGACGGACACCGAACGGTCCGAAGGAGCAGCCCCTGAACCTGAAGGACATGCTGGCTTCACGGGCGCCGGACGTTCGTCTGCAGGCTGAAGACATTATTTTCGTACCCAACAGCGCGGCCAAGAGCGCCACCAGTCGGACCTTGGAGGCCATCGTTCAAACCGCAACCGGACTCGTGGTTTACGGACTTCGTCCTTGAGGCCGGCCATTTAATACTGTTCTCTGGCAAGTCGGTAATTACGGATTCACTGGTCACTTAACTGAAGGTCCCGACGCTCTGTCGAATCAGGTCGAGCGCGGGTATGGAGGCACGGCGTGAGCAAAAACTTTGAATTAATGCGGCGGGCGGGCAACGGATTTGACCGCGATCGGCCACTTCAACTTGATCTTCAGCCCGAGCATTCGCCGTCCCAGTTTGCCTTGGCCTCACCCTCGTCCACGGAGGAGAAATCGTCGGATTGGCTGCGCGCCATTGCCGTGCTGCGCAAGCATTGGCAGTTGTCGGCGTTTTTCGCCTTCGCGGTTTTAGTGACGGTAATCTTTGTCACCTTTCTGATCCAGCCGATGTACCAGGCCACGGCCCGAATCGAAATCGATCCCGCCGGCGAAGTATTCTCTCTCGAAGGCAACGCGGCGGCGAGCGATGCCGAATATATGGAGACCCAGGCCCAGATTCTGCAAAGCGACGCTTTCGCCGTGGAAGTGATTCGCAAGCTGCGCCTCGATCAAAACCCCGACCTGGTGGGCAAGAAGAAGATCGAAGATGCGGCGGCCACCGAGCCCAACCCCGGCGGCCCGCAACTGACGGTGCGCGAAAAGATCGCGCTGGGCAAGTTTTCCAGCCGGCTCAAAGTACGCCGGGACACTCTCAGCCGCCTGGTGGTGGTCGATTTTGAAAGTCACGATCCTCAGCTGGCCGCCCAGGTGGCCAACACCATCGTCGACATGTTCATCGAGGACACGTTTCAAAACCGGCACAACGCCATCATGAAATCCTCGGAGTGGCTGGCCCGCCAGTTGGACGACATTCGCAGCAAGATGGAGACCTCCAGCAAGGCCCTGGCCGACTTTCAAGGTTCCATCGGGGTTTCCGATATCGACGGCGACAAGAGCACCTATACCGAGCACATGGGCGAACTCAGCCGCCAGTTTACCCAGGCTGAGTCCGAGAGAATTCAGCTCCAAGCTCTGCTGAAGAACGTGCAGGGCAACGCGGACTCGCTTCCCGAAGTCCGCAACAATCCCGTGGTCCAGCAGTTGACCCAGAAACTGGCAGAGCAGAAAGCCGAACTGGCCCAGGCGCGGGTGGTGTACGGGGCCAAGCACCCGGTGGTTGAGAAGCTGCAAAGCCAGGTGGATGAACTGCAGAGTGAACTGGACAGCCAGAAGCACGCCACCTTCAACTCCATCCGGGCCAGCTACGCGGCGGCGGAAGCGCGGGAGCGCCTGATGGCGGCGGAAATGAAAGGCACCACCAAAGAGATGGGCCAGATGGCCCGCTACACCGCCCTGAAGAAGGAAGTCCAGACCGAGGTGGACCTCTACAATTCGCTCTATGCCAAGATCAAGGAAGCGGGTATCGCGGCTGCGTCGAAGTCATCCAACATCCGCATCGTGGATCCGGCCCTGGTCCCCGAGAACCCGAGCCGTCCCCGCTGGTTCTTGAACATTGCCGTGGGTCTGCTGGCCGGCATTTTCGGCGGCGTGGCGCTGGCTTTCGTGCGCGAAGAACTGGACAACAAGCTGCGCTCTCCTGAGGACATCCGGCAGTGGATCGGGAACGCCAATGTTTCCATCATTCCCGTTATCGGCGAAGGTGAGATGCAGGAGACCCGGCTGGCCTGGTCGAAGCGCTTTGTGGGCATGCTGCCCTCGGCGTCCACTACTGACGATACTCTGACCAACAGCTTCTTCCTGGAGCGGCCGAATTCTCCCGAAGGCGAAGCCATGCAGGCGCTGTACGCGTCCGTCATGCTCTCCCGCTATGGTCATCCACCGCAAGCTTTACTGATTGCCTCATCCTTCCCGGGAGAAGGCAAGACCACGGTGGCCCTCAACCTGTCCTACGCATTGTCCAAGCAAGGCAAGGTATGTCTGGTGGATGCCGACCTGCGAAAAGGCCGGCTGGCGCGCGCTCTGGGCGTCGCCACCGAACGGGGCTTGGCCGACATCCTGAAGGACACGGCCACCCTCGATGAATGCCTGCTGGAAGTTCCCGGACTCAGCAATCTGTCGATCCTGCCGGCGGGCACGTTGCGGGGCAGCGCGGGCGAACTCATCTGCTCCGAAACCATGCAGCAGGTGCTGCAGGAATTGCGGCGGCGTTTTCAGTTCGTGGTGGTGGATTCGGCGCCGGTCGTTCCCTTCGTCGACGGGCGGGCGCTTTCGACCCTGGTCGATGCCGTCATCCTGGTTGGACGGTCGGGCATTACCACCCGTCAAGCCATGCGCCGCAGCGTGGAATTGATTCGCGAAATTCACGGCGCGCCCATCCTCCAGGTCGTGCTCAACGCAGCGGACCAGAGTGCCACCGACTACAAGAATTACGGGTATGGATACACCTACGAGAACACGAACTCGCGTTGATCCGGCATCGACTGCCGGATGTTTGACAGCGCAGCGGCCAGGTCCGCTGCGCCGGCCACATCATCCCCATCGAAACGCAAAGCGAGCCCAATGGAACTGAGCGCCACTGAGGAAAGAGGACAAAAGCGTATGTCGGCCGGAGCTATGGAAAATATAAGTAACGCCTTGAAGGTCGAGCCGGAGAGCAACGGTTTTCTGAGATACCGTGCGGCCCTGATTTTTGCTTCTCAGGCCGTGCTCATCGTGCTCA
>Ga0187823_10000138_pt1 | contig 16433 bp, 16 predicted proteins | sample NC_wetland_sal_i_12_FD_132968 | JGI IMG/M metagenome (GOLD analysis project Ga0187823, IMG submission 132968) | Wetland sediment microbial communities from Neuse River Estuary, North Carolina, USA - SourceSoil_3 | ecosystem: Environmental > Aquatic > Freshwater > Wetlands > Sediment | place...
CGCGCGGGCGTGTCTTGCATCTATCTCGAAGGCATTCCGCGGGAAGTCGCGGCCATGATCACGGCGGAAGTGGAAACGCCCACCATCGGCATCGGTGCCGGTCCAGAGTGCGACGGCCAGGTGCTGGTCTTCCACGACCTGCTCAATCTCAGTTTCGGGCATCCGGCAAAATTTGTCAGGCGGTATGCCAACGTGGGCGCCGCCATCACCGTCGCGGTGCAGGCGTTTCGCGCGGATGTGGCAGCGCGGCAATATCCTTCCGATGAAGAGTCTTATCATCTGCCGAAGGAAACCCGGGCGGCGCTTGAAACCGTGCTGGAACGCAAGCGAGCGATGAGGCGCTAGCGGCTGATGAGACCATCGCGACTGGGTGTGGTGGCGGCAGCCGTCGCTGCACTGGTTTCCTGCACGGCCGCCCCGAAAACGCCCGATCCCACGGCGCTGGCCACCGCGCGCATTCTCGCCATCCCCGAGCCTGCTCCGGAGAAATATCGCAGCCTGATTCATATGAAGGGCTGGCGGAACCCCTACCTGATCATTCGGGCGGACGGGGTCGCGCTGCTTGACCCCGACGACCACCTGGAGCGCATATTGAAGCCGGGGGAACTGACGCAGGCGCTGGGCAATCTACCGCCATCCGCGTGGCCTTACGGGCGCGTGGTCGCAGTCACCGAAAACAGCATTAAGGGTTCCGCGGAAGACGAAGTGAAGATTCGCGCCAACCGGGCCATCGTCGCCGGCACTCTGGAAAGCATGCACGTGCTGATCAACTGGGTCCCTTCCGCCTGAGGCCGATCTACCCTCGAGTAATGAGAGTCTGCCATAGCATCGACGAAATGCGCGCCGCCAGCCGCAGCGCGCGGCGCGGGGACAAGCGCCTCGGGCTGGTGCCCACCATGGGAGCGCTCCACGAGGGACATCTTTCCCTGGTGCGCGCGGCCAGGGCGGAGTGCGATCAGGTGGCGGCCTCGATTTTCGTGAACCCCCTTCAGTTCGGTCCCAGCGAAGACCTGGCCAAGTATCCCCGGAATTTTGATCGCGATCGCGAACTGCTGGCGCGGGAGGGTGTCGACTTCGTCTTTGCTCCCGGCGTGGACGAGATGTATCCAGCGGGCGCGGTCACTTACGTCACGGTCGAAGGTCTTAGCGACAAGCTCTGCGGCCGCTCGCGCCCGGGACACTTTTGCGGCGTGACCACAGTGGTCGCAAAGCTTTTCAACATCGTCGAACCGGACCGGGCCTACTTCGGACAGAAAGACGCGGCCCAGTCGACGATCATTCGGCGGATGGTGCGCGACCTGAATGTTCCGGTCGAGATTGTCGTTTGCCCGATCGTGCGGGAACCTGACGGCCTGGCAATGAGTTCCCGCAATGCCTATCTCGACCCGCCGCAGCGGCAGGCCGCCCTGGTGCTGCATCGCTCGCTGATGGCCGTGCAAGAGCGTTTCGATCAGGGGGAGCGCAAGGTGATGACGCTGATCGAAGCCGGCAGGCAGCCTTTCGCGCAAGATCCGACGGTCAGGCTCGACTATTTCGAGATGGTTGATCCCGAGACGCTCGATCCGGTTGTCGATCTCTCGCGGGGAGCGCTGGTGGCGGTGGCAGCTTTTGTAGGGAAGGCGCGGCTGATCGACAACATTGTGCTGGGACCATTACAGACCACGTAGACCCGGACGCCTCCTTCGGGCGGGTGAGGGCACCCGCCCCCGCGTGGGTCGTGGTTAGCCCCTTGAAACAAATCTGTTGCCGGCAATGATGTAGCGCAGCGGGCGCTCAGCGGCTTTCGTGATGCCGATGCGCGGCGTGATCTCGATGCGACGCGGCCGGAAGCCATCGTCCGTGATAAAGAGATCAGACTTTGGGCTAGTGAGGTCTTTTTCGTTGTCGCGTTCGCGTGTGATGCCGAAGGCCTCTGCCAGGCGACCGGGGCCGCTGGTGAGTTTTCGCAGGTCGCCGGTCCCGTCCATTACAACGTCGCGTGCGTCCGCCATCTGCGCAATCCCGGAAATTGGCTCGAGCGCACGGAAGAGCACGCCTCCTGCTTCGCCGTCGGGCAAGCAGGAGACATTGAAAAGGTAATGATTGCCATAGATGAAATAAACGTAAGAAAGCCCGGGCGGGCCGAACAGGACGAAGTTGCGGGGAGTGCGGCCGCGGTGGGAATGAGCGGCGGGGTCGTCTTGGCCCAGATAGGCTTCCACTTCCACGATGCGTGCCGTCAGAAGCCCCCTTCGCTGGCGCCGCACCAGGATTTTGCCTAACAAGTCGCGGCTGACGGCGCGAGGATCGCGGGTGTAGAAGTCGCGCGGAAGCGGGACCATCGAGCGCGAATTTCTATTCTTGGCGATCCTCATGGCCCCACCGCATAATAGTGCCACGGGTCACAATTCTGAAGGAGGATTCATGCTGGGGAAATCGTTGAAGCTCGGTTCTCTGCTGATTTTGATGGCGCTGGCCGCGGCGGCGCAAACCATTCCTGCCGGGACCAGGTTGACGGTGCGTGTAGGTTCAGAAATCAGTTCTGCCACTGCCAAAGCTGGCGACCGGTTCGACGCCACACTGGCTCGTCCACTGGTGGTCAACGGCAAGACCCTTGCCCGGACGGGCGCGCCGGTGCGGGGCAAAGTGACTTCGGCGAAATCCAGCGGACGGCTGCATGCTCCGGGAGAATTGACGTTGCGTCTTACCGCGGTGCAGGTCAACGGGCGCATGGTTTCGATCGCTACCCATGCCCACTCTGTCACGGGTAAAGGCCACACCAAGAGCAATGCTACGAAAATTGGCGGTGGCGCAGCGGCCGGGGCGCTGATCGGCGCATTGGCGGGCGGAGGCAAGGGTGCTGCCATCGGGGCCGGCGTTGGCGCCGGAGCCGGCACGGGCGTGGCGGTCGCGACCGGCAAGGAAGAGGCCGTGGTCCCGGTTGAGACGGCTTTGACCTTCACCACGACCAGCAAATAGCGCCCTTCACATAGGCCCCCATGTAAGCGCGAGCGACCTCGCTCGTGCTGCCCTGCACCGGCGCTGCCGCACGAGCGGGGCGCTCGCGCTGCCGCGTTTGTGGCGCTGCCGCATGAGCGGGGCTCGCGCCTACATTGATCTACGCGGCGCCTTTGAGAACGCCTTTCAGGTAGGCCAGCACTTCTTCCGCGTGTCCTTCCGGCTTTACTTTGTGGAAGATGTGTTTGATCTTGCCGTCGGGACCGATGATGAAAGTGGTGCGCGCCACTCCCATCACTTTCTTCCCATACATGTTTTTCTCTTTGATCACTTCATAGGCGTTGCATACTTTCTTTTCGGCATCGCCCAGCAGGGTGAAAGGCAGTTCGTACTTTTCCTCGAATTTCTTTTGCGCTTTCGGGGTATCGGGAGAGATGCCCAGCAGCACGGCGCCGGTATTCTGCATCTTTCTATAGGAGTCCCGGAACTCGCAGGCCTCGATGGTGCAGCCTGGAGTGTCCGCCCGGGGATAGAAAAACAGGACTACGTATTTTCCACGAAAAGCCTTGAGCGAAACTTCTTCTCCATTCTGGTCGGGCAAGGTAAAGTCAGGGGCTTTATCATTGATATCGATAGCCATGGCAGCGTCTCCTGGTTCTAAAAAACTTGGTTCTACAAAACTTGGTTCATCAAAGCTGGATTCTACGAAGATGGGCGCCACCAAGTTATATCGCACCGCAGGGCGGGCCGTCATCCTGGCGGGACTGGCCTTGCTCTCCGCTCACCTGACCCTGAGCCAGTCTGCCGCCGGCAAGAAGGCCATCAAAGGGCCGCGCGCACTGGGCCTGGTGGAACTGGCGGCCAACGGCAAAGCCCACCTTCTTCCCATCACCATCCTGTACGACGGCGAATTTTACGATGCCAGCGCCTACAAGGCCGCGCCCGTGCCCATGGCGCTCGAGAGCGGTACCGTGTACGAAGGTTTCCGCACCGGCGTCTCCCTGGGACTGTTCACGGTCACCGGGGCCCTGCAGGGCAACAACACCTGGCTGGGGGCCGGAACCTGGCAGTCGGACAGCGCACTTGCAGCCGCGAAAGACGCGGCGGCGAAGAAAAGGGCGGTCATGTCGAAGCCCGCCCCGGAGCCGACTGAAGGTCCGCCAGTGTTGCGGCGCGCGAGCCCGAAACCCAAGTCGGACGACGCTGCATCCGGGGGACCCGCAGCCCCTGGCCCGGCTACGCCGGCTCCTGCGGCTTCTGCCCCGACCGCCACATCCACGCCTCCGGCCGCGGCTCCAGAGACTGATTCGGACCGTCCTGTCCTGAAGCGGCCTGCCCCCGCCACTGACGCTGCCGGGACCTCAACGTCTGCAGGTCCGGCGGGCGAAGAAGATTCGGATCGTCCTGTCTTGAAACGGCCGGCCCCGGCCGCGACGGAGGTCGCCGAAAAGTCTTCGCCCTCGGTTGCGGAGCCTCCCGAAGACCCGGATCGTCCCGTCCTGAAGCGGGGCGCGCCGACTCCAGCCGAATTGAAAAAACGCAGCTTTTCTTCGACGGCGGCGTCGGCGGCAGTCGGGAAAGACGCGCACAAGCCGGCGGCCGCTCCATCCGCAGTCTCGGCCCCGGTCCAGCTGATTCCTGCTATCTCGGACGCCGCCGGTCCCGACCCGCGTCCCTACGCCTACAGCCTCAAGCCGGAAGAAGAACAGAAGCTGCGCAGGAAGATGCTATTGCTGGCCGCGAATGAGGTGCGGGCGTGGGCGGCGCAGCCGGAATCGCCCGGATCGAAACCCGCAGCCCACGTGTCCCGGCCGGGACGCGTGGCGAAGCCGCCCGAGCCCAGCTTCGAGGACGTACAGCTCCGCACCTTTGATCTCTCCAACAGTAACGAGCCGGTGCTGGTGCTGAGCGCGAAAGCGCGGATGCCGGTCCGTGCTAACGCCGAGTCCAATCTGCAATACATCATCACGCTGGTTGCCCGCGAAGATATCTACGGGGAGCTGCACAAGGTCCTGGCCAGCGTTACGGACACCAATCATTTCGACGTGCTGTCCAAGCTGGAACTGATTGACGCCGTTGACGCCGATGGCGACGGCCGGGGTGAGCTGCTCTTCCGCCAGGTTTCGGATGCGGGCAGTGCGTTTGTTCTGTATCGTGTGATCGGCGACCAACTCTGGCCGCTATTCCAGGGAACGCCAGGTCCGTAGGAAGATTGAAGGACGGGCGTCGCGCCCGTCTTTTTATTTCTGGGTCATCACCAGTTCGCCGTTCTCAACTCTCATGCCGCCGACGTTATCCGGAAGTTTCAGCCGGTCGCGTTGTTCGTTGAGCTTCTTCTGCAAAGCGTCGTTTACCAGGGACACGGGAACATTCAGGTCGCCAACTTTAAATTCCGTGGGATCGAAGGTCGCGTAGCCGTCCTTCGACCCGAGATGACCCGAAAGCGTGACCCACACATCCTTGCCCGCAATCTGGGTAAGAAACTGGCCATGCGCGACGTCCCCGTCGAAACTCACCTGGTAGTCTTTGACATCAGGCTGTCCGGGCGCCAGCGCCGCTTCCGGAGAGCCGAGGCCGGGCACTGCCTGTGCGGCTGCCGCCAGGGGAATTTGTCCGGCGGCCTGGGCCAGGGCCGCGCTCACTTCGTCAGAATTGATGCGAACTTCGGCTGGAGGCTGCCCCGGCTGCTTGGGCTGGTCCAACTGCTGCACTTTTTCCTGGAAAGACTGCGCATTGACCGCGGCCGTCGCAGCCGGCTGTGGTTGCGCCACCGGCGCCGGCTTCTTCAGAACCAGGACGAGAGCGAGCAGCGAGGTCACCAGAGTGGCCACGCTGATAATGCGATCAAGTTTCCATTTCTTCATACGCGAACCTCGGCGCCGGTATCAACATGTTACCGAGGTCCAGGCGAAAGCCTGACGTAACGGAAGGTACTGACCGCGTGGATTTGCCTGCGGTTATCCCTGGCCATGTGGGGCCTGGCTGTGTGGGACCGGGTCTCCGACCCGGTCATGCGGCCCAGAGGGCCGCTGGTGATGCAGCTGAAGCACACTGATTACATCTGCCAGCATCCGGCGCGGGAGAGGTTGGTCGAGGTGAGAATGCTGGCTGTGGAGACGTACTGTTCCGGTTCTCTAGCTGCAAGAAGCGTCGCGGCCTTTCACGCCGCCTGACCGGGTCGGAGACCCGGTCCCACACAGGCTCAGCCCAGCTTCCTGGCCAGCAACTCATTTACCAGCTGGGGATTGGCCTGGCCCTTCGAAGCCTTCATGACCTGGCCGACAAAGAATCCAGCGACCGTCTTCTTGCCGGCGCGATACTGTTCGACCTGTTTGGGATTGGCGGCAATGATCTCATCGATGATCTTCTCCAGCGCCGAGCTGTCGCGGGACTGTTCCGGACGGCCCTCTTCTTCGTAGACGACGGAGAAATCTTTTCCGCGCTCAAAGGCCAGATCGTAGAGATCTTTGAGCATCTTGCCCGAGATCGCGCCGCTCTCCACCAGGTCGGCCGATGCGGCCACGCCCTGCATCGAGATCGGCGATTGCTCGATTTCGAGGCCCTTGGCTTTCAGGCGTCCCATCAGCTCGCTCTGCACCAGGTTGGCTACCCGTTTCGGACTCTTGGCCGCCTTGGCGGCCGATTCGAACTGGTCGGCCAGAGATTTGGTGAGCGTCAGCACCTGCGCGTCCTGCTCGGTGATGCCGTAGTCCGCAACCAGGCGCTTGCGCCGGGCTTCGGGAAGCTCAGGCAGCGTGTCGCGAATCTCCTTCTGCCATTTCGCGTCTACCACCAGCGGAAGCAGGTCGGGTTCAGGAAAATAGCGATAGTCGTGGGCCTGCTCCTTGGAGCGCATGCCGTAGGTCTTGCCTTCCGCGGAGTTGTAAAGCCGCGTTTCCTGCGTGATTTTCCCGCCGGACTCGATCACCCCGATTTGCCGCTCGATCTCGTACTCCAGGGCTTCGCGGATGAAGCGGAACGAATTGACGTTCTTCACTTCCGTCTTCGTGCCGAATTCCTTCTGTCCGCGCGGGCGCACGCTGATGTTGCCATCGCAGCGCAGGGAACCTTCCTCCATGTTGCAGTCGCTGACTCCGGTGTAGAGGATGATCTCTTTCAGGCGCGTGAGATATTCGTAGGCTTCCTCGGGAGAGGCGATGTCCGGCTCGCTGACGATTTCGATCAGCGGCATCCCGCTGCGATTCAAATCGATCCCCGTGGTTTCGGAGGAATTGGCAAAGCCTTCGTGCAGGCTCTTGCCGGCATCTTCTTCCAGATGGAGGCGGGTGATGCCGATCTTCTTGGCGCCGCCGGCGGTCTTGATCTCGATGAAGCCATGCTCGGACAGCGGCTTGTCGTACTGCGAAATCTGGTAGCCCTTGGGCAGATCGGGATAAAAGTAATTCTTGCGCGCAAAGATCGAAGTCTCGTTGATGCGGCAGTTCAGTGCCATGGCCGCGAGCACCGCGAACTCCACAGCTTTGCGGTTCAGCACGGGCAATGCTCCCGGCAGGCCCAGGCACACTGGACAAACGTTGGTGTTGGGCGGATCGCCGAAATGAGTCGAGCAGGAGCAGAAAATCTTGGTTGCGGTCAGGAGCTGGACGTGTACTTCCAACCCGATCACGGGTTCGTACTTCGATCCCGCAGCTACGGAGACGTCAGGCGTGGCAACCATAATCTGCCATTATAAATGCACTCTCATGTGTGGGGCGGGCGCCCTCGCCCGCCGCCTTTTGAAGTTTGGTTTTGTTTGTAATTGCTGGGAGAGGACGTACAGTTCCGAATGAGTCCAAGTCAAGAGCGGCGGGCGAGGGCATCCGCCCCACACGGGGAGCACTAATGGCTGGGTGAGCTCAGATATTTTTCCAGCGGGATTTCGAAATACATCAGCTCGTTGCCTTTGCCGTCGCGCACGCCAGTGAGGTAAAAGTGCGCGCCCGCCAGGGGAACCGATATATCCGAGACATCGAAGAACAGGAATCCTGCCTGCGTGCTGTGCGGCTCGACCGCCTTGGCGGCAAACTGGGCATTATCTATTTCTTCCAGGGCCTGCTTGCTCAGTCCGCCCTTCACTTTTTTGGTGGGAAACGGAATCGGGTAGCGGTTGGTGTTGGCCGACGGGCGCGTAAGGCGCCGCGCGATGTCGTCCGGACCCGCGGGAGAGAGTTTAGCGCGGTTCACCGTCACCAGTTGGGCCTTCATGCCGGACAACTCCAGCGGCTGGCTGCCGTCGTTGGTGACGATCACGAAAATGGGCAGGAACCCGAGCTCGCTGTAATGCACGGAGAAGATGGTTGTCTTTTCCGCCAGATCGTAGGGGTCCACCGCGACCGTGACCGACTCCATGGCATGCTGATCGTGCGCCGGGTAGGTCTTGGCGGCTGCGGCTTGAGGCATGACAAATTCCTTCGCCGCCAGGCACAACGCAGGAATCATGGCGAGAGCGGCAATCGCCGCCGCCGGAAACAGCAGAATCCGCAAAGCCCGTCTTGCCATGATGTTTGATTATAGGATGCGGCCGGCCCGCGTACTGGTGCCTTGCCCGGTGCGGCTTGCGGTTAGAATGTCTCTTCCTTCATGTACTTGCTTTACAGCGCGCTGCTGGCAGCGGGCCTGTTGGCCAGCCTGCCCTATTGGATATTCGCCAGGCGGCGTCACGGCAAATACCGCGAAGGTCTGGGCGAGCGCCTGGGAAAGGTCCCGCCGCGGCTGCAATCCCAATCCACGCCTGCAATCTGGGTGCACGCGGTTTCGGTCGGCGAGGTATTGGCGGTGAGCGAGCTGGTGAAAGAGCTGCGGCGGCGCTTCCCAAAATATCGAGTGGCCGTTTCGACCACGACTGCCACCGGTCAAAAACTGGCCAGCAAGCATTTTGGGCAGGACAGCGTCTTCTATTTCCCCCTGGACTTCGCATTCGCCATTCGACCCTATCTGTCGTTACTGCGGCCCCGGTTGATCGTCCTCGCGGAGACCGAGTTCTGGCCGAATTTCCTGCGCCTGGCGCAGGCCGGCGGAGCGCAGGTGGCGGTGGTGAACGCGCGCATTTCCGATCGCTCCTGGCCCGGATACCGCCGCTTCCGAGGCATTCTGAAGCGAGTTCTCCTGAACGTTGACCTGTTTCTGGCACAAACCGACGAGGACGCCGCCCGACTGCGCAACATCGGCGCGCCCGGCGACCGGGTGCAGGTCAGCGGCAATCTGAAGTTTGATGTGAGCGCGCCGCATCCTCCAGCGATTGTCGCCAGCCTGCGATCGAATTTTCAACAGGGCGGCGCCGGGCCGGTGGTGGTCTGCGGCAGTACGGTGGAGGGCGAAGAAGGGCTGCTGTTGCGCGCCTTCGAGAACGTGCTAGCCAGCCATCCCCGGGCGGTGATGATCCTGGCGCCGCGGCGTCCTGAGCGGTTCAATGAGGTGGCGCAACTGCTGCAACAGCTTGGCATCCGCTTCTGGCGGCGCTCTCTCTGGAGCGGCGACAGTGTCTCTGGCGGCGTTTTTCTGGTCGACACCATCGGCGAACTGGCGTCTCTCTATGCGCTGGCCGACGTGGCCTTCGTGGGCGGAAGCCTGGTGCCTCGCGGCGGACACAACATCATCGAACCGGCGCAGCATGGCGTAGCCATCATGGTCGGCAACCACACCGAGAACTTCCGCGATATCATCGCCCTGTTTCAGAGGCAGGAGGCGGTTCGCGTGGTCGGCCCTGCGGAATTTCCCCTGGTTCTCATGGACCTCTTGTCGAATGAAGGAGAGCGAGTCGCGCTGGGCCGTCGCGCTGCCGAAACATTACGATCACAAATGGGGGCCACAGACAGAACAGTCGCCGCCTTGGAAATACTACTGGACTCCGCCTCAGACAGCGTGGGGGCGGGTCTCTGACCGCCATGGCAGAGGTTTGTGATGCGTGCTTTCGAGGGCGCGCAAATGTAGCCGCGGCTTCGCCACGGCCTGGAAGGAGCAGAGCCCCGTCCCCACACAGTCCGTCGTGGAACTGAAACCATGAATCCGCTCAGCGCTCTCTTCGGGCTCGGAGTTCGCGCGCGCAATGCACTCTACGACCGCGGCCTGGTCCGGTCCCAGATGCTCGCCGGCCCGGTGATAAGCGTCGGAAACCTCTCCGTCGGCGGATCCGGCAAAACGCCTTTTGTGTTGCTGCTGGGAGAATTGCTGAAAGCGCGGGGATTGAAATTCGACGTCCTCTCCCGCGGTTACGGACGCAAATCCCGCGGCGTCGCCCTGGTGGACCCCGCCGGCTCGCCGCACGATTTCGGCGATGAGCCGCTGTTGCTGGCCCGGCGGCTGAATGTTCCGGTCATTCTGGGAGAGTCCCGCTACGCCGCCGGCGTCTTCGCCGAGCAGAAGTTTGGACCGCAACTTCACCTGCTCGACGATGGCTTCCAGCACCGCTCCCTTGCCCGCGATTTCGATATCGTGCTGGTCACCCCCGAAGATGCTCGCGACCGGCTGCTTCCGGCGGGAAGACTGCGTGAGCCGCTGACGGCGCTGCGTCGCGCCGATGCGGTCGTGCTTACGAGCGGCGCGTCCCCGGAGGCCTTTCGGCTGGGCCAGAAGATGGTCTGGAGAGCGCGTCGCGGGATTGTTCCGGCCAATGTCGCGTCCCGTCCGGTTGTCTTCTGCGGCATCGCGCGGCCGAAGAATTTTGTGGCGCAACTACGTACCGCCGGCATCGAGCCGGTTGCCGAAGCTTTCTATCGCGACCACCACGCCTACACCGAGAGGGACATCCGCGATCTGCTGGATCTGCGACAGCGCAGCCAGGCGGACGGCTTTGTGACCACGGAAAAAGACGCGATCAACCTGGGCGGATATCTGGCCGCGCTGGAGCCGCTGGCGGTGGTCCCGGTCAAGATGGAATTGACCGATGCAGCTAACGCTGTGGATACCATCCTAGCCAGGATTGCAGAGAGAAGACCGCAGCCATGAGAAAATCGGGGTTCTTGTAGCGCCGGCATCTTGCCGGCTGTCCCGAGGGCGTCCCGCCCTCGGCACCGTGGTGGTTAACAGACGAATGAGCAAGCACTTCAAAGAAACCGAGCGGCTGAGAAAGATCGTAGAAGCCTTCCCCAAAGTCACGGTCACCGTCCTCGGCGATCTGGTGGCCGACGAATTTATTTTCGGAGAGATTTCCCGGGTCTCGCGCGAAGCCCCGGTGCTCATCCTCAAACATCGTGAACGCAGCGTGGTGCCGGGCGGTGCGGCAAACGCCGTCAGCAATCTCGCCGACCTCGGAGTCAACGTGTTGCCTGTCGGCGTGGTGGGTGACGACGAGCCGGGCCGCCTGCTGCTGAACGCTTTCCGCCGCCAGCACGTCGCGGTGAGCGGCGTTTTGAAGGACAAGACTTACACCACGGTCACCAAGACCCGAATCCTGGCAGGTTCAACCCATTCCGCGCGGCAACAGGTGGTGCGCGTGGATCGCGAGCCCGATGCTGAACCCAGCCGTCATTTGAAACGCGAGCTGGTGCTGGCCGCGCGGGAGTACGCTCGCGCTTCGGATGTCCTGCTCATTTCAGACTACGGTTATGGGGCCGCCACGCCGGCGATCCTGAATGCAGTGCGCTACAAAGGCGGTCTGCGTGGCGTGCCGGTGGTGCTCGATTCGCGCTACCGCATGCTGGAATATTCCGGTGTGAGCGCGGCCACGCCCAATGAGCCGGAGGTCGAGGCGGCGCTGGGAGTGCGGATCGGCAACGATTGGCGCATGCTGTGCGCGGCCGCCGGGCAGGTGATGGCGAGGATGAAGCTCGAGTCGCTGGTCATCACGCGCGGACGCGACGGCATGGTGGCTTTCACTCAGCGCCATAAGCCCGCCGACATCCCGATTTTCGGCTCCGACCAGGTAGCCGACGTAACCGGCGCCGGCGACACCGTGATTGCCACCTTCACCGCTGCTCTGGCCGCCGGCGCCGGCGCCGAAGACGCCGCTCAGCTGGCCAATTATGCCGGCGGCATCGTAGTCATGAAGCGCGGCACGGCAACCGTATCGCAACCGGAACTGTTGCGGGCGCTCGACCAGGCGCCGCCGGCGATACGGCCTCACTGATTCGTAGCAAGCGGTTCCGGCCAGCTTCCAGGACAAAGACGATCGCAAACAAGATCCTCACTCGCGAAGAATTACACCAGCAGGTGGCGAAATGGCGCCGGGCAGGCGACGCCATCACGCTGGCCAACGGGGGTTTCGATCTGCTGCACGTCGGGCACGTGCGTTATCTGCGCGCGGCCAAACAGCTGGGCGGCAGATTGGTTGTGGCCGTCAACTCGGATGCTTCGGTCCGCGCCCTCAAGGGTGAAGGCCGTCCGTTCATGCCGGCCGGCGAGCGCGCTGAAATTCTGGCTGCGCTGGCCGATGTGGACGCCGTCGTAATTTTCCCCGAACCGGACGTGCGCGCGATCATTCGTGAAATCCGCCCCGATGTACAAGCTAAAGGCACGGACTACACTGCCGAGACGGTGCCCGAACGCGACGAGGTAATCGCCAATGGCGGACGAGTGGAAATTGTGGGCGACCCCAAAGACCATTCCACAACTGAGATGATCCGCTCGCGCCTGGGGCGGTTGCGTTCGTGAGTATTTCATTGCCAGCTGCTGACTCTCCCAAGAGTCTGGGAAGCTCGGCGCTGGTTGAGCCTGCGGCGCCCTCACGGAAGGTCGAGCGCTTGCTGATTGTCCGTCTCGGCGCCATGGGTGACGTCATTCATGGCCTGCCGGCCGTGGCCGCGCTGCGAGCCGCATTTCCTGAAGCGATGCTGGGCTGGCTGATCGAGGAGCGCTGGGCGGAACTGCTGTGCACCTTGCCTGCTCCCCGCTCCGGCCCGCGGTCGGCGCAGCGTCCACTGGTGGATCGCATTCACACTGTGAACACCAGGCAGTGGCGGCACGCGCCTTTCTCGGTCGCTACCTGGGAACGCGTTGCCGCCAGCTTGAGCGACTTGCGCGCGGCGCGATATGAAGTCGCCCTCGACCTTCAGGGTGCGGTGCGGTCGTCCTTGCTGGCCCGGTGGTCGGGAGCCCCGGTCATCTACGGGGCAGCCCAGCCGCGCGAAAATCTGGCCAGCATGTTTTACATGCGACCGGTTATCACCCGTGGCGAACATGTGGTGGAACAGAATTTGTCTCTGGCAGAAGCTGTCGCGCAGCGCAAGTTAACCGTTCCAGAGTTCGACCTTCCTCGAGACCCTGCTGCCGAGGAAGAATGCGGCAGGCGCCTGGACGCGCAGCGCACCAGGCAATTCGCGCTGCTCAGCCCGGGCGCCGGCTGGGGAGCCAAACAATGGCCGGCCGAACGCTACGGAGAAGTGGCCGGGCAGCTGGTAAAGGATGGCGTGAAAACGCTGATCAATTTCGGCCCCGGAGAGGAAGACCTCGCTCGCGCGGTGGAAGCGAGCAGCGGCGGCGCGGCCGCAACCTTTACAGGATCGCTCACCCAGCTCATCGCGCTCACCCGCCGCGCGCGCTTGTTCATCGGCGGCGATACCGGACCCATGCACATGGCAGCCGCCCTGGGAGTTCCGGTGGTTGCGATTTTCGGGCCGACCGATCCGGCACGCAACGGCCCTTTTGGCACTCGCAGCCTGGTGCTGCGCAGCCCCGCCAGCGCCACCAGTTATAGCCACACATCCCGGCCCGATGAAAGCTTGCTTGAAGTCAGCGCCGCTCAAGTGGTCGCTGCCGCGCGCCAGTTGCTGGGGGAAAATCATGGCTAGCTGGTCCGCCGTCGCCCGCCGCATACGGGTTCCGCTGGGGTTTGTCTTTGCCGTGCTTTATTTTTGGCTGGCCAGGCCCACCGTGAAATCCATTGTGATCGGCACAGCTCTGGTGATTCCGGGGCTGCTGATCCGGGCGCTGGCCTCGGGGCAGCTGCAGAAAAACGAACAACTCGCCACCGGGGGTCCCTATGCCTACACCCGCAATCCGCTCTATCTTGGTTCTCTGATTCTGGCGATCGGGTTCGCGCTGGCTTCGCGCAGCTGGTGGATCGTGGCTGGAATTCTTCTTCTCTTCTTTGCCATCTATCTTCCGGTGATCCGCTCCGAAGAAGCGTTCCTGCGCGAGCGCTTCCCCCAGTTTGACGACTACACCCGCCAGGTGCCCCGCCTGTTCCCGCGAGTACGCCCTTCGGTCAAAAACGGCGGAGCGTTCTCCTGGGATTTGTACTGGAAGCACCGCGAATACAACGCCACGCTGGGCGCGGCTGCCATGCTGATCGCTCTGGTAGCCAAGATGCTGTTCTGGCACTAGGAAATCGGCATTGCCCGAGCAAGGCTTTGTGGGGCGGACACTCTTGTCCGCCGCCTTTGAAGTTGATTTTGATCTTGGGGCTTGGGGATTCTCATCCGCCGTGAATCTCGCGACACAGGAAGTCCAGTTCAAAAGCGGCGGACAAGAGTGTCCGCCCCACACTTGGCGAAGCTGGTGGTGTAACAGTCAGCCGAGCTTCGCTCGGCCCGGAGGGGTCGAAGACCCGTCCCCACACAGTCAGTGCTAGTTCCTTGCCAGGAGCGCCTTGGCCCGCCCCAGTTCAGGCCGGTCCGAACTCGATCCGGCGCACACTTTCACCAATTGCGCGTAATAGGTTGCTGCCTTTTCATTCTTCCCTGCCATCTCAGCCGCGCTGGCTGCGCCGTAGAGCCCATTAAAGCGATTGGGATTGAACTTCAGATCGGTCTCATATTCCGCCAGCGCCTGGTCGGGATGTTTGGTCTCAAGCAGCAGGTCGGCCAGCATCTCCCGCGCTGGAATATCTTCAGGTTCGTCGCCGGTAGACTCTTCTTCCTCGGCGATAGAGCGCAAGGCCTGGATGGCCTCCTCGTCCTTGCCTTCGGCATGCGCGGCCCAGGCTCCGGCTTCCTTCTGCGCGTCTTCGACCACCTGGGCCCATGACGTCTTCTTGTTCTTCAGCATTTCCTGGCGAATCGTCTCCAGTTCGGCGATATCCTTCCGCGCCTCAGCAGCATTTCCGGATCGGGCCGCGCCGATCGCGCGTGCCCAATACGTGATTGCCTTGTCGCCGGAATCCGCGCCGGGCGCGGGAGTCAGGGCCGCAGCCTCCGTCCAATGGTGAAGTTCCAGAGCATAGAGAGCGGGAAATTTCGACAAGGCATAGGCGTGGGGATCGTAGCCTTCGCCGTACATGTCCTTCATCGGCGGCAAGGCTTTGACTTCCTCGATCACGCGCGCAGCATCGGCCTCGCGGCCGCTCTGCAGGTAGGCATAGACCAGGAAATCCATGGCGTGAAATTGATGACCCTCGCCGCCCATGTGCATGGCCGCGGTCTTGCGCGTGGCGGCGATGGAAGCCAGGTTGGAGTCGATGTCGTCCTGCCACAACCCGAGGCGGGCGAAAATATGCGACGGCATGTGCAGGGCATGCGGAGCCGCCGGAGCGATTTTGGCATAGCGGCGGGCCGCGGGCAGGCCCAGTTCAGCCAGTTGCGGCTTGTCATAACTGTGGATCAGGTAATGCGCCACCCCGGGATGATCAGGCTCTTCCTTGAACAGGGTTTCGAGAACGGCAGCGGCTTTCTTGCGGTCGGCGAAGGTGGTGTCTCCGTCCGGCTCCGACGCCAGCAGCGAGAGCGCGTAAAATGCCGCCGCCTCGCGATCGCTGGGATAACGCTGATAGACGCCTTCCATCGCCACCGAGTATGCCCGGGCGCGTTCCGCGTGATCGCCCTTCTCACTGTAAAACGCCTGCAGGGCGGCGATGTAGTCGCGCTCGCGATTGGTGGCAGGATGCAACGACCGCGCCGTTTTCAATTCCGCCTTGCCCCGCTTGATGGTGGCGGCATTGGGACGGTCCCAGAGCTGGTGCCACAAACTCATGGCCACGCCCCAGTGCGCCATGGCGCAGCCCGGGTCGTCTTTCGCGATCTCCACGAATTCCTTTTCTGCCTCCTCGTACCAGAACGAATGCAGCAGCGCGACTCCGCGTTCAAACGCCTTCTGCGAGGATGCGGAACAGGAAACCGGGAAGTGCACCGTCCCCAGTTGCTCCGCGGTCAGATCTTCATGGTGGTGACCTTCATCGGCCAACGCAAGAAGGCCAAACAGCGACACGACAGCAAATACCAGGGCAAAGCGTTTCATGGCAGTCTCCATCGCAAGCGAGTCTAGACCGGTGACGATGGAGGGGTCAATGCAAGAGGGACAAGAACCGGAGCGACTAGAGATCAGGGTGCCATCCGCGCACCAGTGCACTAGTCCTTCGTGCCGTTTGCCTTCGCCGCGGCTTGCTCCTTGTTGTACGCCTTCCATGCCTGGTCAATGACATAAGCGTGAATTGCATCCGCATCGTCTTTCGTCATCTTCAGATTGGGGAAGGCGAATTTTGGAGGATCGGCGAAGCCTGGCATTCCCTTGTCCCAGTGCGTGCCGCCCAGGACGATGCCGTACCAGTCGCGATGCACGTCCGGCGGCGCGTACCGTAAATCGGGAATCGCGCCGTTGAGCACCCAGGCGCCGCTGCCATCCGTATC
>Ga0187823_10000139_pt1 | contig 16399 bp, 14 predicted proteins | sample NC_wetland_sal_i_12_FD_132968 | JGI IMG/M metagenome (GOLD analysis project Ga0187823, IMG submission 132968) | Wetland sediment microbial communities from Neuse River Estuary, North Carolina, USA - SourceSoil_3 | ecosystem: Environmental > Aquatic > Freshwater > Wetlands > Sediment | place...
CCCGATATCCTGGTGTGCCGGAGCGAGCAGCCCATCTCCGCCGACATCAAGCGGAAGATCGCGCTCTTCTGCAACGTGGATTTCGAGTGCGTGGTGGAGAGCCCGGACGTCCGCTCGATCTACGAGATCCCGCTCCGGTTCCACGACCAGGGGCTCGACCGCGTGGTGTGCGAGCGGCTCCGGCTCGACACCCGCGAGCCGGACCTCAAGGCCTGGAAGTCGATCGTCCAGCGGGTGCTGGATCCCGCCGCGCGGGTGCGGATCGCCGTGGTCGGGAAGTACACCGACCTGCACGACGCCTACAAATCGGTGCAGGAGGCGCTGATTCACGGCGGGATCGCGCACGACGCCGGGGTGGACATCCACTGGCTCTCGAGCGACCAGTTCGCCGACCAGAGTGCGGCCGGCCAGGCGCTCGAGGGCTTCGACGGGCTGCTCATCCCGGGCGGCTTCGGGATCCGCGGCGTGGACGGCATGATCGAGGCGATCCGCTGGGCCCGGGAGCACGACCTCCCGTTCTTCGGCATCTGCCTCGGCCTGCAGGTCGCCATCATCGAGTTCGCCCGCAACGTCTGCCGCCTCCCCGATTCCAACAGCACCGAGTTCGCCCCGGAGTGCGAGTCGCCGGTGATCTCCCTGATGCCCTCGCAGCGGGAGGTCTCGAACATGGGCGGCACCATGCGCCTGGGCGCGTACACGGCCAAGCTCCGCCCGGGCTCCAAGGTGGCCCAGGCGTACGGGGCCACCGAGATCAGCGAGCGGCACCGGCACCGGTGGGAGGTGAGCAACGCCTACCGCGACGTGCTGGCGGAGTACGGGCTCCGGCTCTCGGGGCAGTCGCCCGACGGCGGCCTGGTCGAGACGATCGAGCTGCCCGACCACCCGTGGTTCATCGGATGCCAGTTCCACCCGGAGCTCAAGTCCCGCCCGACCCGCCCGCACCCGCTGTTCGTGGCGTTCGTCGGCGCCGCACTCAAGCGCCGGCGCGGCGGGGCTCCGGCCGAAGCCAAGGAGCTGGCGGGCCTCGCGCGCTGATGGACCGGCCGCGGCGGGCGGCACTCTTCGCCTTCGGGGTCGCCGCGGTCGCCGGCCTGGCGGCGGGGTGCGGGAGCGGGGGCGCGCGGCCCACCGCGACGGTGCAGGCGGCCGACACCGCGGACCAGGTGATCGAGGGGTTCTCGCATTACGTCACCGCGGACGGGATCCGGAAGAGCCGGGTCGAGGCGGACACGGCCTACTTCTACGAGGCGAGCCAGCTCGCGGTGCTGCGGCACCTCCGGGCCACCTTCTACGATCCCAAGGGGGCCGAGTCGTCCACGCTCACGGCGGACCGCGGAACGTACCGCTGGCAGGACGGCTCGATGGACGCGCAGGGCAGCGTGGTCGTCACCGGCTCGGACGGCAGGCAGCTGAAGGCGGAGACGCTCAAGTTCGACCCCAAGAAGAACGAGATCTCGACCGACCAGGCCTTCCGGTTCGAGCACGGGAGCGAGTTCATCCAGGGGACGGGGTTCAGCTCGGACCCGGACTTCAAGAACGTGGTGACGGACCGCCCGCACGGAGTGGCGGGCAAAGGCGTCCTCCTGCCGGGCCAGAAATGAGACCGCTCGCCGGCCTCGCCGCTCTGGCGCTGGCGGCGCCGCTCGCCGCGCAGGGCGAGCCCGGGTCGGACCGGTGCACCCTCCAGATCGACAACGTCGATCGCCAGGGGATCGCGGTGGAGACGCCGGCCGGGACCAACTACTTCGCCGGGGGCAACGTCCGGCTGAGCTGCCGGGGCACCAAGATCACGATGCGGAGCGACAGCGTCGCGTCGTACGCGGGCAACACGGTCCAGTTCATCGGGCACGTGCGCTACCGCGACACCACGCTCACGATGGACACGGACTTCGGCACCTACTTCCGGGCCGCCGAGCGGTGGGAGGCTCGGGGCAACGTGAAGACGCTGAACCTCCGGACCGGCTCGACCCTGGCGGGCCCGTCGCTCGACTACTACCGCGCGGTGAAGGGCGTCCGGGACACGACCGAGATGTACGCGGTGAGCCGGCCGCGCATCGAATACTTCGCCCGCGACTCAGCCGACTCCGCGCGGGCGCCGGCGGACTCGGCCGGGCGCACCCGCGGCGAGCCCTACGTGATCGTGGCCGACCGGGTGCGGATCAAGGGCGACGACCGGATCTGGGCCGGCGGCAAGGTCACGGTGGACCGGAGTGACTTCGCCGCCCGCGGCGACTCGCTCCGCCTCGATACCGGGCCGGCCAACGACGGCACGCTGCTGGGCGGGCCGCCCACGCTCCACGGCCTCGGCGCCGACAGCTTCGATCTGACCGGCCGGCGGCTCGACTTCCGGCTGAAGAACCGGGAGCTGGAGCATGTGGTCGCCAAGGGCGAGGGGAGGGCGCTGAACCAGGGATGGACCCTCGTGGCCGACACGATCGCCCACGACCTGGCCAAGCGGAAGCTGGAGCATACCGAGGCTTGGGGCGACAGCCTCCGGCCGCACGCGACCTCGGCGAAGTACGAGATCAAGGCCGACTCCCTCGCGCTCGACTCGCCGGGGCAGCAGCTGCGGGAGGCCCGCGCCTTCGGCAAGGCCTGGCTCGGCGCCCAGGTGGACTCGGTCACGAAGGAGCGCGACTGGCTCGCCGGCGACACGCTGGTCGCCACGTTCGAGCCGCACGACTCGGCCGGGAAGACGAAGTCGGTGCTGACTCGGCTCGTGGCCCGCGGATCGGCCCGGTCGTACCACCTCGACCCGGACGAGAAGAAGCCGGGCGGCCGGCCGTCGATCAACTACGCCCGCGGCGACGAGATCGTCATCACGATGAAGACCGACGGCTCGGAGAAGGTGGATCTGGTCGAAGTCCGGGGAAATGCGGACGGCGTGCACCTCGCGCCCTCCGCGCCGAAAGCGGGTTCGGCAGAGAAGCCCGCCGGAAAGACGCCGGGGGCCCCGTGACGCCGCCGCCCTGGCTCGCGCGGCTCGACGCCACGGACGCCTCGCTCCCGCTCGCGTTGGCGGCGCTGGTGCAGGCGGCGGATGCCGAGGGCCGGGCGCCGCTCGCCGACGTCCTGCTCGGGTATCGCGAGGCGTTCCTCAAGCTGTACCAGCCGGCGGGCGGGCTTGCCGAGTCGGTGCGCGATCACGTGACCGCGTCCGTGCTCCCGCGGCTCGCCACCGGCGGGTGGGTCGAGAATGGAGCGGCGCAGGGCTGGGAGGTCGTGCGGGCAGCGGCGCCGTGGTGGTCGGACGCGGTGCGGGATCGCGAAGGGGCCGCGGCCGCCCTCGTGGCCGCGGCGGACCGGGCGAGCGGCCGCCCGTCGACGGCGGCGCCGCCCCGGCCGGCCAGCGTGCTCGAGGGCGACGGGCTCACCAAGAGCTATCGCGGCCGCAGGGTGGTGGACCACGTGACGGTCCGGCTGTCCCAGGGGGAGATCGTCGGCCTCCTCGGCCCCAACGGGGCGGGCAAGACGACGACCTTCTACCTGCTCACCGGGCTGATCCGCCCGGAGGCGGGCCGGGTGCTGCTGGACGGCAAGGACCTCACCCGGGCGCCCATGTTCCGGCGCGCGCGTGCCGGGATCGGCTACCTCGCGCAGGAACCGTCGGTGTTCCGGCGCATGACCGTGGAGGAGAACATTCTGGCGATTCTCGAGACCCGGAAGCTGCCGCGCCAGGAGCGCCATCGCGCCCTGGAGCAGATGCTCGACGAGCTGGGCGTCCGGCACCTGCGCAAGGTGCGGGCGTACGCCTTGAGCGGCGGGGAGCGCCGCCGGCTCGAGATCACCCGGGCCCTCGTCACGGAGCCCAAGTTCATGCTGCTGGACGAGCCGTTCGCCGGCGTGGATCCGATCGCCGTGCACGACATCCAGACCATCGTCGCCGGGCTGCGCCACCGCGGCATCGGCGTCCTGATCACGGACCATAACGTGGAGCAGACGCTCGACATCGTGGATCGCGCCTACATCATGTTCGAAGGGAAGGTCCAGGCCGCCGGCACCGTGCGCGACCTGATCTACGACGAGCGCGTGGCCGAGCGCTACCTCGGGCCCACCCTGACCTCGCGCCTGCGTGCGCGCCTGGAGCCCGCCGCGTGAGCCTCCGGACCGGCCTCTCCCAGCAGACCAGCCTGCGCCAGGAGCTGCGGGTCAATCCGCGGCTCTACCAGGCCATGGACATGCTGTACATGCCCATGATGGATCTCCAGCAGCACCTCAAGCAGGAGCTGCTCGCGAACCCGTTCCTCGAGCTGCTCGAGCCGGAGGAGGAGGAGACGCCCGATCAGGACGCGGCCAAGGACCAGGAGAAGGAAAAGGAGCAGAAGGAGAAGGAAGAAGAGGTGGATTGGGAGGAGATCCTCCTCAACGGCTTCGACGTCGGCGGCACTCGGGAGCAGTTCGAGGTACAGGAGTACACGGAGCCGGTCACCGTCGAGACCAGGAATCTCACCGACCACCTCCGCGAGCAGCTGCAGATGCTCGAGCTCACACCCCGGCAGCACCTGCTGGCCGAGGAGTTCCTCGGCAACATGACCGAGGACGGTTACCTCGCGGCGTCGCTGGAAGAGCTGGTGGGTTCCGTCAATCAGCTGGTGGCGTCCCATTTCCGGGCCGCCGAAGCGGAGGAGGAGGGGGCCGAGGCCGAGGCGGCGCAGCCGACGGCCGCATCGCTCCCGCCCGGCTCCGAATACACGCTCGCCGACGCGGAAGAGATGCTCGGCATCATCCAGAAGCTGGATCCGCCGGGCGTCGGGGCGCGCGATCTGCGCGAGTGCCTGCTGCTCCAGCTCAAGGACGCGGGCGATACCGAGTCGCTCACCTGGCGGCTGGTGGCCGAGGCGTTCCCCGACCTGATCGCGCACCGGTGGAACGACCTGGCCAAGCGCTTTGGCGTCGAGCCCGGCGCGGTGCAGTCGGCCGCCGACCAGCTGGCCCGCTTCGATCCCAAGCCGGGCCTCAAGTACTCCGACCGGAGCGACGGGTACATCATCCCCGACCTGATCGTCGAGAAGATCGGCGACCGCTACCACGTGTTCCTGAACGACACCGGGATGCCCCGGCTGCGGCTCAGCCGGGCGTATCAGGAGGTCGCGCGGGACAAGAAGAAGCTCACGCCGGAGAACCGCGAGTTCATCGCGGCCAAGATGAACAGCGCCAACTGGATGATCCAGGCGATCGAGCAGCGGCGGCAGACCATGCTCAAGGTCATGAACTTCATCGTGGACCGCCAGCGCGACTTCTTCGAGAAGGGGATCGAGTACCTCAAGCCGCTCACGCTGCGGGAGGTGGCCGAAGTCATCAACATGCACGAGAGCACCGTGAGCCGGGTGACGAACGAGAAGTACGTCCAGACGCCCCGCGGGGTGCTGCCGCTCAAGTTCTTCTTCTCCAGCGCCCTGGCCACCGCCTCGGGCGAGGACGCGAGCGCCCGCTCCATCCGCGCCAAGCTGGAGAAGATGGTGGCCGAGGAGAACCCGTCCAAGCCGCTCACCGACCAGCAGATCGTCCACCTCTTCCAGGAGCAGGGCATCCAGATCGCCCGCCGCACCGTCGCCAAGTATCGCGACCAGCTCGGCATCCTGCCCGCGAGGATGCGGAAGCGCGTATGACGGCGGCCGGCCCCGCCGACGCCCTCGATGTCAGCGTCCTCGTGCCCGCCAAGGACGAGGCGCCGAACCTGCCCGAGTTCCTCGCGCGGTGCGCGGAGGCGCTCGCTCCCGCCGGCTTCACCTTCGAGGTCGTGGTGGTGGACGACGGCTCCCGCGACGACACGCCGCGCGTGCTGCGCGAGCTGCGGGGCCGCTATCCCTTTCTCCGGGTCGTGACGCACCGGCGCCAGCGCGGTATCGCCGACGCGCTCCGCTCCGGCGGGGACGCGGCCCGGGGCGACATCTTCGTCTTCTACCCCGCGGACCTGCAGTACCTCCCGGAGGACATTCCCGCGCTGGTGCGCCCCATCCTCGAGGGGCGGGCCGACATCGTCACCGGCACCAAGCAGGGGAAGTACGAGAAGGCGTTCGTCTCCGGCATCTACAACCGGCTCTGCCGCGCGCTGTTCGGCGTGCGCGTGACCGACCTCAACTCGGTGAAGGCCTACCGCCGCGAGGTCGTCGCCGATCTGCCGCTCCGCCCCGACTGGCACCGGTTCATGGTCGTGATCGCCGCGGCGGACGGCTTCCGTCTCATGTCCCACCCGGTGCCCGTCTATCCCCGGAAGGCCGGGGTGTCCAAGTTCACCTGGACCCGCATTCCGGTGGGCGTGCTCGACCTCCTCTCCGTCTGGTTCCAGCTCCGCTTCGGCCGGAAGCCCATGCTCTTCTTCGGCGTCCTCGGCGCGACGCTCTTCGGCCTGGGCTTCCTGGCCGGCATCGTGGCGCTGGTCCTCCGCTTCGGGTTCGACGAGGGGTTCCGCCCGCTTCTCAATCTCGTCGAGACGATGGTGATCACCGGCATCGCGCTCTTCGGCTTCGGGTTCGTCGGGGAGCTGATCGCCGGGTTGCGCGAGGAGAATCGCGCGATCGCCCGCGCCCTCGCCCGCATCGGCGGCGCCGATCATCGGGACTGACCGGGTGCGGGTCGTCTTCCTGACCCACAACTTTCCGCGCTGGCCCGGCGATCTCTCGGGCTTCTTTCTCGCCACGCTCGCCCAGGCGCTGGTGCGGCGCGGCGTGGACGTGCGCGTGCTGGCGCCGAGCGACGGCGGGAAGGGCGGGGAAGGGGAGATCGGGGGCGTGCCGGTGCGCCGGGTGCGCTACGCCGCCGCGCGGCGGGAGACCCTGGCGTATCGGGGGACCATGCAGGCTGCCATCCGGCGGCCGGGCGGCTGGCTCGCGCTGGCCGGCCTCTGGCGCGCACTCCGGCGGGCCGCGCGCGAGGAGATGGCCCGGGGCGCGGATCTGGTGCACGCCCACTGGTGGGTGCCGGCCGGGCTCGCCATTCCGCCCGCCGCGCCCGCGGTGCTGACGCTGCATGGTACCGACGCGGCGCTGCTCCGGCGCTCCGCCGTGGCCCGCCGGCTCGGTACACCGGTGATCCGCCGCGCCCGCGTGGTGACCGTCGTCTCCCGCGAGCTCGCCACCTGGGTGCAGGACGCCACCGCCACGCACGTGCCGAAGGACCACGTTCAGCCCATGCCGGTGGACGCCTCCGGGTATCCCTGGACGACCGGTGGCGGCGGGATCGTCACTATCGCGCGGCTTACCCGGCAGAAGCGGGTGCACCTGGCGCTGGAGGCGCTCGCCTGCCTGGTCGAGCTGGGACGGGAGACGCCGCTCACCATCGTGGGCGACGGGCCCGAGCGCGCGGCGCTCGAGGCGCTCGCCCGGCGGCTCGCGGTCGCGCGGCTGGTCACCTTCGCCGGCGCGGTCCCCCCCGATCGCGTCCCGGAGTTCCTCGCGCGGGCCGACCTCATGCTCTTCCCCGCGCAGGGGGAAGGTTTCGGGCTTGCCGCGGCCGAGGCGCTCATGGCGGGCGTGCCGGTCGTGGCCTGCTGGGACGGGGGCGGCGTGCTCGATGTCGTCCCCGAGCGCGGGGCCGGACGCCTCACGCTCCCGGCCGCGGAGGCCCTGGCCGACGCGGCGCTGGACGTGCTGAACGACCCGGAGCGGCTGGCCAAGGGCCGGATCGAGGGCGAGTCCTGTCGCCGCCGGCTCTCGCCCGATCACGTCGCCGAGGTGTGCGAGGGCTGGTACCGCGAGGCGCTGGGTGGCTAGGACCGCCTGGCGCGCGGCCCAGTGGATTCTCGGCCTGGCCGTGGTGGGGTTCGCCGTGCGCGCGCTCGTTCGGAACTGGGCCGAGTTCCGCTCCCAGCCGCTCGCTTTCGCCCCCCGCCCGCTCTATCTCGTGGCGAGCGCGCTCCTGGTCTGGGCCATGTACGCCCTTCTGGTCTGGGCCTGGCTGGCCGTGCTCCGGAGCTGGGGGCAGCGGCTCGGCCCGGGGACCGCGGCCCGCATCTGGACCGTGTCCAGCCTCGGCAAGTACGTGCCCGGGAAGGTATGGGCCATCGCCGGCATGGCGCTCATGGCGCAGCAGGCCGGTGTCGCCGCGTGGGCGGCCACCGCCTCGGCGGTCGTGCTCCAGGCGCTCGCGATCGGCACCGGTGCCGCGATCGTCGGCCTCACCGGTGCGGTAGGGCTCGAGAGCGCGCACCCCGGCGCCCGGGCTGCTCTCGGTCTCCTGGTGCTCGCCAGCGCAGCGGGCATCGGTCTGATTCTCTGGCCGCCGGCCGTGCGCCGGCTGCTGCGCCTGGCGCGAGTACCGGCGGAGGCCGCCGGCGCGCCGAGTCCCGCGGCCGTGCTCGGCGGCATCCTGGCCAACGCCGTCGCGTGGGTGGGCTACGGCGCGGCTCTCTGGCTCCTGGCCCGCGGGCTGCTCCCCGATGTGAAGCTCGAGCTCTGGACCGCGGTGGCCGTGTTCACGGCCTCGTACCTCGCCGGCTTCCTCGCGCTGCTGGCTCCGGGCGGCCTGGGGGTGCGCGAAGGGCTCTTCATCCTCATGTTGCAGCAGCCGATCGGCATCGGTGCGGCGACGGCGCTCGCGGTCGCCTCCCGCCTGCTGCTCACGTTGACCGAGTTCGGGGCCGCCGCCCCGTTCCTCCTGCTCACCCGACGGAGCCCGCGTGTCGCTCTCTGATCCCGTCCCCGCCGAACCCTGGGAGCCGCCGCGGCCCGCCGTGGTCGCCGGGCTCGTCTTCGTGCTCGCCGCGCTCACGCTCTGCTGGCCCATGCTCGGCGGCGCATTTCTGGTGAGCCCGCAGAGCGACCAATACGTCGCGGGCTACGCGTTCCGGTTCTTCGGCGCCGAGTTCTTCCGGGCCCATCATCGCATCCCCGAGTGGAACCCCTACCTGTTCGGCGGCCTGCCGTTCATCGCGGCGCAGCACGGGGATGTCTTTTACCCCCCGGCGTGGCTCCGCTGGGTGCTGCCGGTGGACACGGCGATGAACCTGGGCTTCGCGGGCCACATCGTCCTGGCCGGCTGCACCATGTATGCGCTGCTCCGGGCGCTGCGCACCGGGTGGGGCGGGGCGCTCGTCGGGGGCCTCGCGTACGAGCTCACCGGCATCGTCGCCTCGCTGGTGAAGCCGGGGCACGACGGCAAGCTCTTCGTGTCCGCGCTGGCTCCGCTCGCGCTGCTCGCCACCCTCCGCGCGGTGCGGGACCGGCGCCTGGCCGGCTATGGCCTGCTGGCGCTCACGGTGGGGCTCTGCATGCTGAGCCCCCACTACCAGATGACGTACTACCTGCTGGTCGCCTGCGGGATCTGGACCCTGTGGCTCGCGCTGCTCGATCCCGAGCGGCCCGACGCGCTCCGCCGCCCGGCTGTGGCCTGGGGCGCGATCGCCGGCTGCTTCGGGGCCGTGTTGCTCGGACTCGGCATCGCCGCCGTGCAGATCATCCCGTTCCTGGCCTACCTCCCGTACTCGCCCCGCGCCGCCGGGACCGGGTCGAGCACGGGCTGGGACTACGCCATCGGGTTCTCCATGCCGCCGGAGGAGATCGCCACCACCATCCTCCCGCAGTTCAACGGCGTGCTCGACGCCTACTGGGGCCGGAATTTCTTCAAGCTCCACACCGAGTTCCTCGGCGCGTTGACGGTTCTCCTGGCCGCGGTGGGGTGGGGGGACCGGAAGCGGCGCCCGCTTCTTTGGGCCACCGGGGTGATCGCCCTCCTGTTCCTGCTCATCGCGTTCGGCGGGCACACTCCCTTCTACCGGCTGTGGTACGAAGTCATGCCGATGATGAAGAAGGTGCGGGCCCCGGGGATGGCGTTCTTCCTCGTGGCGCTCCCCGTGGCGCTGTGGGCCGGGCTGGGCGCAGACCGCCTCCTCCGGGGCGACGTTCCTCGCCGCGCGCTCTTCATCGGGCTCGGGGTGCTCGGGGGCATCGGGCTCCTCGGCGTGGTGGGCGTGCTCCAGGCGGTGGCGACCGTGCTGGCCCAGCCGGAGCAGGCCGAGCGGGTCCTTGCCAACGCCGGGGCGCTCCAGGCCGGCTCCCTGCGCCTGCTGCTCTTCGTGGTCCTCGCGGCGGCCGTGACGCTCGGCATCGCGGCCGGGAAGCTCCGGGGCGCCGGAGCGGCCGCCGCGCTGGCCGCGGTCGCCACCGCCGATCTCTGGAGCATCGATCGCCTGTTCTTCCAGTACTCTCCGCCGGCCGCCGAGCTCTTCCGCGATGACGCCATCGTCACCCGGATGAAGCAGGAGAAGCCGCCCTTCCGGGTGCTCGACGTGGGGGTCTACCCCGGCTCGCAGCTCATGGCGCACGACATCGAGCAGGTGCTCGGCTATCACGGGAACGAGCTCCGGTTCTACGACGAGTTCCTGGGCGGCAAGAACGTCTGGAAGAACGTGGGCAACCCCGCGGTGCTTGACCTGACGGCGGCGGACTTCATCATGACGCCCGCCGAGCAGCAGGAGCTGCCCGGCTACCACAAGGTCGTGGGCCCGGTGCCGACGGCTCCCGGCGGGCCGGGCGTGCTCTACCAGCGCGACTCGACCGTCCCCTACGCGCGGGTGCTCCCCGCGGCGATCAAAGTCGCCGAGGCCCAGATCATCCCCGCGCTGGTCGATCCGCGGTTCCCCTCCGACCGGGTCCTGGTGTACCCGGATACGGCGAGCGTCGCGGTGGAGCCGATCCGCGCGGGACAGGCGCCGGCCCCGTCCGGCGTCACGGCCCGGGTCGCGGAATGGGAGCCGGGCCGGATGCGGATCACGCTCACCGGCTCGGAGCCCCGGCAATCCTATCTTCTGGTCAGCGAGAACTGGTATCCCGATTGGCACGCGATGGTCGACGGCAAGGCGGTGCCTGTTCACCGCGGCGATTACACCTTCCTCAGCGTCCCGCTGCCGCCGGGGGCAAAGGAGGTACGGCTGGACTTCGCGTCCGCCGAGTACGTACGGGGCAAGCTCGTCAGTTGGGCCGCGCTCCTGGTGACGGCCGTGCTCCTCGCCGGGGCGGCGCTGCGGGGACGCTTCAGGAGGGCGGGTGACTGAGCGTGTACTGGTGGTGGTGCCCACCTACAACGAGCGGGTCAACGTTCCGCTCATCGTGCCGGCGATTCTCGGCCAGGATCCGCGCATCGACGTGCTGGTGGTGGACGACAGCTCGCCCGACGGGACCGGCGAGCTGGCCGATCAGATCGCCGCCGGGAATCCCCGGGTGCATGTGCTGCACCGGACCCAGAAGGAGGGCCTGGGCAAGGCGTACATCGCGGGGTTCCGCTGGGCGCTGGACCACGGCTACGATCTCATCTTCGAGATGGACGCCGACTTCTCCCACGATCCGCGGTTCCTGCCCACCTTTCTCGACGCCATCCAGGACGCCGACCTCGTGATCGGCTCCCGCTACAAGACCGGGGTCAACGTCATCAACTGGCCCATCTCGCGGTTGCTGCTCTCGCTCGGCGCGAACCAGTACGCGCGGCTCGTCACCGGGCTCCCGCTCGCCGACTCGACCGGTGGCTTCAAGTGCTTTCGCCGGCGGGTGCTGGAGGCGATCCCGCTGGAGCGGGTCCGCTCCAATGGATACGCCTTCCAGATCGAGATGAGCTACCTGGCCTGGAGGAAGGGGTTCCGGCTCAAGGAGATCCCGATCGTGTTCACCGACCGGGTGGAAGGCCAGAGCAAGATGAACCGGAAGATCGTGCGGGAGGCGGTGTGGATGGTGTGGTGGCTGCGGCTCCGGTCGCTGGGGAGAGCGTCGTGAAGGGGACCATCTTCTACAAGATGACCGGCTCCGGAAACGACTTCGTGATGCTCGACGGCCGGAGCACTACGCCGGAGGAGTGGTCGCGGGAGCGCATCGTCCGGGTGTGCGACCGGCGGGCCGGCGTCGGCGCCGACGGCCTGGTCATCCTCTCGCCCGACGATGGCGACGCGGTCCGCATGGCCTTCTTCAACTCCGACGGCTCCCGCGCCGCCATGTGCGGCAACGCCGCGCTCTGCAGCACCCGCCTGTCGGCCCATCTCGAGCTGGGGCCGGCCGAGGGGTTGCGCCTGCTGACGGATGCGGGCATCGTGGCCGCCCGGTGCGTGGGCGAGGGCGATCGGGCCGAGATCCGGCTGCCCGACGCGCTGGTGCCCAAGCCCGTGCCGACGATCGAGCCCGCGGCCGGCGAGCGTGCCATCTGGCTCGGCTGCGTCGGCGTGCCGCACCTCGTCATCCTCGTGGATGACGTGCGCGCGGTGGACGTCGTGGGTCGCGGGCGTCCGCTGCGCTACCACGCCGCGGCCGGCTCGGACGGCGCGAACGTGAACTTCATCGCGCCGGCGAAGGAGGCGGGCGGCCCCTGGCTCATCCGCACGTACGAGCGGGGAGTCGAGGGGGAGACTCTGGCGTGCGGCACGGGCACCGTGGCTGCGGCGCTCGCCCTCGCGGCGCATGCGGGCAAGACGCTGCCCCTCGAGTTCCGCAGCTGGGGCGGCGAGCTGCTCACCGCCCGCGCGACCCTCCGCGGCGAGGTGGCCACCGACGTGTGGCTCGGCGGCCAGGGCCGGCTGGTCTTCCGCGGAGTCTGGGAGAACTAGGAACCCGGGCGAAACCGGCCTCCCGCCGGGCATGGCGCCCTCTGCCGGCCGGGCGTATGCTAGGGCGTGCGACCCTTCGCCTTCCTGTCGCCGTTGTTTCTTGTGGCCGCGGCCGTCGCGCTTTTCGGGGCCGTAGTCCGCTGGGCCGTGGCCGACGCGCGAAAGCGGGGGCGGCCGGGATGGGCCGTGGCCCTCCTGCTGGTCGCGGCGCCGGTGGCCGGGTGGCTCGTCTGGCTCGCCCTGAGACCGTCCCCGCTGGACGCCTGGCGCCGTGACTCCCAGAACTCACTGGAGAGCCGGCAGGGGCATCTCACGTTCGCGGCCTGCCTCGCCCTCGCCTGGTACAACACCGGCACCATGTGGATCGCGCAGCGGGTGCTGTTTCCGCTCAGGGCCCTGGCGGGCCAGGCGGACGCCTACGCTTATGACACCCGGCTCGCCGAGCTGATGCAGGTGCCCGCCGTCGCGATGTTCTCGCTGCTCCTCCTGGTGACCGCGCTGCTCCTCTGGACCCGCCCGGCGGAGGTACCGGACTGGGCAGTGTGGGTCGGCGCGTTGCTGGAGGCCCTGGCGCTCGGCTCGAGCGTCACCCGGGAGGCTCCGATCCTGGTGCGGATGGGGCGGGAGGGGTTCTCCGAGGCACTGACCGGGCACGTGCTGGCGGTCAACTGGCTCCGCACGACGGCCGTCACCGCCCACGCGGTGCTCTTGTCCTGGATGGCGCTGCGGGTCATGGCGCCGAAGCCATTGCTCCGGGTGGGGAGGTGGGGTGGTTAGCGGGCTCTTTTTTCGCCAGGCACCAGGTAAGGCAGACTCTCCAAGCGGCGATCAGGCAGTTGGTGGCTGTCAATCAACTAACAATGGAGCAATGAGTTACGCAATATCGCCACGGTTCTCCACAGTTACCGACAGTCGCAGTTAACATAATACATCTTATACGTCATTGACGCCGACGACGCCAAGGCGGCCAAGGCCCCACGCCCCTGGGCCATCCCAGCCGCCCAATAAGAACGGCCCCGGCAGGTTTGCCGGGGCTGCACGTGACCTTCGCTTCTTCACCCAGGCTGGCAGGCTGGGCTCGCCCGGCCCGTCCTCGTCCGTCAGCTCCCCTGGCTGGCCGTCAGCTCACCGAGCCGGACCTTGGCCTCGTTCACCGCGGGCGCGTCGGGATACTTCTCGACCACCGTCTGGTACGCTCGGACGGCGTCCTGGGTCTTGCCCGCGAGCCGGTAGGCTCGACCGGCGCTCACCAGATAGCTGGCCTTCACGAACGCGAGCCCGGCGTTGGCCGCGGCCTGCTCGTAGGCGGCGGCCGCTTCCGGGAACTTCTTCGCGTTCTCCTGGGCCTCGCCGAGAAGGCCGTAGGCCGGCGCGGCGAACTGCGGCGCCGGCTTCTTCGCGACGAACTCGCTCAGGTTGACCGCGGCCAGCTCGCTCTGCCCGCTGGCCATGCGAATCTGGTTGAGCGCCAGGACGGCCTGGTTGGCGGCCTCGGTCCCGCTGTACAGCTGGATGACCCGCTGGAGGTCTGCGGAGGCCTGCGGGAGGTTCCCCTGGTCGGCCGTCGCGAGGGCCTGGGAGTAGACCCGGTTGGCGAACTGCTCCTTGCGCTGCCCGCTGGTCACGACGAACCAAACGCCGAGCGCGATCACCGCCGCCACTCCTGCCGCGGCGACGGCCTGCCGCGTGGGATCCTGAAACCATGAGGCCGCCGGCGTTGCTTCCGCCGCCTTTGCTTTCGCCGTCGCTTCTACCGTCGTCGCCATGAATCTCCGGCTGGCTCAATGGAACTATGGCTCGTGCTTCCCGTTGCCGGGAGCCCACAAAGCTACATGGATGCCGCATGCTCACGCCAGCGGCAGGCGTTTCGATCCGGTGGACTGCTCGATTCCGGCGCCCTGCGCTGCTCTGCCGGCCATGCGCCCGAAATTGCCGGGACTAGTCGACCTAATGTACTGTGTGAACTGTAGTGACATAAGACACTATGCAGCAATCTGATCCATAATGGCGACCAAGCGGTCTGGCGGAGGCCGGGCCACGCCGTAGCTTTGGGCGCACTGTTTGGCTGCGCGGTCAGGAGCCGGGGGTGGCGAGGCATGAGCCGGACGCGAAGCGAATTTCTGGGCGCCCTGGTCGTCGCGGTGGCGGTCGCTGCCCCGTCTCCCGCATGCTCGCGCGCGGGGAGCGCCGAATTCTCCGCCGCGCCACCGGCGGCTCCCGACCCGTCCCCGTCCGCCCCGGCAGACCCATACCACCCCGCCCCGCGCGACACGCTGGACGCCGAGAGCTACGACGGCTGGAAGCAGTTCAGCCTGCAGTGCGCGCGCTGTCACGGCGAAGATGCGGAGGGCACCTCCTTCGGGCCGAGTCTTGTCGCCGCTCTCCAGCCCGGCGGGCACGTACCCAGCCGGAACGACTTCATGACCGTTCTGGCGCTCGGGCGCCCGGACAAGGGCATGCCGTCCGCCGGCACGCTCGGGCTGGACGCCGCGTATTTCGCCGGTTTGTACAGCTACCTCAAGGGGAGGAGTGAGGGCCGCCTTCACGGCGGCCGGCCGGCGCGGCGGAACCCGTGACTCCCAAGGCGGGTCGAGGCAGCGCGGCCGCGAGTTCCTCCATGTTTCGGAGGCGGTCGCCGGCAGATTTTGCGAGGGCGCGGCTGATCGCCTGATCGACGGCCGCGGGCACATCGGGGTCGAGCCGTCGCACCGAGGGAACGGGGGCCTGGAGGATCCGGGTGGCCAGCTCCATGAGCGACCGCCCGACGTACGGGGGGGCGCCCGTCAGCATTTCGTACAGAATGCATCCCAGGCTGTACACGTCCACCCGCTGGTCGAGATCCCGCTCTTCCCGGAGCTGCTCCGGGCTCATGTAGTGTGCCGTCCCGACGATGACGCCGGTCTGGGTGAGGCGCCGGTAGTCCGCGGATCCGATGGCCCGCGCCAGCCCGAAGTCCGCGACCAGCGCGCGGCCGCCTGCGAGCAGGATGTTCTCCGGCTTCACGTCGCGATGGAGCACTCCCCGGCCGTGGGCATATCCCAGGGCCTCGGCGACGTCGTGCGTGATCCGGAGGGCCTCGTCGAGCGGCAGCCGCTGCTCCCGCTGCAGCCGCTCGTAGAGCGACTCTCCCTCGACGTACTGCATGACGTAATACAGCATGCCGCCCGCGTTGCCCGACTCGTAGAGCGGCACGATGAGCGGATGTGCCATCTCCCGCGCGATCTCGATTTCGCGGAGGAACCGCTCGGCGCCGAGCGCGTCCGCGACCTTCGGCCGCATGACCTTGACGGCTACCGGTCGGCGATCGTAGACGCCGCGCGCCAGATATACGGTCGCCATGCCGCCCTGCCCGAGCTCGCGCTCGAGCAGGTAGCGCTCGCTCAGGGCGTCCGCCAGCTGCTCCGGCAACGCGGCCGCCGGGTGAGGATTCGACGTCATACCGGAGGGCTCAGCCGACCCTGGCAATGGGCCCGACCCAGGCCACGCCGCGAAGCAAGGCGCTTTCGCCCACCCCTGCCTCGCCGCGATCGTCCCAGATGAGGTGCAGGACGTCGCGGAGCTGGTGGCTCGCGAACAGTCCGCGCAGCAGGACCGGGAGCTCCACCGTGCGCTGGGGCACGGGATGGTAGGAAAAGACCATGGCGTGCAGGTGTCCGAAGAGTCCCCGCATCCCTCCGAGGGGGCGCAGGTAGGCGGCAAGCGGCCCCTCCGGCGCCCGCGCGACCACCCCGGCGATCACGGTCGTCGTCATCGCGTGGGTCCGCTCCGGGGCGAACGACAGCCACTCGCGCACCGCGGGTACCTCGAACCGCACGGGCCCGGCGCCCTGCCCCGGCGACCGGCGCAGCCTCGCACCGGCGAGCCCCGCCGACTCCG
>Ga0187823_10000140_pt1 | contig 16390 bp, 12 predicted proteins | sample NC_wetland_sal_i_12_FD_132968 | JGI IMG/M metagenome (GOLD analysis project Ga0187823, IMG submission 132968) | Wetland sediment microbial communities from Neuse River Estuary, North Carolina, USA - SourceSoil_3 | ecosystem: Environmental > Aquatic > Freshwater > Wetlands > Sediment | place...
GAGGCGCCCCGAGTCGGCATCCAGCGCGACCACGCTGTTGGTGTACAGGTTGTCGCCGCCGCGAGACTCGCCATTGTAGTCCGGCCCGGGGTTTCCCACGCCCCAGTAGAGAAGATTCAGGGCCGGATCATAGGCGCCAGTGAGCCAGGTGGGTCCTGCCCCGGTCCGCCACGAGTCGCCGTGCCACGTGTCGTTGCCCGGCTCGCCTGGGGCGGGAACGGTGTGGAATCGCCAGCGGCGCGCACCGGTTTCGGCGTCGTAGGCGTCGATGAATCCGCGGATGCCGTACTCTCCTCCCGAAACGCCGATGATCACCTTGTCCCCGACGACTAGCGGCGCCCCGGTCAGCGAGTAGCCGGTCTGGTACTCCCCGACGCGCGCTTCCCACCTGGGCCGGCCGTTCGAGGCGTCGAGGGCGATCAGCCGGGCATCGAGGGTGCCGACGTAGAGCGTGTGTCCGAGGATGGCCAGCCCGCGGTTCACCCGGCCGCAGCAGAGCCGGAGGTCCGAGGGGAGATCCGGCCGGTACCGCCAGAGCGCGTGCCCCGATCCGGCATCGAGGGCGATGACCTCGTTGCCCGGAGTGGTGAAGAACATGCGCCCGTCCACGACGAGCGGCGTGGTCTCGAACTTCTGGTCGGGCGATGTCGCTTGATACATCCAGAGGAGCCGGAGGCGGGCCACGTTGCTCGTGTCGATCTGGTGCAGGCGGCTGTAGCGCCAGCCTCGGTACGAGCCCGAGTAGGTCAGCCAGTTGGCGGAATCCTTCTCCGCATCTACGAGCCGGAGAGGCGAGACCGGCGCGAGAGGCGGACCCGCGGTATTCGGGTCCACCCCGGCATTCGCCGCGCCCTGGCGTCGCAGGACCCTGAGGTAGGCAACCAGCTGCCAGGCCTCCCTCTCTCCGTAGGGGTGTGGCGCCATCGGCGTGCCGCGGAGCCCTCTCGTGATCGTGCGATAGAGGGCCCAATCGGAGCTTCCAAAGCGGAGGTCGGTCGTGGTCAGATTGATCCCGGTTATCCCGTTGCCATCGCTGCCATGGCACTCCGAGCATGCCCGGAGGAACTCGCGGCGTCCCGCCTCGATGTCAGCCTGGCCTTGGAAGGGGTTGTGGATGGTCTGGTCGGGAGTGCCATTCCGGGAAAGCGGCTCGAGGCGGTACCGGCCTCCCGGCCGGCCCATCCTCCAGAGTTCGCCCCAGGTGAGGTCAGGGAGAGTGCCGGCGAGCTTCAGGAGGGCGACCTTGCCGCGCCAGCGCACCCCGGGCACGATGACGCAAGCGGCGATGGCAAGCACAAGCAGAGAGAGTGCCACGCCTAGGAAGCGCCTCGACGGTCCGCCGGCCGGCATGGTGGTCCTTTCGCTGGGGTTCCTGCACGGGCCCAGAATCATCATTCTCGCTGCCACGCCCCGAGCGATCACCCCGCCCAACCGCCAAACCGCCGCCCAGGCCAGTCGGCCCGGCGGCGGTTCGTTCAAGAGCGGGAGACGGGGCTCGAACCCGCGACATTCAGCTTGGGAAGCTGACGCTCTACCAACTGAGCTACTCCCGCGGTAGCGCGCCTGCAATATCCCAGCGTCCGCCCCCGGTGTAAAGTCTGGCCCCTCCGCCCGCGCATTGCGGCTAACCCGCTGCCGCATCAGGCGCTCCGTGCCCCTGCCGCGCCCCGAAGCCCCCGGGGCCCGAGTCTTGCCCCCCGGGAGCCCTCGACGCTCAGGCCGGTCTTCCCGAACCCCACGAGCCATGGCCGACACCAGCGCGCCCGACCACTACGAGGTCCTTCAACTCTCGCCGCGGGCCGACCAGACCACCATCCAGCGGGTCTTCCGGCACCTCGCCAAGCGCTACCACCCCGACAACCAGGAGAGCGGGGACGCCGAGCGCTTCAAGCAGGTGATGGACGCCTTCGAGGTGCTCTCCGACCCCGCGCGGCGCGCCAAGTACGACGCCCGCTACCAGGACCTGCGCGAAGCCCACTGGCGCATCTTCGACCAGGAGAGCGCGGGCAACGACGTCGTCGCGGACCGGCGGCTCCGCGATGCCCTGCTCTCGATCCTCTACACCGCCCGGCGCAACGATGCCGAGCGCCCCGGGCTCGGCGTGATCGAGCTGGAACGGCTGCTCGGCTGTCCCGAGCAGCACATGCGGTTCCACCTGTGGTATCTGAAGCAGAACGGCTGGATCGAGCGGACCGAGAGCGGGACCTACGCTGTCACGGCATCCGGCGTGGATCAGGTGCTCGACCGCGGCGGCCCGATGCAGCCCGGGAAGCTCCTGCTCGAGCCGGGTGAGCGAAAGCGGGCCCGCGGCGCCGCGCACGGCTGACCGCGGGGCCACTCGATCTGGAGCGGCCGGGTCTCACCGCGGTCGCCGCCTGCCGCCTCGCTGCCCCGGCCCAGCCCCAGGTCGCGTCCGGCGCGCTTCTTCCGCGGCCTGATGCGCCCGCCGCCGCTCCGCGTTGGCCGCGGCGCGGGCCCGATCCTCCGCCTTCTTCAGACGAATCGCCGCCACCCGCTCCGCGAGCGGGACCTCGAAACGGGCCTCGGGCACCGCCGCATACTGGAAGTCGGGAATCGTCACCCGCGGCAGCCGTTTGCCGATCGCCCGCTCGATGGCCCTGAGCTCCCCCTCCTCCTCCGGCGACACGAACGTGAACGCCTCCCCTGCCGCCTCGGCACGGCCGGTCCGCCCGATGCGGTGGATGTAGTCCTCCGGCACCAGCGGGACGTCGAAGTTCACCACGTGGCCGAGCGCCTCCACGTCGATCCCCCGGGACGCGATGTCCGTCGCCACCAGCACCCGGTACTTGCCGCTCTTGAACCCGGCCAGCGCCTCGGTCCGCTGCGCCTGGGACCGGTTCCCGTGAATCCGCTCGGCCTTGATCCCGTGCTTCGTCAGATACGCCGCCAGGCGGTTGGCTCGGTGCTTCGTGCGCGTGAAGACGAGCGCTTCCTTCATTTCCCCGCGCGCGAGCAGGGCGGCGAACAACGCCGGCTTCAGGTCCTGGCGAACCGGGTAGACCGCCTGGGTGATGCCGACCGGCGGCGCCGCCTCGCGCCCGACCTGGATCGTCGCGGGATCGCGGAGGATCTCGCGGGTCAGGGTCACGATCGGCCCGGGCAGGGTCGCGCTGAAGCAGAACGTCTGCCGCCGGGTGGGCAGGTGGCGCAGCACCCGGCGGATGTCCGGCAGGAACCCCATGTCCAGCATCCGGTCGGCCTCGTCGAGCACCAAATGCTCGACCCCGGGCAGCCGGGCGTACGGCCACCTGAAGTGGTCCAGCAGGCGGCCCGGCGTGGCGATCAGGACGTCCACCCCGCTCCGGAAGGCGTGCTCCTGCGGCCCCATGCCGACCCCGCCGAAGACCGCCGCGGCGGTCACCGGCGTGTGGATGGCGAGGTCGTTCAGGTCCTGGAGGATCTGGGCGGCGAGCTCGCGCGTCGGCGCGAGCACGAGGGCCCGGGTGGTGCCGCGGGGCTTGGTGATGAGACCGTGGAGAATCGGCAGCAGGAACGCCGCGGTCTTCCCGCTCCCGGTCATCGCGCAGGCGAGGACGTCCCGTCCCTCCAGCGCGGGAGGAATGGCCTGGGTCTGTATGGGAGTCGGCCGGGTGAATCCCAGCTCTTTCGTCGCCTTCAGCAGACTCGGGTGCAGCTTCAAAGACGTAAACGGCACGCAGGTTCCTTGTCGGAGTTGAGTGGCCGCCCAGTGGGCGGAAAAGCAACGCCCGCCGGCGCTCGCCAGCGGGCGGGGCGGTGTCGGGTACGGTGTCAGGCGGTGCGAAGCGCCGCCTCCAGGAAGCTCCTCACGTCCGGCTCGCTCATCACCGGCTCCCCCGGCGCCAGGTTGTCCAGACGGCCGGCGCGCATCCACCGCTCCAACTGGCCCACGAGATCGAACAGGTGGTCGAACGAGTCGACGACGAACAGGAGCGGCTGGTACTTGTCGATCTCGAAGTACTGGTTCACCACCCACTCCATCTGGATGGGGTAGCGCTGCACCTCGGGCGACTCGATGGAGTGCGCCAGCTCGCCGTAGGAGCTGAGGAGCCCGCTCCCGTAGGCCTTGAGCCCGTCCTGTCCCCGCATCAGCCCGAACTCCACCGTGAACCAGAAGAACCGCGCCATCCCCTTGAAGATGCTGGTGAGCCGCCGGACCCTCTGATCCTCGTCCTTGACGGAGGCCACCAGCTCGGCCGCCGTGTGTGCGCAGTCGCCGAAGCGCACCAGCGTGTCGGCGAAGGCCTTGTCCGTGTGCATCGGCACGTGGCCGGCGATGTCGTGGAAGATGTCGGGTTCGGGGAGGTAGTCGAGGCGGCGGGCGTCGCGGATGGTGATCGTCGTCGGAAACTCGCGGTTTCGGAGGCAATCGAAGAAGAGGAACGCCGGCACGTAGCCGCTCACGGCCTTCGCCTTAAAGCCCGTGAGCGGGCTCAGGAACCGGTTCACGTCGTCCAGCCGCGGCACCCGCTCGGGGTCGAGACAGAGGTTGTCGATGCCCTTGAGGAAGTGGGGGTTGGCGTACTGCCGCCAGCGCGACAGCATCCGGCTGTAGAGCCCGCGCCAGGCCTCGTGGTTGGCCTCCGAGTACAGCTCGTACGGCTGATGGATGTAGAGCCGGCCGGCTTGCACCTCCTGCTCGATGAACGGGGATTTCGTGGTCGTGAGTCCCCCGCTCTCCACCGTCTCGCGCGTCTCGATGCCCGCCATGCGACCTCCTTGTTGGGCCTGAGCCCCGATCAGCCCTTGATCTTGTAGCGCCAGCCGTTGATGCCGTTCCCCTTGGCTGAGACCGTGACGTCCTGGGTCGCTCCGTCCGCGAGCGCGGGCACCGTCACGTCCTCGGTCGCCACCACGCCCCCATCGGCGCCCAGCAGCTCGAAGGTCAGGCTCACCGGCGCCGCCTTGATCGGCTTGTCCTTCGCGTCCAGCGCGGCGCGACCGGTGGCCGTCAGCGACAGGGTGATGTCGGTCGGGCTGATCGCGATCTTCTTGGTCTCGAGCTTGGCCGGCAGAGAGCGCCGCCGGTTGACCAGCGCCAGCTGCTTGTCCACCTGTTTCGTCTCCCGGTACCCCTGCTCCAGCAGCTGGATGGCGATCTCGTTCAGCGGCTCGAGCGCGACCAGCGGCTCCGCCGCCGCGACCAGCTTGGGCCCGTTCTTCGACCGGAAGTAGGCGTTCGCCTGGTTGAGCAGCGCATCGTGGTTGTACGGCGCCTTGGCGAAGGCCTGGCCGAAGAGGTCGGCCGCCTCGTCGAACTTGTTCGCGTTGAAGGCCGCGACGCCCTTTTCGACCAGGCTGGACGCGTCCCCTCCCGCCACACCGCACGGCGGCAGCCCGTACTGCTTCTCCAGCGGCTGCGCCTTTTCGGCCTGGTTCGCGCCGCAGTAGGCCGCGTGCAGCGCCGTGCCGCCCTGCTTGTCGTCGGGCGCGAGCTTCCGGTACGCCTCCAGCGTCGCGACCGCCTCGTCGTAGTGCTTGGCGCGGGCCTGCACGATGCCGAGGTTGAGGGTCGAGAACTTCAGCTCGTCGCGGAAGGTGGTGTCCTTGGCCGAGATGTCCGCGGCCTGCTTGAAGTAGCCCGCGGCGCTGTCGTTCTGGCCCCGGTTGGCGTAGATGACGCCGAGGTTGGCGAAGGCCGAGGGGCTCCCGCGATAGATCGTGTTCGCCTGGTGGAACAGCACGGCCGCCGAATCCGGGTTATTCGCGTTGGCGAAGGCGACGCCGTCGTTCACCAAGGGCGTCCACACCGCCTGGCGCGCGCGCTCCGTCTCGTCCTTGCAGTCCGGCGCGACCTTGTCCGTCTGGCTGAAGGCGCTGTCCGCGCCGGCGAGGTCTCCCTGATACAGGTAGGCGCGCCCCAGGTAGATCCACGCCGCCGCGTTCCCCGCCTGATCCTGCTTCAGGATGGCGCGGGCAAACCCGTCCTTTGCCTTGCCGATGCCGGCGGTCCGCTTCGCCTCGTCCGCTTGGCTCACCGCCGCCTTGAAGTCGGTGATGAGGTCGTTGATCTTGCCGCTCCCGGTGAGCGCGGACTTGCAGAACGGCGGCAGCACGCCCTTCTGCTGCGCCATGAGCTTCGCGACCCGGCTGCTCACGGGCACCTGCGCCGAAGCGCCGGATGCACCGGCCCCGAGCGACAGCGCGAAGACTGAAAGCAGTACGGTAGTACGGCTCACGCGTCAGGACTCCTTCGTCGTGGAAGACGGCCCGGCGGCGCGAGTCGCCACCAGGTCGAGCGCTCGGGTTTGCAACTCCCTTGCCAGCTCGTGGGCGGGGCGACCCGACCGCCGGGCCGCCGCCGCGACATCGTCGTACTCGGGCTTTGCCCGCAACCCCCCCGGCCCCTCGAGCACCTTCACCCGGACCGTACCCCCGCCCGCCTCGAGCGTCAGCTCGTGCCGCGGCAGGGTCACCCGCTCGGCCACGACCCGGCGCACACCCGCGGTGGTGCTGTGGCGGAAGAACGCGTCGGTGACCCGGTCTGCGGCGTCGGGCGGGACCACGGCCTCGACCCGGAACCCGGTCCGGCCCTTCTTCATCTGCGTGGCCCAGACCTGCACGTCGAGCGCGCCGGCGGCGGCCAGCGCCTCCCGGAGCGGGTCCAGGTACTCGGGGCTGAGATCGTCCAGATCCGTGGACAGGACGACCACGTCCCCGGCCTCCTCGACCGGCTCGGCCAGGATGAGCCGGAGGGCGTTGGGATACTGCTCCGGGTCGCGGGTGCCGGCGCCCCAGCTCCCGGCGGAGACGCCGCGCCAGCGCGCGGGCGGGGCGCCGGAAGAGAGGACCCGGAGCAGCGCCGCTCCCGTGGGCGTCGTAGCCTCGCCCGTGACCGGTCCGTTCGGGGCGATCTCGAGCCCCTCCAGCAGGAGCGCCGTGGCCGGCGTGGGCACCGCCAGCACGCCGTGCGCGGCGCGCACCCACCCCGCGCCGATCGCGACCGGCCGATGATGGATGCGGGTGACGCCGAGCTGCTCGAAGCCCTCGATTCCGCCTACGATGTCCACCAGCGCATCCAGCGCCCCGACCTCGTGGAGCGCGACGGACTCCGGCGGCATCCCGTGGACCTTGCCCTCCGCCTCGCCGATCAGCCGGAACGCGCGCACCGCGCGCTCCCGGACCCAGGGCGAGAGCGGCGCGCGCTCCACCATCGCCACCAGCTCGGCCACGTGCCGGTGCGGGCCGTCGATGTGCCCGTGGTGGTGCGCGGCCTCGTGCGGGGCGTGGTGATCGTGCTGGGGGGGCGAATGGGGATGGATGTGGGATTGCGCGTGTGACCGGGGCTCGGGATGGTGGTGAGCCTGCTCCACGTCGCCCGGGCCTTCGAGCCTGCCGCCGGGAAGTCGGACGTCCACCTTGACCGCGCCGATTCCCGAACGGCTCACCCGGCGGACCGCGATCTCCACCTCCGGGATTCCCAACCGGCCCGGCAAGCCTCTGAGCCACCCTTCCGGCGCGCCCGCCGAAACCAGGGCGCCCAGGAGCATGTCCCCGCTGATCCCGGCCGCGGGGTCGAGGATGGCGAACCGGCCCTCTGACATAGGCTTGGAATATACACCGCCACCCACCCTCCGCCCCCCTCACCCCCTCTCACCTCTCACCTCTCACCTCTCACCTATACAGCCACCCCGCCCCCGTGTTGAACAGAACCACGCGGTCGTCCGGCCCCAGCATCCCGCGCCGCCTGAGCGCCGCGGCCCCGGCCACGGTGGCACCGCCCTCCGGGGACAGATCCACCCCCTCCCGCGCGGACCCGACCCGGGCCTGCTCCGCCAACTCCTCGTCCCTCACGGCGACCGCCCCGCCTCCGGTTTCCCGGATGGCGCGGAGCATGAGGGCCCCGCCGAGGGGACTCGGCACCCGAAGCCCGCTGGCGATGGTCCAGGGGTCGGGCCAGGGCTCGCACCGCTCCGCCCCGGCTTCCGCCGCTCTCACCACCGGCGCGCAGCCGCTCGACTGCACGGCGAACAGCCTCGGCGGTCTCCCGCTGACCCAGCCCGCCGCTGACAGCTCCGCGAACGCGAGCCACATGCCGATGAGCCCGGTGCCGCCGCCCGCGGGGTAGACGACCGCGTCCGGCAGCGTCCAGCCCAGCTGCTCGGCCAACTCGAGGCCAAGCGTCTTCTTGCCCTCGATCCGGTAGGGCTCGCGCAGGGTCGACACGTCGAACGCGCCGGTGCGCGCGGCATACTCGCGTGCCGCGCGCCCGCAGTCGCCGATGTGGCCGTCCACCAGCTCGAGGTCCGCGCCGAATACGCGCATCTGGCCCAGGATGGTCGCCGGCGTCGTGGCCGGGGCGAAGACCTTGGCGGTGAGCCCCGCCCGCGCGGCGTACGCCGAGAGCGCCACACCGGCGTTGCCGGCCGTGGGCGCTACGAACGCGCGGGCTCCGCCCGCCACCGCCCGCGTCACCGCCATGGCGAGCCCGCGCGCCTTGAACGACCCGGTGGGATTGGTGCTTTCGTCCTTGAGCCAGACCTCGCCCAGGCCGAGCCATCGGCCCGTGCGGTCGAGCCGGAGGAGCGGCGTGCCGCCCTCGCCCAGAGTGACGGGCGTCTCCTTCGGGAGGAGCGGGAGGAAGTGGCGGTAGCGCCACATGCCTTCGCCCGGCGCAGCTCCCGCCGCGCCTGCGGCACCCGCTCCCGTGGCACCCCCGAGCGCCGCACGTGCCTCGCGCGGATGGCTGCGGTGGGGATACCGCACCAGCCAGGGCTGGCCGCAGACGGGGCACACGGTCGGCAGCCCCGTTGGCTCCGCGGTGGCGCTGCACGCCGAGCACACGAGCGTCCAGTCGGTCATCGGGCGAGTCGCTCCTCCATCTCTTCCAGACTCCGGGGCCAATCCTCCTTGAGCAGGCGGGACAACCCGCGGTCGGCCAGGAGCCGGCCACCCGTCTGGCACGCGGGGCAGTAGTTGGTCTCGTTGTCGGCGTAGCGGATCCGCTGCACCGGGGTGCCGCAGATCGGGCACGGCTCGCGGAACCGGCCGTGCACCGCCATCCCGTCGCGGAACGCGGTCACGTTCTCGGGGAAGCCGTCGCCGGCCTCCCGCCGGAGGCGATGGGTCCACTCGACCAGCACGGCCCGCGCTGCGTCGTAGAGTCGCTCGATCCCGCCGTCGTCCACCCGCCGGGTGAGCGCGACCGGGGAGAGCCGGGCCCGGTGCAAGATCTCGTCGGAATAGGCGTTGCCGATGCCGCTGAAGAGCCGGGGGTCGGTGAGCGCGCGCTTGAGCGTGTGGCTCTCGGACACGAGGCGATCGCGGAACCCGGCGAGCGACGTCTCCAGCGGCTCGAGTCCGCCGCGGTCGAACCCTGCGAGCGCCGCCTCGCCCCGTACCAGATGCAGGGATGCCCGGCGTTTGCTCCCCGCTTCGGTGAGAAGCAGCGTGCCGCCGGGGAAGTCGAAGGCCGCGAGCCCGATCCGGCCGGGCGTCTTGGCGCCGGGAGGCCGCCAGCGGAGCCGGCCCGCGATCATGAGGTGGATCACGACGAAAAGCCCGCCCTCGAGCGCCAGCAGGATCCGCTTGCCGAGGCGCCGGACCGCGACGACCCGTCGCCCCTCGGCTTCCCTGACCGGCGGATCCACGCTCCGGAGGACGAACGGGCTCGCGAGCCGCACGCGCTCGAGCGGCTGGCCGAGAATCCGCCGCTCCAGGGCCTCGACGTAGACCACGACGTCTGGCAGCTCCGGCATGCCCGGCTGGGCCTCAGGCCTTCCGGTTCAGGTGCTCGAGAATTCGCTCGGCCAGCGCGGTGGAAAGCCCGGGCACGGCGGCCAGCTCGACGGTCGTGGCCGAGCGCACGCCCGCAAGGCTCCCGAACTGCTCGAGCAGGCGGCGGCGGCGCGCGGGGCCGACACCGGGGATGTCCAGCAGCTCCGAGGTGATGGTCCGCTGCGCCCGACGCTTGCGGTTGTAGGCGAGGCCGAACCGGTGCGCCTCGTCCCGGGCGCGCTGAAGCAGCCGGAGCGACGGGCTCCGCCGCGAGAGGCGGAGGCTGTCAGCACGTCCTGGCATGAACACCTCCTCTTCCCGCTTGGCCAGACTCACGATGGGAATCCGATCGAGCCCGAGCGAGCGGGCCGCCTCCACCGCTGCGTTGAGCTGGCCCTTCCCGCCGTCGATCACCAGGAGGTCGGGCAGCGGGTCGCTCTCGTCTCGCCGGCGGGTGAGATAGCGGGTGAGCACCTCCTGGATCGCCGCGAAGTCGTCCTGCTCCGCCAGACCCTTGATCTTGAACTTGCGATATTCGCTCTTCTTGGGCCGGCCCGCCTCGAACCACACCAGCGACCCCACGATGTCCCGCCCCTGGTTGTGGGAGATGTCCACGCACACGAGGCTCCGCGGCACGGCGCTCAGGCCCAGGTCCCGTCCAAGGGCGTACACCGGGTCCTCCGCGCGCTCCTCGGTCTCGAACGACTCGATCCTGAGGCTTTCGAGCAAATGGCGCGCGTTCTGATCGGCCAGCTCCCGCCAGCGGCTCGCCGTGCCGCGCTGCGGCACGGTCCAGTCGGTATCCGGCAGGATCTCCCGCAGCGTATCGAAGTCGTCCGGCGCGAAGGGGAGCACCACCCGGCGGGCGCGGTTCTCCGCCGGCACGTAATAGCGGACCAGGAACGCGCTCAGGATCGCCTCGTCGGTCTCCTCCTCCACGCCCTCGAGGAACGTGTGGTCGCGGGAGATCACCCGTCCGTCGCGCACCCGCATGAGCACGCCTACGGCATCGTCTCCGTCGCGGGCGTAGCCGACCGCGTCGGCGTCGCCGGTGCCGAGCAGCTCCACGCTGGACGGCTCCTCCAGGCGCTCGAGCCAGCGCAGCGCGTCCCGGAGGCTGGCGGCGCGCTCGTAGTCCTCCCGCTGGCTCGCCGCCAGCATTGCCTCCCGCACCTTCTGGCGGACGTCGCTGGTGCGGCCCTCGAGGAAGTCCACCACGTCGCGCACCATCGCGCGGTAGTCGGCCTCGCTCTGCCAGCCTACGCAAGGCGCCTTGCACCGGCCGATGTGGTAGTCGAGGCAGGGCCGCTCCCGCTGCTCGCGAGGGAGGTCGTCCGGGCAGCTCCGCACGGTGTAGAGCCGGCGGATGATTGCGAGCGTGCGCCGGAGCTGGGCGACGTCGGTGTAGGGGCCGAAGTACTTCGCGCCCTCGATGTTCCGCCGCCGGGTAACGAGAACCCGGGGAAAGGGCTCGCCCAGCGTCACGGCGATCGAGGGGTAGCTCTTGTCGTCCTTGAGCCGGACGTTGAATCTCGGCCGGTACTCCTTGATGAGGTTGTTCTCGAGGATGAGCGACTCGGCTTCGCTCGCCACCACGATCGTCTCGACGTCGGCGATGAGCCGCCGGAGCAGCTGGTGCTTGGGGCTGCCGGAGTAGTCGGCGGCGAAATAGCTGCGGACCCGGGACTTGAGGCGCTTCGCCTTCCCGACGTAGAGCACGTCCCCGTGCGCGTCCTTCCACAGATACACGCCGGGGCCGTCGGGGAGGGTGTCCAGCTTGCGGCCGAGCGCTTCGACGAGCTCGGTCATCGGAGGTATGGAGACGCGGAGAACTGCGAACCACAGGGGCACCGAGGTACAGAGAACAACCACAGAGAACAGCAAAGTGTGAAGACACGGAGGCGCGCGGACCCGAACAGCATTGTCATTGTTACTCTGTGATTCCTCCGTGCCTCGGTGTCTCTGTGGTTGCAGTTCTCCGAGCCGCTCCGTGCCTCCGGGTCTCTAACGCCGGAACCGGCGCCGCAGCGCCCCCGCCTCGGCCACGCCGAGGGCCGAGGCCACCGAAAAATACACCGGCCCGTAGACCCCCAGCACGGCCAGCGCGTAGAGCACCGGGTGCCGCCGGAGCGGCGCGTCGAGCGCCCAGGCCACGGCTCCCGCCAGCCCCGCCGCCAGGAGCGCGGCGCCCCAGAGCCGGGCGGCGAGGGGCCAGTCGAGCCCCGTGCGTCCGATCCGCTCGTTCAGGGCCCGCCGCAGCAGGAAGAACTCGACCCAGCCCGCCATCCCGGCGGTGGCGGTGAGTCCGGCGACGCCCCAGCGCGATGGGATCCCGAGCAACTCGGGCAGCGGGATGGCAGCGAGGTAACCCAGCACGGTGGTGAGCACCACCCGGATCACCGCGAAGCGAAGCGGCGTGCGGGTGTCGCGCAGGGCGTAGAAGCCGGAGGAGTAGAGCCGGCCCATCGTGCCGGCCAGCAGCCCCACGGCCGAGCCCGCGAGGATCCCCCAGACGTAGAAGCTGTCGCCCCGGGTGAACTGGCCCGACTGGAACAGCGCGGCGGCCAGGACCTGCCCCAGTGCGGCGAACGCCACCGCCGAGGGGACGATGTAGAACGCAATCTGCCGGAGCCCCGCGTCCAGCCGGGCGCGAAGCTGCGCCGCCACCTCCGCCGCGTCGCCGGTGGCGCTCGCCATGGCCGGCAGCTCCGCCGCTGACACCGACATGCCGAACAGGCTCACCGGGAGGGTGTAGAGCGTCTGGGCGTACGCCAGTGCCGCCACCGCGCCGGTGGGCAGGAGGCTCGCGAGCAGCGCGTCAACGTAAGCGCTGATCTGCACGACGCCCCGGCTCAGGAACGTCGGCATGAAGTTCCGGATGACCGTGCGGACGTTGGCCGACGCGAGATCGAGCGACGCCCGGATCCCGCGGGCCACGGTGAGCACGGTCGGCAGCTGGATCGCGATCTGGAGCGCGCTCCCGGCCACCGAGGCCCAGGCCGCGACCACCGCCAGCGGATACTGGCCCATCCGCGGCCCGGCCACGATCAGGGCTGCGATGATCGCGACGTTCCAGATGACCGGCGCGGCGTACGAGAGGAAGAACTTCCGATGGCTGTTGAGGACCCCCAGGCACCATGCCGAGAGCACCAGCAGGCCGGCGCCGGGGAACAGGATCCGCACCAGGCGGATCGCCAGCTCCCGCTTCTCGCCTTCGAACCCCGGGGCGATCGCATCGATCAGGACCGGCGTCGCCAGGACGCCGACCAGCACCAGCAGCGACATGGCGAGCGCGAGGATGGCCCCGATGGCTCCCGCCACCCGCCCCGCCTCCTCCCGCTCGTCGCGGGCAAGGAGCGCGGCGTAGACCGGGATGAACGAGGCGCTGAGCGCGCCCTCGCCGAACAGGTTCTGGAGGAGGTTAGGGATCCGGAATGCGGCGGTGAACGCGTCAGCCGCGTCGGACGTGGCCAGGAAGTGCGCCAGCGCCCGCGAGCGGATCAGGCCGAAGATCCGGCTGAGCAGGATGCCCGCGGCCACCATCGCCGCCGGACGCTGGGACCGGGCGGGCTCGGGGCTCAGGGACCGGGCGGCGGCGGCAGGGTGGAGCGCTGCGGGGACTGGAGCAGGCGCTGCAGGAACTGGTTCTCTTCTTCCAGGCCCTTCACCGCGCGCGTGAGGTCGTCCACCTCGGCCTCGAGCAGCTCGACCTTCTGCGCCAGCTCGCGGAGGCCGGGCGGCGCCGTGTCGGGGCCTTCGAGCCTCCGGGCGAGCGCGCGACCGATGGGCGAGTCGATGACGATGCCGACGATCGGGATCATCAGCGCCACCAGCAGGACCAGCAGGATGATCCACATGGGGCGGAGTCTAGGCGGAGGCCGGAGCCCTCTCAAGGGCGCCGGCGTACCACGCGCCGATGGCGTCGCGGATCTCGCCCAGGAGCGACGGCCCGTACCGGGCGAGGAACGGGACCACGTTGAGCACCCGCTCCTGCGGCTTGCCCTGGGGCCATACGGCCGCGCGCGCCCGGGCCAGCTGGGCCAGCTCCGTTTCCTGCCGCTTCTTGAGGTGGTGGAGCAGCTTCTTCTCCACCTCGTGCGCGCCCGCGAGCGCCTGGTTCTTCACCCCCTGCACCGGCTTCTCCAGCGTGGGGTCCACTTCGATCGCCGCCCGGCCGATGGTGGCGTAGCCGCTCTCGATGGCGGCCCGGAGCGCCGCGAGCGCGGTCACGCCGCTCTCGGGCAGCCGGGAGCGAACGATCCGCGCCTCGAGCGGGCCGGGGGGCTGCATCAGGTCGCGCAGCTCCACCCCGAACTTCTCCAGCACCCGGTCCACCCGGGCCTCCACCAGCACGCCCGACCACCTGGGCAGAGGACGCTGGGGCGCGACCCCCATGCGGCGGTACACCGGCGGCGTGAGCCCGAGGTAGCGGAGCTCGCCCGGTCCGCCGAGGTAGGCCACCGTGGGGAGCAGCGCGCTCTCCACCACCGGCCGGAGCAGCACGTTGGGCGAGAAGCGCTCCGGCTCCCGCGCGGCCAGCGCCTCGAGCTGTGCCAGCGAATACCCGGTCCTTCCCCGGCGGGTGCTGAAGCCGTCGCCCTGCCGGATCAGCCGGTCCCGGCCCAGGCGGCACTCCAGCATCACCAGCGTGGCGCCGAGGCCTATGTGCATGCCCGAGTCGGTGCCCGCCGCGCTCAGTGCCTCCGCCTGCGCCGCGAGGTCGGCCTCGAGGGGCTCCGCCAAGCCAAGGGCGCGTAGGAGGAGGGGGGCGGCCGCCCGCTTCATCGCGACGTGGGTGCTGTCGAAGACGAGCACGCCGAACGGCGCCAGCAGCTCGGCCAGCGCGCCCGCATAGCTCCCCGCCACCGTGGACTCCGGGCGGAAATGCCGCTGGATCCACCCGAGGCTGGCGTCGCGGAAATCCGAGGGCGGGACATCGCGCTCGAGCGCCGCCAGCGCGTCGGTGACGCCCGGACCCAGCGGCTCGCGATACATCGGCGTGAGCGGTGCGTCCGGCGACCGCGGCGGCAGGGCCGCCCCGGCGACCGAGCCGTCGGCGCCCAGCCACTCGGCGTGGCTCGCCTCGGCGAAGTCGTGGTCGTCGCCCGCCACCCAGAAGACCGGCACCACCGGCCGGCTCCACCGGCGCTCGAGCAGCTCGGCCAGCGCGGCCGCGGACAGGGCCTTGTGGATGTGATAGAGCGGTCCGGTGAAGAGCGCGGGCTGCTGGCCCGTGGTCACCACCAGCACGCCGGGCTGCTCGAGCCGTGCCCGGAGCGCCTCGTGACCCGGCGCGGTGACGATCCCCGGCAGGAGCGCGGGATCGAATCCCCCGGCGCGCTGCTCCGGCGCCACCATCGCTGCGTCGAGCGGCGTGCTGGCGATCCGGACCGTCACGCGGCCCGGCCCATGAGCACCGTCCGCGGCGAGCCGGGCGCGAGGGGTCCGCCGGCGTAGTCGCCGAAGCGGTACTCGATGCGGATCCCCGCCGCGCCCAACATCGCCTCGAGCTCCGCCGGCTCGAACAGGCGGACCCGCTCCTCGAAGCGCCGGCCGTCGTCGAGCCGGATCGTCTTGCACACGAACCGCTCGTCCGGCGAGAGGCGGCGCGTGGCCGTCGCTCCCTCCGCGAATCGCCGCTCGCCCGGAACCAGGCCGAGGCGCACGGTGGCGGCGTGGAGGAAGTCCAGCACGAACCAGCCGCCCGGCCGCACGGTGGCCGCCATTTCCCGAAGGACGGCGGCGTGCTCCTCGTCCCGGTCGAAGTAGCCGAAGCTGGTGAAGAGATTGACGGTGAGATCCATGGAGCGGGGCCGGACGGGGAGGGCCCGCATGTCGGCCCGGATCAGCGGGGCGCTGGTCACGCAACGAGCACGGCGGAGCAGGCTCGCGGACAGGTCCAGGCCGACCGGCCGCGCGCCGCCCAGCTCGAGCGCGCGGGCATGGCGGCCCGCCCCGCAGCCGACGTCGAGCGCGCGCCAGCCCGGCCCCCATGGGAGCGTCCGGCGGATGAGCGCCACGACCCGCTCCGCGTCGGCGTCGTCACGGTGCGGATACAGCTGGAGGTACTCCTCGCCGAACCATTCCTCGAACCACTCGGCCATGCGGGAAGGGGGTAATTAGTGAACTTCATCGTCCCTTGTGGTACGGCTCCCGGGCCAGGATCGTGAACCCCCGATACACCTGCTCCACCACGACGACCCTCGCAAGCTCGTGCGGGAGGGTGAGCGGTCCCAGGCTCCACCGCGCCGCCGCCCGCTCCAGGACGGCCGGCCCGAGCCCGTGCGATCCGCCGATCACGAGCGCGAGCGGCCGGCCCGCCTCGCGCCAGCGCTCCAGCCTTCCGGCCAGTTCCCGGCTGGTCCAGGCCGAACCCTCGCGCGCGAGCGCCACGAGCGTAGCCCCGTCCGGCACGCGCTCGAGCAGCGCGGCGTCGTCCCGCCGCTGACCTACGGCCGCCGCCGCCCCCGAGGTTTCGCGGACCTCGCGCTCCTCGACCCGGGCGTAGCGGCGGAGCCGCCGCAGGTAGTCGCCGCAGGCGTCCCGGTAGTACGAACGCAGCCGGCCGACGGCCAGGATGACGACGTCCACCGGGCCGGCGCCCCGGTCACGCGTACAGGCCGCGGAGCCGGTGGACGGCGGCCACCCGCTCGATCGCCACCATGTAGGCAGC